>Ga0105047_10002540_pt1 | contig 32500 bp, 26 predicted proteins | sample MAT04_FD_78384 | JGI IMG/M metagenome (GOLD analysis project Ga0105047, IMG submission 78384) | Freshwater microbial communities from Lake Fryxell liftoff mats and glacier meltwater in Antarctica - MAT-04 (megahit assembly) | ecosystem: Environmental > Aquatic > Freshwater > Ice > Liftoff... | reverse complement strand
CGCTGGCGCAGGCGTCGAGTCGCCACAGCCAACGCAGCTAATGAGCAGCGCCCCGGCCACGCACGCCGAAACATGCCAGGCGGCTGCGCCCCGCGCGATCGCAAATCGCGACATCCCCCATCGTGCTTGAGATCGCGTCATGGCTGGCTTCCTTGGGTTTCGATTGGATTCGTTCAGAACCGCCGCGCCGTCCATCCCGCGCCCCCATCGCTCAAGCCGCGGATCACTCAGACCTGCGTCATGGGCGGTCCAATGCCTTCAGCCCAATCACTTAGGTAACGTCCACTCCCAATCGCGCATTGTCGTCAGTACGTCGTGCCGCGTCAGGTCGAAGTGGAGCGGCGACAGAGTCAGGTAGCCTTGCTCGAGCGCGGTGAGGTCTGTTTCTTCCGCGCCGCGCTGGGGCGGGGGATCGCTGGTGGCCCAATAGTAATTCCGGCCACGCGGATCGGTCCGCTTTTCGTAGTGCTCGCCGTACCGCTGCAAGCCCATCGGCACGACCTTCAGGCCGCGGGGCTCGTCGATCGCCGCCGTTGGAATGTTCAGGTTGTAGAGTTGCGATGCCGGCTGCTTGCGCGCCAGGATCTGTTCGATCACGCCGCGGGCCATCTGCGCGGCCTTATCGAACTGCGCGTGCTCGTCATATTCGAGCGAGACAGCCACGCTGGTGATATCGAAAAAGGCGCCCTCGATCGCCGCGGCCACGGTGCCGGAGTAGAGAACATTGATACCGGCGTTGAGTCCGCCATTGATGCCGCTGACGACCAGCGTTGGACGCGTCTTGCAGAACTCGAAGATCCCGAGCTTGACGCAGTCGGCCGGGCTTCCTTCGACGGCCCAGCCACGGCGGCGCGAGCCCTCGAAGATTTCTTTGACCACCACAGGGCTGAGGAACGTAATCGAATGGCCGACGCCGCTCTGTTCTTGCGCGGGCGCGACAACCGTTACATCGCCTAGATCTTGGAGCGCGCGTTCCAGAGCCGCCAGGCCCGGCGCGTAGATTCCGTCGTCATTCGTCAAAAGTATCTGCATCGGTAGTTGCTTACCCAAGTTGACAGGGACACGCCACTTAACGGGCGAAAGTTTCATCCCGGGCGCGGCGGGCGGTGATTATCGGCGCAATTCTACCGCCTGAAACAACTGTAGCGGAGCGCTCCATGCCCCACAACGGACCGCCAGCGCCGTGCTGGCTGAGTTGATAGCCGGCGCCGAAAGCGAGAGGTATATTGAAAGCATTCCAGGAGAGAGAGGCGCCGGGGCCATCCGGAGTGCCAGGGGGGCAGCCGGCCCCGATCCAATCATCAAAGGAGAATCGAGTGGGAAAAGACACCATCAAGCTTGAAGAGGTCGACGCGCCAGCCGCCGAACAACAGGCACAACGCCAACAGGTCCGCGTCGACGACAGCAATGTCACCGCGACCTACGCCAACTTCTGCCGCGTCACAGGCACGCCGGAAGAACTGATTGTCGACTTCGGTCTCAACCCACAGCCGTTTGGCATTCCCCCAGACCCAGTGGTGGTCAGCCAGCGGATCGTCACGAACTATTACACAGCCAAGCGGATGCTGCATGCGTTGCAACTAACGGTCCAGCGCCACGAGGCGACGTTTGGCGTGCTGGAGACCGACGTGCAGAAGCGCGTGATGCCGAGCGCCCGCGCCCAGCAGCAGCCGCAACAATCTGCCCCGCCGCCGCGCAGCTAGACGGCGCCGGCGTTGTTGAACGAACGACGTTGAAACACAGCGTCGCTGGAATACAGAGACGACACTGCACACAGCGTCGCATTGAGCACAGAGAATTCAGAGCAAGATCGGTACGCGTTCCGAGGCAAACGCCGCAGACCCAGGTATTCGCGGCGGGACCAGACCCTCCATTCCCCTCTTGTGAACGCGCGTCTTGTTCGACTTCTTTGTGTCCTTTGCGGCGCTGTGTTTTTTTACGCGCGTGCGCCAACGAAACAATGCGCGATCATCCGACGCGAACGCGCCCTATCGCGGGCTGCCGGCGCTGCCGCGGCGGATCGATAACCAGTCTGGTTGCGTGTAGTAGTGGCACAGGGCGGCGGCTAGGGCGTCGGCCACGTCGTGCGGTTCTGGCGGCGCGCCGAGGGAGAGTTCGCGCTGCACGGCGCGCTGCATCTGCGATTTCGACGCGGCGCCGCTGCCGGTGAGGGTCTTCTTGATGCGCGTGGCGCCGTAGCTGAAGACCGGGATGCCAGCCCGCGCGGCGGCCAGGCAGATTACGCCGCGCGCGTGACCCATCAGGATCGACGTTCGCGGTCGCTTGTAGTGCGAGAAGAGTTCTTCTAGCGACATGCAGCATGGCGCCAGGAGCTCGATCGTTTCGGCGACGCCGTCAAAGATCTCCGCGACGCGCTCCGCCAAAGAGCCGCGAGCGCCGCCGCGGATCACGCCCGCCTCGCACAGTTTCGGTCCGGCCGTGGTCACTTCGAGCACGGCGTAACCGGTGGTCCCCAAGCCTGGATCGATTCCCAGCACACGTAGCGGAGTGGAGGACTTCATGCGACTCCTTGCAATCGGACTCTGAACTCGCGCGAAGCGCCCAAGCGTTCTAGCGCGCGATTGTCCAGCCGGTTCCGTCCGGGCGATCTTCTAAAGTGACGCCCAGCGTGGTCAGGCCGTCGCGGATGCGATCACTCATGGCAAAGTTCTTGGCCTTGCGAGATTCTGTCCTGATGCTGACCAGCAGTTCGAGCAATTGCGCGGTCAGGCCATCGTCCGACGCAGTTGCCGCGGCGGCGACCGGCGCTCGGAACAAGCCCAGCGTGGCGGCCAGTTCTCGCAACGTGCGGGCGCCAGTCCGTAGCGCGGCCATGGCGGCGGCGTTGCTCTTGCCGGCGCTCTCCAGGTTCTCACTATCGACAAACTTGTTGAGCGCGCGGACCATTTCGAACAGGTCGCCGATCGCGCCGCCGGTGTTGACGTCGTCATCCATCGAGGCGATGAAACGTTCTCGCAGCAGCCGGACTTCTTCCAGCATGGCCGGATCCGCGGCGGCTTTGTCGCCATCGGCCCGGTTACGCGGCGCGTCGATCGCGTAAAAGTCCTCGCCCGTCACGCGCTGGAAGCGCTGGAAGAAGCGATAGAAGGTGGACAGTCCTTTTTCAACCTCGGTGATCCGCTCCTCGCTGTAATCGATCGGTCGGCGATAGTGCGTGGAGAGGACAAAAAAGCGAATCGATTCGCCGGCGTACTTGGCCAGCAGATCGCGGAAGGGGCTGGCGCCTTTGGATTTGCCGATCTTGCCGGCCTCTTGCGCAGCCTGATCGCCGGCGCCGATCTCGTGCGTGTTACGGCCGCCGAGCTTGCCAACTTCGCTCGAAGACTGCATCAGGCCGTTGTGCATCCAATATTTGGCCTGCGGCTTGCCGTGGGCGCATTCGCTCTGAGCGATTTCGTTTTCGTGGTGCGGGAAGACCAGGTCCAATCCGCCGCCGTGAATATCAAAGGTCTCTCCCAGCAGTTGCCGGCTCATGGCGGAGCACTCAATGTGCCAACCCGGCCGGCCCGGTCCCCAAGGGCTATCCCAGGATGGTTCGCCCGGCTTGGCGCTCTTCCACAGTGCAAAGTCAGCCGAGGTGCGCTTGCGACCCGCCATCTCGCCGCCGTCGCCATGCAGCGCTTCGATACTGCGGTTGCTGAGCTTGCCGTACTCGCTGTCCCGCGCGACGTCAAAGTAGACGTCGCCGTCAGTCGCGTAGGCAAAGCCCTTGTCGACCAGTGTTTTGGTGATCGCAATGATCTCGTCAATGCAGGCCGTGGCGCGGGGAAAGTGATCGATCGTGTCGATCCCCATCGCGGTCAGGTTGTTCATGTAGTCGGCCGTCATCTCTTCGGCCAACTGCGCCATGGGCATCTTCCGCGCGGTGCTTTCGACGATCAGCTTGTCGTCCACGTCGGTGATGTTGACCACCCAGGTGACTTTAAAACCGCTGTACTCCAAGTAGCGCTTCACCGCGTCGAAGATCACGGGGCCCACCATGTGGCCGATGTGGCTGGGCTTGTAGACCGTGGGTCCGCAGAGGTACATCCCTACCTTGCCGGGCGACACCGGCTCAAACGCCTCTTTGGTCTTGCTCAACGTGTTGTAGATGCGAATCGACATATTCGGTGGCTTTTGGGTGCAAAGACTAAGTGGAGTGACTTGGCGGCGCCGTTGTTTGTCGCCGTTATTTCGTTTCAGTTCCCGAGGAGTCCGCCGCCAACAGCGCGACGACCTCGGCCATGATGGCTTCGTGTCTGCCGACCGGGCCGACCAGCTCGCCCGTCTTGGCCTTCACGCCGACGCAGCTAGCGTCGATCGATAAGATCTCGGCGATCCGCTCCCGGATTTGATTCTTGTAGGGCGAAAGTTTAGGTAGCTGGGCGAAAACAATGCAGTCGAGATTCACCACCCGGTAACCGGCCGCGTGGACCCGTCGGCTGGCCGCGGCGAGCATCTCGGCGGAGTCCCGGCCACGGTTGGCGGGGTCCGTGTCCGGAAACAGTTCACCAATGTCGCCGAGCGCCGCGGCGCCCAGTAGGGCGTCTGTCACGGCGTGCAGCAATACGTCGGCGTCGCTATGACCTTGGGCGGTGCGGTCGTGCGGGACGTCGACGCCCCCCAGACGCAACGGACCGCCGGCAATCAGCCGATGTGTGTCGTGCCCAATTCCAATCCGGATGCCTTGCGTGGCTCAATCTCCCAAATAAGTAGTGATCGACCATCCGAACGTCTTGCTCGGACCACGAGTGGCGCGCGGGCCGAGCGGCTCGGATCGTAACCTTAAATTCGTCACCGCAAGGGGGAGCCCGGGGGGCCCTATCCCCTGCGTAGGCCGGGAATTATAGCCCAACCGCCCAAACCGGACAACGCGAGCGGGCGTGGCCATCGCCAGCGAGAAGGCCAATGAGAAGGCAGGCGAGCGATCCGCTCTCTGACGGTGCGCCGTCGCGCTTGCGCCGCGCCGGAATCGACGCGGGCGACTGAGAGCGGAGTGCAACTGGTTGTCGATCGGCCAGTGAAGTAACGGCCCGATCCGCGCACGCAACTCTACGGCCGGTAGAAGATCCCCGTCGCGGCGTTTCGGCGCCGCCGGGCAAAGCCCTTCCCAGCCCGACGCGTGAGCGAGGGAGCCACGATCCTCCCAGCCCGACGCGCAAGCGAGGGACCCACGGCCAGCACCGAGAAAATCGGCAAGCTGCTATGCGAAAGCCGAGCACAATGAGAGAATAGCGTCCGGCTTATCGCCCTGCCGGCGGAGGCCTCCCACCCCACCGAAAAAAACACATCCCCACCGAACACAGCGAGCTAGTGCGATGCCTTTTTGTCAGTGCCCCAAGTGCAAAGCGGTCTTCACGGTCCAAGTGGCCGACACCAAGGCGTGGTTCGCTGAGAAGTGGCCCGGCTATTCGACCAGCGAGTTGGTTCCAGAGAACTGCCCAACCTGCGCGCAAAAAGCGCTCGACCGCATGACCGAAACCAGCGGCGAGCCACCACTCGGGCCACTTGGCCGCGGGTAGAAGAAGCGGGGCAGAATTCTCGGCGCCGATGTCAGATGTTTGCCAAGTGCGATGAATGCGGCATGCGCGAATCAGGAAAACGGTACCTGACACCTTTTCCGCTCCGCTTTTGGAACTCGTGAAGGCGGGCGAGGGGAAGAATTTGCTTGAGTTGTATAGCGATCCTAACCCATGGGTCCAGTCATGGGCTGCATCGCACGCGCTGGAAATCGATGAAAATTCAGCGTTGAGAAAACTCGCGGAGCTCGAATCGGCCGACATTCCACTTGTGAGCACCAGCGCGAAATATACGATTCAGGGTTGGAAGGCTGGCCAACTACGGTTCATGAAATGAATACTTCTACGTTTACTGTGAACCGCTGGCAAACTTGGATTGTCTGGAATAGGTCACGTTTTACGAATCCACGCATTACTCGCTGCGATGGAAGAAAGGGGGCAAAGATGTCAGGAACGAATGGCACTTCCTGTGGTTGTAACTCATGCGGCCAGCAGGCGTTTGGCTTCTTTGCGGGGGACGCTTAAGAGTGCTTGCGATTTTGGCCTGCGTTTGATGGCGCGGGGTCAAAGGTGGCGGGGTCAAAGGTGTCAGGAACCGTTTTCTCGTTTTCTGGGTCGTCCTTGGGGGCGGGTGGTCGATTCAAGGCTTAGTTGACGCGGTGCTTTCGCGCTCCAAGATTCGTCGTCCAACGGACTGCCGCGCAGCGCGCTGCACTCATCGGCGCGCGGCCGCGATCTTGCCTTTGGTCTGCGGCGCGTTGAAGTGGCCGACCCGGTCTGCCGTGCGCGCCACCTTCTTGAAAATTCTTGTCTGCGCAAATTCCCTCACACCCGCATCAAGGATGCTGGCTTCAGATCGGACAGCTTGGGGTATCCGTCCACGGCCATCAGTAGATCGGCTTCTGCCAACAGGCAGCGGAGGACGTGGACGACGCCGTCTGCGCCATCGAGGGCCAGGCCCCACGCGTACGGGCGGCCGATTCCCACGGCCGTTGCGCCCAGCGCGATCGCCTTGATCACGTCGGCGCCAGATCGCACGCCCGAATCGACAACCACCGGAACGCTTCCGGCGGCCTTGACGACTTCCGGCAGCATATCCAGGCAGCCCACGCCGCCGTTGGCCTGGCGGCCACCGTGTGTTGAGCAGTAGACGCCGTCGACGCCGCCATCAATCGCGCGGCGGACGTCGTCTGGATGACAGAGCCCCTTCAGCAAGATCGGCAGCTTGGTCAATGACCGGAGCCAGGGGAGATCGTCCCAAGTCAGAGCTTTCCCAAAAATGCCGGCCCAGTGAAAGACCGCGGTGGCCGGATCTTCTTCCGGGGGCGCCGCGAGGCGCGAACGAAACACCGGGTCCGTAAAGTAGTTGGCCAGGCAATGCCCACGCAATTGCGGAAAGCTCGAACGATTGAGATCGCGTGGCCGCCAGCCGGCGATCCACGTATCGAGCGTGACCACAATCGCTTTGAATCCCGCGTGCTCCGCCCGCCGCACAAAGCTCTCGGCGACTTCTCGATCCGTTGGGGTGTAGAGCTGAAAGAAGCCGGGCGTGGCGCCAAACTCAGGCACAAGCTTTTCGAGCGGATCGACCGAGAGCGTCGACGCAATCATCGGCACGCCCGTGCGGGCCGCGGCGCGGGCCACCGCCAGATCGCCATGACCATCCTGCGCGCAAATTCCCAGCACGCCAATCGGCGCCATCAGGATGGGAGTTGGCAGCTTCATTCCAAAAAGCGTGATCGACATATCGCGGACAGATCCATCGACCATCATGCGCGGGATCAGTCCCCAGCGCTCGAACGCCGAGACGTTCAGATCCTGCGTGCGCTCGTTGCCGCATCCTCCCTGCACGTAGGACACGACCTCGGGTGGCCAGGCCGCGACGGCCATTTGCTCGAGCGACGCCATGTCGACTGGCAGCTTGGGCAGGACGCCACGCAGGCCATTGAAGTAGATCTCGTTCTGGTAGTCTGAGAACGGCACCGAACTTACCTCCGCGAGCGTGAATGAATTTGCCTGAAATGTGTGTCTGGATAAGTGGTTCCGAAGATACCATTTTCGGCGTGGCCTGATACTGCTTGGACGCGGCCCGCCAACGCCGACGGTAAACGGATCGTATTCCGGTCCAGCGCGCAGCCGAATTGCGAAATTTTGCGAGAACCCGTCGATAAGCCGGGCCGGTCAGCACACCCTGGCAATTCTGGCCCGGGAGCGCTATAATTTTCGGTTTCGCCCCCGCCCGTCTCGGGCTTTTTTTGTTGGCTCCCACGGCTCCTCAGCGGACCGCGGTTTTGGAGCCGAAAAGGGCCCTGTCGGCGCCTACGCTCGGACACAGCGTGGTCGACGCCGCGGACGGATCGGCGCCTGGTGTTACAAGAGGGACAAACGATGGCCGTGACCGTGCAAAAGGGCGCCGACCTCTCGCAGGCGGGGATCGCCGCCGAAAAGATCCTGGTGCTCGACTTCGGGGCGCAGTACGCCCAACTGATCGCCCGGCGAGTCCGCGAACAAAACGTCTACTGCGAGATCGTCCGCCACGACATTACGCCCGACCGCATTCGCGAGCTTGCGCCGCGCGGCATCATCCTCTCGGGCGGACCTTCGAGCGTCTACGAACCCGGCGCTCCGCATTGCGATCCGGCGATCTTTAAGCTCGGCATCCCGGTGCTGGGGATTTGTTACGGCATGCAGTTGGCTTGCGAAGCCCTGGGGGGCCAGGTGGCCAACGTGCCGGCTCGCGAGTTCGGCCGCGCCGCCTGCACCATCACCAACAATACCGACCTGCTGGCTGGCTTGCCCAATCAAGTCGAAGTCTGGATGAGCCACGGCGACCAGGTGACGAGCGTCAGCGAAGACTTCATCCCGCTGGCGACCACGGCCACCTGCGGCATCGCCGCGGTCAAACATCGCACGCTGCCGTTCTACGGAGTGCAGTTCCATCCAGAAGTCACGCACACGCCGAAAGGGCGCGAAATGCTGGCGAACTTTGTTCGCCGAATCTGCGGAGCCAGTGGCGCTTGGAAGATGGACGACTTTGCCGATCAGCAGATCGCCGCCATCCGCGAACGCGTCGGCACTCGACGTGTGATCTGCGGTTTGTCCGGGGGTGTTGATTCTTCGGTCGTGGCCGCGCTGTTGTACAAAGCGATCGGCTCACAGCTTACTTGCATCCTGGTCGATAACGGCCTGTTGCGAAAAGACGAAGCCGAATCCGTAATCCGCGAATTCTCGGACCACTTTAAGACAGACCTGCACGTAGTGCAGGGGGAAGAGCGGTTTCTGAGGGCGCTGGCCGGCGTGACGGAGCCGCAAGAGAAGCGGCGCCGTATCGGCCGCGTCTTCATCGAATGCTTCACCGACGAAGCCGCCAAGGTCGATGGAGCGGATTTCCTGGCGCAAGGAACCCTCTACCCCGACGTGATCGAAAGTGGCGCCGCCGTCGATGGCCCGGCCGCCACGATCAAGCTCCATCACAATGTAGGTGGGCTGCCGGAAGATCTGTCGTTTCAATTGATCGAGCCGCTGCGAGACCTGTTTAAGGACGAAGTCCGCCGCCTGGGCCTGCAATTGGGCCTGCCGGAAGATATTGTCTGGCGCCATCCGTTCCCCGGCCCGGGCCTCGCCGTTCGCTGTCTGGGCGTGGTGAATCGCGACCGGCTATCCCGTCTGCGCGACGCGGACGCGATCGTGGTCGAAGAGATCCGCGCCGCCGGCTTGTACCGCCAGACGTCGCAATCGTTCGCTGTGCTGTTGCCCGTGCAGAGCGTGGGTGTGATGGGGGACGCGCGAACGTACGAGGACGCCGTGGCCGTGCGATCGATCGATACCGAAGACTTCATGACGGCCGACTGGAGCCGCCTGCCGTACGATCTGCTGGCCCGGATCTCAACGCGGATCATCAACGAAGTCCGCGGCGTAAACCGCGTGGTCTACGATATCAGTTCCAAGCCTCCCGCGACGATCGAGTGGGAATAGTTCGCACCATTTGCACTGCCCGCCCGGCGCCCAATTCATTTTTTCTAAACCACAACCAATCTGCGTCTTAGCTTTTTTCTATGAGCAAGCAATACATCTATCAGATCAACGGTCTTTCGAAGAAGCATGGTCAGCGCGAAGTGCTGAAGGAAATTTGGCTCTCCTTCTATCCGGGCGCCAAGATCGGCGTGCTCGGTCGCAACGGCTCCGGTAAGAGCACACTGCTACGCATCATGGCCGGCGTCGATAAAGAGTTCGAGGGCGAGGCCAAGCTGGCCGGTGGCTTTACCGTGGGTTATGTCCCGCAAGAGCCCGTGCTCGATCCGTCGACGGACGTCCGCGGCAACATTGAGCAGGGCGTGGCGAGCACCCGCGCGCTGCTGATCCGGTACGAAGAGATCAACGCCAAGTTCGCCGAGCCAATGGACGACGCGGCGATGGACAAGCTGCTGGCCGAACAAGGGCGCGTGCAAGACAAGATCGACGCGGAGAATGCCTGGGAGCTGGATCGGCAGATTGAAATCGCCATGGAAGCCATGCAGCTTCCGCCCGGCGACGCCGATGTGACGCTCCTTTCCGGTGGTGAGCGACGCCGTGTTGCGCTTTGCAAGATGCTGCTGCAAAAACCAGACCTACTGTTGCTGGACGAGCCGACGAACCATCTCGACGCCGAGAGCGTGAACTGGCTGGAGCGGCATCTGGCAGATTACGCTGGCACCGTGGTGGCGGTAACGCACGATCGCTACTTCCTGGACAACGTGGCCGGCTGGATTTTGGAACTCGATCGCGGCCGTGGAATTCCTTGGGAAGGGAATTACTCCACCTGGCTGGAGCAAAAGGCCAAACGTCTGGCCTTGGAAGAAAAGGCATCGACCGCTCGACAAAAGACGTTGGAGCGCGAGTTGGAATGGATTCGCCTGGCCCCCAAGGCGCGGCAAGCCAAGAGCAAAGCCCGCATCAGCGCCTACGAGAAAATGTCCGCCGAGGCCTATCAGGACAAGATCGAAGAATTCGAAATGCAGATTCCGCCTGGCCCACACTTGGGCGAGCTGGTGATCGATCTCGAAAAAGTCGAGAAGGGCTATGGCGATCGTCAATTGATGGACGAGCTCACGCTGCGATTGCCGGCCGGTGGAATTGTGGGCGTGATTGGCGCCAATGGCGCCGGCAAGACCACGCTGTTCCGCATGCTCACCGGCGACGAGCAGCCGGATAAAGGCACGCTCCGCGTTGGTCCTACGGTGCAGATGGGCTACGTCGATCAGAACCGCGACGCGCTCGATCCGGACAAGACGATCTTCGAGGAGATCTCCGGCGGCTACGACAACTTCGACGTCGGCGGTCGCAAGATCCCGGCCCGCCAGTACGTGGCCCGCTTCAACTTCCAAGGCTCGGACCAGCAGAAGAAAGTCGGCACGCTTTCCGGTGGTGAGCGCAACCGCGTCCATCTGGCCAAGCTACTACGCAAAGGCGCCAACCTGCTGCTACTGGATGAACCGACGAACGACTTGGATGTCGATACGCTGCGAGCGCTGGAAGAAGCGATTCTCAACTTCGCCGGCTGCGTGGTCGTGATCACCCACGATCGCTGGTTCCTGGACCGAATCGCCACGCACATCCTGGCGTTCGAAGGGGACGGCTACGTCCACTGGTGCGAAGGCAATTTCCAGACGTACGAAGAGCAGCGTCACAACCGGCTAGGCCTGGCCGCCGACGAGCCAAGACGCTTCAAATACAAGAAGCTCCAGCACTAAGTTTCCGGCGCTACGTTGCAGGCACGACCCGACAGAGCGGAAGCAGCCGCATGCGCCCGACAGCGCTGGCGCAAAGCGTTAACCTTCTTTCCCAGCCCGACGCGTGAGCGAGGGATCTTCGTCGTCGCTGACGATCCCGACGCGATCGCAGTTGCACTTCGAGACTCCCCACTAGCTACCCAGCACGTCGTTCAGGACTTCTTCTGAGACGTAGATTGGGAGTTGGGGGTCGCAGGTGACCGCCACGGCGATCGCGTCCGACGGCCGGGCGTCGACTTCTACGATTTCGCCGTCGTGCTTGATCTGCAGACGGGCGAAATACGTGTGCTCTTTCAGTTCGCTGATGACAACGCTCTGAAATTCACCCCCCATGTTCTCCACCACGCGGACCAGCAGGTCGTGCGTGAGCGGACGGGGAGACTCCAGGCCCTTCACGCGACGGTCAATGCTCGTCGCCTCGAATATCCCGATCAGGATCGGAAACGTCCGGTCGCCGTCGACCTCCTTCAGATAGATCACCTGCTGCGCGTTGATCTCGCTGATGATGATTCGAGATAACTCCATCTGGACGGGCATGTAAGCGCTCCGGCTGAGAGCAAGCGACGAGATGATCTGTTGGAATACTAGATTATAGACCTAACGCGCGGCATATAACTAGCAGGCTCATGAATTTCTCAACCGGCTGCGGCGAAGCACGGACGCAATCGCGGCGCCGCCTCAATCAATCTCCGGTGGCCGCTGCACGCTGGGGGCGGCGGCGGCCAGGATTTCGTCGCGGTCGCCCGACAAGGGAGGGTAGATCCTCTGGCAGTTGATCGTTTGCTTGGTCTGCTTGGCCGAGGCGCCTTGGCCGATCACTCGCCGATCCCAGCCGGCCGTATAGACCGCGCCCCAGGGACCCAAGTCGAGCACGGTCACGTACCAGTCGATCGCCAGCGGCAGCATTGGCAAGCCGCGCAGGTCGGCCACCACGTTATGCCCGGCGTAGCGCCCCATGGGCCGGCCATGCTGGCAGCTCATCACGGACGAATGCCCTTGCGCCATTTCGAGCGCCGCGCAATCTCCGGCCACGAACAGACCGGCCGAACCAGGCGCCCGCAGATAATGATCGACCGGCAAACGCCCCAATCGATCCAGCGCGATCGGCGCCGATTCATCACGCACACCGGCGCCGCCGCGAAGCGCCTGATCTCCGTTGAGCGCGTCTCGAATCTCTTCGCACAGTGGGCTGGCCCGCATGCCGGCGCACCAGATGACCGTTTGGGCCGGGATGAATTCGCCTGTCGCGAGCGTGACGCCGCCGGCGCGTACTTCCGCCACGCTGACGCCCATTCGCTGCTCCACGCCCAGCGCCTGGAGCGCGGTTTCAATCACCGGCCGGGCGTGTTCCCCCATGTCGGACCCAACCAGCGGATTGTGATCGGCCAGGATCACGCGAGGCGCAGGCGCCGCCGCGCCGAAGATCGCGCGCAGGCGAGACGGCATCTCGGCCGCCGTTTCAATCCCGGTCAGCCCAGCGCCGACGACCAACGCCGTCTCGCGCCCTGGCGCCGCGGGGCGCGCTGGCAATCCGCGCAGGTGTGCTTCCAGCCGCGCGGCGCCGGCGTACGTATCCACGTCGAACGCAAATTCCGTCAGGCCCGGCAGCGCCCTGCCCGCAATCACTGGGCGCACTAGCTGGCTCCCCGTGGCCAGCACCAGCCGATCGTACGAGAGCGCGCGATCGCCGGGGCCGGCGGCGCTGCGAACCGTGACGCGGCGATTCGTGAGGTCAATCGCCGTGACGTCTCCTTCCACGCGAGCGACGCCGATCGGCGCCAGCACCTGATCCAGCGGCACGCGGACCTGGCTCAGGTCAGACTCGTAGTTGCGCACGCGAATGGAGTGATACGCGTCGCGATTGACCAGGGTGACCTGCACGGCGTCTGGCCCCAGCCCTAGCTCGGCCAGTTTGCGCGCGGCGCCCACCGCGCTCCACAACCCGGCAAACCCGCCCCCCAGAACTACGATCTGCTGTGCCGTCATAAGAACTCTTGGGCTGGTGAAGGAATCTGCTGCCGGACAACGTCGCTTTGCCGCCGCGATTGCTGGCGAGAGCGATCGAATCAATTTGCGTTAACCCGTCGACAAACGTCTTGGGGCCAGTTTAACTACCTGGATCGCACCTCGGAAACCTGGCGGAAGGGACGATTGGTCGCGATGGGTTTGTGCATGGCGGGCAGAAGGCGCGTTTTAGCATCGCATCCAGGGTCTGGAGTCCCGCAAGGGACGCCCCAAGCTAGCCTGGCATGCAATGCCAGGTCCTCAGTCAGGCGCCGCATTGTCGTAGTCATTGAAAGTCGCCAACCCAGGGCTGCGCCGGCGAAGTCGCCGGCTGACCCTGGGCTACAGTTCGTCCGTCCCACTGGGACTCAGGACATGCGCCGCTCACCTCGTTGGAATGGCGAATGCGACGGCAATGAACGATCCTCAACAATGGAGATTCCTCGCATCACGAGTATTGAGTCCCGCAAGGGACGCCCCAAGCTAGTGTGGCATGCAATGCCAGGTCCTCGGTCAGGCGCCGCACTGTCGTAGGCGTTGCAAGGCGGTCGATACAGCGATTGGCCTATCGCCCCAGTTGGATAACGGCGGAGGCGGCTAGCGCCGGACCGCTTACAGTTTGATTGCGCTTGGCGTCATTCGTTTATTTTTCTCCGCACACAACGGGGTTTCGTCACGAGCGGCTCGTCGATCGATCACATCTTCTACAGCGCGTCGACCTTCACAGCCACGAGCGCCGCAATCGTGCGAACCAACTACGACGGCGGCCACTACCCATCGGACCACTTCCCGGTCACGACGACACTGAGCGTTGTGCCCGTGCCGGAACCGGCGAGCGTGGTATTGGGATTGCTTGGCGCGGCGGGTTTGTGGGTGATGAGCCGACGGCGACTCGCCGACCGCGAGCGATCATAAAAGGCGCCGCGACTCGACGCGCGCTGGGGCCGAGATTGATTGCGCTGAGTGCGTTCACTTGAACATGCACGCTGGATCAATCTATCGTCATCGCGTTTTTAGCATCGCATCCAAGGCATTAAGTCCCGGTAGGGACGCCCCAAGGTAGCCTGACATGAAATGCCAGGTATGCGCCGCCGCAAAACATCGCCGTAGCCAACCGGGGGCTGCGCCGGCGTCGCCGGCTGACCCCGGGCTAGAGCTTGGCCGTCCCGTTGGGACTCAGGACGTGCGGCGGCAACCAGATCAAAGTGGAGAACGCAACGGCGTTGAAAACTGTTCGGGACCGAATTCGCCCAATGCGTGCGCTGGACCGGCGGCCTTGGTTCTGTAATCCTTGAAAGGGGCCAGTTTCTTCGCGTGGAATAGAACATGAAAGTCCTCACCCAAGAGCTGTGGATGGAAGTCCCTGCGCGGCGGGCGATTGTTTCGATCCATGAAGAAGTCGCCCGGCTGGTCGAGCAGAGTGGCGTGCAGGATGGCCTGATGTTAGTCAGCGCCATGCACATCACCGCCAGTGTTTTTATCAACGACAATGAGTCCGGCTTGCACGCGGACTATGAGAAGTGGCTCGAAGGGCTGGCGCCGTTTGACGCCTCGGCCACCACCTACAAACACAACCGCACCGGCGAGGACAACGCCGACGCCCACCTGAAGCGGCAAGTCATGGGTCGCGAAGTCACCGTGGCCATCACCGCCGGCCGCATGCACCTGGGCCCTTGGGAGCACATCTTTTATTACGAGTTCGACGGCCGCCGACGGAAACGCGTGCTGGTGAAGATTATTGGGGAGTGAGCACGCTACGTCATTTACGGAAAACGCCATGTCAGCAGAGAAGACGACTTTCGAAATCTGGTTGGAGTTCGAGCATTGGCTTCCACAGGACGGGGATAGCCTAGACAGCGACGCATTTAACATGCAGATCACTCTTTGCAATGGAAAAAAATATGCCCTAAATGTCTGGACGTTTCAATTTGTTTCCACGGTACTACAGAAGTGTCGGGAAACTGGTGAATGCCTCAGCGGCGAATATTTGCCGGCGCCTGACCTGTTCGTCGAACAATTAGATCGTGCGGCGATCGAGCGAATTGTGACGGACATGATCAGGCACGGTGAGCTAAAATCTGAATGGGAGATCCGTGACAGTTCCGATGATCGCTGACCGGGCAATCGCCAACGGCGTGCTGATGAAAGTTATTGGGGAGTGAGAACCATGAATAGAGAACAGATCCTCGCTTGGATCGGTTCGTTGACGGACAAGCAGCTCGTCGAGCTATTCTACGATGCGACCTCCGATAGGGACGTTGATGGCGAACAAGGTCGTTTGGCTGTAGCCAAGGCGTGCACATTTCCGGATGACGAACGAGAGACCACTTTTCTCGCATTGCCCGATCCGGATGCTTATCCGAGCGGATGGGTGGATGACGCTCCCTTCTGCCAGTCGGGGAGTTGCGTCGAGTGCGAATGCTTGATCCGCAGTTTTGCAAAACGCGTGATCTGTCCAATTTGTGGAGCAAAGGCCAACTGCACGTGATCCTGAGAACTGTTTGACGGTCGCCAATTCCGCATCGTGGGTCCCGAGTGCCCAGCTTCGCCCCGCTTGTTGCCGCGCACTGGCTCGGCTAATTTACGGGTTCCGGCGAGTTTGCCTGCGGGTCCCCTGGGGCGCCGTGGCATGCTTGCTTTCCTTCCCGAATCCCACCGGCCCGCCTCGGTCTGGCGCACGCGTTGGTCTGGCGCACGCGGCGTCGATCGCGGCGGCGCTTGAGCCTTTTTTTACTTCAGGATATTTGCACGCATGAGCGACCCGTATTTTCAGAGTCTGTTTGCTGAGCGCATTGGCGGCGTCAACTACGGCAAGGGGACGGAGATCTACAAGTTCGAGAAGATCAAACGCGCCAAGCGCAAGGCGCTGGCGGATCATCCCGAGCGCAAGTTGGTTGACTTTGGCATCGGCGAGAACGACGAGCCGGCCCCGGCGCCCGTCCGCGCCGCCATGACGCGCGAGATCAACGAGACGGCCAATCGCGGCTACGCGGACAACGGCGTGGCGCCCTTCAAGGAAGCAGTCGCCCGGCTGATGAAGCGCCGCTTTGGCGTCGAGCTGGACCCCGTGACCGAGGTGAACCACTGCATCGGTTCCAAGACGGCGCTCGCCATGATCCCGGCGGCGTTCATCAATCCTGGCGATGTCACGCTGATGACAGTCCCTGGCTATCCTGTCGCCGGCACGCACACCAAATACTACGGCGGCGAGGTCCATCGCCTGCCGCTGACCGCGGAGAAGGGTTTTCTGCCGGACCTGGAATCGATTCCGGCGGATATCCTCCAGCGCGCCAAGCTGCTGGTGCTGAACTATCCCAACAGCCCGACGGGTCGCGTGGCGCCGCGCGAGTTCTTTGAGCGCGTGATCGAGTTTGCGCGCAAGAATAATATTGTGGTCGTGCAGGACGCGGCGCACATCTTCTTGACGTTTGACAGCGAGCCGCTCAGCTTTTTGTCCGTGCCAGGCGCCAAGGACGTGGGCGTGGAGGTCCATTCGCTCTCGAAGGGTTACCACATGATCGGCTGGCGGATGGGCTGGGTCTGTGGCAACGCCAAGATCGTGCAGGCCTTTGCCGACGTCAAAGACAACAGCGACTCCGGCCAGTTCATCGCGATTCAGAAGGCGGCCGCGGCGGCGCTCGATAATGACGAGATCACAACGCAAGTTCGCACCAAGTATCAACGCCGGCTGCGCAAATTGGTCGACGTGCTCAAGCGGTGCGGTTTCGATTGCCAGATGCCGGGCGGAACGTACTTTCTGTACACGCGCAGCCCTAAGGGAATCAAAAACGGCCCGCAGTTCGACACGGCGGAAGCGGCCAGCCAATACCTGATCACGGAACACTCAATCTGCACCGTCCCTTGGGACGACGCCGGCGCGTTCCTGCGATTCTCCGTCACGTACGAAGCACTGGACGAAGCGGCCGAAGACGCGCTAATGGCCGAGACCGAAGCCCGGCTGAAGCAAATTCAACCGGTGTTCTAACCTCCAAGTTGCCGACAATCTGTACTGCGCGTTGAGACAATTTAAGACGGCGGTCGGCGGTTAGCGCCTTGAAGTTGTCAAACGGCTGGGCGCGTCGGAACCCACCGGTTTCCTAGAAAAGCCAATAGGGTTTGTCAGAAGTCGTAAAAATCGAACCAACAATGAGACGACCTGACGCACTCGCGTTGGAGCGGCTCTTGGCGCCGCAAACCGACGACCTGTTCGATTACGAATAGGCAACAAAGACACCCGGTGTGACTAGCAGTCCCGGATCGTCGTCATTTCTGACACGTCGCCGTTTTAAGTCCGGTTTTCAGGACCCACTCGCACGTCTGAATGACTTCGGCCGAGCGGCATGCAGTCTGGGCGGTCTTGACGGACGAAGACGTCTGCTTGTTTCATTCGCGGGGACCAACGATCGCGCCGTGTTTTGTTGTCGCGCGGGGCCATATCTTTGCCGCGATGAGGGCAATGCTGCCCATTGCCAGCAGCACATAGCTCGACGGTTCTGGAACCAGGTGATTGGCCATGAAGTTGATATTGTGCTGGAGCAGTGTTTCGTTGCCAAATGTCATGTTGAATATCGTCGCGTCAAGTTGGTGGCCGATGCCAACGCCGACGTAGAATTCATGGTAGATCCCGACGTTGGTCAACTGTGCGGCCACGGCAACGTCTCCTGAGAACGGAACCTGTGGATCAACATCCCCGTGAAACATGAATGCGGGCGGGCCACCTGCTTGAATGGCGGCTTCAGTGCCGTACATGCTGCCCATGAAATCGAGGACCACTGTAGGCTTGATCTGGCCCGGAAAGTTGTTGTAGCCCACTAGTTCGCTGGTGATTGCTCCGGCAGATGCGCCACCGACGCCAATCCGATTCGGGTCGATTTGATAAGTTACCGCGTTGTCATGCAGCCAGGCCATTGCCTTGTTGGTGTCTTGAACGGCGGCGTTGATGGCATTGCCACCGAGTAGCAAGTCGGGAAAGGTGTCGTAGCCAGGCGGAGGTGGCGTGAAGGCATCCGCTGGGCCCGGGGACGAACTCGGCGGTAGATCGTTGTACATGCGGTAGTTGATCGAAGCCACTACGTACCCCAGTGACGCGTAGGCTTGGGCCAACGGCGCCATATCAAACTTGTCGCCGCCAATAAAACCGCCGCCGTGAATCAACACGATGACAGGCGAGGTGGCCGGAACCGGAGTGGCGATCAGCACTGGTCGGTAGATGTCTAACTTGAGGTTCGTCGTGCCGGAGCCGTTATTAACCGGACCTGTGCCGTAGGTAATGTTGGGCGTCATTTGGACGCCGAAGAGGGTATCGCGAAACACGGCACCAGCCCGGACTGGGTTGACCAGCGCAAGCAACACAACACAAGCCAAAGTAGTGCGCATCATGGATCTTCTCGGTAGAGAACGTGGGAAGAATACCTAGTCGAAGAAAGCAATCGGGAAACACAGGTATCAGACGCAGTGTTTTCCCAGTAGCTACCTAGGCCATGAAGATTTGGCGGTCTCAATGAGCGGACCGCGCGCAAGGAAGTCGAACTGGGCGTGATTCTATCGGCTGGTCAGGGATAATCAAGAAATTCTTCAACCTCGAACGACTGCGACCCCTTCGCGAATCTGAAACGCGGTTTGACGTGAAGGACTTCGCGCCCGTGATCTGGGCTATTGAGTCCTGGGTAGTGAGTCGGCTCGCCCAGTTTGCCACTATTTGGCGAATTCTTGGGGTATTAAAGAGGGACGACCATCCGAAGCCCCGGAAACGCGGGCGATAGACGCGAGCCAGCGGCTCGTTCGACAACTTGTTGCTGACTGATAACACCGTCGTGCCTGAACCCTCATCGCTCTTGCTCTGGATCGCAGGCATGGCAGGGCTAGCCGTAACACACGAGCGGCAGCGACGGAAGCGAACTTCACGAGTGGATTGAATTGTCCCAAGCCACTGGTCACCCAGCGCATCCACCGTCGCACGAATTCTGCCGCTGCAGAACGCGTCCGACGTTTTCACGGAGAAGCGCTCATGCGATACCTGTCTCGATTTTTTGCAGCCCTTGGGGCAGCGCGCCTACTGAAGGACTCGGGCATGAGAGTGCACCGAGCCGAAGTAATTACGCTAATGTACAATCGCAACCTCGCCTCGTTCTTTTCTCGGACCTCTTACGCATCAACCGCTCCTGCCCACCCCAGGGTGTGTTTGCTGTTGGTCATGGTGGCGCTGATGTTCGCGGGCCACGCCCAGGCGGGCACGCTTGTCACTTGGGGCACGAACATTACCGCTCCACCCACAGGGGACGACTACACGGCCATCGCCCGCAGCGACTACACGCAATTCGCGCTGAGGTCGAACGGATCAATCGCGGCGTGGGGCTATGACGGCACGTTCGAAGTGACCAACGCACCCACGGGAACCGGTTGCACCGCGATCGCCGGCAGCCGATTCGCCGGGTTTGCGCTGTCTTCGACCGGGTCGATCGTCGCATGGGGCGACAACTCCGACCCAGACTTTCCTAACCTACAGTTGACCAATGTGCCCACCGGGACCGGCTACACCGCCATCGCCGGTGGCGGGGATACCGGGTACGCACTGACCGCGAACGGTTCGATCGTGGCGTGGGGCGGTAACGGCAATGGCGAACTGAACACGCCCGCAGGCACCGGCTACACGGCCATTGCCGGCGGCGCCTATGGCGCGCTCGCGCTGACCGCGGACGGTCATGTCGTGGGCTGGGGCTACGATGTCCATGGTCAGGCGACAGGCGGGCCCACGGGAGCAGGGTTCACGGCCATCGCTGCCTCGAATGGCTACGCAGACTACGCGCTGGCAGCAGACGGTACGATTGTGAATTGGGGCTACGACCTATTCGGGGAATTCTCCAGCATACCGACCGGGACCGGGTTTACCGCCATCGGCGCCAGCCCAAGTGCGGGGTTCGCGGTGGCGGCGGACGGCTCGCTCCGGGTATGGGGATTCAACAACGGTGACTACGACACCGGTCTCCCCGCAGGGAACGACTTCACGGCCGTCACGGGCAACTTCAACGGCGCGGTCGCGTTGCAGGGCGTCCCCGAACCGAGCACGTTCATCTTGGCCGCGATGAGTCTCGTCGGCCTGGGCTTCGCCACCTGGCGAAGGAAGATGCGCAAAGCTTAAGCCACGCTGACAGTAAAAGAGCTACTCACTCAAGCCCCGCCCGACCAACCTGGTCAGGCGGGGCTTTTTTGTTTCACAGCCTGTGTGCTCCCTCGGCCCTTTCGTCAAGCCATGCCTTTGATGCGACTCTGAGAAACGGACCGTATTCCGAAACTGCTGCTTGAGTGCCGAGAACTCAACCCTTTGACGGGACCGTTCTGGAGTCCCGGAAAGGCAGCCCTTTTGTCCGGAATGACGCGCGGCTGCCGACAGTGGACGTTCTGGCCGTGCTGCGAACCCCATCAAAACAAGGTTTTTGCGGCTCGGTCTTCAAATCTCAGCTATGACGGCCAATGGGAGAGTGAGCCGATTTGCCGCACAGGTGTGCGAAGCTGGCACACCGTGAATTGAAATTGGACTGGCCAAAATTGGAAAAACTCAAGGGCGCACCGCCAATTTCTTGGATTTGTTCACGATGATTGCAATCATCATACAAAGTGGATTTGCCCGACAACGCCGCTCGGCGTTTGTACGGCCCCGCTGGAAACGCTACTGAAATAGTCGATAGCGGTCTTTACCGCTTGATGAGCCATCGGGCGTAGCGCTTTCCGAAATCCTCTATGTTTTCTTTCCTCACGTATAGCAGCAGCAGATTCGGCGGCACATTTAGTGCACAGAGGGACTCCTCGGGCCGTAGGGGCATTGACTCATCGCAGCAGATTCTACATCGGAGCCCAAATGAAAACCGGCAGTCTATTGAGCGCAGCGCTTGCACTTGTCTGCTTTAGCAACTCAGCAATCGCCCAGACGTCTTACGGCAGCTTGAGCAACTTCGATTGCATCAACGGCACAGGGCAAACCGCTCACGGCTTTGAAATTGAACTCGACAACTGCCTTCCGTCCGACGTTTTTTCAACTTTCGGCGCCCCGTACAATCGCTATGGCGATCCGTTGATTACTACCGACGGCACGAATACCTTCGTGCGTTACCAGAGCACCTACAGCGGCGGCGCGTGGGCTGTTGGCACTGACTCGGGGACGTTCTCGCCGACGGACGGGCACTCGCTCTTCTATTCTCAGTACGGCGGCGATCCCGCCTATCCGAATGTTCCAGGCGATCACTTCGGCATCTCTTTGGCGGTCAACCCGACCAACACGATCTACCGCTGGCTCCTGGATGACGGCACTGGGAACCTCGTTCAGGCCGGGACAAACGTCAGGATCCCGGCGCCGATCGTCAACATCCTGCCGCCAGCGAATCCGGTCAATCCTGCCGCAGTGCAGTTCGTGGTTCAAGCTCCGCCGGCAGAGATTGAGGGCCAATTCGGCGAGGCGATCTGGGCAAAGGTTTTCACAATCGAGGTCGAGAACCCGGAACCCGTTGAACTGAGTGATCTTTACTTGGGTAGTGCATTCTTGCCTCCCGAAACCGAGACCGAAATCGAGTGGTTTCTACTGCAAACCGATCCCGAACACCCAGGGATCACTGACAATATCAACGAGGGAGATGTCGGGGCTGGTAATGAATCCGTGACGCGCCGGTATGAATTCTATGCCTACGCTGGCCCATACGACCCGGAGAATCACGAAGCGTTAAGCGACGTCTACGATCCTTCTTTGGTCGGAGACTACTTGGGAAATCAGAACGTCGCCGCTAACCTTGTACCAGAGCCGAGCACGTTCGTGTTGTGCGCGCTAGGCGTTGTGGGCTTGGCCTTCGCCGCCAGGCAAAAAAAACGCCGCCGGGATTGAAACGCTTCGGTTAATCGAGCAATCGAATCAAGCCCCGCTTGGCCATCTGGTCTGGCGGGGCTTTTTCGTTCGCAAAACCCTCGTTTGGCCGCCCTGCAGTCTCGATTGCCATACGTATTTTCGGACTCCGAAAATCCCACCGTTTTGCGAGGCCCTTGCGTGGCGTGGTGAGAGCCGAGCAAACTAGAATGCAACCGTTTCGAACCTTCGCGCAGGCATTCTGTTGAGGCAGCGTCCCAATCTGTGGCGTTTGTTCGACCGAGCCGAGAAAACAACAGCAATCGAGCATTGAATCGCGTAATAGGCGGCAAATGCCCGTGATGCTAAAGCAATGATCGAATAGATGTCGGCGGTCCACGTCAACGTCACGCCACAAATCCCGATCAGCAAGTAGGTAGACTTCGGCCCGATCCGATGCCGGATCACTTCTTCGGCCAACCCACCGCAGCCTGCGGTATCCGTGACTGCTGCGCTAAACTGCGCCGCAAGTGCCGCCGCCACCAACATCGTGGGCAACACGGGAGCGACCAGTTGCGTCATGCCGACAATCGCGGTCTCATGGTCGCCCACTTGGCGATCCGAGAAGCAAAAAGTCGTCAGGGCAATGTACACCAGGTAAATCGCGGAAGAGATCCACTGCGAATACCGCATGGTTCTGATTCTCGTTTCCGCGTCGTATTCTTCGCCCAGATAGCGCGACGTTTCGAAGCCCTGCACTGTGACAAGCAAACCCATTGCCACGGCAATCGAGTTCCAGCCCAAGTGATCCGTCGTCGCAAAATAAAGGCCGTCGCCGCGGCCCAAACGTTCGGCCGCGAACGCAATAAGACCTACGAGCAGGCCAACAATGATGCCCAGCTTCAGCCCGACGGTACCTTCTTCGAGACGCTCCAGCGCGCTGAAACCTCGGATCCATCCGAACAGGGCGACGAACGCCAGCGGCGCCGTCGTAACGATGCGGGCGAGTGCCTGGTCATTGACGGAAGTCAAACTAACCGAGAATGCTCCGAACAGATTCAGGTAATACGTAATTGAAATTACGTAGGCCAGGGCCAGCACAGACGACGCCAGATTCTCCAGGCGGGAAACGATTGTGGGGAGCAACGCACTTTGCGCGCGATAGGAATCGTGGCGTGCAATATTGAAGCGAATGGCCCCGCCGATTCCATAGGCCACGACACAAAGCGCCAGCATCACGAGAAAGCCCCAGCTCCCAAAGTCATGTTTCAAAATCGGGGCTAAGATCAGAAACCCGCTGCCAATGATCGAAGCCAACGGGGTTACCGTAGCTCGCCAGCGGACTGAGTTAACCACGCGCGGATGAAAGACGCACACCAAGGCTGCGACGGTCGCAGCGAGGACGAGGCCACTATTGATACTGGTTGGCGACACAATGAAACGGATCCTTATCGCGTCCCCTAAAAGCTGAAGATCTCGCAGCTCGTCAGGCATTTTCCGCCGAAGAAGTTGCTGCCGCCGATGACCAGGACGCTGCCGTCGGGCAACAGTGTCGCCCGATGGTTTCGCCGAGGGACGTCCATCGGCGCGGCCGCTCGCCAGGTTCCGGTGCGCGGGTCGAACAACTCGGCGCTCTTAAGTTCTGCGCCGCTGTCCGCAACTCCGCCGGCGACGAGCACCTGGCCATCCGACAAAAGTATGGTCGAAAAACCCGCGCGCTTCGACTGCATTGGCGCGGCCTCGCTCCAGCGCTCCGTCATCGGATCGAAAAGAATCGCCGTCGCCAGGTAGGTTCGCTTGTTGCGTTCGCCCGTATATCCCCCGACTAAGAGTACGCGGCCGTCTTTCAATTTTACGTGCCCGAACCAAGCCCGTGGTTCAGTTAGAGCGGCAGTCGCCTTCCAACGACCGGTCTCCGGGTCGTAGATTTCGGCGCTCGCGAGCAGTTTTTCCGCTGGCCCATAACCACCAACCGCCAGCACGCGGCCGTCGTCAAGCCTCACTGCTCGGTGTTCGTAGCGCGGCGTAGCTAGCGAACCGGTCGCGGACCACTTCCCCGTCACGGGGTCGAAGATTTCCGCATTCGCATACGCCTTGCCGTCGCCGACGTACCAATTAATGCCGCCGGACAATAGCACCCGGCCATCCGCGAGAAGTGTCGCCAGCGGATCGCGTGCCACAACTAGTTTGCCGGCGTCGCTCCAGGTTCCCTTCGCCGGATCGAACACCTCGGCGCCGCTTACGGCACTGCTGTTATTGTGCCCGCCAGCCAGGAACACGCGCCCGTCGTGCAATAGCGTGGCTGCATTTCCGCCGTTGCGTGGCTGCCGAAGCGAACCGGTGTCGCTCCACTTTCCTGTCTCCGGGTCGTAAAGCTCGGCGCTGGCGATTGACTTGCCTTCCAAAGGATGGCCCGACACCGCCAAAATCCGTCCATCTTTGAGTCTCAATCCGCTGGCATACTCGCGCCGTTCGTGCATCGAGCCAGACGCTCGCCATCGTCCCACTGGCGGCTGTTTCAAGCCGGTGTCGGCAGTCTGGGCATTGGCATCATGAAGTATCACGCCCAGGCAATGAATAATGATGACGATGATCGCGCGAGCCAGCGGAGAGCGACCCATGACATGGTTCTCCTCTAGTTATGATCGGGGTTGAGTTTTTGGCGTCGGATTGCCATGGCTTGTGGTGTGACATAAATCCACATCTGTCGTCGCGATTGCTCAAGCATTGCGGTTGCCGCCGGGCATTGGAACCCGCGGGCGGCGCAGGCTGCTAGAAATCGGGGCGCGTACGTCGACGCGGCGGTTTGTCGGGGCGATCATCGGGCCCGCTGTCGGACGTTTACGAATGTCTGAATTCAGTTCCCTCGACTTCTGGAGAAACGCTCCTGCTCTCGATTCTATTGACGATTGTGGGCGTCTGACCCCGCTTTGTGCCGCAGCAAACGAACGAATTACGGGAGCGAGTTCGGATCCTACCACACGACCCGAGGTACCTCTCCAGGCTCCCAGCATTCTTTATTTACCACATTAACGGGGATTTTTCTTGACGCCTGGGGGACCAATCACCACACTGACGCCTCCCCGTCGATCCTCGTTCGGACCGTCGGTGCGCGCCGTTGCGTGGGTACAAAAACTCGATGCGGCATAGCCGCGACAAGGGAGCAGCTCTTGCGACATTCACACTTCAAGATTTCCTTCAGCTTGATCGCTGCCGCCGCGGTCCTGGCGCTGACTGAGTCGACTCATGCTGCGACAGTCACTTGGTCTGCGCCAAGTAACATTTCCGGCGATACCGATGTCATCACCACCGGCACGCTTCACACGGCCCGCAATCTCTCGCAGACGCAGGTGACGTCGACGGTGAATGGTGTTTTCTTTGACATTTTCCCCGTTCCGAATAATACGAACGCCATCGTCGGCCTGCCGAACGTTGCCAATTTTGGCATCTTCGACTTGGAATCGTCGGACACTGCATACGGTTCGAATAGCGCGCCGTTCAACTCATTGTCGACGTCCTATCAAACCCTGTTGAGTTCCGGGGCAGGCAGTTCGACTGGATCGACGCTTACTCTGACCCTGCTTGGTCTCACCAACGGCACGCCCTACCTGTTTCAGTTGTGGTCAAACGACTCCGACCTTGCCTATGGCGGCGTGAACTCTACGACAGCCTCGGCCACGAACGCCGTGACATTGGACGAGAACACCACCAACGCAGTCGGCGGCATGGGCCAATGGGTATCGGGCACGTTCACGGCTTCTGGGCCATCTCAGGCGATCACATTAAGCGGACCTCGACCCGTGATAAACGCCTTTCAAGTCCGCGCCATCCCTGAACCTTCGACGTTTGTTCTCGTCATTGCAGGCTTGGCCGGCCTGGGCTTCGTCAATCTGCGGAAGAAGTCTCGCCGGGCCTGACACGCCGCGGCCAACTAACTGCCTGTTGAAAAACGGCGGTTTGGTGTCATTTACTCATCTCTGCGTGACACTGGCAAAGAATAGACCGTTTGATGAGACGACCCAGCGCGCACGCGCCCCTGAGACGAGTTCCGCAATCGAACAACATGCCTGATCACGGATCAGTGGTCACAGTCGTCGGCATGATAAGCGGTTCCGGAAAGTCTTCATTTCTGACACCGTTCCATTAAAGAGTCCGTTTTTCTGGCCCTCTGATTCCAAAACCGAGGCTTGAGCAGGCCAGCTATGGTTTCGGCACGACTAACCACCACACGAAATCCATGGAAACTTCATTTCCATTACTATCATTCGGTACCCAAGGGTACCCCAATGTTATTGTGCCCTTCTCCTCGAATCGAGGCTTTGTCTTTGGCGGTTGCGCGTTTTGACGCATTTGGTCGAATGCATCCTGAACGTTCCGGGCACTAATAACGAGCGATTGCGGTTGCATGACCTCGATTTTTATCGCCTCATCAAGATCCCGCATGAGGCAACACACTTCATTCAATGCGCCAATAAGTTCATCCTTGCTTAGACTATCAGCGGTACCGAATTTGGCTCCGACGGTTAAGCAATTCGCCCAAAGTCCGGGTGCGTCCGCGTTCCCCTGTTTCTTTCGACGACGGAGAAAGAAGAAGGCGCTCACCAGCGGATTTAAGCGATCTCCATATGACCAGATTCGCAAGCAGTGATTTGCGGTGTTCGAATTTGGATCATTTTCAGAAGGGCCGGGTGGCTGCATCTTGTGGATCAAGATCGCTTCTGGTATTTGGTCGTAGCCATTTATGGTGCTCTTGAGCAGGGCAAACGCTAGGCTGATATATGTTGCGTCGCCCTTTTGGATCTCTTGCCAAGATAGCGCCATGGCTCGTCGCTCCTTTCCAGTGAGACAGTCCGACTCACCGAGCGGCAGTGGCCCAGCGTAGAAGTCGAAGTTGCAAATTGCCCCAGGCATGTGCGGCGGGTTTAGTTTATGACGCGCGAACGCGTCGGGTGCAAGCGCTGCTCAGAATTGACTTTGCGCGTTCGACCTTTCCGGTGGACGACGCGCCATCGGTTCACGAACTCGGCGCTCACTGGGGGGGGCGTGTCCCGCGTGCGCTGCGCTGACCCGCCCCGAAAGTTCTGCGCCGCTGTCCGCAACTCCGCCGGCGACGAGCACCTGGCCATCCGACAAAAGTGTGATCGAAAAACTCGCGCGCTTCGACTGCATGGGCGCGGCCTGGCTCCAGCGCCCCGTTATCGGATCGAAAAGAATCGTCGTCGCCAGGTAGGTTCGCTTGTTCCGTTCGCCCGTATATCCCCCGACGAAAAGTACTCGGCCGCGATTCGGTTCGGTCGTATCAACTCAGTATGGATGAAACTCGCCGACAATCGACCGATTGACGATACGAGAATTGCGTAGCTCTGTAACGGAAAGCTGGTAGGATGATCCAAACCGCCATGGAGTCGTTCGCGCGCGGTTGAACCCTGTTATTCAAGGGAGAAGCTGAGATGACTCTTTGCCCAATCGCTCTGGCAGTCGGCTGCAAGAAGTGTCCTGCATTCTCCGTCTGCCCCCTGAAGGGTGTCATCGGCGATTACCGGAAACCAGCAGAACCGCAATCGAAGCAGCCTACGGAGCATGTAAGAAAGTAGCTGATGCGGACGCTGTTCGACAGCAGAATGCTCGTGCCGTCACAGGTGACCAATTCATCGACGATTTCTCGTAGCGCTCCGGGTGTCAGCAGCGGGTCGGGCGCAAGTGTGAAACTGCCTCGACTTCGCGACGCGAGAATTGGCCTGGCTTTGAAAAGCTTAGCTGCTGGGCTGCACGGCCTGCCAGGCTTCGCAGCGGACCACTCGCGCGGTTCCGCGATCGAGCAACATATCTGATCACGGATCAGTGGTCGCAGTTGTCGGCATGCTAAGCGGCTCTGGAGAGTCGTCATTTCTGACACCGTGCCATTTACCGTTCCATTGAAGGAACCGTTTATTTGACTCGCGCGGATCCCTTATACTGTCACGGTTAGACAGCCACAGCGTGTGAACGCCTTGAAATCGAATACACCTTGCTGCCACCAGCACGAGGCGGTTCCCCGGACTCTTTGTTTCTGAAACAGGTCACGCTAGCGCTGAAAGCGAACAGATCCATGCACCGATATGACACGCTTCCCCGGTCGATATTGACGGTAATCGCTTGCAGTTTGGCGACGATCCTAAGCTTTCTGACAATGGCAATCGGAAAGGCGCGCGCGGAACCGAGCGAGTTTCACGTCTCGACAGGTCAGCGGCAACTGTTTTTGGATGACCAGGGAATTGCGTCGATCGATAATCTGCACCGCAAGATGCATCAACCAACGAAAAGAGGAGCGGTAATTCGTAGTCCGAAACCCGAGAAAACCATCCAAACGCGGACTGCGCCGGTATGGGACCCGCACGCGAAGGTTTACAAACTGTGGGTTCTCGGGATCGATCAAAACCTTTGGCAAAGCGAGGACGGGCTGAATTGGACGCCGGGGCCAAAGACCAATATGCGGATCGACATGGCCGTCTACGATCCGAACGAATCTGATCCTTCTCGCCGGTTCAAAGCGCCTCTGTTGAATGATGGCTTTGCCGTGTCGCCAGACGGAGTGCAGTGGACGAAACTCGATGTTAAAAAAATCCAGAGTTCCGACGAAGGCAATTTCAGCTACGACGCGGAAGGGGGCATGTACATTCACACGGTCAAACGCGGCGGCAAGCACGGACGATCGGTGGCGTTAGCCACGAGCCGAGATTTCGAAACATGGACCGAGCTTGGTCTTATTTTTCAGGCCGACGACGACGACCAGCAACTGGGTCAACGCAAAATCGAAGCGCGGCTGGCCGATCCGACGCTTCAGCAGCCGCTCTACAACGATCCGAAGGCGTACAACGTTGACGTCTACAACATGGGTGTGTTTCGATACGAGAGCCTGTACATCGGCTTGCCCGCAATGTTTCACGCCACCGGTCCAGTCCCGAATTATCCGAACACCGATGGTTTTCAAGTCATCGAGTTGGTGTGCAGCCAAGACCTGAAGAACTGGAAGCGGCTGGATGATCGACAAGCGTTTATCGGTCCTTCGCACCTCGATTCGGGCGCCTATGATTTGACGCAGATTCTGCCGCCCTCGGCGCCAGTCGTCCGCGATGATGAGCTTTGGTTTTACTATACGGGGCTGAAGTGGCGCAGCTCCTTCCATTACAAGGGCGAATATCCTCAAGGTGAAACTGTGCCGATTCCCGGTCGAGACCGCGATGGCGGCGCCGTCTGCCTGGCGGTGCTTCGCCGCGACGGCTTTGTTTCGCTCGATGCCGGCAAGAACGAGGGAATCGCATTGACTCGGCCCTTCACACTGGCGGCGGACAAGCTGTACGTCAACGTCGACGCGCGCAACGGAGAGATGACGGTCGAGGCGTGTGACGATCAGGGAAAGACGTTGGCCAGGTCAGAGGTGGTCAAAGGGGATCATTGTCAGATTGAACTCAGTTGGGAGCAAGGCAGCCTCGTCGAGCTGAAGCAGCAATCCGTGCGCCTCCGCTTCAAACTGCGCAATGCGAGCCTTTACTCGTACTGGATGGCGGATTAGCCTGAGCGGATCAACACGATCGCAAGAGCTGGCGGGACGGCTTGGATTTTTGACAACCAGGAGTCGGCCATGAGAACTGGTGTGTCAATCGCTGCGGCATTCTTCCTATTGAGTGTTTGTTGCGCCGCCAATCGGGTATTTAATCTCCAAGTCGCGATCACTTCAGAATTGCCGGCCGGCAATGTCCCGATCGACCCACGACTCGACCTAGGGAAAGTCATTCGCGATGCCGGCGGCGGGGGCGTGCTCGACCCCAATTCGATCGAAGTGATCGATTCGACCACGGGTAAAGCGATCCCTTTTTCGCGTACAGACGATTTTTCCTATGGCGACGTTGGCAGGATCGAGTGGGTCGTTACGGATACCAGCCATCGCAACTACGAAGTGCGTTTTCGTGGGGCGACCCAACGGCCCGCTCTGCAACCACAGGCATTCACGCCCGGAATCGGCACGGGCGATCTGTTGCGTTACAACGCCGGTCATCCACGTCCAATCGAATTGAACCGTCCGTCGCGATTGGTCGACCTGACCGGTGATGGCAAGCCCGACCTGGTGGGTACCTGGAACTACGCCTATCGCCCCGGCGATCCGTGGAACGGCATCGTGTGTTATCCGCGCACTGGCCAGCTGAAGGATTTTGGATTTGGGGATCTGGTGCGAGTCCGCTACGAAGAAAAGCGCGGATTGCGAGACTATCGACATTTCGAGCAGACCTACATGGAAGTTGATTTTGCCGACTTTAATGACGACGGACTTGTCGACCTCATGTGTTGCCCGTCGAACAGTGATCAGTTGTTCTTTTACACGAACACTGGTTCTCGCGACGCCGGCGGCATGCCGGTCTTCGCGACCGCCGACCAGGTTCCACGGCAGACCCAACAATGGGAGCACTGTCGGGCCGTCGACTTGGATCGTGACGGAGTTGTCGACATCGCGATCGGAAAACTTTGGTTGCGGGGCATGGGCAGGGTCAACGGTCTGCCGACCTTTGCGCCAGTGGTTCCGCTTGATGCAGGCGACGTGCGTTGTTTTTTCGATGTCGATGGCGACAACAGATTCGACACCATCACGCTCGAAAAACTGCCTGGCCCGGGTCTCTCGAACTTCGCAGTCGCATGGCGTCGCAATCGAGGAGAGGGCTCGCCGGAATTTGAAGCGCCGCGACTGCTCGGCGAAATCAATGCGAAGGCAGATTATCCCGTCGATGTGACGGCGGTGTGCGACGGGGCAACGTCCGGTCTGCTCGTCACCCAGCAACATTGGGAAACGGTTCGATTCTTTGAGCACGTCGGCAAGAGCGAGCATTTTCGATCCGTCGGAGTGGCGCAATCCAATTCGGCCGTCCTGGGCCTGGGGGATCAGGCTTGGCCATGCGCCTGCGACTGGGATGGTGACGGCGATCTCGATCTTTTGATCGGCGGCGGATATGGCTGGCCGCGCATCATAATCAACGCTGGTACGAGCCAGCGGCCCGTCTATTGCGAAGCACGGAAAATCCTCTCCGAAGATACGCCGATCCGCATCACGCGCAATGAAATCCTGGGGACGCACAACTGGCATGATATGGGGTATTCCTATCCGGCGCACGTCGATTGGGACGGCGATGGACTGCCCGACTTGATGTTGGCCAATGAGACCAATCGCATCTTCTGGTACAAGAACATCGGGACGCGCAAGGAACCACGCTTCGGACCGAGACAGCAAGTAATCTGCGATGGCTTTCCCGACTCGACCATCCAGCGCGACCGATCGGCCGCGCTGGCCGACGATCCCAAGACACCGCACGCCCCGTACCCACTGGAAGAGGGCCAACCATTCTACTGGCGAACCGGTCCGGCCTTCGCCGATTTCAATGGCGACGGCCTGATGGACTTCGTCACCGCTGACGGTCAAACTCGTCAGGCCACCTTGTTCACGCAATACAAGGTCGATGGAGGATCGCTTCAGTTACGCAAGAAGTGCGTCATGAAACTGACCGATGGACGCGCTATCGATCACAAACTGGTCGACGGCAGTCGGGGTTGGACCGAATCGTTCCGAGCGGTTGATTGGGATGGCGATGGCCTGCTGGACCTCATCTACAGCCATGCCGGCCGGCCCAGTAGCGGAAGCATTCAGCTCTTACGCAACGCTGGCACGAAAGAGACGCCAGTCTTCGAGGCGCCCGAGCCGATGCGCGTATTCGGAAAGCCGATCAACATTACGGCGCACGGCCCACATCCCTGGGTTGGCGATCTCGATGGAGACGGATTGCCAGACCTGCTGGCGTGCGTCGAATGGAGCGTGTACCCGTTCTTTTCCCATAACGCGTTCGTACTGTCTGAACGACCGTCATTGACGGTCACACCCTCGACCGCGTCCGACGCCGGCGGCGCCAAAACGGATCCCAAGTCGCCCAAGGTGGATGAACGCTGACCAAGGCGCAGACGCTTACCGAAAATACGGAAAGTGCAGCCGCGAATCGGCTCCGTGGCGCCAACTCGCTAACGGGTGAGACCAGCCAGAAAACAACCGTTTGATGCGAGCCATTTCTTGGCTCGTCTCAGATTCTCGTGCGATTTTCGAGGCGCGCTTTTCGTGCCGAGAACTCATACGTTTTGTGAGAATCGCCCTCGCGCGAACGATGACCGCAAAAAGTGCTTGATCGGCAGTTGGTCACGGAACCGTACATTGAGCAAGCGAATATTTGGCCCCAGGACAAACCTGCCGCCTAGCAGCCTGTTGATTTTCTCGACAGGCTGCGACCTCACATGGATGTGAGGACAAAATAGCGACGTAAGTCGTTATTTTGCGAGCCTCGCGAAGCTTTGCTTTGCGCCGGGCGAGGTTG
>Ga0105047_10002539_pt1 | contig 32501 bp, 29 predicted proteins | sample MAT04_FD_78384 | JGI IMG/M metagenome (GOLD analysis project Ga0105047, IMG submission 78384) | Freshwater microbial communities from Lake Fryxell liftoff mats and glacier meltwater in Antarctica - MAT-04 (megahit assembly) | ecosystem: Environmental > Aquatic > Freshwater > Ice > Liftoff... | reverse complement strand
TCGACCAGCAGGGCAACTACCTTGCCACGCTCATCGTCAACGACGGCAGCGTGGACAGCCCGCCCGACACAGTGGTCGTCAGCACCACCAACTCTTCTCCCACGGCGAACGCCGGCCCTGACCAGACGGTGCGCGTCACCGAGACCGTCACGCTCAGCGGCGCCGCGTCGAGCGACCCCGACGGCGACCCGCTCACCCGCAGACCTTCGGCTACGACGCCAACGCGCGGCTGACAAGTAGCCCGAACGAATACACCGGCTACTTCTTCGATGCCGACAACCGGCTCATCGAAGTGCGGCGCGGCCCGACGCAGGGCACGGCCACCACGGTTGCAAGCTACGGCTACGACGGGGACGGCCAGCGCATCCGCAAGACGACGCCGGGTGGCAGCGCGCGCTACCTGATCGACCCGACGACCGAATGGCCGCAGGTGGTGCTGGAAAGCGCCGGAGCGCAGGCCACGGCCTACGTGTGGGGCGAGGTGCTGCGCCAGCAGGCACGCGGCTCAGCCGGCACAGCGGCCACGGCGCCGACAGACAACGTGATCCCGCTGGCCGGGCACCTGAACACCACGCTGGCGGCCATCGATGCAGCTGGTCGACCGTGACAGAATCCTTCGAGCGTTGGGTCCCGACGTCAGCGGTGTTCGTTTGATCGGCGGCTTCACCAACTTGGCTGCCTTTCTTGCTGAAGCCTTTATCGACTCCTGCATCTAACATGCCCGAAGCCCGCAAACCAGATCGTCTTCCCTTCGATGCTTGGATCGACATGCTGAATGTTGCGGCGGCGGACGTCACGACCCTGTCGCGAGCCGACGCGGTGATGGCGTACTTGGGGGCTTCGCTCGCCACCACGAGTGCCGAGCAATGGATCGGCTTCGGAAACGGTTGGGGCAACGTCGACCCCGATGCGCTGCGGAGTGCCGCAGCAGCTGCGGTGAAGAGCCTGCCTCGCGATCGGCTGGGCCGCGAGGTCGCGGACGCTGCCGAGTTGTTGTCTAAGTTGGTTTGCGATGGCCACGAAGGTCGGCTCGTGCGGGCCTTGCAGGCGAACGCAGAGCGTTTTGCTGAGTCGACCTCGGTCTTCGGCAGGCGCTCCGCGGCAGGCGAAGCCCGCAGTGAGGTCATCGGGCGCGTGGTGACATGGATCACCTGCGCGTGCAAGTCGAAGCTTGCCCTCGATGCGGCCGCGCTTCGCAGCCTACTAGGATCGATGGTTGATATCGGGAGGTTTCACGGACACCACCCACTCGAACCGCTGGAGTACCCCATTCGGACTCTGCTTAAGATCTGCGTGAAGCAGGAACACAGCGCACTTGCGCCGAACGCAGACCTGCTGGAACCGTTGGCGGCCGCACTGGCGCAGGTGCCGGTGACCGACCAGGCAGGAGTACGGGAGCGCGCGCAATGGCTGGTGTTGGTTGACGAAATTCGGGACCTTACTACCTGAGCCCGGACGCCAACGGGGCCGGCCACGTTAGTTAAGCCTCCGGTCCCCATCTGCTGTTTCGGGCGCCGCCACGACGCGCAAGACCGCCTGATCGCCATGCGCAGCTGCGCCGCCAGGGCGGTGCCAGCACCCTGATCGCGGGCCAGGTCATCACCCGCGGCGCGGGTGGTGCGGTCAGCCGCATTGACACCTTCGACACCAGCGCCGCCTTGGTGGCCGCCACCGGCGGCTTCAGCGGCAACCCGGTGCGCGTGCAGACCTTCGGCTACGACGCCAACGCGCGGCTGACGAGTGAGCGCAACTACAAGGGCGCGCAGCTCAGCGCCTTCCTGGGCAACCCGGCGGCACCTGCCACCGAGGCCACGGCCTACACCCACGACAACGTGGGCAACCGCACGGCCATGCCCGTCACGACGCCGACCGGCACCAACAGCACCGCCTACGCATACGACAACAATGACACGCTCACCAGCGCAACGCTGAGCAGCGCCACGGGCAGCACGGTCACCACGAACTACCCCTGGGACGGCAACTGCAACCTGGCCAGCAAGAGCAGCCCGAGCGAATACACCGGCTACGCCTTCGACGCCGACAACCGGCTCATCGAAGTGATCAGCTGTTCGACTCTGGCAGCGAGAGCGCAGCTGGCACCGGGAACAGCGCGGCCCCGCCCGCCGTGACCACGACACCGGCGCGCCCCTCGGCAACCAGGCCGGGCGCCGCTGTGGCCACGCCAGCCACGTTCGCCGGGCCCGCGCCTGCGGGCGCAGGGGTAGGCGCAAGCGCAGGGGCAGTGCCCGTCGCAACTGGCAGCGCCACGGCCAACACCGCACCGGTGGTGGTGGGCGGCGGCGTGGCCACGCCGGCCGTGCCGCCGCTGCGGCTGCGCTGGGTGGCACCGGCCAGCGTGCGCGTGGGCGATACTTTCAGCGTGCAGCTGGTGGCGGGCAGCGATGAGCCGGTCACCGCGCTGGGCCTGCAGCTGGCGTTCGACGCGCAGGCGCTGCAGACGGTGAGCGTGCTCGAAGGCAGCTTCCTGCGCCAGGGTGGGGTGGCCAGCACGTTCGGCAGCCGCGTTGAGCCTGGCCGCATCACCGTCAACACCAGCCGCGCCGGCACCACCGGCGCCAGCATCGAAGCCCCTTTGCTGACCCTGAACCTGCGCGCCAGCGTGCGCCCTGCCGAAGGCCAGATCACGTTGCAGTTGGCCAGCGTGTCGCCACTGGGTGTGCAGGGCCGCGCGCTGGGCACGCAGGCCTTGCCGGCCTTGATCGTCGCCGTGCAACCCTGAGGGCGCGCCCATGAACCTTCGGCATCTGGGCTTCACGCTGATCGAACTGCTGGTCACGCTGGCCATCCTGGCCGTGCTGGCCACCACCGTGGTGCCGCTGGCGCAGGTGCAGGTGCAGCGAGTGCGCGAACAGGACCTGCGGCTGGCGCTGCGCGAGCCCCGCACCGCCATTGACGACTACAAACGTGCCGCTGACACGGGCCGCATTCGCCGCGTGATCGGTGCGACCGGCTACCCGCCCAACCTGGCGGTGCTGGTCGAGGGTGTGGAAGACCAACGTGACCCGCAGCGCCGCAAGATCTATTTCCTGCGTCGGCTGCCGCGCGACCCGATGGCCGACAACGATGCCATGCCAGACGCCGACACGTGGGCCCTGCGCGCATATGCCTCCGAACCGCAGGACCCGCAGCCCGGCGCCGATGTCTACGACGTGCTCTCGCGCAGCCCGAGGCTGGGCCTCAACGGCGTGCCCTACCGGCAATGGTGAAGCGCATGCGCGGGCAGGGCTTTACCCTGATAGAGCTGCTGGTGGTGCTGGCCATCGTGGCCACGCTGCTGACGCTGGCCTTGCCGCGCTACTTCGGCAAGGTCGATGCCGCCAAGGAAGCCGTGCTGCGCGAAAACCTGCGCACCACGCGCGATGTTCTCGGCAAGTTCTACGGCGACCATGGTCGCTACCCCGACGGCCTTCAGGAACTGGTGGACCTGAAGTACCTGGCCACGCTGCCGCAGGACCCCATCACCGAGAGCGATACCAGCTGGGTGCTGGTGCCACCACCCGAAGGCTACCGCGGTGCGGTAGCCGATCTGCACAGTGGCGCGAGCGGCGAATCGCGCACCGGCGGCCCCTATGCGCAGTGGTAGCTGGCGCGCTGGCTCGCGGGGCTTCACCTACCTGCTGCTGCTGGTTCTGGTGGCTGTGCTGGCGCTGGCTGCCGCGGGCAGCGTCACCGTCGGCACAGCGGTGACGCGCCGCCACGCCGAAGCGGCGCTGCTGCTGGCCGGCGAGGACATCCGCGCTGCGCTGCTCAGCTACCGCGGCAACCTGCGCAACGAGAGCGCCAGCCCGGAGCGCTTGCCCGACTTGCTGCGCGACCCGCGCGTGCCGGGTGTGCGACGCCACTTGCGGCAGATTCCGCACGACCCGCTGACCGGCACCGCTGATTGGGGAGAACTGCGCGACGGCGCCAACCGCATCGTGGGCGTCTACAGCCTGGCGACGGGCCGACCCATCAAGCGCGCAGGCTTCAGCCCAAGCCAGACCGGCTTTGACGAAGCCGACAGCTACCGCCGGTGGATCTTCGCAGTGGTGCCGGTTTCCAGCGTGGTGCCGCAGCAGCCGCCGGCAGGGCGCTGAAACACGCACGGGCATGATGGAATGGCTTGCCTCGAGAAGCGCGCACCTATGGAGGACCTGACACGGCGGCTTGTCCTGGCGCGCTACATCGCTCGGGCCGCAGGCAAGAAGGCGGCCTGTCTGGTTCAGAATCAACCGATGCTTGGACCGGCGCACCATTCCTTCTGGCTGAAGACACGGCGGTGGACCTTGGCTTTGCTGGCTGCCTGGCTGCTTGTGAACCTGTGTGTTCCCTGGTTTGCCCGCGACCTCGATCGCTTCAGCTTCCTGGGCTTTCCGCTCGGCTACTGGCTGGCGGCCGAAGGCGCCTTGCTGGTGTATGCATTGCTCATTGCCATCTACGTGGTGGTGATGGACCGTCTTGAGGCCGCCCTGCTGGCGGAGACGGCCGCGGACGAGCCGAGCACGGGCGAACCGCCCACCCAAGGCTGAAGCCCTGGCATGGCGCGCGCTGACGAGGTTGCACGGCAGTTTTCCCGTGTGCTGGCCTGGCGCTATGCGCTGTTCCTGATCGGCTTCTGGGTATTGATCGCCATCATGGCGGCCGCCGAACGCGCCGGTGTGCAGCGTTCTTGGCTGGGGGCCAGCTTCCTGGTGCTGACGGTGGCCGCGTACGCCGGCATCGGCTTCATCTGCCGCACCTCGGACGAGGCCGAGTACTTCGTGGCGGGGCGGCGCGTGCCGGCGCTCTTCAACGGCGTGGCCACCGCTGCCGACTGGATGTCGGCAGCGTCGTTTCTGGGCACGGCGGGCGTGCTGTATCTGCAGGGCCAGGCGGGGCTCGCCTACATTCTGGGCTGGACGGGTGGCTATGTGCTGCTGGCTCTGCTGCTGGCGCCTTATCTGCGACGCTTTGGCCAATACACCGTGCCCGACTTTCTGGGGGAACGTTACGGCGGCAGCCTGCCGCGCCTGATCGGCGCTGCGGCCACGGTGGCGGTGTCTTTCGTCTATCTGGTGGTGCAGATCTACGGTGTGGGCCTCATCACCTCGCACCTCACGGGTTTCGGTTTCGAGCTCGGCATCTTCGTCGGCCTGGGCGGCGTGCTGGTGTGCAGCTTCCTGGGTGGCATGCGCGCGGTGACGTGGACGCAGGTGGCGCAGTACCTCGTGCTCATCGTGGCCTACCTGGTGCCGCTGATGTGGTTGTCGGCCAAGCAGACCGGAAGCCTGATGCCGCTTCTCTCCTACAGCCAGCAGCTGCAGCAGGTGGCGCATCGTGAACGTGAGTTGGCAGCAGACCCGGCCGAACGCGACGTGGTGCAACTGCTGCGTCGACGTGCCGACGAAGCCGAGATCAAACTGCGTGACGTGCCCGCATCGATGCTGCGTGACGAAGCGCGGCAACAGCAACTGGTGGCCACGCTGCGCGCCGAGAACGCGCCGCTGGCGCGCATCCAGCGTGCCGAACGCGAATACGCGCAACGGCCTCGCACTGAGGCGCAAGCGCGGCAGCTCTACACACGCGAGCGCGAGTCGGCACTGGCCGGTGCCCAGCCCCTGGGCGGCATGCCACCGCAGACATTGGCCTTCGCTGCTGGCGACCCGAATGGCAGCCCTGCAGCACGCGAGCGCTTCGACAGCGCGCGCATCAACTTCATCGCGCTGATGCTTTGCCTGATGATGGGCACGGCGGCCCTGCCGCATGTGCTGACGCGCTTCTACACCACGCCCTCGGCTTCACAGGCGCGGCGCTCGGTGGGGTGGACGCTGCTTTTCATCGTGCTGTTGTATCTGTGCGCGCCGGTGCTGGCGGTGCTGGTGAAGTTCGAGGTGCTGCACAACGTGGTGGGCTTGCCCATGGACCACTTGCCGCAGTGGATCAACCGCTGGTCACGGGTCGATCCTGGTCTGGTTTCGGTGCGCGACATCAACGGCGACGGGCTGCTGCAACTCGGCGAACTGCGCCTGGCCGGCGACATCATCGTGCTGGCAGCGCCCGAGATCGGCGGGCTGCCCTACTGGGTGACCTGCCTGGTGGCGGCCGGGGGCCTGGCCGCTGCCTTGTCCACTGCCGACGGTCTGCTGCTGACCATTGCCAACGCGATTTCGCATGACATCTATTTTCCGAGCGTCAACCCGCGCGCCAGCGCGGCAGGGCGTGTCATCGCCTCCAAGGTGCTGGTGATGGCGGTGGCCTTCGTCGCGGCGCTGACTGCCGCGCTGAAGTTCACCGACATCCTGCAGTTTGTATCGGCTGCGTTTTCGCTGGCCGCCGCAGCCTTTTTCCCGGCTTTGGTGCTGGGCATCTTCTGGCGCCGCGCCAACCATGCGGGCGTGGTGGCCGGCATGCTCACCGGACTGGGCGTGACAGTCTGGTACATGGTCACCAACCTGCCGTTGCTGCGCCAGGCATTCGGCGTGAGCTGGCCGTTGGCCGACTGCCAGTGGTTCGGCGTCGAGCCCATCGCAGCAGGCGTTTTCGGGGTGCCGGCGGGGCTTTTGGTGATGCTGCTGGTCAGCTGCCTGACGCCTGGCCCGAGCGCGCAGCAACTGGCGTTGGTAGACCGCATGCGTTTTCCGGGGCCCGATGAACGATAGGCCCAGTGCTATCATCACGGGCTTTCCTTGCCGCACCTGTCATGTTGACGCATCAGGGCGGCTTCCACCCCCAGCAGTGTTTCCTGCCGGAATCCACAAGGAGTATTCATGCGTCATTACGAGATCGTTCTGCTGATCCACCCGGATCAGAGCGAACAGGTTCCGGCCATGCTGGAACGCTATAAGACCCTGGTCACCGCGAGCGGTGGCAAGTTGCACCGGGTCGAGGACTGGGGCCGGCGTCAGTTGTCCTACATGATCCAGAAGCTGGTGAAGGCGCATTACCTGTGCCTGAACATCGAGTGCAGCCACGAGACCCTGACCGAGCTGGAAACGGGCTTTCGCTTCAACGACGCCGTGCTGCGTCACATGACCGTGCGCAAGGACAAGGCCGAGACCAACCCGTCGATCATGATGAAGGCGGTCGAGCGCGAAGAAGCCCGCAAGGAACGCCAGGAGGCTTCGGCCTGACAGCCAGCGGCGTCTGCCGCCGGCCGGCTGGCACCGGTAGCCTGTCATGAACAGGTTGCTGCTGTCGGCCACGCTGGTGGAGCGGGCGGCCCTGCGTTACACCCCGGCCGGTCTTCCGGCGCTGGACTTGGGCTTGAAGCACGAGTCCGAGCTCAGTGAAGATGGCCAGCCCCGCAAGGTCTCCATGGAAATGCGTGCGGTGGCCATCGGGGCAGTAACGAAGCGGCTGCTGGCGACTGAGTTGGGAAGCGCGGGTCTTTTTGCCGGCTTCATCACCAGCGCACGCAACGGACGCGGTTTGCTGTTTCACATCACCTCGGTAGAGCCTGTGGAAGCCACAAGCCCGCCGGAACCAGTTCAACAGAATTCAAGCAGGAGCTGACTATGCCCCCACCACGTGGTAAAGGTCGTTTTTCCAAGGACAAGCGCCCCAAGCGCAACAACCAGTCGCTGCTGTTCCGCCGCAAGCGTTTCTGCCGCTTCACGGTCGCCAAGGTCGAAGAGATCGACTACAAGGAAGTCGACGTGTTGCGCGACTTCATTGGCGAGAACGGCAAGATCACGCCAGCCCGTCTGACCGGTACGCGAGCTTTCTACCAGCGCCAGCTGACCACCGCCATCAAGCGCGCGCGCTTCCTGGCGCTGCTGCCGTACTCTGACCAGCACAAGGTCTGAGGAGCACACCATGCAAATCATTCTTCTCGACAAGGTCGGCAAGCTCGGCAGCCTGGGCGACGTCGTCAACGTCAAGCAGGGTTACGCCCGCAATTACCTGATTCCGCAAAAGCTGGCGCGTCGCGCCACAGAAGCGGCGATCAAGGAATTCGAAGGCCGCCGCGCCGAACTGGAAAAGGCCGCCGCTGCGAAGCTGGCGGCTGCCGCTGCCGTGGGCGAACAGCTCGCTGGCAAGACGGTGCGCATCGCGCAGAAGGCCGGCGTCGACGGTCGCCTGTTCGGCAGCGTCACCAACGCCGACATCGCCGAAGCGCTGACGAAGGCCGGCAACGCCATTGCCAAGGCGCAGGTTCGCCTGCCCAACGGCCCGCTGAAGACCGTGGGCGAGCACCCGGTGTCTGTGGCGCCCCATGGTGACGTGGTGGTCGAGATCACGGTTCACGTGGTTGCGCAAGTCGACTGATACGGCGTAAGCTGTCTCCAGTCTTCGGAAGGCCGGCTCTGCCGGCCTTCCGCATTTTGCGGCTGGCTGTCTGTCCACAGCGCTTGCACAGCCCGTGCACAGCCCATCAACAGCAGCGGCCCACGCCTCATCCACAGTCTTGTCCACAGCCATGTCCGCCTTGTTCAACGCCCGAGATCTTTCGCCCCGCGATGACGAGGTGGCCCGCCTGCGCGTGCCGCCGCACTCGGTGGAGGCCGAACAGAGCGTGCTCGGCGGCCTCTTGCTCGACAACCTGGCCTGGGACCGCGCTGGCGACCTGCTGACCGACAGCGACTTCTACCGCTACGAACACCGTTTGATTTACGCCGCCATCGGCGTGCTGGTGGGTCAGAGCAGGCCGGCCGACGTCATCACCGTCTTCGAACAACTGCAAGGCCTCGGCAAGGCGCAGGACGTCGGCGGCCTGGCCTACCTCAACGCCTTGGCGCAGAGCGTGCCCAGCGCCGCCAACATGCGGCGCTATGCAGAAATCGTTCGTGAACGCAGCATCCTGCGCAAGCTGATCGCGGCCAGCGACGACATTGCCACCAGCGCCTTCAACCCGCAGGGCCGCCAGGTCAGCACGGTGCTGGACGAGGCCGAGAGCAAGATCTTCCAGATCGGCGAAGAAGGCTCGCGACAGAAGCAAGGCTTTCAGGGCATCAACCAGCTGGTGGTGGACCTGATCGACCGGGTGCAGGAACTGCACGACAACGGCGCCGAGGAAGTGACCGGCGTGCGCACCGGTTTCTACGACCTCGACCGCATGACCGCCGGCCTGCAAAAGGGCGACCTCATCGTGCTGGCGGCACGGCCCTCGATGGGCAAGACGGCGTTCGCGCTGAACATCGCCGAGCACGTGGCGGTGCAGGAAGGTCTGCCCGTGCTGGTGTTCTCGATGGAGATGGGCGCGGCGCAGCTGGCGCTGCGGCTGGTCGGCAGCCTGGGTCGCATCAATCAGCAGAACCTGCGCACCGGCCGTCTGGACAGCGGCGAATGGGAACGCCTGACCGACGCCGTCGAGCGCCTGGGCCAGGTGCAGCTCTACATCGATGAAACCGCGGCCCTGACCGGAAGTGAGTTGCGCGCGCGCGCACGCCGCATGGCAAGGCAGTTCGGCACGCTGGGCTTGATCGTCATCGACTACCTGCAGTTGATGAGCGGCAGCAGCGGCAGCGATGAAAACCGCGCCACCGAAATCGGCGAGATCTCTCGAGGCCTGAAAGCGCTCGCCAAGGAGTTGCAGTGCCCGGTGATTGCGCTGTCGCAGCTGAACCGCAGCGTCGAGCAGCGCACCGACAAGCGGCCGATGATGAGCGATCTGCGCGAATCCGGCGCCATCGAGCAAGACGCCGACATCATCATGTTCATCTACCGCGACGACTACTACAACAAGGACAGCAAAGAGCCGGGTGTGACCGAGATCGTCATCGGCAAGCAGCGCAATGGCCCCGTGGGCACCGTGAAACTGGCCTTCATGAAGCCGCTGACGCGCTTCGAGAATCTGGCACCGGGCTCCAACACTGCCGAGTACTGACAGCACCGCCGGCGCTTGACTCTGTCTGGCTGCCTTGGCCTGACTGTCATTGCCTCTTGCGTATTGCATCCTGGGCCGATACTGTATAAATTAACAGTATGCCAGCCGCCCACAACGCCCCCTCCGCCACGCTCGTGTTCGTACCCCGGCGCTCCGACGAGCGGGCGCAGAAGGGCCGAGGCACGGCCTGGGCCATCGAACACCGCTTCAGCGGCGAGGCGCGCAACGACTTCGACGAGGGCTGGGGCACGCTGGAACAAGCGGCGCAGGCCGAAGAGCTGGCGCCGGCCACGCAGGTGGTTGAAGAGAACGTGCGCGGCATCCTGTCGGGCAACGACTCACCCGACATCGGGTTTGATCTCTCCATCAACCCCTACCGCGGCTGTGAGCACGGCTGCGTTTATTGTTACGCGCGGCCCAGCCACAGCTATCTGAACCTGTCACCCGGGCTCGACTTTGAAACTCGCATCATTGCGAAGGTGAATGCTGCGGAACGCTTGCGCGAGGCGCTCGCGGCGCGCGGCTACACACCGGGCCAGCTGAACATCGGTTCAGTGACCGACGCCTACCAGCCGGCCGAGCGCCGGCTGCGTATCACGCGTTCCGTCATCGAGGTGCTGGCCGAGGCGCAGCATCCGTTTTCCATCATCACCAAGAGCAGCCTGGTCGAACGCGACATCGACCTCATCGCACCGATGGCGGCGCAGCGCCTGGCTGCTGTGTACGTGTCGATCACCACACTCGACCCTACGCTTGCGCGAGCGATGGAGCCGCGCGCCGCAGCGCCGCAGCGAAGGCTGCGCGCCATCGAGACCCTGGCGCGCGCCGGCATTCCGGTGGGCGTGAGTGTCTCGCCGGTGATTCCCTTCCTGAACGAACCCGAACTCGAACGTGTGCTGCAAGCTGCGCGCGACGCTGGGGCCAGCTCTGCCTTCAGCATCGTGCTGCGCCTGCCGTGGGAAGTGAACCCGCTCTTCCAGCAGTGGTTGCAGCAGCACGTGCCCCACCGCGCCGCGCGAATCATGGCCCGAGTGCGCGACATGCGCGGCGGCCGCGACAACGACAGCCGCTTCGGCAGCCGCATGACGGGGCAGGGCACCTGGGCCGACTTGTTGCGGCAGCGCGTGCACAAGGCCTGCTCGCGCTTGCAGCTGAGCCGCACCAGGGTGGAACTCGATCTGACGCGGTTTCGTCGGCCGGCGTCACAGCCCGGGCAGGGGCAGCTCTTCTAAGCTTCAGGCCGGGATGGCAGCGGTGGCGGCGCTGGCAGCGTTGGCTCCGCGCACATGCAGTCCGCCCGGTGAGCGCCCGGAGCGCTGCAACCCGGCGATGTGGTCGCCGCTGTGACCACTGCGCCGCACCAGTGCGGCGGCGCGCTCTGCCAGCGCAGCGGCGTCGGGCAAGACGGCGGCATGTTTCTTCGCCAGCAACGCGGCCGTCTCCAGCAGCTTGGCATTCAGGGTCTGTTCGCCCAGCTCCAGCAACATCGCCACGGCCGTGCCGGGCGCGCCTTTCAATGCGCTTTCCATCGCCTGTTCGGTGGCGGCCAGCAGACGGGCCTGACAGCGCCGGACGATGGCCGTCGGGCCGTCGGCGCGGCGCGCTGCGGCACACAACACCTCGCCCACCGCCTTGCTGACGCAGAAGCGCAGCGCCACGCGTTCCACCAGCGCCTCGTGGTCGGCGGCCGGGCGCACATGGCCCGGCATGCGGTCCCACAGCGCCAGCGCGGTGTTCGCAGCCGCCAGGTCGAAGTCGTCGTCACCGGCTTGCGACGAGTAGGCGCGCAGCGCTGGCAGCGCGTTCTCGGGCTGCGGGCTCAGCAGCGCCGACATCACCTCGGCGGCCTGCTGGAAACGCTGCATCCGCCCCGAATCAGAATGGCGCGTGCGGTAGCGGCGCAGCTGCTCACGCATCGCGCTGACTTTGCTGGCGTCTTTGCGGTCGAAGTGCAGCATCGCGATCAGCAACAGGCTCAGCGGGTCGAACAGCTTGGACTGCACGCCCATGCCGAGCGTGCGCTCCAGCAATATCAGCGCCTCGTCGGCGTGCCCCTGGTAGAAAGCCAGTGCTCCGGCGTGCTGGTTGCGCAGCAGGCAGCCCGGCGTCAGTTCGGCCGCGCTGCGGTAGTGCGCCAGCGCACCTTCGAAGTCGCACTGTTCGACCAGCAGCCGGCCCAGCAGGTCGTGGGCATCGGCCGAGCCGGGGTCCTGCGCCAACGCTGCGGTCACCGTGCGCCGTGCGCCAGGGCTGTCGCCCTGCGCTGACTGCGCGCGGGCCACGCCCAGGTGCGCCCAGGTGGCGGTCGGTTTGGCCTTCACCAGGTGCTGGAACAGGCGCAGTGCGTCGTCGGGGCGCCGCAGCGTCAGCATCAACTCGGCGGCCAGACGGCCGCAGTAGTCCCAGTAGGGCGCCCTTTCCTGGAAACGCTTGACGGCATGCACCAGCGCCACCTGCGACTCGCCGGCGTCGAGCGCGCGCAGCACCGGGCCCAGTTCACGCTTTCGGTTGCGCGCCTCCAGCAGCTTGGTGGCCAGCGCGGCAGAGGTGTAGGGGCGCACCAGGAAGCCGTCCAGTGCCGATTCGGCGGCCTCCATCACGTGGTGGTAGCTGGCCTGCGAGGTGACCATCAGGAAGACCGTGCTGTGCGGCAGCAGCCTTTCTCGCCGCAGCTCGTCGAGCAGGTCCTGGCCCGAGCAATCGCTGTCCTCGAACTCGCGGTTGCACAGCACGATGTCGAACTTCTCGCGCTCCAGCAGCAGCCGCGCGTCTTTCACGCGGTTCACCGCTGTGACGTGCCCGACGCCGGTGTCCTTCAGCTGCGAACAAACCACGCTGCGCAGCAGCGGGTTGCCTTCGACCAGCAATGCCCGCGCCAGGTGGATGTCGCGGTCGACCATGGTGCGTCAGAGCGCGCGCGGCCCGGTTGCGCAGCGGCACTGCTTGCGCGTGCGTCCGGCGGTACCGTGGCAGGGGGCAGAAAGCTGCATCCCTGCGCTATCGGCGCTGTGGGCTGAGAACTGAAGCCCGGCCGGCGGCGCGCGGCTTACTTGAAGAGGTCCTTGACCTTGTCGGTCCAGCTCTTCGAATTCGGAGAGTGGCGGTCGCCGCTTTTCTTGAAGCTGTCGTCCAGCTCCTTCAGCAGCTTTCGCTGGTGCTCGGTCAGCTTCACCGGCGTCTCGACACTGACATGACAGTAGAGGTCGCCAGGGTAGCTGCTGCGCAGGCCCTTGACGCCCTTGCCGCGCAGACGGAAGGTCTTGCCGTGCTGGGTGCCTTCGGGCAGCTCGATCTCGGCCTTGCTGGCCAGGCCCGGCACTTCCATGGTGCCGCCCAAAGCTGCCGTTGTCAGGCCCACGGGCACGGTGCAATGCAGGTCATCGCCGTCGCGCTCGAAGATCTCGTGCTGCTTGACGCGAATCTCGATGTACAGGTCGCCAGCCGGGCCGCCGTTGGTGCCCGGCTCGCCATTGCCAGCGCTGCGGATGCGCATGCCTTCGTTGATGCCGGCCGGAATCTTCACTTCCAGCGTCTTCTGCTTCTTGATCTTGCCGGCGCCGCTGCAGGCGGTGCAGGGCTCGGGAATGATCTTGCCGCTGCCGTGGCATTGCGGGCAGGGCTGCTGGATGCTGAAGAAACCCTGACGCATGTGCACATTGCCCGCACCGTTGCAGGTGGTGCAGGTCTTGGCGCTGGTGCCGGGTTTGGCGCCGCTGCCTTTGCAGGTGTCGCAGGTGTCCCAGCTCGGCACGCGAATCTGCGTTTCCTTGCCGAAGGCGGCTTCCTCGAGCGTGATTTCCATCGCGTAGCTCAGGTCGCTGCCACGGTAGACCTGCTGCCCGCCAGCGCCGCGCCGGGCCCCGCCCTGGCCGCCGAAGATGTCGCCGAAGATGTCGCCGAAGGCCTCGGCGAAGCCGCCGAAGCCTTCGGCGCCAGGGCCGCCGCGGCCAGCCATGTTGGGGTCGACGCCGGCGTGCCCGTGCTGGTCGTACGCGGCCCGCTTCTGCGGCTCGGAGAGCATCTCGTAGGCCTCCTTGGCCTCCTTGAATTTCTCTTCGGCCGCCTTGGCCTCGTCGCCCTGGTGGCGGTCGGGGTGGTGCTTGGCCGCCAGGCGGCGGTAGGCCTTCTTGATGTCTTCGTCGCTGGCGTTCTTGGGCACGCCCAGGATGTCGTAGAAATCGCGCTTTGCCATGGAAATTCTCAGCTCATTGGAAGTGAAACCGCCGCGTGGAGGACCGGGCCAAGACCCGGCACTCGAACGCGGCGCGCATGCTCGTCAGGCCCGCAGGCCTGACGGCTGATCACTTCTTGACTTCCTTGAAGTCGGCATCGACGACGTCGTCATCGGTGGCCTTGCTGGCCCTGTTTTGGCCTTGCGGGGCTTCGCCTGCGTTCTCAGAGCCTGCTGCGCCGGCCGGACCGCTGGCGCCGGCCGCAGCCTGCGAGTCGGCATAGACCTTCTCGCCCAACTTCTGGCTGGCCGTCATCAGGGCCTCGGTCTTGGCCTCGATGGTGGCCTTGTCGTCGCCCTTCAGCGCCTCTTCCACATCCTTCATCGCCGCCTCGAGCTGTTCTTTCTCACCGGCTTCGAGCTTGTCGCCGTGTTCGGCCACGCTCTTCTTCACGCTGTGCAACATGCCGTCGGCTGCATTGCGCGCCTGCACCAATTCCAGCTTCACGGCGTCGTCAGCCGCGTTGGCCTCGGCGTCCTTCACCATCTTTTCGATCTCTGCCTCGCTCAGGCCAGAGTTCGCCTTGATGGTGATCTTGTTTTCCTTGCCGGTGGCCTTGTCCTTGGCGCCGACGTGCAGGATGCCGTTGGCGTCGATGTCGAAAGTGACCTCGATCTGCGGCAGACCGCGCGGCGCCGGGGGAATGCCTTCGAGGTTGAATTCGCCGAGCGACTTGTTGCCCACTGCCAGCTCACGCTCGCCCTGGAAGACCTTGATGGTCACGGCGGGTTGGCTGTCGTCGGCCGTGCTGAAGGTCTGGCTGAACTTGGTCGGGATAGTCGTGTTCTTCTTGATCATCTTCGTCATCACGCCGCCCAGCGTCTCGATGCCCAGGCTCAGCGGCGTCACGTCCAGCAGCAGCACGTCCTTGCGCTCGCCGCCCAGCACCTGGCCCTGGATGGCTGCGCCCACGGCCACGGCTTCGTCCGGGTTGACGTCCTTGCGCGGCTCCTTGCCGAAGAATTCCTTCACCCGTTCCTGGACCTTGGGCATGCGCGTCATGCCACCCACCAGGATGATGTCGTCGATGTCGGAGAGCTTCACGCCGGCGTCCTTGACGGCGATCTTGCACGGCTCCATGGTGCGTGCGATCAACTCGTCGACCAGGCTTTCCAGCTTGGCGCGCGTCAGCTTGATGTTCAGGTGCTTGGGGCCCGAGGCATCTGCCGTGATGTAGGGCAGGTTGATGTCGGTCTGCGTCGAATTCGACAGCTCGATCTTTGCCTTCTCCGCGGCTTCCTTCAGACGCTGCAGCGCCAGCACGTCCTTGGTCAGGTCAACGCCTTGTTCCTTCTTGAACTCGGTGACGATGAAGTCGATGATGCGCTGGTCGAAGTCTTCACCGCCGAGGAAGGTGTCGCCATTGGTGCTGAGCACCTCGAACTGCTTCTCGCCGTCGACATCGGCGATCTCGATGATGCTGATGTCGAAGGTGCCGCCGCCGAGGTCGAACACCGCGATCTTGCGGTCGCCCTTGCCATGTTTGTCCAGACCGAACGCGAGGGCTGCTGCAGTCGGCTCGTTGATGATGCGCTTGACTTCCAGGCCCGCAATGCGACCGGCGTCCTTGGTGGCCTGGCGCTGCGCGTCGTTGAAGTAGGCGGGCACGGTGATGACGGCTTCCGTCACCTCTTCACCGAGATAGTCCTCGGCGGTCTTCTTCATCTTGCGCAGGATCTCGGCGCTGACCTGCGGTGGCGCCAGCTTCTTGCCGCGCACTTCCACCCAGGCGTCGCCGTTGTCGGCCGCAGCGATGGTGAAGGGCATCAGGCCGATGTCCTTCTGCACTTCCTTTTCGGTGAACTTGCGGCCGATCAGGCGCTTCACGGCATACAGCGTGTTGCGCGGGTTCGTCACGCTCTGACGCTTGGCGGAAGCACCGACGAGGATCTCGCCGTCTTCCTGGTACGCAATGATCGACGGCGTGGTGCGGGCACCTTCGCTGTTCTCGATCACCTTCGTGGTGTTGCCTTCCATGATGGCCACGCACGAGTTCGTGGTGCCGAGGTCGATGCCGATGATCTTGCCCATGGTCTTGCTCCGTAGAGAGTGGAATTTGGTTGTTCTGGAGTTGTGGATAACTCGCCGGCTTTCAAGGGGGCCGGCTTGTGCAAACTGCTTACTTCGGCGCGGCCACGGTCACCAGGGCCGGGCGCAGCACGCGATCAGCGATCAGATAGCCGCGCTGCAGCACCATCACCACCGAGTTGGCGTCTTGTTCGGCCGGCACCACGCTGATGGCCTGGTGCTGGTGGGGGTCGAACTTGGTCCCCGGCGGCGGGTTGATGGCCACCACCTTGTTGCGTTCGAGCGCCGCTGACAGCTGGCGCAGCGTGGCATGCGTGCCTTCAACGAGTTGTTCCCTGTCGGCGTTCGGAATGGCGATGGCCGCTTCCAGGCTGTCCTTCACAGGCAGCATGCTTTCGGCGAATGCCTCCACCGCGAACTTGCGGGCCTTGCTCACATCTTCTTCAGCCCGGCGGCGGGTGTTCTCTGCTTCTGCCTTGGCGCGCAGGAAATTGTCGTTGGCCTCGGTCAGCCGGGTTTGCAGGGCAGCCAGCTGTTCTTCAAGCGTCGGCGTCAGAACTGCGCCCTCGTGCGCAGCGGCTGCAGCGTCGGGGTTCGGAGGGATGTTGGGTGTCTCGTTCATGGGTGTGCAATGGAAGCCTGCGATGACAGTGGGGTCGTCCCCATGCAATTCAAGGGACGGCCCGTCAAGACGGCTGCCAGGGGCGTGGTTTCAGCGGCCGTCGGCGTCGTCGAGGCTGGCGCTCCAGCGCTGCCAGTCCACCAGTTCGCGGCGGTTGCGCTTGGTCGGCCGACCGTGTTCGATGCTGGTGGCAGGCTCGGCACCCTGCCGGCGGGCCTCGGCCGTGGCGGCGCGGGCGGTGATGCTCTCTGGGGTTTCTTCGTACAACTGCTGGGCCTGCGGCGCCGGCCCGCGCAGGTGGCTGATCCCCTTCACCAACACGGTGCGCTGCACCGAGTCTTGCCGCCACTGCAGCAGGTCGCCGGGCTTCAACTCGCGCGAGGCCTTCGCCACCTGACCGTTGACGCTCACGCGTCCGCGGCCGATGTCTTCAGAAGCCAGACTGCGTGTCTTGTAGAAGCGCGCAGCCCAAAGCCACTTGTCCAGGCGCACGCGAACCTCGGTGCTCATGCCAATGGTCGCATGCCCGCGCAGGCACTCAGTCCTTGGCGCCCATGGCCAGTGCGCGTTCGCGCTGGGCCGCCAGCGCCGCTGCGTCTTCGGGCTTCAGCACGGTGGGCCAGCCCTGCAGATGGCGCAGCGCCAGATCGGCCAGGGCCTGTACGAAGACCGGTGAATCGTTGACGCAGGGCACGTAGTGGAACTGCTCGCCGCCGGCATGCAGGAAGGCTTCACGCGCTTCCTGGTTGATCTCTTCCAAAGTTTCCAGGCAGTCGGCGACGAAGCCCGGGCACATCACGTCGACACGCTTGACGCCTTGTTCGGCCATGGCCACCAGCGTCGGCTCGGTGTAGGGCTCCAGCCACTTGGCCTTGCCGAAGCGGCTCTGGAACGTGACCACCATCTCGTCCTTGCTCAAGCCCAGGTGCTGGGCCAGAAGGCGTGCCGTGACATGGCACTGGCAGTGGTAAGGGTCGCCCATGTGCAAAGAGCGCTCGGGCACGCCGTGAAAACTGAGCACCACCTTCTCGGCGCGGCCGTGTTCGGCCCAGTGCTGCTGCAGGCGTTGCGCCAGCGCCGCGATGTAGCCGGGCTCGGCGTGGTATTCGCCGATGAAGCGCAGTTCTGGCGTGCGGCGTGCAGCCAGCGCCCAGCGCATGACGGCATCACCCACGCTGGCCGTGGTGGCGGCCGCGTACTGCGGGTACAGCGGCAGCACCAGCACCCGCGTTGCGCCCTCGGCGCGCAAGGCATCCAGCACGGAAGCCACAGACGGGTTGCCGTAGCGCATGGCGTGGCGAACGATGAGGTCGTGGCCGGCAGCCTTCAGCGTGCTGTCCAGCGCCTCGGCCTGGCGCCGGGTCCACACCGCCAACGGCGAGCCCTCGGGCATCCAGACGCTGGCGTACTTGGCCGCCGAAGCCGCAGGCCGCGTGCGCAAGATGATGCCGTGCAGGATGGCCCACCACACCAGGCGCGGAATCTCGACCACACGCGGGTCGCTCAGAAATTCAGCCAGGTAGCGGCGCAGCGCCGGGGCCGTGGGCTCGTCTGGCGTGCCCAGGTTCACCAGCAACACGGCGGTGCGCGCCGGCTGGCCGTGGCGAAAGGCGGACTCTTTGCGAAAATTCATGCGGATGGCGCGCGGCCGCTGCGGCGTGTCAGCTCCGCGAGGATGGCTTGAAGATCGACGGGCTTGCTCCAGCAGCCGTCGAAGCCTGCGGCCCGCGCCGGCTCTGCCACCAGGGCGGCCTCGTCTGCGGTGCACAGGTAGGCGGGCAGGGTGGGCGCAGCCAGCACGCTGCGCAGCGCGGGCAGCAGGGCATAGCCGTTGGTGTCGGGCAGGTGCAGGTCGATCACCAGCAGGTCGGGCGCCCAGCGCTGCACCAGTTCCAGGGCCTCTGCGCCGGTGGCGGCGGTTTCTGTTTCCACGCCGCCGGCAAAGCGGCAGGCCTCGATGAACAGCAGGCTGTTGATACGGTCGTCGTCGATGTAGAGCACACGCATGGGTGGAGGGAAAGAAGACTAGCGCAGCGGCAGCAGCGGCTGTGGCTGGGTGTCGGCCAGGCGCAGCACGTCGAAGCTGACACAGGCCGAAGCCGGGTCGGCGGGCGAACCACCCAGGCCGATGCTGCCGCTGCCGTGCAGCGTGCAGCCGCCGCGGCGCAGGCTGACAATTTCGCCGTCGTTGAAGCGGACGTAGGTGCCGTTGTAGGAAAGGTCGGTGAGCTGGAAGCTGCCGCTGTGCCAGTCCAGCCGCGCGTGCGAGCGCGAGACCCGCGCGTCGTCCACGCAGAAGGCCACCTGCGGGTTGCGCCCCAGCACCACCGGCATCTGCACGGCACCGAAAACCCGGTGGTGGCCGCCCCACATCAGGCGCAGGCCGTCGGGTTCACTCACCGTGGTGATGTCGCCGCCGAACTGGGTTTGCGCCACGTCGACGCCGCTTCCGCGCCGCCCGCCCATCACGTGAACCTGCACGGGCTCGACACGGCCGCGCAGCACCAGGCGGTCGAGACTGCGGAAGCGTGAGGTCATCTCTGCCGAAAGGCCCACCATCACATCGGCCGTGATCAAGGTCTCGCTGTCGCCGGCATGGTCGAGCAGGCGCGCGGCGACGTTGACGGCGTCGCCGAAACAGTCGCCAGCCATCTCCACCACTTCACCGCGGGCCACCGCCACCTGCAGGCGCAAGCCGCGCAGGCCGGAAGAGGCACCGCGCTCGCTGCCGCGCGTGACCATGCCGTCCAGCAGGTCCTGCATCTGCAAGGCAGCCTGCACGGCAGCGGCCGGGACTTCGAAAACCGCCATCAGGCCGTCGCCCAGCGTCTTCACGACATGCCCCTGGTGATTGGCCACCGGGCCACTGAGCGCGTTGACGCAGTGCGTGACGACCGAGGTGGCCTCGGCGTTGCCCAGCGTCTCGTACAGCGCCGTGCTGCCGCGCAAATCGGCAAAGAGCACGGTGCGGTCGGAAATACGCGTCATGGACCTTGCGCGCCGTGCTCTTACAGGTTGTCGAGATAGGTGCGCAGCTTGTCCGAGCGGCTGGGGTGCTTCAGTTTTCGGATGGCCTTGGCCTCGATCTGACGGATGCGCTCGCGCGTCACATCGAATTGCTTGCCCACCTCTTCCAGCGTGTGGTCGGTGCTCATCTCGATGCCGAAGCGCATGCGCAGCACCTTGGCTTCGCGCGGCGTCAGGCTGTCGAGGATGTCTTTGACGACATCGCGCAGGCCGGCCTGCATCGCGGCGTCCACCGGGGCCACGTTGTTGGTGTCTTCGATGAAGTCGCCCAGGTGGCTGTCGTCGTCGTCGCCGATCGGCGTTTCCATCGAGATCGGCTCCTTGGCGATCTTCATGATCTTGCGGATCTTGTCTTCCGGAATCTCCATCTTCTCGGCCAACGTCGGGGCATCAGGCTCGTAGCCGAACTCCTGCAGGTGTTGCCTCGAGATGCGGTTCATCTTGTTGATCGTCTCGATCATGTGAACCGGAATGCGGATGGTGCGGGCCTGGTCGGCGATGGACCGCGTGATCGCCTGGCGAATCCACCACGTGGCGTAGGTGCTGAACTTGTAGCCGCGACGGTATTCGAACTTGTCCACCGCCTTCATCAGGCCAATGTTGCCCTCTTGAATGAGGTCGAGGAACTGCAGGCCGCGGTTGGTGTATTTCTTGGCGATGGAAATCACCAGGCGCAGGTTGGCCTCGATCATTTCCTTCTTCGCATCGCGGCTGGCCTTTTCGCCCTCGTTCATCTTCTTGTTGATGCCCTTGAGGTCTTCCAGCGGCACCACGGCACGGCTTTGCAGGTCGGAGAGCTTGGTCTGAAGTTCCTGCACGGCAGGCAGGTTGCGCAGCAGGATGGAACTGTAGGCCTTGCCGGTGGCGATTTCCTTTTCCGCCCACTTCAGGTTCATGACATTCGGCGGGAAGGTCTTGATGAAGTGGTCTTGCGGCATGCCGCACTTGTCGACCACGATCTTGCGGATCTCGCGCTCGTAGCGGCGCACATCGTCGACCTGGCTGCGCAGGATATGGCACAGCTTCTCGATGGTCTTCACCGTGAAGCGGATGGTCATCAGGTCGTCGCTGATGGCGTACTGGGCCTTGTTGTAGGAAGTGCCTTTGTAGCCCTCCTTCTCGTAGGCCTTGCGCATCATGTCGAAGTGCACGCGCAGCGCCTCGAACTTCTCCAGCGCCTGCTTCTTCAGTTCTTCCAGCTTCTTCGTCAACGCCTTGCTGCCGCCAGCGCCGTCGTCGTCGTCTTCTTCGTCGAACTCGTCGAAGTCTTCTTCGGCGACGTAGTCGTCGGCCTCGTCGCTGCTGATGAAGCCGTCGACGATCTCGCTGATCTGCTGTTCGCCCGCCGCGATGCGGTCGGCCATGGCCAGGATCTCGGCAATGGTCGTCGGGCTGGCGCTGATGGCGAGCATCATGGCCTGCAGGCCACCTTCGATGCGCTTGGCGATCTCGATCTCGCCTTCACGCGTGAGCAGCTCCACCGTGCCCATTTCGCGCATGTACATGCGAACCGGGTCGGTAGTACGGCCGAATTCGCTGTCGACGGTGGACAGCGCAGCTTCGGCGGCTTCTTCGGCCTCTTCTTCCGTGGCCGTGGTGGCGCCGCCACCCGCCACCAGCAGCGTGGCTGCATCGGGTGCCTGCTCGTAGACCGCGATGCCCATGTCATTCAGCATCGAGACGATGGCCTCGAGGATCTCTTCGTTGACCAGCTTCTCGGGCAGGTGGTCGTTGATTTCCTGGTGCGTGAGGAAGCCCCGCGTCTTGCCCATCTTGATGAGCGTCTTCAGCTCCTGTCGGCGCTTGGCGGCTTCTTCTTCGGTGAGGGCGGTTTCTTCCAGGCCGAACTCGCGCATCAGCGCGCGCTCTTTCGCGCGGCTCACCTTCATGCGCAGCGGCTTGGCCTTGACGGCCTTTTCGCCCTCGGCTTCGGCTTCGGGTTCAGCCTCGGTCTCGACTTCAGCTTCCGCTTCCGCTTCGGGTTCGCCTTCGAATTCGCCTTCGATGTCGGCCAGGTCCACGTCCTCGGCCGGCGGGCCCTTGGCATCGGCGCCTTTCTTGCCTGCCTTCGCCGCTTCCTTGGCCGTTCCTTTGGCCGCTCCTTTGGCCGCTTCCTTGGCCGCTTCCTTGGCGGGCTTTGCTGTCTTGGCCGCATTCGCCGCTTTCGCCGGCTTCGCGTCGGTCTTCGCGTCGGTCTTTGCTTCAGGCTTCGCTGACGCCTTGATGGCCTTCGCGCCGGGTTTCGCGGCGTCCGCTTTCACCGGCTTGGCCGGCTTGGTGGCAGCCGTGCTCGGTTCAGCCTTCACTGCAGTCTTGGTCAGTGCCTTGGCGGCCTGGGGCTCGGCAGCCGGTGCCGCCTTTGCGATGGGTGCCGAAGCCGGGGCGGCAGCGGTGGTCGTGGCGGGCTTCGCGGCGGGGGCAGCAGGCTTCTTGGCGGTCATGCGATTCCTTGGGGCTGATGGTGCGGCAGTGCACTTGCGTGCGCTTCAAAAACCGCTCGCGACCCGCCCGTGTGAAGGGCCGGTTGCTGAGCTGAAGCGCTTGCATGTCGGGCAGGCGAGTTCGCGTGAACTCACTCGGTGTACAGCCCTTGCGGGAGGATGTGACCTGTGGCCAGATGTGGTAGCCATGTGCCCTTTTCAAGGGTGGTCGGTGCCCGGAGGTGCTGTTGTCACTGTTGCCGCTGCGACAAAAGCAGGATTATACCCGGCTGGGTTGGATTCCTCCTCGGTGGACCACGCCTCAAGCCTCGCGCGACAAGGCCTGTTCGGCAGCCTTGTGGTCTGCAATGCGCTTGCGGATGGCGCCGATGCGGTCGAGCTGCGCGCGGTCTGTAGGTCCCAGCGCAATCAATGCAGCCGCGTCTTCTTCCAGGCGCGCCGCAGACAGCCGATGCAGCACGCGCTGCAGGTCAGTGAACTGCTGCTCCTCGTCAGGGGCGGCATGCTCAACCCATGCGCGCGCGGCACTGTGCCAGGGCTCGGCGCCGGCTGCTTCGTCGAGCGTTGCCCAGGTCTGGGGCCCATGTTCCGCCAGTTGGCGTTCGAGCCAGGTCACGACCTCGCCATGCGTGCCGCCCAGGCTGTGCAGCAGGTCGTGGTCATCGGCAGAGAGTCGTTCCCACCAGTCGCTGTGACGCAGGATCAGCCGCAGTGCGATGTCGCCCGAGCCCGCTGGCGCACGCCGGCCGACGCGCCGCAGCGGCGCATGCGCGGGTGGCGGCGCGCCGCGCATCCGGTTTGCGGGTGCGGCCGGCTGCTGGCCCCACAGCGACGACAGATCGGCCGGTTCCAACTGAGCCTGGCGCGCCAGTTCGGGCAGCAACTGGCGCTTCAACGCACCGTCGGGCAAGGCGGCCCACAGCGGCTTGGCCTGGGCGAGCATGCGTGCGCGGCCTTCGGCGCTGCCGAGGTCGGTGTCTTCCGAGGCCTGCTCGATGAGCTGGCGCGACAGCGGCACGGCCTGCGCCACTCGCTGCTCGAAGGCCGCGGGCCCGAGTTCTCGCACAAAGCTGTCGGGGTCGTGTTCGGGGGGCAGGAAGAGGAACTTCACGCTGCGCAAATCGGTGGCGTGCGGCAGCGAGGCTTCGAGCGCTCGCCCCGCCGCGCGTCGGCCGGCGGCATCGCCGTCGAAGCTGAAGACCACGCTGTCGCTGAAGCGAAAGAGCTTTTGCACATGCTCGGCCGTGCACGCCGTGCCGAGCGTGGCGACGGCGTTGGCGAAGCCGCTCTGCGCCAGGGCCACCACGTCCATGTAGCCCTCGACCACGAGCGCATAACCCTTGTCGCGCAGCGCCTGGCGCGCCTCGAACAGGCCGTAAAGCTCGCGGCCCTTGCTGAACAGCGGCGTCTCTGGCGAGTTCATGTACTTCGGCTTGCTGTCGTCCAGCACCCGGCCGCCGAAGCCGATGACCTTGCCGTCGACACCGCGTATGGGAAACATCACGCGCTCGCGAAACCAGTCGTAGCGGCCACCGTCGCTGCCTGGCGTGGCAGCGCTGCCGTCGTCGCTTTCCTTCAGGCGCACGAGACCTGCTTCCTCGAGCAGCGGGTCGTCGTAGTTCGGGAACACGCCGGCCAAGGTGCGCCAGCCCGGTGGCGCGAATCCCAGGCCGAAGCGTGCAGCGATGGTGCCGGTGAGGCCGCGGCGCTTCAGGTAGTCGATGGCGCGCGGCTGCGCCTTCAGCTGGGCGCGGTAAAAGTCAGCCGCGCGCTGCAGCACATCGCCCAGCGAAAGGCGGCGCTCACGCAGCGTGTCGCGCCGCTGGCGTTCTTCCGGGCTGACCTGTTCTTCCGGCACCGCCAGGCCCACGCCTTGCGCCAGATCACGCACGGCCTCGACAAAGCTCAGGCCCAGGTGTTCGGTGAGAAAGCGGATGGCGTCGCCACTGGCGCCGCAGCCGAAACAGTAATAGAACTGCTTCGAAGGGCTGACTGAGAAGCTCGGCGACTTTTCGCCGTGGAAGGGGCACAGCCCCATGAAGTTGGCGCCGCCGCGCTTGAGCTCGACATGGCGGCCGACGATGTCAACGATGTCGACGCGGGAAATCAGTTCTTGCAGGAAGCCGGCAGGGATCACGCGTCGAGTCTAGCGACCCCGCCTTCGAGCCCGGGCTCTGTCGCTGGCGGGAGCACTGTTGTCGGCAATGTTGCCAGCTGCAGGCCCGGCGTCGAGGCCAGCGCGAACATGCCCTTGTAGTCGCGCACCCAGGCGGCCACCATGTCCACCGCCATCGGCGCTGCGATGCCCGTGCCCTGGCCGATGTCGCAGCCCAGCTCCAGCAGCGCGCGCGCCTGCGCCGGGTTCTCCACGCCTTCGGCCACGACGGTGCAGCCGAAGGTGCGCGCCAGCCCGATGACGCCCTGCACGATGGCGCGGTCCTGATCGTCGTCGAGCATGTGGTGCACGAAGCTGCGGTCGATCTTCAGCACGTCCACGGGCAGGCGCTTCAGGTAGGTGAGGGTTGAATAGCCGGTGCCGAAGTCGTCCAGCGCGAACCGCACGCCTACCGCCTGGCAGCGCGCCACCAGCGCCGAGGTGGCTTCGATGTCGGCATGGGCGGTGGTCTCCAGCATCTCGATCTCGAGATGTTCGGCCAGCGGTTCGGGGTGACGGGCCAGCAGTTCGGTGAGGCGCTGCGCGAAGTCGGCCTCTTGCAGGTGGCGCGCGGAAACGTTGACGCTGACGGAAATGTCCAGGCCACCGCGGCGCCAGGCGGCCAGGTGCTCCAGCGCGTGCGAGATGACCCAGTCGCCGATGCTCGACGACAGCCCGGTGTTCTCGATGAGCGGCAGAAACTGCAGCGGCGCAATCAGGCCTTGCTGCGGGTGTTCCCAGCGCAACAACGCCTCGAAGCCCAGCACTCGGCCCTGCTTCATGTCGACCTTGGGCTGGTAATGCAGCACCAGCTCCTGCCGGTCCAGCGCTTCCTGAATGCGTCCGATGGCCACCACGCGCTGCTCGCTGCGGCGGCGTTGTTCAGGGTCGAAGAACAAGTAGCCGTTGCGGCCGGCTTGCTTGGTGCCGTACATCGCATGGTCGGCGTGGCGCAGCAAGGTGTCGGCGTCGCTGCTGTCGATGGGGTAGACGGTGGCACCCATGCTGGCGGTGACCTGCACCGCTGCGCCCGCGCTGTCGACCGTGTAGGGCAGCGACACCACGCGGAGCACGCGCTCGACAGCCAGCCGCGCTTCTTCCAGCGTGCCGGCGCGCAGCAGCAGCACGAATTCATCGCCCCCAAGGCGCGCCGCTGCGTCGGTCCAGTTCGGCCGGTCTCGCAGTGCGCCGCGCAGTCGGTCTGACAGTTCGGCCAGCAAGCGGTCGCCGGCGGCGTGGCCGTGCTCGTCGTTGACTGGCTTGAAGTGGTCGAGATCCAGATAACACACCACCAGCAAGTAACCGTCGCGATCGGCAGCGCGCATGCCCTCGGCCAGCAGCGTCGACAGGCGCGCGCGGTTGGGCAGGCCGGTGAGTTCGTCGAAGTGGGCCTGGCGTTCGAGTTGGTCGAGCGCGCTTTGTTGTTCGGTGATGTCGCTGATCACCAGCACGTGGTGGCGGCGCTCATCCACCGCGCCCGCCGGGCCGGGCACGCTGCTGATGGTGGCGTGCAGCATGCAGGCCTGCCCGTTGCGACGGCGCTCCAGCAGTTCGCCGCGCCAGTGGCCGTGGTCGCGCAGGCTGGCCCACATGGCGGCGCGCTGCTCGCGGGCCACGGGGTCGTCGGGCGTGGGTTGCAGCAGCGAAGGCACGGTGCCGATGAGTTCATCGCGCGGCACGCCCAGGATGTGCGTGTAGGCCGGGTTCACGTCCAGCACACGCAGGTCGGGGTCGGTGATCAACAGACCTTCGTGCAGGTGCTGGAACAAGCTCGCAGACAAACGCAGGCGTTCCAGCGCCTCGCGCTTGTCGTGCACGTCTGCCAGCGTGGCCAGCAGGCGCAGCGGGTGACCGGCGCCGTCGCGCTCGATCACCATCAGCGTGGCCTCGGTCCAGCGCCAGCTGCCGGCGGCCGGCGTGCGCAGCTCAAGTTCGCGGCGGCCGGTGTGGCCCTCGGTCAAAGACTGGATGGCCTGGTCGAGCAGAGGCTGATCCTCAGGGTGCACACGCTGGCGCCAGGCCAGCGGCGACCACGGTGCAGCGGTGTGGCTACTGAGCGAGCGCCAGGCCCCGGACGCGAAGCTTTCGCCGGTGGCCAGGTGCCAGTCGGCCACGCCCAGTCGCGAGCCCTCCAGGGCCCATTCCCAGCGCTGCGCGCGTGCACGCCACTGCACCGAGGCGGCGTGAGCCAGAAGCACCAGCACCAGCAGGCTGGTCAACCATGCCGCCAACAAAGGCGCTGCCTGGCTGGGCGCTGCGAAGACGAAAAGGCCTTGGCTGGAGCCGCCTGGGCCGTTTGATCCGTTCGACCCGCTTGCCAGGCTTGCGCCCAGCAACCCTACCAGCACCACGCCGCAGCTGGCCCAGGTGAACTGTTGGCGCAGCGCCAGCATCACCAGCAACACCGGCGGCAGCACCAGCGCCGCGGCGTTGAGCCACGCCATGCCGGGGGGGCCTGGCATCCACCCAGCGGCGGCGGCTGCCAGCAGCATCAGGCCCAGCCCGGTCACGCTGCGCCAGCCGGGGCGCAAGTGCTTGGCGGTGTTGACCAGACTGCGTTCCAGCGCCAGTGCAGCCGTGCTGCCGGCCACCACGCCCAGCGCCAGCGCCACCCAACCGGCACCGATGGGAAAGAGTGCGGCGGCGCCGCCGAGCGCCACCGACGTTGCGCCAATACCCACCGCCACTGGCGCGGCCACCACCACGCTGCCGACGACGGTCAGGGCTGCGATGTCATGGCCACGTTCGAGGCGGGTGTCGAAGCGCAGACGCCGAAGCACGAGCCAGCCGACCCAGGTGGCCGCGCCGAGCAGCGCAATGGCCAGCAGGGCCATCCAGGGCGCGATGCCCAGCGTCAACAACGCCGGCAGCACACCGAGCAGGCTGCCGGCCCAGGCGCTGCGGCCGCCGCGAAAGCGGGCCGCCAGTGCCAGCCCTGCCGGCAGACCCATCGCAGCAAAGGGCCCCCAGGGGTTCAGGGCCAATGCGCCGGCAAAGGTCAGCAACATGGCAGCCAATGCCTGAATTCCAGCGCGCAGCAAGGCATTGGCACCCGCCTGCCACATGACCGCCCGATGCGCCATGCTGCGCTGTGGAGGGTCAGGCGGTGCGAATTTGCTGTTCTGGCTCAAGCAGACCCCAGCATGGCGGGCCTGCGCGGCCTGGTCAAAGAGCGAAGTCGCTGATCGAAGCCCCGCCCGCCAGTGCGGCAGTCATCCACTTGGGCTTCAGGCCGCGGCCGCTCCAGGTGTCGCCCGTGGCGGGGTTGCGGTATTTCGCGGCCACCTTGCCGCTTGCGGCCTTTTGCTTTGCCGCCACCTGGGGCCTGGCCGCGCTGGCGTTGCCCACGTCGGCCAGGGTCAGGCCGTATTCGGCCATCATCGCCTTGATCTTTGCAATGGCATCACTGCGTTGTTCGCGCTGGAAACTGGCGATCTGTTTTTCGAGAGCGGCCTTCTGGGCCAACAAGTCGCTGAGGGTGTCTTTGGCCATTTCGTGGGCTCCGTCTTAACAAGGGCCTTGAATATAAGCGCGGATACTCAAGACGCCGTGGCTGATATTCGCCTTCGACCCACGAGCAGCAGGTCGCCGGGGGCCGAAGAACCAGGCGTCGAGAGAATCAGGCGGCGGGCGGCACGTAACCTGCAACCTTGTCGGCCTCGCCGCCGAAGAGAAACTGCTCCATCTGCCGCGCCAGATACTGGCGGGCGCGGGCATCGGCCAGATTCAGGCGGTTTTCATTGACGAGCATCGTCTGGTGTTTCTTCCAGGCCTCGAAGGCCTCCTTGCTGATGTTCTCGTAAATGCGCTTGCCCAATTCGCCGGGGTAGGGCGAAAAGCTCAAGCCTTCGCTTTCTTTCTTCAGATAAACACACTGCACCATTCGCGTCATGTCGTCCTCGTCTTCAAAGTTTTTTCACCAGCACCTGCGAGCGCCGGTCCCAGTTGTATTTGCGCTTGCGCGCCTCGGGCAACCAATCCGCGTCGACGGATGTGAAACCGCGCTTGATGAACCAATGCATCGTGCGCGTGGTCAGTACAAAGATGCTCTGGAAGCCGCCGGCACGCGCGCGTTGCTCGATGCGCTTGAGCAACCTTTCACCGTCGCCCTGGCCCTGCGAATGCGGTGACACCGTCAGCGCCGCCATCTCGGCGGTCTTGGCTTCGGGGTAGGGATAGAGCGCTGCGCAGCCGAAGATGATGCCGTCGTGTTCGACGACGCTGTAGTAGCCGATGTCGCGTTCGATCTCGGTGCGTTCGCGGCGCACCAGGGTGCCGTCGCGTTCGAATGGTTCGATCATCTGCAAGATGCCCCCAACATCGTCGCTCGTGGCTTCACGCAGGCTTTCCAGCTTTTCATCCACCACCATCGTGCCCACGCCGTCGTGCGTGAACACCTCCAACAGCAATGCACCGTCGGTGGCATACGGCAGGATGTGGCTGCGTTCGACGCCTCCTTCGCAGGCCTTCACGCAGTGCTGCAGATAGAAAGCGGGGTCGGTGGGCAAGGCGGGCGGGGGCAGGGCGGCCAACAGGCGCTTGGCGTCGATGAGGGCAAGTTCGGTGTCGATATGGCTTTCGGGATCGCCAGGCGTTTCGCGGATGCCGGGAATCTCGGTCATGAAAGCCAGTTTGTCGGCCTGCAGCGCGATGGCGGTGGCCGTGGCCACGTCTTCCATCGTCAGGTTGAAGGCTTCGCCCGTGGGCGAGAAGCCGAAGGGCGACAGCAGCACGAGCGCGCCGATGTCGATGGCGCGGCGAATGGCTGCCGAATCGACACGCCGCACCAGGCCGCTGTGGATGAAGTCGACGCCGTCGACGATGCCCACCGGCCGCGCGGTGAGGAAATTGCCCGACACCACACGCACCGTGGCATTGGCCATCGGCGTGTTGGGCAGGCCCTGGCTGAACGCGGCCTCGATCTCAAAGCGCAATTGGCCGGCAGCTTCCTGGGCGGCGTCCAACGCCACTGGGTCGGTGATGCGGATGCCGCGGTGAAAGCGCGAAACATGGCCCTTGGCCGCGAGCTGCTCCGTCACCTGCGGCCGAAAGCCGTGCACCAGCACCAGCTTGATGCCGATGGCGTGCAGGATGGCGAGGTCTTGCACGAAGTTGTTCATCTTGCCCGCGGCAATGGCTTCGCCGGCCAGCGCTACCACGAACGTCTTGCCGCGGTAGGCGTGGATGTAGGGCGCGACGGCGCGGAACCACGGAACGAAGGTGTGCGGGAAAACGAGGCTCATGGGCGTGCCGACATCATGCGGATCGACTGCAAACGGGGGGTCGACGAGGACGCCGATTGTGCAGCAGCAGGCCGTCCTCGATGCTGTCCCGGATGTCGTTCGCGATGCCGTCCTCGATGTTGTTGCAATGCCTGGCCCAGCAGGGCCGGCAGCAGTCTCGCGGGGCGCCGGACATAATCCGCGCCCCGTGAACCTCGTCCCCAAGCCGGGCCCGGCCGCCGCACGCCAGCGTGTGCCGCCAACGCCCATCCCGCCCATCACCTACCCAGAATCGCTGCCGGTCTCGGCCCGGCGCGAAGAGATCGCGCGCGCGATTTCGCAGCACCAGGTGGTCATCGTCTGTGGCGAGACGGGTTCGGGCAAGACCACGCAGTTGCCGAAGATCATGCTGGAGCTGGGCCGTGGGCTGGGGGCCGGCGGCACGGGCCTGATCGGCCACACCCAACCGCGGCGCATTGCCGCCAGCAGCGTGGCCAAGCGCATTGCCGACGAGCTGAAGAGCCCGCTGGGCGACGTGGTGGGCTACAAGGTGCGCTTTCAAGACCGCCTGCAGCCGGGTGCCAGCGTGAAGCTGATGACCGACGGCATCTTGCTGGCCGAGACCGAGCGCGACCCACTGCTGCGCGCCTACGACACCATCATCATCGACGAGGCGCACGAGCGCAGCCTCAACATCGATTTCCTGCTGGGCTATCTGAAGCAGCTGTTGCCACGGCGGCCCGACCTGAAGGTGGTGGTGACCTCGGCCACCATCGACGCCGACCGGTTTGCGAACCACTTCAGCGGCAAAGGTGGCCCGGCGCCGGTGATCATGGTCAGCGGCCGGCTTTTCCCGGTGGAACAACGCTGGCGCCCCTACGAAGAAAGCCGCGAGTTCGACCTCGACAGCGCCATCGCCGATGCGGTGGATGAACTGTGGCGCGTTGCGCCCGGCGACATCCTGGTCTTCTTGCCTGGCGAACGAGAAATCCGTGAGGCTGCCGACCATCTGCGTCGCCATCTGCTGCAGCACGCCAGGAACGGCCCGCCGCCGGAAATCCTGCCGCTGTTCGCGCGCTTGAGCCAGCAAGAGCAGGAGCGCGTGTTCGAAGCCGGCAACGGCCGCCGCGTGGTGCTGGCCACCAACGTGGCCGAGACCTCGCTCACGGTGCCCGGCATTCGTTACGTCATCGATGCCGGCACGGCACGTGTGAAGCGCTACAGCTGGCGCAACAAGGTCGAGCAGTTGCAGGTCGAGGCCATCAGCCAGGCTGCTGCCATGCAGCGCGCCGGACGCTGCGGGCGTGTGGCCAACGGCATTTGCATACGGCTGTATGGCGAAGATGAATTTAAAGGCCGGCCGCCCTTCACCGACCCCGAGATCCTGCGCAGCAGCCTGGCTGGCGTCATCCTGCGCATGAAGGCGCTGCGCCTGGGCACGGTTGAGAGCTTCCCTTTTATCGAGCCGCCGCCGGGCAAGGCCATTGCCGATGGTTATGCGCTGCTGGCCGAATTGGGCGCGGTGGACGACGACAACGAACTCACGCCCATCGGCGTCGAGCTCAGCCGCCTGCCGCTGGACCCGCGCGTGGGCCGCATGATTCTCGAGGCGCGCCAGCACCAGGCGCTGAGCGAAGTGCTGGTGATCGCCGCAGCGCTGAGCGGCCAGGACGTGCGCGACCGGCCGCAGGACAAGGCGCAACTGGCCGACGAACGCCACAAGCCCTTCGACGACGAGCGCAGCGAATTCATGGGCACGCTGAAGCTGTGGCAGTGGATCGAAGCCGGCCGTGGCGTGCACGGCCACGCCGAACAGAAAGAGGCGCGCGTCGACAGCCACAAGCTCACGAACCGGCAGCAAGAGCAACGGCTGCGCGATGCCTTCGTCAACCCGCGCCGCGTGCGCGAATGGCGCGACATTCATTCGCAGCTGATGACGGTGGTGGCCGAACACGGCTGGCGCCTGAACACCGCGCCGGCCACGTATGAGCAGGTGCATCTTTCCTTGCTCGCCGGCCTGCTGGGCAACATCGGCTGCAAGAGCGACGACGAAGACTGGTACCTCGGCGCACGTGGCATCAAGTTCTGGCGCCACCCGGGGGTGAACCTGAGCAAGAAGCCGGGACGCTGGATCGTCAGCGCCGAACTGGTGGAGACCACGCGCCTGTTCGGCCGCGGCATCGCCGCCATCGAGCCGCAGTGGATACCGCCGCTGGCCGGGCATTTGCTGAAGACACAGCTGCTCGAGCCGCACTGGGAAAAGAAGGCCGCCGAAGTGGTGGCGCTGGAGCGCGCCACGCTCTACGGCATCGTCATCTACAACAACCGCAAGGTGAACTACGGCCGCATCGACCCCGTGGCAGCGCGCGAGATCTTCATCCGTGAAGCGTTGGTGGGCGATGAATGGGAAACCCGTCTGCCCTTCCTCGCGCACAACCGCAAGCTGGTGGCGCAGGTGCAGGAACTGGAGCACAAGGCGCGCCGGCAGGACGTGCTGGTGGATGACGAGCTGATCCACGCCTTCTACGACCAGCAGTTGCCCAAGGATGTGTGCAGCGGCGCCAGCCTCGAGCGCTGGTTCCGTGAAGAGAGCAAAACGCAACCGAAGCTGCTGCAGCTGACACGCGAAGAGCTGATGCGCCACGAGGCTGCGGGCATCACCACCGACAGCTTCCCGAAGACCGTGCGTCTGGGCGGCATCGATTGCACGGCCACCTATCTGCACGAGCCCGGCGACGCCAAGGACGGCGTGACCGTGGCCGTGCCCATCTATGCGTTGAACCAGGTGGGCGACGAGCGCTGCGAGTGGCTGGTGCCGGGCATGCTGCATGCGAAGGTGCTGGCGTTGTGCAAGACCCTGCACCAACGCCCACGTTCACGCCTGGTGCCGCTGCCCGACTACGCCGCCGAGTTCTGCGAATTGGCGCCTTTCGGCCATGGCAGCCTGATGGACGTGCTGCTGAAGGCGG
>Ga0105047_10002538_pt1 | contig 32506 bp, 25 predicted proteins | sample MAT04_FD_78384 | JGI IMG/M metagenome (GOLD analysis project Ga0105047, IMG submission 78384) | Freshwater microbial communities from Lake Fryxell liftoff mats and glacier meltwater in Antarctica - MAT-04 (megahit assembly) | ecosystem: Environmental > Aquatic > Freshwater > Ice > Liftoff... | reverse complement strand
GTCTATTTGGTGGTTAGCTATCATGTGGTTGTTTTTAGTAAATGTAATAAAGCATTATGAACGGTGTTGACCGTTTATGCCCGGCCTTACGCCACAGGTAAAAAAAGATGGCAAATAGCCACGGTTACTGTAGAAGGATTTTATTGCTGTGAATATAGGATTGCGCTGCGGCATTATTTTTTGTCTTAACTGCCCGCAATACACTAAAAATGTATGATAATGAAAACCTGGAAACGCTTGTTTAAAAACAAGCATTCCCAATTAAGGCCGGTTTGGCTAATTGTATTTGTAATTAATGACGCTTACAGTTTAATTTACCGGTTTAACCTCTGGCGAAAATACAGGCGGAGGTAGCGGGGAAAGCTGAACAGGATTTTCGGGCCTGGGAGCCTTAGCCGGATGCTTTCGACCATTATGGCACGAGTAGCAGGTCACCTCGTTCATGTAAGGAATATCGAGCCGCTTAACATCGTCTTCAAAATATTTTTTGTTGATGTCCTGCGTCATATCCATCATGTAGCGGGCGTACTTTTTATGATCGAGGGAATCGTTAGCAAAATCCCAATCCTTTTTTTCGTTATCAAGCCGAACATGGCAAAAACCACATTTTACGCCCAGCGACGTTGTAAAATGTTTCATTACGCTATCCATGTCGTCTTTCGTAATATCCTGCGGAAGTATTTTCAGGTTTTTGTACAGCGACTCCTTTGGTTGCATAAATGAAAATAGAAACGTAACGGAAGCAATCAGCGAGGCTATCACTAGCAAAGACTTTTTCATATAAACGGTTTTGTTTTTCGAATATAAGCTGATAATGACACACATTGACCAAAACGCGGTGAGCAACGCACGTGTGTAGGCAACAAGTGAAACCAACAGGTGCAAAGTAGGGTTAAGACCGTGTCTTAATATAATTGAAGTATTAATCCATCTGAAAACCAATAACGTGCTGTAACGTTGCTGAACTGTTTTGCAATTGATTATTTATAAAAGACTGTCACATTCTACCTAAAAAAGTTAAAGCCGACCCATAAATGAGGCCGGCTTTATATTAATCACATATAACTTATTACTGGTTAAAACCAACTTCGTATCCACGTTTCGCTGACTTTGTTGCCCAACCTTGCAAAACGGCGGCTTACTTGTAACCGGTGTTTTACCATGGTTACTATTACCAATGGTAAAAATAAAAAGGTTAGGGGAGGTATACCCAATATGCTAACCCACCGGCCGCCATACTGCCTGCGCATTGGGCGCCTTAAACGCTCGGCTATCAGGTACATGGCGGGTACAATTATCAGTGTCATAAAAAAGGCGAATGCCAAACCAAAAATGATGGTCCATGATAATGGCTTCCAAAATGTAGCACTGTCGCCGCCAAAAAATATATGTGGGTTTAAATCGCTAAACAGCGTAATAAAGTTAATGTTAAACCCAATGGCCAATGGTATAAGGGCCAGGATGGCTGCCAGTGCAGTAAGCAACACCGGTATTATACGGGTTTTACCCGCCTGTATAACGGCTTCGCGGGTTTTTAGGCCACGGGCACGCAGTTCGTCGGCAAATTCAATTACCAGTATTCCATTTTTAACCACTATACCTGCAAGCCCCACAATACCAATGCCGGTCATTACCACGCTTACTTCCATGCCGGTTATTGCAAAGCCCAGCAATACACCAATAACGCTAAATATAATTTCGGTTAAAATAATAACCGGTTTGCTTACCGAGTTAAACTGCACCACCAGTATAAACAAAATAAGGGCTAGGGCTATTAATAATGCGCCCGATAAAAACGATGCAGTTTCGGCTTGTTGGGCAGCTTCGCCTGTTTGCCCAATAGTAGTATCGTCAAACTTTTTATTAAAATCGGCAATAGCACTGGCCAGCAACGTGTTAACCTCGTTAGGTGTAAAGCCCGTAGAAACAGTGGAGTACAGTGTTATGGTCCGTTTAACATTTTTACGCTTAATACTGCCGTAAGTGCTGGTGTAGTCAACATTAACCAACGAGCTAATGGGTACTTGTTTTACCTGGCCCGAGGCCATGTCTCTAAACACTACCCGCATGTTTAACAGGTCGGGCAGGCTTTGGCGCTGCACCTCAAGGTTGCGCAACTGTATTTTAAATTCATCTTCGCCCTCTTTTATTTTCGATACTTCGCGGCCAAACAAGGCGGTACGCAACTGGGTGCCTATTTGCGCGGTAGATACACCGGCTATCATGGCCCGCTGCCTGTCGATACTGAGCGTTATTTCGGGATTGGTCAGGTCCACATCCAGCTTTAATTCTTCCACGCCTGGTATTTGTTTATTATCCAAATAATTTTTAAGATCAACGGCTGTTTTGGTGAGGTGATCAAAATCGTCGCTCACTATTTCAATATTAATTGGCGGATCAGTTGGCGGGCCTCCTGACTCCTGGTCTACCGATATAGCAGCGCCCACAATCCCTTTGGTTACGGCCCGTATGGAGTCAAGATAAGGAGCCGTATTTACGCCGTCGCGTTTTTCATATTCAACAAACGACACTTGTATGCGCCCTAGTTCGGCACGGGTGCTACGGTCGCCACTGGCTGGGTCGCTGGCGCCAACCGCAATGTTAGAAATAACACTTTCTACCAGTGGATTTTGTTTTCCGTTTTCCATATTAAGTACCTTCATCACCCGCTTTTCTAATACCTTGGTAATGGAGTCGGTATAGTCTACACTGGTACCAACAGGTAATTTAAGATAAACAAACACCTGGTTGGGATCGCCTTTGGGAAAAAACACCACCGGTACCTTACGTAATGCAAATGCAAACACTGATAACACAAATAAACCAATGGTGCCCAACAACAAATGCACTGGCCTCCAGCCGGTCAAACTCCACCGCAGTAAGGTCTCGTACCTGCTCATTAGGGCTGGTAAAGCCCTGTTTTGAAAATTATGTATAGCATCCGTCAATACATAAATGTTTAGTAAAATTAAAAGGGCAAAAAACAATAACAGGTTACCGGCAAAGGTTATGCCCAGCACATCTAATACAATACCCAACCCTACTATAACCCAAAAGGCCGGCTTTTTAAAAATGTCCGACTTTTTAGTGGGCACTTCGCTATCGGGGTGGTTCATAAAGTCAACCGCAAAAACGGGGTTCATTATAAAGGCCACAATAAGAGAGGCTGCCAGGGTAAATATGAGCATGGTAGGCAGGTAAATCATAAACTTACCTATTATGCCCGGCCAAAATAATAATGGAAAAAACGGAGCAAGTGTTGTAAGGGTACCGGCCAATACCGGTATCCAAACTTCGCCGGCGGCAATACGCGCTGAGAGGCTGGCATTTATTTTGCCTTTGCCTTCCATAAAAATGCGGTGCGTATTTTCAATTACCACAATGGCATCGTCTACAATTATACCCAGCCCAAACAGCAGGGCAAACAATACCATAAAGTTTAGCGTAATGCTGCTACCCGTTATCCATTCGGCCGCAGGCAAAAACATAAAAGCTACAAACATGCTAAGCGGTACCGACAATGCCACAAAAAAGGCATTGGTAAGCCCCATAAAAAACATTAGTATTAGCAGTACCAGTACAAAACCAATTACAATACTGTTTACCAGGTCGTTAAACGAGGTGCGGGTGGCCTTGCTTCGGTCGCCGGTTATTACCACCTGCAGGTCTTTGGGAAATTTTTGATCTTTTAACTCTTCCACGGCCTTCTTTACATCGTCCGAAGTTTCTATCAGGTTCTCGCCTGCACGCTTTATAACATTAATGGTAACCACGTTTTTTCCGTTGAGCCGTGCATAGCTTTCATTTTGCTTTACGGTATCTAAAATCTGTGCTACATCTTTAAGGTATATAGGCGCCCCCGAAGTGTTGCGAACTACAATATCCCTTATGCCGTACACATCTTTAAACTGGCCTTTTACCTGCAGGGTCCGCTTCATATCGCCTACCTCCAGCAAGCCGCCCGATATGTCGGCATTCTCGCGTTGTATAGCACCCGCAATATCGTCGAAGGTGATGTTGGCACTTTGCATTTTAAAATTATCCACGTTCACCTGAAACTCTCTTTCGGGTGCGCCAACAATATCTACACGGGTAATTTGCGACAGGCCTTCAATCTTATCTTCCAACTGATCGGCAAACGATTTCAGTTTTAGCTTATCATAATTACCGCTTAGGTTTACAAACATAATTGGCTGCTCACTAAAACTTATTTCCTGTACTATTGGCTCCTGTGTAAGGTCATTAGGCAAATCCTTCTTAGCCTTATCCACTGCATCCCTTGTTTTTTGCAGTGCCACATCCACCGAAATTTTTGTATCAAACTCAACGGTTATGGCCGAAAAATCCTGGATGGACGAACTGTTTACCTTATTAATTTTAGCCCCGGTTATGCTTTTTATCTGCTTTTCTATCGGCTGGGTCACCAGGTTTTCCATATCCTTTGGCGAGTTACCTACATAAATACTTTGTATATATATGGTAGGTATTACCACGTCAGGAAACTGCTCCTTGGGCAAGGTGGAAAACTGGTAAATACCTGCCAGCGATACAAAAATGATGAGCAGGTAAATGCTCGTTTTGTTCTTGATTGACCACGTGGTAGGGCCAAACTCCTTGAACTTGTTTTTAATATTTTCTAAAACACTCATAATGGTATGTTTATGCCAACGTTATTTGTTTCGGTATCGGGCACTGGGCGGCTTTACCTGCATTTTGCCTTTATATTTATTGAGGTCAACTATTTGTAGTGTTGTACTTCTATTGCTGGAGCTACTACTTAACTATAACCGGCATTTGGAATTAATTTATTATGCTTAAACCAGGTGTTTGTTTATATATTATTCTGCTACATTTAGTGTCTGTCCATCGTACAGGTTTTGATAGCCTTCTGTAACAATCACATCGCCTGCCTGTAAGCCCTGTGTAACTTCAATATTACTACCATATAGCTCGCCCACAACTATGTTTCGTTTACGTGCCACCAGTTTATCTTTTTCCATAACCGCCACAAATACAAACTTGCCGCTTTCGTCGGTTTGCAACGTGTTTACCGGCACGGCAATGGCATTTTCTTTTACATAATCCTGTATGCGCACCATAGCGGTAAGGTTGGGCTTTAGTTCCTTACTGCCGGGCAGTTTAGCCTCTACATTAAAGCCACCGGTTTGGGGGTTAATGGTTTGGCTAACCAGCGTAATATTCGATTGGTAGGTTTTACCAATATCGGGTATCGAAATTTCAACAGGAACCCCTTTACTAACTCTTGCCAGGTAGTTTTCGGGTATATTGGCAACTATTTTAAGCTTTGATTTATTTACTATTTTAATGCCTTGCTGGGGTGCGCCGGTAAATGTTTCGCCTACGTGAATGTTTACTTCGTCGGCCACGCCGTTAACATTGCTTACTACGGTAGCGGTGTTTAATTGTTCCTGTGCAGCCTTTACGTTTTCCTGTTGACTGTTAAGGTTACTTTCCAGGGCCTCCATATTAGCCTTGGCCTGTAGCAATTGTATTTCGGTACCAATGTTTTGATCCCACAGGTTTTTTTGGCGCTGGTATAAATTTTTGGCAAGCGCCAATTGGGTGCGGGTAGCATTCAACCCGGCTTTTGCAGCCAGGTAGCTTTGCTTTACAATAACATCGTCCAGTTTAAGTAAAATTTGCCCTGCCTTTACATAGTCGCCTTCTTTTACAAATATGGCCCTTACCTGGCCACCCATACCGCGTGGGGTTACGTACGAGGTGTTTTCTGCATCAACCTTACCCTGAAGGTCAATATAATGTACAAACTGCTCACTCCGTACCGTATCTATTTTTACCAACCTTGCGTTATCGGTGCTGGCGGCGTTGGTGTCAAGTTTGGCTATTTCGGTTTCCATTTGCTTTATATCAATACCCAACTGAACGTATTGCTTCTTTAGAGCCTCCAGCTTTTTATTTTTTTCAGCCAATGCGCCGTTCCCATTTTTGGCCCCTTCACCACAGGCAGCAAAACCAAGGGTAATAAGGGCCAGGAAAGCATATTGTATAAACAGTTTCATAAAAGAGAATTTAAGTTTTTTGGTTTAATTAGTCAAGTTTGCCCAGGCTACTCAGGTAGCTAATACGGGCAACAATTGCATTATAAAGGCTATTAAAATAATTTGATTGTGCAGTTTGCCAGTCGGTATCCGATTGCAACACTTCAAAGCTAGAACCAAGGCCGGCCTCAAATTTCTTTTTGGTGGTATTGTACACACTTTCGGCCAGGGTTACGTTCCGCTCCTGTGCATCAAGGGTTAGCAATGCATTACTAAGGCTTTGTTTGGTAATGGTTTGCTGAAGGTCAATTACCTGTTTTAAATTATCCATGGTGTTATTAACCTTTTGCAGGTTAAACTGTGCCTGTTGCACTTTGTATTTGCGCTGAAAACCATCAAAAATGGGAACACTTAGGTTAAGTCCCACCTGCGATTGCCTTAACCAAAACGTGCTGTTGTCGGTAATAAACTTTTGCCCCTGGCCCTGCACAGTATACCCTAATGAAGTTGAAAGGGTGGGCAGCCCGCCTAATTTAAAGCGCTTTACATTTAACTCCTGCAGGCGTTGGGCATACGTAAGCGATTGAAACTCTTTCCTGTCTTCGTACTTAAAGTTATCGTTTAAAATATCGCGTTTTAAATCGTCGGTGCGTAAGCTTTCGCTAATAACTACGGTATCGCTTTGCGATATGCCAATAGCATATTTTAAAGCAGCATAGGCCAGTTTAATGCCGTTATCCAGCAGTGTCATAGAGGTTTGCAGATTGGTTAGTTGCACCTGTACCCTGTCAAGATCAAGTTTTTCGGCAAAACCATTAACATACATAATTGAATCATCGTGGTATAATTTCTGAAGCCGTTTAATACCACCTTTCAAAAACTGCAGTTGTTTTTCGGCAATTAAAATGGCATAGTAACGCTGGTAGGCGCTGTCTTTAATTTTTTCCTTTACCACGTCAAGGTTAGCCTTCGAAAAACCAATGGCAGTTTTGCGGGCCTGAAGCCCCACAAACACGTCGGGCTGAAACAGCAACTGGGATAGGTTGGCCCCTACGCTGGTGTTCCATGGCTGAAAAAAGCTTAGCGCCTGTAACTGAGGGCTGGGTATTTTAGTGCTTTGCGGCAGTAACCCTTCGTTTATTAACACGTTGTAAACGCCCCCCTGCGATCCATCGGGAAACAAAATTAGGGGCAACTTGAGGTATTTTGTAAGACTGGCATTACCAGTTATTTGTGGCAGGGCCTGCCCGGTTATTTCCTTATTTTGAGCTTCCTGTATTTTAATGTCCAGTGCTGCATTTTTAATTTCGATTACGTTTTTAAACGCAAGGTCAACGGCCTGTTTTACTGTTAGCTCATACTTTTGTTGGGCACTGGTACTGCCGGCAAAACCCAACAATATTGCTATCAACAAAAACAAATACAATTTAAGCTCTTTCATTAGATGTTGGTTTTAGTCGTTCAGATGTGTACTTTATAATTAGTTTATGAGCTTTGGTAGTAGCCAGCCCATATAAAAAATGCTCCAGCGATTGAAGTTCAACCTCTACGATACTATATTTTGCTGCGGGAAATACCTCCTGGTTAAAGGGTAAAAACATGTTATTAAGCCGAAGGCGTGTAACGATATCCATATTCAGGTCGCTTCGGTATAATCCATCTTGTATGCCCCAGATAATGTTTTTATAAATCATATCGTACAGGTAACTCTCCTTAAACTTCAAAAATTTGGCAAACGATACGGGGTGAAATTTTTGCAGATCCGAAATAGTGGTTGGGTTAATATCCCCCAACATTTCCTGCACCATATCCATCGATAAAAATATTTCGTGAATGGCGTTGGTTGCAATCTTGTTATCCAACTCGCACCTGCTTGAGTTACGCTGCACCTGTTCATCCATTACAGCATCTACCAATTCATCTTTATTTCCAAACGACAGATAAATGGTTTTTTTGCTAATACCACACTGCGAAGCAATCTCATCCATCGTTACACTGCGTATTCCGTACCTCGTAAAAAGGTCGTGCGCCTTAATCAATATTCGCTCTCTTGGTTCCATAATTTTTAGTCGGCGGCAAAACTATGGAAACTTTCAAGGTTGCCACAGTTTCCAAAAAGGTTTTGATGTTAATTTTATGTGAACGGCTTTTATAGCCGCCAAACATTGCGTTGGCTGGTGCAAACAACTTACAAATGCAAGTCCTTTTTGCAAATAACATATAGTAAGTCTATCAATTTTTTTGCCAACAGGGTAAGCCTGTGATTAGCCCTATTACCTGCTTACAGATTTACCGTGCCAAATACCGGGTTATGCAATATTGTTTTTAATGTAATTTGCCTTCAAGTACCAACAGTTTATGACGAACGATACCCCGGACCCCAGTCTCAGATGGCATTGGAAAAAATTCTTTCAATATTTTTTGCAGGGCCTCATTATTTTAGCACCTATAACCATTACTGTTTGGGCCGTCATATCGTTGTTTATTTTTATCGATAACATTCTTCCCAACTTCGTTAATTTCATTTTTCCAGGTTTTGCAAGCATAGGTAGCCAGGGCGAATTAAGAAAAATTCCGGGCATTGGTTTTATAGTGGTAATTGCGCTGGTGGTATTGGTTGGGTGGGTATCAAGCTCGTTTGTTGTTGGGCGTATTGTTGATCTGTTAGATCATATTTTGGAACGTACGCCGGGTATAAAGTTTTTGTACACTTCAGTTAAAGAATTTTTACAGGCTTTTGCAGGCAACAAAAAAAAGTTTGACAAACCGGTATTGGTTAATGTAGATGGCGATGATGTTTGGCGCATGGGCTTTATGACCCAAAAGGATGCTACCAACTTTGGCCTTAGCGACCATGTAGTGGTGTATGTACCGCACAGTTACGCACTTAGCGGCATTGTATATATTGTGCCTTTGTTAAAAGTAAAAGTACTGACCCATACTACCCCTGCCGATGCCATGAAATTTTCGGTAAGCGGAGGTGTAACAGACCTTCACGAATTATAATTACTTATGAAAAAAATAATTGCGTTTGTATTGTTGATGGGCATAAGCCTGCAAAGTTTTTGTTGGGGCTTTTATGGTCATCAACGCATTAATTATTACGCGGTTTTTTTACTTCCCCCCGAAATGCTGGTGCTGTTTAAGCCAAATATTCAGTTTTTGACCGACCATGCTGTTGACCCCGATAAAAGGAGGTATGCTGTAGCCGACGAAGCACCCCGTCATTTTATAGATATTGACCATTATGGTCAATACCCCTATACCGAATTGCCTCGTAAGTACGACGATGCAGTAAAAAAATTTGGCGAAGACACCGTAATTGGCAACGGTATTGTGCCATGGCATATTCAAATTATGCAGGCGCGGCTTACCAACGCATTTACAGAAAAAAACCAGGCTAAAATTTTACGATATGCAGCCGAAATTGGGCATTATATATCCGATAGCCATGTACCCCTGCACGCCAGCGGAAACCACGATGGACAGTTGACTAACCAAAAAGGCATACACGGTTTTTGGGAAAGCCGGGTACCGGAATTACTTGCCGAAAAGCAGTTTGACTTTATGATTGGCAAAGCACAATATATAAGCAATATACCCGGCTATACCTGGGACCGTATATTGGAAAGTGGTGCCGCCTCCGATACCGTTTTAAGAGCAGAGGCTGAGTTAAATAAATTATTTGCCGGCGACCGAAAATTTGCTTTTGAAGAACGAAACGGCAAAATTACCCGACAATACTCTACCGCTTACACACAGGCTTATAATAACCGCATTAATAATATGGTAGAAAGGCGGATGCGGCTTAGCATTTTATCGGTAGCCAGTTTTTGGTACACCGCATGGGTAAATGCCGGTCAGCCCGATTTAAAAAACATAAACAATTTGGCCTTTACCGCCGAAGACATTAAAGAGTTTGAAGCCCTGAACAGCGATTGGCGCACCGGGCAAAGCAAGGGTAGAGTGCATGAGTGAGTGGTGGAAAGTAAAAAGTAAAAAGTAAAAAATTTGAGACGCGTTTGGGAATCATAGCCTATGCGGAAAAACTGTCAACATTTAAAATTGAGCATTTAAAATAAATAACTATTGAGCCTCGATCGCCCTGTTTTGCTATCAACGTGTTGGCCGATGGCCCAAAAAGGCCCTCACATTTCACGTTTCACGATTAGCCCACAGCTCGCCACTTACAAATCATAGCTGCCAACGTGTTGAGCCGTCGGCGCAAAAAAGGCTTTCACCTTTCACGTTTCACGTTTCACGATCAGCCCGCAGCTCGCCACTTACAAATCATAATTGCCAAAGTGTTGAGCCGTCGGCGCAAAAAAGGCTTTCACATTTCACGTTTCATGATCAGCCCGCGGCGCGCCACTTACAAATCATAGCTGCCAAAGTGTTGAGCCGTCGGCGCAAAAAAGGCTTTCACATTTCACGTTTCACGATCCAGCCCGCGGCGCGCCACTTACAAATCATGGCCACCAACGTATTGGGCTGCTGGTGCAAAAAGGCTTTCACATGTCACGTTTCACGTTTCACAATCCAGCCCGCGGCGCGCCACTCACAAATCTTGGCCACCAACGTATTGGGCTGCTGGTGCAAAAAGGCTTTCACATTTCACGTTTCATGTTCAGCCCGCGGCTCGCAACTTACAAATCATAGCTACCAACGTATTGGGCTGCTGGTGCAAAAAGGCTTTCACCTTTCACGTTTTACGGTTAGCCCGCAATGATGTGGCTAGTTGTGCTGCCTACCAAAAAACCTGTCATTATTTAACATTCAAAATTTAACATTTAAAATAAATAACTCATAACTTATTACTCACAACTCTTTAAGACCTCTTTGCTGTAAATTGCAGCCGCTATGGTATACAATTTTAATGCGGGGCCGGGCATTCTTCCAGCCGGGGTATTGCGGGAGGCAAGTGAGGGCCTTATCAACTTTAATAATATGGGTTTATCGATTGCCGAAATAGGGCATCGCACTCCTGAGTTTGAAGGCGTGCTAAACGAAGCCATTGCCACCGTTAAGGAACTGGCCCAGTTGGATGGCGATAAGGAAGTATTGTTTTTACACGGCGGTGCAAGCACCCAATTTATGCAGGTACCTATAAACCTCTTAAACGAAGGAGAAACTGCTGCTTATATTGATAACGGAGTGTGGGGCGTAAAGGCCATAAAGGAGGCTAAACTGTTTGGAAATGTAGATGTAGTTTCTACCACCAAAGACCGGAATTATACTTACATAAGCAAAGAGTTTACGTTGGCGCCGGGTACCACTTACCTGCATTATACTACCAACAACACCATAGAAGGTACCGAATGGAAAACCATACCTGACAGTGGGACCGTGCCCCTGGTGGCCGATATGAGCAGCGATATTTTTAGCCGCACTACCGACTTTAACCGCTTTTCGCTTATATATGCAGGTGCACAAAAAAACTCGGGTGCAGCAGGAGTTAACTTATTGATTATCGACAAAAAAATACTGCCTTTAATAAAGCGAAAAGTGCCCACCATATTGGATTATCGCCAACACATTAGCAATGGCAGCATGCTAAATACACCACCCGTATTGGCCATTTACATTAGCATGCTTACCCTTCGCTGGTTAAAAAACCTTGGTGGCATTGCCGCCATAGAAAAAATAAACGGGCAAAAGGCGCAACTGTTTTACAATACCATAGATGCATTGCCCATGTTTACCGGCATAGTAGCCAGGGAAGATCGCAGCAACATGAACGGCGTATTTGTGATGAATGATCCGGCATTGGAAAAATTATTTACCGACTATTGCGATCAGCAAAACATTTATGGTATAAAAGGGCATAGAAGTGTAGGTGGCTTCAGGGCATCGTTTTACAATGCTTTGCCTTTAAGCAGTGTAGAAGTATTGTGCCAGTTAATGATTGATTTTGCCTCCAAACATGGATAATCCTTATCGGTGCATTGGTGCAATACCTAAACCAACCTTGCCTTTAAAACGTTTAGTTAGCAATGATATATGTTGTGCAAGGCATTAACAAAGGTGATTGCTGTATGGCAGAAGGTGCATTTGCACACTATAGGCCTCTGAAAAAATTTCAATATATTTCCAGATAAATTACTTCCGATGAGCGTGCAGGAATCTCTTTATTTAAAAAACCTTTGGTACGTAGCCTTTTATGGTAAAGAGATTAAAAAAGGAAAGATGGTGTCAAAGGAGATCATGGGCGAAAAAATAGTTTTTGGCCGCAGCCATACGGGCGATGTTTTTGCACTAAAAGACAACTGCCCGCACCGGGGTGTACCATTATCGTGCGGAAATTTTGACGGCAACCGTATACAATGTTGTTACCACGGCTGGGAGTTTGACACCGCAGGCGTTTGCCAAAAAATTCCGGCCATTGCCCCCGGTAGCCCCATTAATGTTCAAAAAATAAAGGCGCAAAATTTTCCCTGTAAAGAAGTTAACGGTGTTATTTGGGTTTACATGCCCAGCAGTAAAATGGCCGCCAGTATCAGCATTAATGCAATGACCGGTTTGGTTTTACAACCTGACAAAAACTTTAAGCATGTACACCGGGTGGTATTACCCTGCAACATCGACCACTCGGTTATTGGCCTTATTGATCCTGCTCATGTAACCTTTGTACACCAGTCGTGGTTTTGGAGGTCAAAAAAATCGCTGCGCATTAAAGAAAAAAATTTTGAGCCATCGGAAAGAGGCATCATAATGAAACGACACAAGCCCTCGTCTAACTCAAAGGGATATAAAGTGTTAAAAGGCGGCACGTCTACCGAAATCGATTTTCAAATGCCTGGCATACGAATTGAGCACATTAAGGTGGGCGAAAAAAATCAAATTTTATCTATTACCACCCTTACGCCGTTAAACGACAACGAGACCGAACTTAACCAATTTTTTTATACCGACCTGGCTATTGGTAACCTTTTTTGGTACCCGTTGCGAACGCTGGGCCGCACCTTTATTGAGCAAGACCTCGATATTTTTCTGAAGTTAAAAAAAGGCCTCGAAAGCAATCCCAACCTTATGTTGGTAGGCGAACCCGACACGCAGGCCCGCTGGTATTATGAGTTAAAAAAACAATGGCGTAAATCGCTGGAAGAAAACCAGCCTTTTAACAATACTATTGAGGGCGGAACACTACACTGGATAACTTAACAGACCGAAACTTTTTTTCGTTTTAGAATAAAAAAAACCGGCACCGGATACTATGCCAGTACAGGATTTGTTGAAAAATATAAACTACAGGGTAACCATAATTTTTTGATAACGTACATGTCCGCTTGTAATTAGTTGTGCGTTATATATAACGGCCGCCATATTAGCCAAACGCAATACATTTAGGGGGTTAATACTTTTGGACAATTGTTTTTTTATACAATAACAACGCACCAATAGCCTTATACAACCTAATAGTGGCAACCTAGCTTTTGTTTCCCGTTAAAACGCGCTTCAAAACGCTACTGTTTGGTTCTATTTGCACCATGGCTATAAGCCAATGGTATTCTCACAATACAATCCTGTCCTTACATCGTTACTATCCCCATACCGGGCATCCTTGTTCGCAAGTTTATGACCAACGGTTTGGCCTGTGGCCTCCGGTTAAATTTCTATCAACAGAAGGCATGCGCAGGGGTGATGGCATAGTTTTTTGGTTCATAAAGTTAAATTATTCAATTAAAAAATTACCTATTATGACAAACCCAACACAATACCCGGTACATTCGGCAAATTCAGTTGATATTAAAGAACTAAATACTCCTATAGCTGAACTACCGGTACATGAGTTAACAGGTGACGCATTTAAGGCCGAAGCTGAAAAAGCGCAACGCATTATTGAAGAAAGACATAAAAATACTACGTTAGAAGCTGGAGAACAGGCATTTAACCCCGCCGAAATAAGACTGGCAACCGATCGTAGGGACAGCAGCCGGGCACCCGCAAGGGCCAACGAGGCAACCGACCGCAACGATACCGGTACTGGTGGCATACCAGCAGGAGGAGCTAAGACAGGGTCGTCGCTGCAGTAGAGTGTAATTAAAAAGTAAAAAATTTGAAGGTTATAATCAACGGCTTTTGGTAATGCTGTATAACGCAACCATCACTTGTTAATCCATCAATTTATTAATTTAAATTATTACGTCCTTAATACAACTTTTATTAATAACCTGCCTTTGCAAACACATTGTTGCAATTACCTTTAAAGTACGGGGCCTTGCAAATAGGCCACTGCTTTTTTGTTTATTTTTTAATTGTTCTGTATTATACAAAAGCAGCTATTCTTTAGGCATTTTACTCTTTAAAATATAAATCTTAAACACTTAACTGCCATTTGTTTGCAATAGGCTAGGTTCGCATCCGTGGTAAAAAATACCTGTTGTTATCTATTTAAAATAAAGAAAATAATGTTATGGCTAACCCCTTAATGTGTTGGGATATTGTGTTGGAAGGCGCTGGCAGACGAAAGGAGTTTGCCCACGATTTAGATGCACTGCATACAATCATCAGAAAAAATGAATGGCGTAATGTGTCGGAAAGAATATTTGACAGCAGCGTTGTGTGGGACAATAAAATTATTTTGGTTACAGACGCTAATCAGCACATATTGATGGCCACCAAAAACATGTACAAAATGAACGGTTACCAATCGGGCGAAGTAATTGGCAAAACCCCTAAAATGTTCCAGGGTGAAGCAACTTCTTCGCAATCGAAAAAAGAGATAAGGACTGCAATAGATAATCTTGTGGCTTTTGAGACCAATATTGTGAATTACAAAAAAGATGGGTCGTTATACAATTGCCATATTGAAGGTTTTCCGGTGTTTAACAAACGCGGCAGGCTGGTTAATTTTATTGCTATTGAAAATGAAGTATAAATTGCTGTAGCTTTGATTTATTACTAATACGTACGCTCCTAATTTACATGCTACAATTGGCTGTTATTGTTGTTAATACACAGGTAAAGAAGCGTTGACACTCCCAAAAATGCAACCTCTACGAAAGTGTCATGTTATTTGTAAAATGTCATAATTCAATTGGCAAGCGTACAGTTAGTTGTGAGTAATTAGCTTGCGCTCAGACACTCATTCACTACCCACAATTCACATTTCACCTAACATTATAAGTTACCGCCCGGACGCATATCCGGCAGCACAAGCTATAGCAGTTGGCATAACAAATGTTGTCCAAAGCCGTATTCCTTATTCGAAAAAAAATTGGCGTAATGATAAAATATCAATGGCTGAGTAACCTTTTAATACACACTTTTGTGGTAGATAAAAAAACCGGCCCATGATAATAACAGGTTTCACTATAATACGCAATGCAATAAAAAACGACTACCCAATAGTAGAAGCAATTACCAGTATTTTACCTATTGTTGATGAAATGATTGTTCTGGTAGGTCAATCGGACGATGAAACAGAAGAGCTGATACGATCAATCAATTCCTCTAAAATAAAAATTCATTACTCGGTATGGAACACCGGTCTGCAATCGGGCGGCGTAGTGCTGGCACAGGAAACCAATAAAGCATTGGTTTTTGTTGACCCCACAAGCGACTGGGCCTTTTACATTCAGGCCGACGAAGTGATACACGAAAAATACCACTCCGCCATTGTAGAAGGGTGCACAAAATATAAGGACGACGACCGGGTAGAAGGCTTGCTGTTTAAGTATGTGCATTTTTACGGTTCGTATCAATATGTGGGCGATAGCCGCAAATGGTATAGCCACGAGGTACGCATTATTCGCCCCGGCAGGGGCCTAACCGCTTACCGCGATGCGCAGGGTTTTAGAAATAATGGTGAGCGCATAGCAGTAAAAAAGCTGGATGCCTGTGTATACCATTATGGCTGGGTAAAAACAAGGGAAAACATGATTGCCAAAATGAAAAACGTAACCGCATTTTGGGCTGGTAATCAGCAGGCCTTCCAAAAAGCCATTGCTAGTAACGAGCTGTTTAGCTTTAGCGATTATGACAGCGTTAGTCATTTTTCAGGTACCCATCCGCAGGTAATGCAAAAACGAATTAGTGAACAGGACCATGCTCTACAACTAGACGTAAACCGAAAAAACCTGTCTTTCAAAGACCGTATTATGTATTTTATTGAAAAAATTACCGGTAAGCGGTTTTTTGAATTTAAAAATTATCGCACCCTAAGGGGCTGATTATTTACTCCGAACTATTTGAAGGGCCATTGGCCAGGTAAATTATAGTAACCATCAACTTTAGTTCGTTTAGCCTATGATATGGCGGGTTTAATGCGCTTTACGCTCCCAACCTAATTAGTCAAAAAAAATAAAATATACAACGGCCGCATTAAATGCAGCGCATCATAAACCAGTAATTTAAGCCTTTAAGCTTACCCTTGTTATAATAAATCGTTAATAGCTAAATTACCCAACTACCGGTAAATTTGTAATATGAAACTGCTTTTAAAATATTTACAACCATACCGCCCGCTTATTGTACTGGCGCTTCTTTTGGCCTCCATTAACCAGGTGTTTTCTCTGTTCAGCCCAATGATCATTGGTAAAATTCTCGATCAGTTAGCCAATCATCCACATACAAATGAGGCTGGCTTACCCCGTACACAATCGCAATATATTAACGGTGTGCTATATTTTTTGGGTTTACTGGTTGGTACTGCTATGGTTAGTCGTATTGCCAAAGCCTTTCAGGACTATGTGGTTAATGTGATTATCCAAAAATTTGGTGCTAAAATTTTTACCGATGGTTTGCGGCACAGTATGCGCCTGCCCTACCAGGATTTTGAAGATCAGCGAAGTGGCGAAACCCTGTCTATTTTAACTAAAGTAAGGGCCGATACTGAGCGTTTTATTGGTTTTTTTATCAATATATTTTTTGGCATATTAGTTAGCGTTGTTTTTGTAAGTGTTTATGCGACCAGCCTGCATTGGAGCATTGTGCCCTCGTATGTTGTTGGTATGGTGGTGTTGGGTGTGGTAACCAGCGTATTAAGCCGAAAAATAAAATACATACAAAAAAATATTGTAAAGGAAACTACCATGCTGGCAGGTACTACCACCGAAAGCCTACGCAATATTGAGCTGGTAAAAAGCCTTGGCCTTACCGAGCAGGAGGTGAACCGCCTAAACAACAATACCTATAAAATATTAGGGCTTGAACTGCGTAAAGTAAAAAGCATCCGCACCCTTAGTTTTATACAGGGCACATTGGTAAACTTTCTACAGCAGGTAATAAGCTTTGTGTTGCTGTTTCTTATTTTTAAAGATGTACTTACCCCGGGCCAGTTTTTAGCCCTGCAGTTTTATGGATTTTTCATTTTTGGACCCATGCAGGAAATGGGCAACATTATTATAAGCTACCGCGAAGCGGAGGCCAGTCTGCAAAATTTTCATAATGTTATGAAAAGGGCTGTTGAAGCCAAACCAGCCAATCCAACCACCGTTGGCGCACTGGCAGAACTGGAGTTTAGAAACATAACATTTAAACACCAAACTGCCCAGTTTAAGGCCTTAGACGAAATAAGCTTTGATGTAAAAAAAGGAGAGACCATTGCTTTTGTAGGCCCCTCGGGCGCTGGTAAAAGCACACTGGTAAAACTGCTGGTTGGTTTATACCGCCCCCAACAAGGCGAAATATATTATAACAACACGCCCAGCCACGATATTAATTTTGATGAGCTGCGCGAACAGATAGGTTTTGTAACCCAGGATACGCAACTATTTGCTGGCACCATTCGCGAAAACCTGCTGTTTGTAGCACCCAAAGCCACCGAAGATGATTTGTACGATGTATTAAAAAAAGCAAGCTGCCACTACATTTTAACCCGTGCCGAAAAAGGGCTTGACACCGTTATTGGCGAAGGCGGACTAAAATTAAGTGGCGGCGAAAAACAGCGCCTTTCAATTGCCAGGTCGCTGTTGCGCCACCCGCATATGCTTATTTTTGATGAGGCCACCTCGTCGCTGGATAGTATTACTGAGGAAGAAATTACCAGTACCATTATTAATATATCATCGTTAAAAGAGCAGATAACGGTACTGATTGCCCACCGACTAAGCACCATTATGCATGCCGACCGCATTTATGTTTTGGAGCAGGGTAAAATAGTAGAAATTGGAAGCCATGAAAACCTGCTAGCCGATAAAGGATTGTATTATGCCATGTGGCGCCAGCAAATTGGCGAACGCAAAGTGGAAGGAAAGGCGGTACTGGCGTAGTTGGCAGTTCGAAGTCCGGGAGTTGGTAGTCGGCAGTTGGTAGTCAGGAGCCAGGAGTTAGAAGTCAGGAGCCAACAGTCGAAAGCCAAAAGTTAGTAGCCAGGAGTTAGAAGTCAGGAGCCGTGCCAACCCCGGAGGGGTAGAATAACAATAACCATTGGTGTAACCTGTGGACACCCGACCGCCAATACATTCTAACCCGGAGGAGTTGAATAACAATAGCCTTTGATGTAACCCGTGGACACCCAACCGCCAATACATTCTAACCCCGGAGGGGTTGCCCAACAATAGCCGCGGATGTAACCCGTGGACACCCAACCGTCATGACAATTCAACCCCGGAGGGGTTGAATAATTATTAATCCACAAACCAACGGTTATAAACTGCTATCGAATTACTCCCGATGACTGGCATGTCCATTGTATTTATAAAAGATTAGATAACCCCTCCCGGGGTTCACAAATTCGATTTACCGTTTTTCCCGGGGCTATTTTTAGGTAAGCCTTCCGGGCATGAAAACAATAGCCACGGGTGCAACCCGTGGACACCCATCCGCCAATGCATTCTAACCCCGGAGGGGTTGCCCCACAATAGCCACGGGTGCAACCCGTGGACACCCATCCGCCAATGCATTCTAACCCCGGAGGGGTTGCCCCACAATAGCCACGGGTGTAACCCGTGGACACCCATCCGCCAATGCATTCTAACCCCGGAGGGGTTGCCCAACAATAGCCACGGGTGTAACCTGTGGACAACCATCCGCCAATACATTCTAACCCAGGAGGGGTTGCCCAACAATAGCCGCGGATGTAACCTGTGGACACCCGACCGTCAATACATTCTAACCCCGCAGGGGTTGAATTTGAATAGTCCCGGCGCGCAGCCTTTGTACCTCCAAACATCAATTTAATCCAACCCCAGATGGATTAAACTTAAACAGCCCTGGCGCGCCGGGGTGCCACCCGTAGACCACCTCCTGTCTATATTTCCACCCCCGAAGGGATTGCCAGATTGCTGATCCGCTAAACGACGGTGTAAGCGGCAACCGTTCTATTCCCAACTATTCGTATGTAATTTTAACAGCTAAATAAAAAATTTCCGGCATAGGCAACGCAACATTAAAGGGCCGGGCTAACCTCTACAAAATCTGAACCATTTGCACACATATAACATTGTACGTTGCCTTACGGCTCTACTACTTCCATCACCACTCTAAATCCAATTTCGGGTAAGGCATATTCATATTTTTTTTCGTTGTCAATTCTTATATCAAAACCAGGATCATTATAACTGCCGCCCTTTGCAATTCCTCTTTCCGCCACCATTTCTGCTGCATTCCCAATAATATTATATATGCCAAATTCATTTAAATAAAAAGCGTGCCTTTCAGTTAAAATCACAGTTCTTTCTTCCCTTGCTCCATCTAACATTTTATATGTTTTTGAAACAATATCAAAAGTTAAGTTTGCTTCATTAATTCTTTTAAAGTTTGCTAAATACACTCCTTTTTTATTCCGCAAATAAATACCATACCACTAAAAAATTCGATTTTCCTTTCCTGCACTTGCAGCAAGTGTCCATTCCTTTTCCGTCGGTAATCTAAACATAACCTTCTTAAATTTTCGCGACTGGTTCCGGTTATATTGTTGTGTCATCCAATTACAAAAATTTATTGCATTATCATAGGTTATTGTTACAACAGGGTAATTATTGTAAGATTTGCTGAAATGATAATAAACCACAAAAGGCTTATTAATTTTTTTATCTCCTAACCATTTCGAAGTATCTAATTGATTTGCATTAAACAAATCAATTTGGTTGGTTTCTTTCAAATACAATAAATACAATCTATATTCCTGGTTTGAAGTTTCGTATCTGGAGAAATAAAGGTTGTCTGTCACCTTTACAAAATTCTCCTTTATCTCATTAAAAAAACACCTGCATAAGGCTTGTTAAAACCACTTACGCACAGCATTGTGGCACAACAAAGAATTAAATAATAATTTTTCATTTCAACTATTCTTTTAAATTATAAAAGTGTTTTTAAAAGTAACATACAAAGTATGTTTTTGCAAAAATCCAATACCCCCTTTCGGGGCTTAATAAATCTATTTTTCGCTATCCCGTAGTTCCACTCCGGTGCGCCGGGGGTATTGTTATTAAAGCCCTCCGGGCTTCTTTATTTGTTTCCGCGGTAAGGCCTTGTCATTTAATGCAGGCTTTTGTGGAAACCAGCTTTTGAATATCTATTTAACATCGTTGTGTCACTCCCTTTTACAGAAACAAAACAATTCGGCCATTATTTGCCAGCGCTTACCTTAAATACATTGTGCGGAGGGCTTCATTTACAGCTGTAAGAATATCGGTGCAACCCGTTAACACCAACAGCCTGTGTACCACAGCCCCCACAGGGGGTAACCCAATAATAGCCACCGCGCAACAGGGCGTAACCCATGGCTAGCCAACTGCAAATGTATTAGTAAGCCCCCAACAGGGGTTGCCTAACAGTAATCACGACGCGCCGGGGCAAAACCCGTAGATCGCTAACCGCCATTGTTTTCCCAAACCCAACTGGGTTGCCTAAACTCTGGCTTGCAGGGGCGCAATTTGTAGATAGCCAACCGCCAATATTTTCCAACCCCACAGGGTTATTTACTAGTAGCCATGGCGCGCCGGGGGCGCAACCTGTGAACAAATAAACGCCTTTGTATTTAAACCCCTGAGGGTAAATAATAACCAACAATTCAATGATGGTTCATTTGTATTGTTAACTATTGATCCATTCGTTACTTGCTGTAACCCCGCCTAATTTCTAAACGCCTGCGTAACCATTAACCCATGCACGCCGCCATCTACAATACCAATGCCTACACGGCCATATGCCTTGCTTAAAATATTGGCTTTATGCCCGGGGGAGTTCATGAGGCCGTGGTGGCAAATACTTAGTGTAGGACCAAGGGCAAGATTTTCGCCTAATATCAGGTAGCGCACTTTATACTTTTTTACCCTGTCGGCAGGGCTTAGGCCTTCGGGGGTTTGGTGGCTAAAATAGCCGCGGGCAAACATATCGGCCGAGTGTGCGCGGGCCGCAGGCACCAGCGATGGGTCGGCTACCAGCGCCCTTAGCTTCCGTTCTATCCGCTCGGCGTTTATTAGTGTAAGCATTTGCAACTCAAGGTCGGGCCGCGGTTTGGTATTCTCTACAGTAAATTGCAGGTCAATGCTTTTTGGCGAGCCGGGCTCCACGGTGGTGTTGTTAATTGAGCGTTTTACCGGGCCATTAAAAACTGGTGAAATTTTATCTTCCAACCACTCTGCCTGTAGTGCTAGTTTGGGTGCAAAACGGCTGTTCCGGGTATTTTCGGTTAGTTGTTCATTTAAAGGAACCGCTAGTAGCAGCACCGAAAAAATAGCGCCGTACAATAATCCATTTATAAATCCGGGAAGGGTGCCTAGCAACCGGTTTTGCGGGTGCCGGTGTACCGATGGTGACATATAATTAAGTCCTAAATTGGTCAACGCCGACAATAATAACCTGGCAAGTGCAAAAACTGCTAAAAAAGCCAGCGGTCGGCTCCATTCCCCAACCGACGGAAACCAACGCAACAAAATAACTTCGGCGCGGGGATACCAATAAATGGCCGATGCTATACTACCGGCCAACAATAGTAAATCGGTCAGGCCAAGTATAAAGCCTTTTTGCCAGCCCCCCCACATTGCCAGCAATAGCACCAGTGCCAAAAAAACATCTACATAATTCATAATTAATCTGTTTTAATAATAACTCATTTCTGGTTATTTATAAGTGTCTGGTAATTTATAAATGTCTTAGCTATATTGAGTAGTAAATTGTCAGTTGCGAGTGCATGGCCTGCTTTTACAATAATTACTTATTATTCACTACTCATAATTCACCCTTTTTTTAACCCTAAGTATATTTTTAAATATCATTAGGTGTTTACTTATTAAAGCCTTGTAATATTATTTTTAAGGCTCAGTCCGCACGGTTTCGTTTTTGCAATCTCTGCATCAGTAAACGCTTGTTTCAAAAACTCTTTCCATGTTTTCATTCCTACTTTTAAACCACTTTGCCTGGCTTCCATTACCTGCCGAAACGTTTTATCCAATAACTATTGTTGGGTTAAAAAATCTTACCAACACTAATTTTTGCAAAAGATGTACCCGTTCGTATTTTATACAATCTGCCGTTTAATAGAAATAATAGTGCCGAAATTATAGCCCTGATTGAAGCGGTAGCTCCCTTGCTGCGCCGGTTGTTTTGCGCAGCAAGGGACTACAAGCGCAAAGCAGGACCACCGATGCTTATGGTTACAATGCCCGGCTTTGCACAAAAAATTAAAGATTATGTTATTATTCGCCTATACATTTGCCATGCAATTGGTTCCTTTTTTTGCTGTTGCAAATAAGGGATTAAAAGGGAAGCCGGTGCAATTCCGGCGCTATCCCCGTAGCTGTAAGTTATAGTGTATTGTTAGTGGTTAGTTGTAAGTTTTCTTCACAACCTGCTATTAATAATTCACACTGTTGAAAAAAATACCACTGTCCGCCCTGGCGGATGGGAAGGATTTCATCAGAAAACGAGCCAGAAGACCTGCCAGTATGCATATTTAATCATCGGGCTTTCGGGTGAAAAGCAGGAGATGTAAGCGCTTTTCTGCAGAAAGCAATTTCATTTCGTACGTTCTACTCTGAAGGTTCATAGCCAAAAATGTAACGGACTATGACCACAAAAATTTTAATTGCAGCAGCTAACCTGCTACTGGTGTTTGGCGCTTATGCGCAAACCGACACCATTACGGGTACCGCTGGGGACCCATTGGTAATTACCGCCAATAAGTATGCACAAAAACAAAGCACTACCGGCAAAGTAATTACCGTAATTACAAGGGAACAACTAAACAAGGCCGGTGGCAAAACGGTGGCCCAGGTGCTGAACGAGCAGGCGGGCCTTACCATTAACGGCGCCCTTAACAACACGGGCAGCGTACAAACGGTTTATATGCGCGGTGCCGGTAGCGGGCGTACCCTTATTTTGTTAGATGGCATACCGGTAAACGACCCCAGCACCATTAACAACGAGTTTGATCTAAACCTTTTTTCCATTGACAACATTGACCGCATTGAGGTTTGCAAAGGGGCCCAAAGCACGTTGTATGGCAGCGATGCGGTGGCGGGTGTAATTAATATTATAACGGTTGATAATAACGCCAACAAACCTTTTAATATAAAGGGATCGCTGGTGGGTGGCAGTTATGGCACGCTTAAAGGCAGTGCACAGGTATATGGCAAAACAGGTAAGTTTTCGTACTCGGCCAGGTATGGTGGCCTGCGTACCGATGGGTTTTCGGCAGCCTACGACAGCACGGGCAGCATGGGTTTTGATAATGACGGCTATAACGGAAACGTAGTAAACGCGCAGGTAAACTACCAGGCAGCGCAATACCTGCTGTTAAAATCGTTTATGATGTACAGCGGCTATAAGGCCGATATTGACGCCGGCGTGTTTGTTGACGAAAAGGACTATACCATAAATAACGACAACGTAAATACCGGTGCAGGTTTTATATTTAAAAAAGACTTTGTAACCCTAACCGGCAATTACCAATACAGCCAGCTAAACCGCCGTTATGCCAACGACAGCGGGTTTAAAACCAGTACCATTTTTGAACGCAACAACTATTTTGCAAAAACCCAGTTTGCCGAGTTGTATGCTGCCATAAACCTTGGCAGCGGTTTTACTTTGCTGCAAGGGGCCGACTTTCGCTATTCGTCGTATAACCAGCAATATAGCTCTGTAAGCAGTTTTGGACCCTACGACGATAGTTTTGACGACACATCGCTTAGCCAAAGTGGGTTGTATGCATCGTTAAATTATGTAAGCAAAAACCAACAGTTCGCTTTTGAAATAGGCGGCAGGCTAAACACACATAGCCGTTATGGCAACAACAGCACGTATACCTTTAATCCATCGTATGCAGTTACCAAAAAGCTGCGGTTGTTTGGTAGTGCTTCCTCGGGCTTTAAAGCGCCAACTTTGTACCAGCTAAGCCTTAACAGGCAGCTTGCGCCCGAAAAATCGGTAAACTACGAAGGTGGCGTTCAATTGAATTGTAATACGCTTAGCACCAGGCTGGTTTATTTTAATCGCAACATTAATAACGGTATTGACTATAACTATATCACCTTCAACTATTTTAACTACATAAAGCAAAGGGTGCAGGGGCTTGAGTACGAGGCAACCTACACCCCGGTTAAAAAATTGACCATAACTGCCAACTACACCCTACTGATACCAAAAGAAACCACCCAAAACAGGACCACTAACCAAGATACAGTTACATATAATTACCTGTTGCGGCGACCAAAAAACAGCGCAAACCTAATTATTGACCTCCAGGTTACTCCAAAATGGAACGTGTCGGTTAACGGCCGGTATGTTGACGGCCGCCTTGATGTTGGTGGCTATGCCCGTAAAGATGTACAACTGGAAAGCTATTTTATTGTAGGCATGTACACGGGGTACAGATTAAATAATCATCTGTCGTTTTTTGCCGATGGCCAAAACCTGGGTAACAAACAATTTTTTGACGTACGTGGGTATAATTCCATCCCCGCCATTTTAAATGCCGGCGTAAGGGCCAACTGGTAAAACAAGCATGAAGAAAAAAGCATTTTTTAGCTGGAGCGGTGGTAAGGACAGTGCCCTGGCATTGTACTATGCCCTGCAAAACAGTGAATACCATGTAGCAAAACTGGTTACCAACGTAACCGCCGGTCAGCGCAAAATTGCCGTGCACGGTGTTCGTAAAACAATGTTGCAGGCGCAGGCGTTGCAAACGGGTTTGCCGTTGCAACAAATGGTGATGCCCAGCAACCCTACCATGCCCGTGTACGATGTTGCTATGACCCAAACGTTGGCAGGCCTGCGGGCCGAAGGGTTTGCCACGGGCATTTATGGAGATATATTTTTACAGGACCTGCGCAACTTTCGACAGCAGGCACTTGCCAAAGAGGGACTGACTGCAGCCTTTCCACTTTGGCAAAAAGAACCACTTTTATTGATGGAGCAATTTATAATCCTTGGTTTTAAGGCCATTGTAGTTTGTGTTAACGGAAGCATGTTACCCCAAAATTTTTTAGGGCGAATTATTGACCAACAATTTTTAGACGATCTGCCGCAGGGGGTGGATGTTTGCGGCGAAAATGGCGAGTATCACAGCTATGTTTTTGATGGGCCTTTGTTTATAAAACCCATTGCCTTTACATTTGGCAACATTACCTGCAGGTGGCTAACGGCGCCATTACCACCCCAACAACCCATTGGTAGTAACGAAACAGTGGCTGCAGGCAAAATACCCTTTTGGTACCAGGACATTTTGCCGGCATAAAACAACCACCAAACAGTTTAATATAAAGTAACGCATGGGCTTACTGCCTATGCTTTACTTTTGTAGCAAAAAGGAACTATGAAATTTGACTTACAGCAATTTTTGACCGTCAGCTTTACGCTGTTTGCTGTAATTGATGCCATTGGGTCTATTCCGCTGTTTATATCAATAAAATATAAAATGGGCGGCATTAATGCAACAAAAGCAACCCTCATATCGGGCCTGTTTATGGTGGGTTTTTTATTTATAGGCGAGGCCTTTTTAAGCCTTTTGGGTGTAACAGTTAATGCCTTTGCACTTGCAGGTTCTATAGTTATTTTTTTACTGGGGTTGGAAATGGTACTTGGCCATGAAATATTTAAAAGCGAAAAAGACGTGCGTGCAGGTACAGTGGTGCCCATTGCCTTTCCGGTAATTGCAGGCTCGGGCACACTTACCACGGTCATGTCGCTAAAGGCCAATTTTGCTACAGTAAACATTTTGCTGGGCATATTGGTAAACCTGGTGTTGGTATTTGTGGTATTAAAATCGCTAAATTTAATTGAGCGTGCACTTGGCGAAGCGGGACTGATAGCAGTACGCAAATTTTTTGGTGTAATACTGCTGGCTATTGCCGTAAGGATATTTGGCAGTAATATGAGCGGGTTTGGCACCTAACTATTACATTTGCAGCCTTAAACAAGTTCTTAAAAATAGCTATAGCGGCTTTATTAATTGTTTATTAGGTTAACCGCAGTATTGGTTTCAGCTAAAAGTTATGGCCCGCCAAACCCACGGTAAGTTACATCAGCGTTACCCCTACAATTAGTAAACTGAGTATCTAAACGGCTTCGTAGTACAATGGATAGTATAAGAGTTTCCGAAGCTCCAGATCCAGGTTCGATTCCTGGCGAAGCCACTATCTTACCGGCCCTTTAACGCTTGGGCCAACCACTTTGCAAGTATTGGCAAAAAGTTTCATTACCTTATAATGAAAGCTCACCCGAGTAACAGCCTATACATTAAACGGCTGTCGCCACGCACCCACCTCAATTGTTGATGGCTGAAACTCTTAAACCTAATTATTAAAAAAATAATTTTAAAAAGATAATTCGTTCTTTAAGAATAAATTACATTTTATTACATAAGTAAACTCAATTTTTAAGAGGAGAAAAAGTTAACCTACGTAAATGCATCAACTTTAACTAACAAACTGAAAAAAGTATGTTATAAAGGCCCTTTCCCTTATCGCATTATCACAAGGGTAACCCTTACGTGAGCAAAATAATACCCTACATTAACCCAACACAATCGTAAGGGTACCTTTACGCCTTAAAGTATACCTACACGGGCTTTTCAAAGGTATTTTTTAAAAAGACAAAAATAGCTTGCAAAGCACCTCGCTTTGAAATGATGGATTGGTTGATGCCATTAAAAATATATTATTATTTGCTACCGGGCAGCCCCTTAAAATATTGTGTTTTAACATGTCGTTTTAATTAATTTTTTTTTACCAAATTGTTACTATTTAAGTTTTTATTAATAAAAAAGGCCTTAAAAATTGTTTTCATAATACAATTGGTTAATATTGTGGCGTTGACCGAAGGCCTGCCAGTACCAAAAATTGTGAATTTTAAACCCAAAATCATGAATTTAGAAAAATTAGAAGTCCTAATAAAAGCAATGTCTGGCGACCAATATCTGAAATTTGAAAATGCTGTTTGTAATTTGATTTCTGATAATAAGCTGTTTTCCAAAAAAGAACTCCAGGATTTGGATAAACAAATAGAGCTAAATAAAAAGCTTGAAATGGAAAAATTATTAGTTGCCAACAATTAATTCTCTCTTAACAGGCAATAAAAATTTTACGCCCACATTTTTTTCCACCTCCCGGTTCAGCTATGAAAACACTGTTGTTGGCATAATTTATAGATGGTTTTGAACAAACCAGCTATCGCAACTTGTGTCTTATGGTCTTGAAGAACAAATAGAAATAAATTTTATGTAATATTTTTTCTGCATTATCTTTCATTTTATATAGAATTGGGGTAGAAAAAATATATTTTATAAAAAATAATAATAAATTGAGTTGATATTTATTTAACGCTTACCTTTACTTTGTTAAAGTGTAGAAGAGATGTAGACAAGCCGTAAGAAGCGCTGCGGTTTTAATATAACTTAAAAATTTAGTAAGATTTTCATATGGCAAGCAATCGTTAAGGGTCGCTCCGTTTCCACGGAGGGACCATTTTTTTTATTGCTATTTTTAAAATTGATCAATTTCCAATTGTACAGCGGTAGTCTTTGTTATTTAAACCTGTAAACCATGTGGCGTAAAAAACTAACCGTATTTTTTTAAATAGGCAAACAGGCGTTCCACATCGTCTTTCTTACAAAGTTCGGTGCCCTCGTTCATGGTGGTGGCAGTACCTGCGGCTATACCGTAGTGTAAAATTTCTTTCCAGTTTAGCCCTTGCGACAGGGCTAAAACTATACCTGCCAGCATAGTGTCGCCTGCACCAACAGTACTTTTTTTGTGTACGGTGGGTGCAATAGAATTAATTACTTCATTTGCAGTAACCAGTACAGCACCCGCTGGCCCCATTGATACTACAATTACTTCGGCCCCGTTTCGCTTAATAATGTTTCGCGCAGCGTCAACAATATCATTGTCGTTTAAACCATCTACTCCGTTTAACATGCTTAATTCGCCCAGGTTGGGCTTAATCATATATACCCCTTCGTTTATAGCTTTTCGTAGCGGCTCCCCCGATGTATCAACTATAAGTTTAGCATGTTTGTTATGACAAAGGTGCGCCAACCGACCAAAAAAACTGTCTTTAATGCCCATGGGCAAGCTACCGCTGGCTATTACATACTCAGCACCTTCTATTTCATTAAAAAGGTCAAAAAATCGTTCAATTTCATGTTCGCTAACGTGTGGACCAGGCATTCCAAACCGATACTGAAAGTTGTTCGATTCATCTACCACAATCATATTTTCCCTGGTATACTCCTGTATAGGCACTACAATGGAGGAAATATTTTCCAGGTCGAGCAGTGACCGGAAAAACTCGCCACTGTAGCCACCGGCAAAATAAATGGCCGAGGAGTGGCCGCCCAGCTTTTTTATAGCCCGCGATACATTTACCCCTCCACCACCCGGCTCAAACTTTGGCGGCTCGCACCTCAGTTTTTTCTCGGGCATTATGGCCTTTACACGGGTACTTTTATCAATTGACGGATTAAGGGTAATGGTAACAATTTTGTGCATCGGCTACTCGCTTTTTATTTAAAAATTTCCTGCATGGCGGCTTTTACAAACACACCTGCAGATACGCTGGTTATAATTTTTAATTCGTCGGCCATGGTGCTTTCATTATCCAAAAACCTAAATACGGTTTCGGCCTTATTATTTCTAAAAAGATCAGAAAAAATTTTATCGCCCCCCTGTTTTTGATGATATAATATGTTTAGCAGGGTACTATCGTAAAAATGGAACCTTTTGTGCAAAAAACCGGTTTTACCCAGCGGGTGCTGGTTATTAAGCAATGCCTGCACTATTTGCCTGCTTTGCTTTTGCATAAACTGAAAAGTGTACCCGCTGCTGGCCTTTGTTTGGCCGCCTGCAGTACCAATGTTAACAATGTTGCCCTGGCCACGCTCAAAATTTATATTGGTCATAGGTATTACCCCATATTCATCGTCGGTTACCTGGTACTCATCAATGTTAAGATACTCCTTAATATATTGCTGAAGTGCGAGGTTATAAGCGTTATCGTGCAACAAACTTTTTGTAAACAGTGTGTATTCAACCAACGCTTTTGTTTTTGACAGGGGTAATACATACACAAAGGTGGTGCCCAGTTGTTGGCTAACGTTAAAATCCATAAGGGTGGCTGCCGAAGGCGTAAACACCGGCTCGCGGGTTTCTATAAGCCAACCTTTAAAATGCTGAAATAACATATAGTTACCTGGAGGTATTGTAGGCTTTTGAAACAGTATGCTGTTAAAAACGTAAGTGGCAAGTAGCTTTTGCCCGTTTATAATAACAGCCGCTTTATTTACCTCGTTGGCTATGGCGGTAACCTGGCCATATATAAACGAAACATTGGGGTGCTTTGCCGCATGTTCCATTACATAATTGTAAAAATCAATGCCACGTATCATTTTATAGCGGTAAGGATCAAGATCAAGCACCGCCGAATAATACCTTGATTTGAACTGCACCTGCGGCCAGCTATGGTGAACTACCGGTTCAAATAAGCCAGCCTTTTCTTCCCAAAAACACCACGTCCTGTCGTTTTTTGTTTTAGGCTCCTTATCCACCACTAATATCTTTTTGGTGCCAAAGCTATCGTGTTGCATTAAATGCATCAACAAGCTTAAGCCTGCACCACCTGCTCCTGCAATAATGTAATCGTATTGGTTCATAGCTTTTTAAAAGTTCTTCATTAAAAACTGGTTAACACCGTTGGCCCTGCCACATGAAGGTAACAAGTTACTTTAGAGTTTAGAAGAAGTATGGGTATTTTTAGCGTTATACTATTCGCCAAATTGTAGTAAAAGGCTCAACTTATTGAGTGTATATTTTTTAGAGAATAATTAAAATGGTTAAAAAAGCCGTTATGCAGGTTTACATAACGGCTTATAAAATGGTAAATAAATCAGGTAAATAGAACGACTATCCGCAATCTGTTACTGCTATTTTGAAACCGGGCCTTATAGCAATTTTCAATAGTCGTTGCAGCCTGCCTCTATGACCATTGAGGACGCCCTCTTAAACTGTTGGTAATTTTATTCAGCCTTTTTTTAATAATTTAATATTCAGCATTAAGTGTTACCATAGCGGATAATTATTGTTAATTGAAAATATATCTGATACCCAATTGCCCCTGCCAACGACTAAACAAGCTGGTGCTGTTTTGGAAGCTGCTGGTAAATGGTATTTGGTTTGCTGCATCCTGATAAATAAACGAGTACCGAGGTTTGCCAACATTTATATCGGCTGGATTGGTTACTAGGCCCTCGTATTTTAGAAAACCAGCTGCGTTTTGGCTTGAGTTAAAGGGGGTAGCAAAGTTTTTGGCTATACCCTAGTTTTTATTTAAAAAGTTACCAAAATTGATCATGTCAAAAGAAATTCTAAGCGTGTGTTTGCTTTTGCCCGTCTGCAGGTAAATATCCTGCATTACATTTAAGTCAAGATGTTTGAAAACAGGCTGAACCACTGCATTACGCTTAGCAACTTGTCCGCGATGGCTGTTTAAATAATCATCCTGATTTATAAAATTATTTAATTGCCCCCAAATTTGCACGGGTGTTCTGGTATCGCTGATTGTTCCACCACCGGTATTTACAGGCACCAAAACTATATCATTCTGATTTTTTGGAATATAAATAAGATCATTGATACCGCCGGTACCGTCGTTGTTTACATCGCCACTATAAGTACAAGATCCTGCCCCATTTGGCGCGGCTTCAAATGTAAAGCCCACTGAAGTTGCATAATTTTTACCGTATGTAAATTTATAGCTGGCCTGGGCAATAACCCTATAGGGCTGGTAAAAGTTTGCGAATCCAAGTTCGGCTGCATTGGGGTCGTTACTCACCGGTCTGTGCCGCCAGTTACTTGCTGAGATGGAACCACCGTCGTTTAAACTTTTTACATTGCTATAAGTATACGCAATGCTATCAAAAAACTTAGGCGTAGACTTTTGTAATTGAAATGTAAGCACAGATGAATGACCTTTATTGCTATAATTTTTAAGAAGTATTGCCTTTGAAATATTTATACTGCTAACTGTGTTTCCACCTTACGCAGCAGGAATACTTCCATAAATACGGCTGCTTGAAATCCTGGTTCTGTTATCAGAACCAGTTAAAGCAGTACCGGTAGTTGGTAAGTTTACGTTTTCAAAATTTACTGCATACAAATCTTTCGAATACATAAACTCACTGGTTAAGATTAAACCAAAGGGTAGTTCATGGTCTACCGCAATACTGGCTTTTAATACCTGCGGATATTTAAAATTTTTATCGTTCACCACCAGGTTGTACGATGTGTTAGCCCCACCCGTTGGACGGCAGGCATTAATATCGGCACTAAAAACATAAGGTTGATTGGTAGCAGGATTAATGGTATTAAATATTGAACCAAACTGTACACCATTGCTGCTGGCCTGGTTACTGACCCAAATAAATGGTGGAGGACCAGAGAAGAACCAACGCCACCATGCACTGCGTTTTGTTGTTTAACACATCCCAATTAAACCCAACACGTGGAGAAATTAGCAGGTTGGTAGCGGGCTTTTGGCCAACATCGTACCTTTTACCATCCCTAAATACCAAAGCTGGTACGTTAGGGTTAGCCGTAAACTTATCTTCAAAAATCGACGCTATCCTAAAACCATAGGTAAGGGTAAAGTTTTGTTTAATACGAAATGTATCCTGGGCAAAAAAGCCAAGCTTTAAAGCACCAATATTGGCGAAGGAAAAAGAGCCATCTTTTGTAAGTTAATATTTAACAGCATAATTTCTTGCATTGGCAGCATTGTTATTGGCGCTGTTATAAAAATCGGTAAGGCTGTTAAATATAAAGGCACCTTCGTAATTGGATGCAAAGCCATTTTTAAAGGTCTTCTTATAGTTTTGTGTTCCAAATGTTAGTTCATGCTTACCGGCATAGGTGGTAAAAATGTCAGAAATTTGAAGGAGGTTCGTATAAAGCAGGTTGATGTAGGTAACTGGTTCGTAACCGAAAGCTGTATAGGTTTGGCCGGTTCCATTTAATATATCAACTAAAGGAAAATCGCCGCTTCCCTGGCTCGACCGGAAATCTCTAAGGGATGTGTAACCAACCTGCAATTTATTATTAGCCTTATTG
>Ga0105047_10002537_pt1 | contig 32516 bp, 18 predicted proteins | sample MAT04_FD_78384 | JGI IMG/M metagenome (GOLD analysis project Ga0105047, IMG submission 78384) | Freshwater microbial communities from Lake Fryxell liftoff mats and glacier meltwater in Antarctica - MAT-04 (megahit assembly) | ecosystem: Environmental > Aquatic > Freshwater > Ice > Liftoff... | reverse complement strand
ACTTCTGGATACGTTCGATACTGATCTGAAACGCGAAATCTTTATCGCACTGGCCACAATCGGCCCGAAGGCCAGTGCAGCCACCGCGACCATGATGAAGATTGTCGAGGACCCTGATGCTGGTGATTCGCGTGCTGGCGCAGCGTATGTCCTTGCAAATATTGGAGAGAAAAAAGCCATTATCGTGTTGAAGCAGATTCTCAAGACCGATCGCAGCGAACAGGTTCTGCGCACCGCAGCGTGGTCCATTGTGCAACTCGAACCCGAGAATCCAGACAACGCAGCGATCGTTTTGCCACATTTGTTGCCTGCAATGTCGTCTGACACACCGCTTGTGAGACGTGAGGCAATCCTGGCGATCGGCGAATTGGGCACAGCAGCGAAGTCCGCCATTGAGGATCTGGAGGAACATGCTGCGAGTGACGTTGATGCGTTGGTTCGTGCGGCGGCACTTCAGGGCCTTGCAGAAACCAAAGCGGCAGCATCGGAGTCGCTGCCAATTGCGGTTGCAGCCTTGAAGGATGCGGATCCGCACGTAAGGAATGCCGCTCGTTATCTTCTGGGTCGTCTAGGAACGGAAGCTCAAAGTACCGCATCGATGCTGAGAGCGTCACTTCGACGCGGCGATCCGCTGGAACGCACTGTCGCTGCGTGGGCCCTTGTGCATGTTGCAGCCACGCCGGAAAACGTCCGTGAAGCAATTCCCTTGCTCCTTTCAGGATTGCAACATCCCGATCCTCGTATTCGAGCGGAATGCGCGATCACTCTCGGAGTTTCCGGCTCAGCATCTGCCGAGGTTGTAACGGATCTTGAGACCGCAAAACACGATTCGGATGATCGAGTGAAGCAGGCAGCAACGGAAGCTCTGGCCGGGCTTCGGCATGGTCGGTAGTTCGGACTTTAACAGGAAGATTGAGGACAGGAAGATTTGTGACTGTTGTCTGCACACTCTGCTGAAGGGTTACACGAAGACGCGGGGTTTTGGTGGCGACAGCAGCTGGCACAGCATATGAACGAGGCTGAACGCGATCGCAGTGCCTACAGCTTAGGGATGCCGTTTTTGCTCGACCTCAACGCGCCCGGCATCGACACAACTCTGCTTTCCAACTACCTCAACCCACCGGAATCGGAGTCATCTTCCAAAAACTTATCGGATCTCTACCGTCGAATCTTGGAGTCAGCCCAAAACGCCAACATGAAGGCAACCGTGATCGGCAAGTCAATTGGTGGCGTCTCAAAACTTTCGCTGGTTCTACAAGATTTCGATCCGGTCGCCGTATTGGCAACATTCCAATCGCCCGACGATGTCCTCAGTTCAATATTGGATCAGTTGCAGCCCACAGGCAAAATCCGCACCACATACCGCAGCTTGTGGCCTAAGTACTGTCAAACGCTTCTCTCTGCGGCGACGTTTCTAAATCAATTTGCAACAGTCAGCGACTTTCATGCGTGGGTCCGCTTCTTTGACGAAGACACTTGCGCGAAGCCGGCACTTCCGATGTCGCTCGAGCGTGAGATGGACGGTTTTGGATTCGCCTTTGCATGTGACTTTCTAAAGGTCAGATTTGGCCGGAATTGCGAACAGCCCTAACGCTGATCTTCTTTTTCGCGGTCTTCTGGCTACTGCACCACGAATTCAAAGCGATGGATCTGCGAGACGTCTCCGGCAGTTTTCGAAGTATCCCGCTGATGTCTGTTCTGCTGGCGGTCTTGCTGACGATCGCGAACCAGGAAGTCATGTCGTACTATGACCTCCTCGCCACAGCGATGGGAATCCTTACCCAAAGCAATCTTCGGATTGCGCCGGTTGTTCTGATTAGGCAACGAATCCCAACTGGACGAAGGGTAAGACATGAAGATTTTTGGCAACATTCGTCTTTCTTATGAACTACGTTCATGAGGGATCATCGTTCTCATGCCGCTTGCCGGAGTTCGGATCATGAAAACCTCTCACCTATTTTCCAGCGCAGGCCACCGTCTGCGCGCGGTTGGCGGGGGAGGTAGATTTGTTTCTGTCGTCTTTGCAATTCTGGCGGTGTGGTTCATGGAGTGTCGAGGCTCCATGGAGGCTTTGGAAAACTGGGCCTACGATAGGTGCGCTGCCAATCCAACGTATCTGGATGACCATTCCGGTCGAGTACTGCTGGTGGAACTTTTGCCAGATGAGCAAGCGGATCGACTGCCACAACTACTGACAAGGTTGAAAGCCCTGGGGGCGAAGCGTATTGGGCTGAGCATCGACAGGGCGGAGCACTTCGGTCCACGAGCTGAAGATAACGCCAACGACATCGTGTACCACAGACGGGTTCACCGCGATCCTGCAAATCCTTTGCTGTGGAGATTCTCTCGTCCCTCGACGCCATGGGATGAACTTCATCGCTGGGGCTGCAGCGGCATTCCCTTCCATGAACGGGGAATCTGCCGCGAGCATCTTGTCCGTGTGAATGTCGATGGACAGACCTGGCCCTCCTTCGAAGCCGCCCTGGCCGATTTTTCCTGGGACGAGTTTTCAACACCTGATTCATTGCCACTGATGCGGATCCGTTTTCGAGGCGGCGTCGATAGTCTGCCGCAGATTCCTGCCGCCATGGTTCTGGAAGATCGAGTCATTCCGCAGCTTGTGCGGGATCGTGTTGTTCTGATTGGATCCACCGCAGATCAAATTGAGGAATATCACACTCCCACCACGACAGGTGGTCTGGGAATGAGTCTTCTGGAGGTGCAGGGGCACGTTGTCAACACGATGTTGTCTGGAAACGTCGTTCAGACGACGTCCGCAGAAAGCAACCTGCTGCTGCTGTTCTTCACTGGACTGCTGTCGTCATGGTTGTATCAGCGAAGTTCGGTGCCCTTTTCATTTCTCATGATGGTTCTGAGCATCGGCCTCGGCACCATCTGCACATTGATTGCTTTGACGAAGTTCAACCTGTGGATCCCTGTTGCGGCAATCATGCTGCTGCAGATCTGCTGCTTTGCAATGATTGTGGAACGCAAAATCAGCTATACCAGAACGGCATTGAACAGCCTGCTGCTGGAAGTCTCCGGTCGCGTATGGAAGCGTCGCTGGCATGAGGACTTTTTCGCCGAAGAGAATCCATGGCCGCAGGTGATCTCGTTCATCCGCCAGGCGCTGGATCTGGAACGCATCATGATTCTCGAACTGCCCGCTCACAAGCACCATCTGCATCAGGTCAGCGCGGCGAATTGTTCGCTGGAAGACCTGCAGGAACCGCGCCGCGACATCCGCCGCCAGCCCTATTCTGACGCGCTGGCGGTGGCCGGTCCGCATCGCATTGATGTCGAAGTACGTCCTTATCTGAAACCGCAACCACATGTGGAAGTTCAGTATCTGGTGGCACTGGTTGCCAGTGGTCGAGTGCTTGGATTCATTGCCGTCAGCGCCGCGAAGGAGCGGATTCCTGATCTGCACGTTTTTGAATCTCGCCTGGGTGAATTTAGCGAGCAAGCGGCGGATCTTTTGAATCGTCATCAACATCTTCTGGCAGAACGCCGGAGGCGAAAGGGTCGCACGCGTTCACCGAAGGCAAACCCGGAATCCACCGCGTATGCCGAAGTTCTGAATGCCACGAACCTGCTGGAATCGCGACTCACGCGTTTTGAACAAATCTTTCAGCAGTCCACAACAGCGTCGATCATCTTTGACCTGTTCGGCAGACCAATGATGGTCAATGACAAAATGAAAGACATCCTGCACCGCGAACAGGTGAATTCCGAAACCTCAACGTCTGTCGATGTGATCGTGAATCTGACAGGTTCTTCGCTGGACGACGCGCGTGGGCTGCTGGCGCGGGTTTTGATCGACCGGCAGGCCGAGTCCATTTGCGTTCGATTGAACCAGCAAAAAAACAATTACATACTGATAGTTCGACCACTGGAAGTAGCCGCCGCGCGACATCGCGAATTTCGGGATGAAGCCGGTCTGCTGGAAACGCAGGGCATACTCTGCGAGCTGGTCGATCATTCCTCGTTTGTGGATACTAGTCGTCTCAAGTACCAGCTCAACGCGACTTTAACCAACATTGTCCAACGCGATCTGGTCGCCGTGGATTCAGCCGCAACCCTGATGTCCAGGAACCACAACTCCGACGTGGATCGTCACAATTACGAAACTCGGATCCACGAGACAATCGCCGAAACTGTCGAACTGTTGCAGGCGTGTCAGCGAGACCTGATGGCGGACGAAGTACGTGCAGCCGATGCGTGTTTTCCGGTCGATGTGAATGGTATTCTCGACCACGCGGTGGAACGACTTCACGCATACTTCGACGCGGAGCAGCATGTTGTCCGCCTGCAGCGCCCGGAATCTGTCACGTCTGTGCTGGCATCTCCAAAGCACCTGCAGGACGCATTCGCGGCTGTGCTTGAGATAATCGGCCAGGATGCCATTCGAGGCAGTGAGATTGCGATTGTCGTGGAACAACAAACCGAGGCGGTCGTCGTTTCGTTTTCCAATCATGGAGTCGGCGTGCTGACGAACAAGCTGCATGCGGCACTGGAAGGTATTACTTCCGACGAAGTCTACGAACCGCTCCGTCAGGCAGGGCTTTGGCTGAATGCCTGGGGCGGAAATATCGTGGGTACAAGCGTAGTCGGAGAGGGTCTTCGACTGCGCGTGCACCTGATAGCAAGTCAGTAGCGATCCTGGCGACTTTCAACGGTACAGTCATGTCGAGCTTTATACTTCCCATCTTTCCGGAGAACAGCCTTGCGGCGTCGGTGATGACGACCGTATGGGTTGGCGTCTGGGTTGTGGCGTTGTTAAACCTGCGTCTGGGATGGACGCTCTCCGGTCTGGTCGTGCCTGGATATCTGGTTCCTTTGCTGCTGATCAAACCCGTGTCCGCCGGCGTGATCATGGGCGAAGCCGTGCTGACTTACGTCATCGTCGGCAGCATTTCGGAATATCGTTCGATAAAACCCTGGACGAGCTTCTTTGGCCGCGATCGATTTCTGGCTATGGTACTGGTGAGCATTCTCGTACGCTGCGTCATGGACGGTTGGGTACTGCCTGCAGTCGGTGATACGCTGACGATGCACTACGGCTGGAAGCTGAGTTTTCGCGATGACCTGCACAGCTTTGGACTGATCATCGTTTCGCTGATCGCCAACTACTTCTGGAAGCCCGGGTTGAAACGAGGACTTCTACCGCTGTGCGTCACGATCGGACTTACGTATCTGATTGTGCGGTATGGACTGGCGCAGTGGACAAACTTCAGTCTCGGAAATCTGCAGTACATGTATGAAGAGATCGCGACGTCTCTTCTGGCCAGTCCCAAAGCTTACATCGTACTGATTACGACAGCGTATCTGGCTTCGCAGATGAACTTACACTATGGCTGGGAGTTCAACGGCATTCTGATTCCTGGTTTGCTGGCTCTGGAATGGACCGAACCGTTCAAGATTGTCACGACATTCGGTGAAGCGTTTACGGTGTTGGTGATCGCATCGTTGCTGCTGAAACTACCACTGTTTCAACGGATCACAATGGAAGGCGCGCGGAAGACGTTGCTGTTCTTCAACATCGCCTTTGCGCTGCGCTTGGCGGCTGGACACATTGCGGCAATTTGGCTGCCGGACGTGAAGCCGACGGATCTCATGGGATTTGGTTATCTGCTATCGACGCTGATCGCGACGCGACTGCACACTCAGGGAGTGTGGTTGCGCGTTCCGGCAGTATCGCTGCAGGTGTCGCTGTTGGGAGTTGTCGCAGGGACATTGATTGGCTTTGTGATGATGCAGACACTGGACGTTGTGGTTGCCAGTCCCGCTGTAGTAATTTCAGAAGTTCGAACTTCGCCGGATTCAACACCGCGTTCACTCGTCGAAACCGTGCGTGCCGAAAAAGTACGCTTGTATCGTCATCCAGCTGAGATCGCCGTTGAGTCACCGCAACCGCACGAACTAGCAGCATTTGCGAATGGCGTTGCAAAATTGCTGGAGAGCTGCAGCGATCAGCATGACGCACCGTTCCGCAGCGCGCGGGAAGCATTTCAGCTCGCGCATTTTGAATTGTTCACGGTCGAGAACAAATACGCTGTCATCCGCGAAGCAGAACCGTTCCATGGCTGGGGCACGTTTGTCGTGAATCTGGAAAATCCAACAGGCATGGTCGTCGAAGTTCCTTCACCGCATGAAGAATGGGCGACATTCGAATCCGGATTGCTGCTGTTTCAGGAATTGCACGCTGGAAGTTTAGCGATTGCCGGCACACCAAGATCGATCGATCGCCTGGAATACGCAGAAACAACCGCCGTCGGAGACACCGTGTTCGGCTGTTTCCATCGTGCAATGACTTCTGGCAGCGTGCTGGCAGTCCGCAGCGATCTTACCAGGACACTGCATCGGCAGGAACGTCCCTGGACACCTGGTTCGACACATCCCCGACATGAAGATGCGTGCCGTTTGTGGGTCAAACGAGGTTTGCCGGAGTCATTCGATTTGCGGTCGCTGGACGAACTGGTCGGCGGATTTCAAATCGAGTGGCAGACGACAGCGCGGCCGGACACGCTCCGCGACACCGTCTGGACGGGTCACGCCGAGCTTGTGCTGACAGAACGCGAATGCGGCCGATTGCTGGCTCGACTTGCAATGGCGGGACCGGATCATATTCCTTTCACATTCACTGCCGATTCTGAAACGACGCCCGCAGCCTGGTTGCATGAACAGACCGATCTGGTTCTGGATCGTGGTTCAAACAGGTATCAGCCTCCATTGCCGGAACAGCTCTACTTCCTTGACGAAGAAGTGCTGCGCCCGCTGTTGCCGATCGTCTTCAGCAATCATGAGGGTGATCAATGGACGGCGGAAGAACATGAACAGATCGCCGCCGTGGCCGCTGCAGCAAATGTGATCGGCTATCAACTGCAACTGTTGACAGACACGCATGGCCAGGCCGAATTTCTGGTACTGAATGAAAATGCAGCGCGTGACGAACGACGCGGTTGGGGTTCGTATGTGTTCCGAATGGGGACTGCACATCCGACGGCGATTGAAATTCCGCGAGTTGTGAAGGAACAGTGGACCAGCGAGTATGGTCTGTCACTGTTTCGCGATCTGCACGCACGGTCGATGCTGCTGGCAGGCGCACATCCGGAAACGAATTTGGATCAGATGGCTGATCTCGCAGTCGATACCAATCCACTGACAGTCTTCAATCTTGTGCGACAGGTGCTGATCCGTGAACTCGACCCCCAGCCATGGCGACATATTCAGGTTCGCGCGTTTTCGAGTCCTGTCGATGCGGACGTCATCGTTGCACTGGCAGATCCAGGCAGTCGTGACGCTGGAGTCTTCGATGATGTGCTGCAGCAGTTAAAAAAAGACAATCTACGCGTGCGTGAAGCCAATGGTGCGGAAGAAACCGCTGGCTACGAATGCGACAACCAGTTGCTGGCCAAATCGTTGAGGCTTGCCCGTGACGCGAAGGCTGCCACGCTTTGGCTGGCACCGAATCTGCGAACACAATATCGCATGCACGTGGATGATATTCTGCAGATCGCCGAGTTTCAAGCCGTACAGATTCCCTCGGAGACTGGATCGATAGAAGAAATTCTGGAGAGACTGGCTCAGACTCAACAATTGCAGCCGTTCGACGGACCGTTCCAAACGATTGTTTCCGACTATCTGACCAGTCGCAACGTAATTGAATTGAGACGACTGCAGCGATTGTGGACCGATGCCGTGTGGACGCGCATCGTCGATCGTGAATCACAGCAGTCGTATCTGATCGGCCGGTCGCAGGGACAGTTGCTGGTCGTGTACCTGGCAGAACTGGCTCATGGTTCGACGAATCCGTTGCGGACCGACCGAATTGATCATTCGACGATTCGCCAATTCGTTGACTCCCGTGCGACATGGATTGAACGGAGGACGGAGCCATGAGACTGCGACCCGGCTGGGCGTTGGCAATCATCGTCGTGGCGGCAGGCCTGACGCTGAGCTCGATACTTCCCAAACCACCAATGACGCTTAAGGCGGAACATTCGTCGGTACCAGAACATTTGCGTATTCAGTCCATTCGAAGTCCTGCGTTTGTCCTGTCGGCGGATCGATGGCTCAACTTTGATCTGACCGAAAGTCCAACGCGCGTGCGTGTGCTGACAAATGCCAATCTCCGATCGGAGGTCAATGCGTTGTCGGATGAAGAGGTACTTGCTCGCGAATGGACCTATCGGATTCGCTACGAATTGCTGGGACCCGGCAACGCGGTCCTGCATTCCGGAACGTATCACTTTCGCGCCAAACTGGATCGCTATCGTGATCCCGAGTCCGGCGACCATTTTCTCGCGCGGTTTTACGATGGCATCCCCAGTGTACTGGCGGCAACGTGTGAGACCACGCTGGATCCCCGGTCATCCAGCGTGAAACCTCGCTGGTTGCGAATTCAACTGGAATCTGCAGATCCGGAGATCGATGAAGTCATCACTCGCTTCTACTGTCTGAATGAACGTACGGATTCGCAACTCGACAAAACATGGCACGAACTGAGTGACGCGCGGCGCGAACTGCTGGCTGCGGGAAGTGTCTATCCTCACGATCTGCTGGGAACGGCAGAACGTCGCAATCTGCTGCGTTCTATCTGGTCACCGCAGGCTCCGACAGGTTACGAAGGAATCAGCTATACGCAACGTCCGTTGCTGGTGCTGCGCGACATTGAACCCTTTCAGGTTCAGCAGATACCTTCACCAAACGGATTCCTGGTCTACGATCAATTCCATGCCATGCTGCCGGTACCAGACACGCCGGGTCGCGTGCGGCTGACCTTCCAGGGATTTTCTCAGTCCGAACTGCCAATCGCACCACAGAGCGTGAAATTGTCCTGGCACGGAAAGCGCATTCACGAACGCCGCGTGACTACGATTCGTTTTCCACCACTTGCTGAGACCTGGGATCCGTCGGCAGATGGAGACTACGCGGCGGACTCAGCAACCCTCCAGACAAAGGACGTGCTGACTGCGACGTCGATACGTCCGAATTGCTGGATCTGTGACATGGAAAGTTCGCCTGGACTCTATGAATTGCAATCTTTGACGCCCTTGATTGTCAACGCCGATTGGCAACCATCGGTATCCGGCACAGACAGCAATCGCCAGGACATTACGCCGCCCGCCATGCATCAGCGAACGTATGCGACCATGACGGATTTGCCTGTCAATTTTGCTGTGCCGCATCTTGAAGACTCGCAGACCATCGTGCGAGTTACACTCTGCGCTGCCGCAGGTCAGGCACGTCCCATGGTCACAACGTGGACTGATTCCGATGGACGACGCAAAGCAGATCTTAACAGCGTGTTCGCAGATTCTTCGGCGACTATTCCGTTCAGCGTCAAGGCCAGTGTCGAATGGCGTTATCTGGACGAACACGACACTCTTCTATGCACTGGCATTCTGACCAGAGACCTGAGTTGGTCCGACTACGACCGACTTTCGGATGAGGTGCTGACGACTCGAGTCAGTGAACCGAGCGACTTCTATCTTGATATTCCGCACAACGTGGCAAAATTGCAACTGGTAACGACCCAGTCACCGTTGCTCTTGGCGGCAGCGACACGCCCTTTGGACGTACCCAAAGTAACCGCTGTACCGGAAGACTATTCCAGCTTCTCGCGTGGCGATACCAACAATCGAAGCTGGTTCAGCATTCGAGCGATCGATCATGATGAGCGGATTCAGTACGGTCTGTCGCCTGTGATCGTCACACAAACACTACCTCCTGAGGATGATGAAGAGATCGCCGCCGGACGCTACACCTGGGAAGACTTTCCTCCCACTGGCGAATGGCTGGGACGTTACGTGCTGACACCACGCGACCCCGCGCAACCGATGTCGGACGATAGCACTTCGGCTATGTTTTACGAAGTCACTGCCAACTCCACATGGCAGTCGCGGCTGCTGGGCGATCCTGGCAGACGCACGGTTTCGCTTGCGCTGACCTATCAGTTTCACGACTCCGTACCATCGCCCCTGCGCTTCTTTGTGGACGACGAACTAATTCAGGAAATCCGACCTCAGTCAGTCAGCGGTGATGTTGTGTTGTTGTCCTGTCTGGCGCTGCCCGACGAACAGTCAATCCGTGTGGAATGCGACGTGCCCGTTCAATTGTGGATGAACCGAATTGCTCCGCGCGATGGTCAACCCTGGTCAAAGCGGCTAGCTGTTGAGTTTAACCGTTCGGCCTTCGAATTTGTCTATCACAAACAGTTGACAGAAGAAGAACATGTCAGTTTGTCAGTCTTTCGGCCACAGTCTGCAACCGAGCGCCTAGACCTGCGTGTCTCGATTCGACCGGTACTGACAGTGGATTCCTCTGAACCAATGCGGGATTTCACATTCCGCGAACGTGTGTTTTCCCTGGCTCCTGGTGATGTCGGATCGTCACTGATGCTGCCATCGTCGCGTGATCTGCATTTCGATGGTGGTCGCGGTTGCCTGATTCCATTTGGACTCGATCTGCCTCCCGGCGACTACGTGATTGAGATCGAACGAACGTCCGACAACCATCACGAACATGAACCAAAACACAACCCGTCTACGGAACCAATCTACTTTATTCTTTCGCGCACATCTTCGGGCCTTTCGGACGTGCGGGATATCAGCATTGAAACGCTTGCCAGCGAGTTGTAGCCATGAATCGACAATCCGGGAAAAATATGCGGGGCCTGGTTGCATTTTTTATCTGCGCACTGCTTACGGCAGGTTTCCTGTTGTCGAACAGGTTCACCTCGACGGCAAATGATCGTAAGGTGCAGACGCAACACAGCGCAGTCAGTGAACTGTCGGCTGGTGGACGTGATCAACGTACGCAAAGCATTCCTCCCGTCACAAATGCCGACGAACTGACTCGACTACTACTGCAGGTCATCCACGACGCAGGTCAGGATGCACACGTCACAACCTCAAACGATGCCGAACTGAATGCCGTCACCGAATTGTTCGCTCAGACAGTTTCGAGAAGCAAAGGATTTGAACTGTTGCGAGATGCCTGGGCGAAGTGGCAAATGGAAATGGTGGCGATTGCGTTCAGTGATGAAGAGCTTTGGCTCCTGCAGGAAGTTTCAGTCGCGCGGCATGGTCGTGGTGTGTATGTGTTCCGCGAATTGCCGACGTCGTCGATATTCCTTGAGGCACCACATTCCGGTTTTGATCAACACACTGGCGAAATTGTCGCTCAACTGTTTTCTGAACATAGGTTTGTCGGTGCAGCGTGGAATTCCGTTCATCGCGAGCGCGTCGATCTTGCACATCTGGATCGCACCTGGTTCCAGGCGCTGACTCGCGCTGTGGGGCAGTCCAGTCCCGGACTATTGGTTGCGCAAATCCATGGCTTCGATGAGCGAAAGCGAGAATCTGCTGTTGGCCGCAACGCGACTCTGATTGTCAGCAACGGAACGAATTCGCCGCCGTCCTGGTTTTTGCCCGCCGCTCTCGCCTTTCGACGCCAGTTCCTTGAGGAAAACATTGCAGTTTTCCCGTTCGATACCTCCGAACTGGGGGCAACTACGAACGCGCAAGCTCGCATTCTGCGCAGTCTGCCCAAAGCCTCTTTCCTGCACCTCGAATGTAACCGGGATTTTCGCAGGTCCGTGTCTAACGATTCTGCTGCTCGTAGTGATCTTGCTCAATGTCTCGATCAGTTCGCCCGAAACAGAAGTGAGGATGATTCGCCATAGCGGCACCGACGCGTCGCTACGTCTATCTGTCAGATCCATCATGGCCGACAGATCAAGGCGTCAATTGCCAGTGGGGCAGCGGACGTCTCGAATGTGGAACAACAACGTGGTCCGGCACCGATGAGACTGTTTCGTGCAGCACTAACAATGCTTGTGATCTCCATCGTCGCTCCCAAATGTTGCGGCGAAATGGACGCTGTGCAGATTCGACTGACAGAACAGTACGAAACGCCGCTTCGGTGGGACAACGTGCAATCCGGACCGTACCATCTGGGCGGTGTCGAGCCCGTCAGGAATCATAAGTATTCCGTACATACGATTCTTCTACAGCCTGGCTGCCGGACGTTGCTGCTGGTACCGCCGTTGAGCATGCTGCGACTGGAATCCGTGCGGAGTTCAATTTCTCCTTCCGATATTGAAGTCTGGCTGGAGAATGGTTCCGGACTTCGCGTGCGTCAAAACCCGGCACGATCGACCGATGCCAAATTCTTGCTTGTGGATCCTGATCTGTCACATCCCGGCATCGCCTGCATCCAGTGTCCCTCTAATGCTTCCTGCGGGCAGGAGATCGCAGTCTATTTTGCTCGTCGCGAGATTCTCACTGAGATCGCGCCCCATCGTGAACCTCTACAGTTGAATCGCGAAGCCGTGCTGATTCGACGTGAAGACGAAGCACACGGGCTGGACTTTCATCGACTGGAGCCGAATTGCCCGCAGAAGCTGCTGGTGGAAGGTCCCGTGCGACTTGCCGTGCAAAACCGTGTGCGTTATCCCGCCCACGAATCACAGCGAAATCAGACGTGGCGAATTGTTGCGTTCGTGGACAATTGTCTGCTGAAGGCCATGGAGTTCGAATCCGGAACGGAAACTCGCCATCGTGTCTTTGCAGATGATCGCATCGAAGTGATGAGTCGCGTGGAAACGGGATATCTGGAAGTTCCCAGTGGCCGCCACACGCTCATGTTCGATACGACCTCGTCCGTGTATCTGAGAATTGTCGCGCAACCGTGTCCTGATTATATGCTGCCGACCTTCAATGAACCGGCGCTTTCGGCTGCGCAGGCGCGACAGGAACATCGTCCGTTTGATCGGCTGACGTCGCACTGGCAGCTTGTTCCGGCGGACTTTCAATCCCTTGCAGGATTCGGTCGCAAGGATCTGACATGCGTCGATCTGCTGGCTTTGCGATCATCACGAGACAATGCGTTTCGTGATGGAGGACTGCAGGGCTATTTACTGTTGAGAGAGAGCTCTCGCCAGCACAAAGATATACCGGACGTTCGATATCTGGCGGATGATCTTCAAGCGTGGCATTCATTCTATCGCGATCTGCTGCCGGTGTCGGACATTCGGTTTGGCACTCATCGACCTGGCTGGTTCAACGCCCGGCGTTTGTTGCTGCCTGGTAAGTCACCAGGCGAACTCATTCTGGACGACTCGCATCTGCAGGACGCGGTGGATCAGCTCAGTTCCGCTCGCTTCACAGGCATTGGCGACAGTGAAGCCACAGCCAGCATTTATCAACCACCGAAAGTGCGATCGACGACAGCACTGCGAGTCGTCGTTGATCGCTCCACACTGCAAAATGCCGGTGACATTTTCCTGCAGTACGATGATCAAACACCCATTCAACTGTACGTGACAGATCAACAGCCCATTGGCGATTGCCTATTCGCGCCCTCAGATGCAGAAGCCGGACTGATCGCAATGCGAATGCGACATCGTCGCCTTGACGCAGCCACACTGGGTGGACCGTTCGCTCAGTTCCGTCAACCCGCAGCGTTTGTGGAGGCGGCGTTTGCGGAATTGATTCTGCCCGGCGACGTGCGTCAAATTCGCGTCTGGTCAACTTCCGGATCGGCACCGCTAGTCGCACTGCAGACTCGTGCGTCGCATCCATTTCGGCTGAGCGAATCACAGTTTCTGGAGATGTGCCGTCGCTGCGACTGCGACGTGATGTCGAAAGGACTGAGTACGAAATTTCCTTACCTGCGGCCCGAAGAATCGCAGCTCGCGTTGAATGAACGCGAAATTGTGAATCATCTGACAGACTGGTATCGACACATCGCCTTGAACGCGCGGCGTTTCTCTGCAGGTATCGCCCAGAATGCAGGTGAGAATCAACCTGAATCTGCCATGGCCTTCAGGAAAAATGACACCAATACTGCCACGAATTCGACTTCAACATCGCTGGCCGTCGCGCAGGTCCTGTCAGACACGGGGCACCCCAATGCGGCGCTGGAGGCATGGAATGAATCTTTGGCAACGACTGGCAATCCGGCTGACCGGTGTCGGGCATTGTTTGGTCGAATCGATCAACTGGCACTTCTGGGCGAACAGTTTCTGTGCGAAATCCAGTTGCGCGGACTGTATCTGAACGACTCCGATCCCGAAGTGCGGCAGGAAGCCCGAACTCGTCTTTGGCAGTTGTATCACGATCAGCACGATCCCGAAGTGCTGACGGCGTTTCTGTGTGAAGGCGTCATCAGCACACAGCATCCCGTATTCGCGCAGGAACTGGCTCGAGTGTTTCTCGAACGCGGGCTGGCCGAAGAAGCTTTGATGACCGTGTTAATGCTGCCGCCCGAACATCGTCCGGTGGATGTCGTGTTGACAAGCGCTTATCAGCTGCGATGGTGGCACGTCTTCGAGGCGCATCTTCCGCTGATTGCGGATCAACACGAGCGCGCCGTGTGGCGTGCGTATCGCGAACTGGATTCTGGTGCTTACGACGCGGCAGGAATAAGTCTGCGAGCCGGCGGTACTTTCGGCCTCGCGCTGGTCAATCATCTGTTGCTGGGCCAGAGAATTGCCGAAGGGATGCAGTCTCTCGATGATGCCGTACGAACAAAGGCCGTTCAGGATCTTGGCGAATGGCACGCCGGACATCCGGGACCGTTTGTCTGGCGTGAAGAAACATCAAGTCTCGAAGGGAGCGCTGGGGCCGCTACGGTCCACTCAATGGAACTGGATACTCACTCGACCTGTTACCGTGCCACGCCGCAGCGGCCTGTGTACTTGTCGATTGAAGGGCCTGTGAAATTGAAGTTCGAACTTCGTCCCGTGCATTTCGCAGAATCGCCACTTGAGCTGAATGATTGGATTAGCATCCGTGCAGCTATGCAGATGTGGCCGGTGCCGATCATCGACAATCGCACGTCTGACGGATTGGAGATAACGAGTTCGCCAGACGCAACTGCAGGCATGGCGATCGAACAGGAAATCGAACTTGGTCCGGGAACTCACGGCGTCAGTATTGCTGCAGGAGTCGTCGATCTTCTGGTACGTGTCTTCGTGCAGCGCCCTCAGCTTCCGTTGCCGGTACTTCCGCCATTGACACGAGACGTCAAATACTCGGTATTGACGGGAACCTGGGGAAAAATGATCTTCAGCTTTCGGAATGTGAACGATCCGCCGAAACTGTATCTGCTGCGGAACGGGTGTGATGATCCGGAAACATTGACCGAGTTCTTCCTGCCGTGGCGTGGTCGAGCGACTCTTGATGGATCGACTGACAGGCTGCAGGAACACAACATCACGACCGTGTCGTCGGTTTCGCTGGATCAGCCCTCCGTGAATGACACGCCTTCGCTGTTACTGACACAGGCTGAATGGCAGAGCGTACTTAATCAATCGCCGGATGAATCGCCGGAAGGCGTCATTCTACAGATGACGCGCTTGCTGTATATCAAGGAAACAGTTCCTGAGCTCGCATGGGAATGTGTCGTCGCTGGCGAAGAATTGATGCAGTCTCATCCCGCCATTCGTGGATTGCAAACGCTGCATCGACGACTGACCAGTCAGGCGGAATGGACACGTTCCACCGATGTGCAGGACAGTGCCGGCATTCGTCGTGAACTGGCAAGTCCCCACACTCCCGAAGCACCTCGCCAGCGCGCACGCGCTGCGTTGTTGTCGCCATTGGCAGATGGTGAATACCGCATCTATGGCGACGAAGTGCTGGTACTGAATCTTCGAAATCTGTCAGCGATTCATGTTGTTATGTCGTTCCTGTCGGAGCATCCGGAACATCTGCCGACGGCCCCGATTAAGATGACCTGGAACGTGGATGACGTATCGACCGAATCGCGGGAATTGAACCCATGGCAGTCTGAAAGGATTGACATTCCACTGGCTGCGGGATCCCACTTTTTGCGTATTCGGATGAACGATCCGCTGGCCAATCAGTATTTGCGCATCGGTCTGCAAGAGCGCCCGGAAGGTGACGACCGACAAACGCTTCAGCCTCTCGTGCGCGTGATGGAAAAAGACTGGTTCGTCGCGACAACCGAGCAGCCGTTGCGATTCAGTGTGCCCGGTCCGGCGTGGATTCGAATCGATGAACTGCGTGAGGGTCGAGTACTTTCACGATTTGTCGCCGTGCGCGAACCGCTTAAGGACTTCACGATCCTGCCAGCGCAGGGATCGACGGCTGGCAAGTTTCGAATCTTTCTGCGCAAGATCTCTGCGGAAGATCCGGACCGGTTGCCGCTCATGGCCACGCACGATGTAATTCCTGCTCCCGAACCGTTGATCACGTGTTATCGCCAGATGATCGATGGTCGAGTTTCACAGGACTCTGTTGCTGCTGCAGATCCGGGTACGCTGAAGTCCATCGACGAGTCACCGGCTGTCCGTCCCGACCGCCTGGCTGCGCTGGATGGATCGCAACTACAACCGTCGGTTGATCTGATCGATGAATATCAACTGGGCGGTCAGGAGGATGGCACATGGTCGCTGTCAACGGGCTACATCAATCGGCGACCGCTGGAACAGGGACTCACTGGCGGTAAGCAGGATGAATTTCTCCAGGAGATGGCGACTTATCGCTGTTTTGATGAACTCAACGACAATTACTGGAGCACCGATGCCTTCGTGCGCGGACGTATCGAAGGAACTCCCAGCATGGGTCTGCGAAATTCAGTCTGGCACAGCGCGGAGTCTATGCCTGTCTCCCTATTTTCGGAAACGTCGGCATACGTCCAGGCTCCCGGCCACGCGATCGCCCCGTATCAGAATCAAACGGAGTACTCACTCAACTGGCGCGGAGAGATTCAACAGCGGCGAATTATCGACGAACAGTGGTCTCACACACCTTCATTTGCTGGTTACGCTCGCTACCTCAGTCTGACTGACAGCAACTACCCGGCGGGACGCGTGGATCAGGACATTTTCACGCCGTACAAAGCTCAGCAGCGAATCGGCGTCATTCTTTCGGACACACTCCGCTATCAACCGACCCTGGACTCTCAACTGTGGCTGCGCGGGGTGGTCAACACAAATGAAGATTTCAATATTTTCCAGCCGGATCATGCTTACATGCGACTCGGATGGCGGCAACTGATCGGCTACGTCGATTTCGAGACCACCTATCGCTTGACACGGTTCTATGCCGACGCCGATCGACCACAGGCAGTCACTCAGCATTTGATCGATCTGGACGTGGTTCACGATCTCTGGCGATGGGATCGTCACGTGTGTGAATCAGGTCTGTTCGTGCAGCACGACATCGTCAGAAATGCGACGACGCTTGGGATTTCTCTGACATTTTACCTGGACAACGGACGAGGCTACCGCGACATCGCGCCGAATGATACGCGTTTCAGAAATCTGAAACGCTTCCGCGAAGCCGAACACGCGAACAATCAGTTGTGGCAACCGATATGAACGACTTTCACGCCATCGAAGATCTCCTGAACGACGGACGGAATCTGTTGCAGACGCGTTTGGCCCGCGATTTGAACGAAACCGCAATTGACGCATTTCATACCTGGAAACTCTCGGTCGGAGAAGGTGGTGGTCTGCGTGATATTCTGCGTTCCATCTACGGACTGCAAACCGATCGCAGCGGTCGCGAACCGCTTCCGATCGATGTGGCCAACACCATCGATCTCTATGAATATCTCCTGCAGTCGTTTCACGAACATGTTCTGAAACAGGCTGACATTCGCGAAGCGTCTCTGGAATTTCAGAAAGCCTATTTGCAGGCTCCGCTGGATTCACAGCGTCAGGAATTGATTCTGCGATTCGCCAGCCGACTTGGTGCGAATCCTCATCAGTTGCGTGAAGACAAAGTGGCCTTCGAACGCTGGTTTGGTTTCGACGCGATGATTGAACGATATCATCGGAGGTACGCGGAGTCCGAACAGTGGCAGGAATTTGTGCTGCGAAATCTGGGACGCCTCGCAGAACGGTTGCTGAACGCAGCGCATGATGCGAAAGCCAGAGCCGGAATCTGGACGCATCTGGGACTGAACGAAATCTATGAACCGCTGTGCGAGTCCAAACCCAACTTCCGCGTCATAATGGCTATGCATGAGACGTTGCTGACGGTGGTCAAATCGTTGAGCGACGTGCCGCAGGAATCGATACTGCTGGAAGCAAACGTTCTGATGGCCACGCGACTGACTCTGGAAACACGCGGCAACGTCTGGGTTCAATCTGGTGCCTTGGCACTTATCGCATACGTGCGACCAACGGACTTCTCAAAAATTGCAGCCCTGCGATTCTCTCGCGCACTCGACGGGGACGATCTGTTTGTGCGTCGGCGAATTGTGATGTTGATCGGTGTACATCGTGCCATTATCCCCGAGTGGGAATCTCTGCTCCTTCAGGCGGCTGAAGATCCGTGTCCGTTTGTGCGACAGGCGGTGGCTGAGGTTCTTGCACAATGCCCGCAGCAGAAAACTGTGCTGGGGACACTGCATCGGCTGATGACTTCGGATCCGGAAGCCTGCGTTCGCGCTGCCACATTGGTTTTCGTGGCGGCGACGGCACATCTGGAACAACGCTGGATGTGGTTTGAACAATCACTGCGAGACGTGTTACAGGAAGACTCCGGCACGTTCGTAATTCGTACTGCGTTGCACGTTATTCCCGAGTGGATGGATCGACTGGTGCGTTTCGGTGGGCCCGATGCCATTCACTGGGCGCGAACGAATCACAAAGTGCTGCTGGAGCTTATTCGACGACTGCAGGAAACGTCGAACTTCTTGCCGCTCCGTCGCTGGGCAGCTCAATCGGCCGAACGGCTCTGGGTTGTGCTCGATCCGGACGCCAGGCAATTGAAAGAATTTTTGGAGCAAACAGTCGGTCAGTGTAATTCGCAACGCACCGCGCGGCTGACTCGCAATTTTCTGCAGCAACACAATGAGCACAGGGTTGGACGTGTGCTGGCCGTGCTGGCTCAGGATGATTTTGGATTCGATATTGAATCGAGCTGGTGGAATCTGATAGTGCGTCGTGGTTCGCAGTTTCGATTCCGCCTGTGGCGATTATGGCACGAATGGAAACATCCTTCGCCCGACAAACGTCAGGCGTTTCGTCACACCATCGGTCGCGTCTCGTATGCCAATTTTCGTGTGCCGTCGGGAGTGCTGGGAGAACTCAGCCCGACCAAAGTTCCCGGCGAACCATTGTTCATGGCCGACGATCAGACGTGGCGGCCGTTTCTGCCACTCGTGGACGACGTGCTGTCGGCAACGAATCAATGGCTCAAAATTGAGCCCGTGAAATTCTTTACTGCAGCCGGTATTACCAGCCTGACGCCTCCAAAATCTGCATGGGGACGAGTGACAGCGTGGGCTCGACTGACGTTGGCGTTTCCGAAATATGCCTCGCTTCGAAATTGGCTGCAATCCAGCGCCGAGGCCCCTCAGAATTATGTCGAGGCGTTGCGAAGACTGGGCTTCACGATCGATTTTCAGCCGTATTTTGATGATCAGGGTGTCCCCGTTGCGATTGACAGCAGCGTGATGCAATTTTTTACGAAAGCACCTCGCCACACGAACAGCAGGTCGCAGAGCGCAATAAGATCCATGCAAACGACTCGTGCGAGGTCGCCGGAAGAAACACCCGGCGCGGAACTGCCGACAGCGATCTCACGGGCCACACAGAATCTGAACGCACCGCTCCTTGCAGTCTCTGGAGTGATCGACACAATTCTGCGGTGGTTTGGTGAATATGCCAGCTACTTCACGTCCGTGTACGCGAACACGGTTCCTCACCTGTTGATTTTTGTCGGCACGGTCTTTTTTCTATTCTTCGCAAGACAATGCTGGCTGACCAGATGCGTCCGTCGCGCGCGAGGCAGCCTCTGCTTATCTGTCGGTGGCTGGGGCACTCGTGGTAAATCCGGAACAGAACGACTGAAAGCCGCCATTTTCAATGCCCTGGGATGCGGGATTGTTTCCAAGTCGACCGGCTGCGAAGCCATGTTTCTGCATGGATCCACCTACGGCGAACTGCGCGAACTGATGCTGTATCGACCCTACGACAAAGCGACGATCTGGGAACACACCAATGTCATGCGACTGGCGGAGCAATTGGGCGTGCCGGTGTTTCTGTGGGAGTGCATGGGACTGAATCCAGCCTACGTAAATGTGCTGCAGCATCAGTGGTCTCAGGATGATCTGTCGACCATCACAAATGCGTATCCGGATCACGAGGATATTCAGGGACCAGCCGGAATCAACGTCGCGGAATCGATCTCCAGCTTTATTCCCCCTCAGTCCATATTACTTACGACTGAGCATCAGATGCGACCGGTGTTGCTGCATCAGGCTCATCGATTGGGAACGCAGACTCATGTCGCTGGCTGGCTGGAATCCGGATTGATTCCTCCCGATATTCTCGCCAGATTCCCATACAACGAACACCCGGACAACATCGCGCTCGTGCTGATGATGTCACGAGAACTCGGGTGCGCGTCGGACTTCGCGCTGAAGGAAATGGCCGATCGTCTTGTGCCGGATCTGGGTGTATTGAAAACGTATCCGGTCTCCGTGGTACGGACTCGGCGACTCGAGTTCTCCAACGGCATGTCGGCAAACGAACGACATGGTTGCCTGAATAACTGGATTCGTCTGAAGTTCGAGAAGCATGATCCGGTGCAGGAACCAGGGATCTGGATTACGACGGTAGTCAACAATCGAGCGGATCGAATCGCGCGCTCGCGAGTCTTCGCGTCAGTGCTGGTGAGTGACCTGCAGGCCGATCGCCACTTCCTGATCGGCGGCAATCTGAAAGGTCTGTGCGGCTACATTCGCGAGGCATGGAACGACTGGGTCGTATCAGTGTCGCTGCAACCACGCAATGCCGAAACGCCCAACCTGTTTGCCCTGGCGATGGTTCAGAAACATGGTCGATACTTGCGTGTTCCAGTTGAAGAAATTCAAGTGCAGGACATGCTGAAAGTGATGCTCAAGGGCGTGACGGACACCCTTAAGATTCCACCAGCGGACGATGTGGTCGCAACGCTGTTGACTCTATGGAATCAGCCTGACCAGTTAGTCAGTCGGCTTGTTGATCTTGGTTGCGATGCGGTTTTGGTGGAAGAATTGAAAGCTCGCCTGAAAGAACGCCTCCAACGGTGGAGGGAATTCAGTGAGTTCTGCGGACGGCTAATCTCAATGTCTGCTGATGCACTACAGCGCGATGCCGCAAAGCTGGATGAAGAATTCCGTGCCTTGCTGTGGACGTGGTTCGAATGCAAGCTTGTGGTCGTGGAAGATTACCATGCAACCGGTGAGCAAATTATCAACCTGATCGCAGCGACGACCCCGCCTGGTTTTCTCAATCGGATTATGGGAGTTCAGAATATTAAAGGAACGGGACTGGATTTTGTGTATCGCTGGCTGGCATGGCAGGCCTGCTGCGATGCCTGTCGACAAGCGCAAAATACGGAGTACGAAGAGTTTCGACGTGCGTTGCGATTGTTGAGCGAGTTTCGCGAATTCGGAGTGTTGAGTGAAGAACTGGTGCTGCAGACTTTGCATGCGATTCGCAGTACGCCGCACGCTCAACGCGAAGACGCGCAGGCACAGTTGGAATTGATTCAGACGAATTTTGAGGCGGAGATGCGTCGCGTCAGGCAGGAACTTCAGGGCAGCAAACGCAAGAGCAGCAAGCTTGATCGTGTGTACCGTTTTCTGGAACAGATTCTGGATTCGAGTGACGCAGTGCGACGTCGCAAGTCCGCTAATCAGATCTACACAGACCTTGCCGCCGAACGCATCAGTACGGATCTTGCCGTTCTGGAACTCCGCAAGTTGACGCAACGTCAAAAAGGCGGATGGCTCGGTCATGCCGCAGACAACTGAATCAGGTCGCGAGGCCGTCCAGACAGCAGAAGAAGTCAAATCGCTTCGCCGCAGCGATGGACTCGCAGAGACTAATTCGGTCTGAACTCTTGCATCGAGAACAAAAATGTCACATGAACGGCTACAATGAGAATCGATGTTCGACTGCGGACGGCTTCCTGGCAGCGTACACCGACGGGAGGAGAATATGTTCTCAAAACTTTCAGGATTCAGGAGACATGTACTGGCAGGAGTCCCCATTGGACGCTGATTCACGGGAGAGCCGCTGGAACCAGTTCTGGTCGATGATACGATCAACAATCATGCCGACATTTCTTATTGCGGCATTCTGGTTGCTCCGATTTGAATTTCGTCACATCGACTTCAAAGACATCGCGATCAGCTTTCGTTCAATGCCAACGATGACTGTCATCCTGGCACTGATGATCACGCTTTTGAATTACTGCGTAATGTCGGGCTACGACCTGATCGCCATAGGAATCATTCGCAGCGACGTCACGAAGACACAAATCGTTGGCGCATCAAAGTTGTCCTATGCGGTGACAAATCTGATGGGAACGATTCTCGGAGGCACGCCGGTTCGCTTTCGGCTGTACTCCGCTTGCGGCTTGTCGGTCGCCGAAATCATCAGAGTGATCTACTTTATTGCTGTCGCCTTTTGGATGGGATTGATCACACTCGGTGGCGTATTTTTTGTCGCAACTCCTTTTGATATCCCGCCTCGATTTCATCTTCCACTTGCGACCAGTCAGCCCCTGGGCATAATCCTTTTGGTAATTTCCGCAATGTACTTTCTGACCTGCGCGGTACGACGTACGCCGCTTCATATTCTTGGCGTGAATTTTCAGCCGCCGCCGTTCAAAATCGCAGTCCTTCAGTTGGCCGTTGCCTTAAGCGACTTTCTGCTGTGTGCATCGACGCTCTATGTTCTGCTGCCGCCCGACACACAAATCGGATTCCTGCATTTCGCAGCAATCTTTCTGCTGGCCATCTTTATTGCTCTGATAAGTCATGTGCCGGGCGGTATCGGAGTTCTGGAGTTGGTACTGGTGACGATGCTGCCGAAGTCGTCGCACTCCGTCATCGCGTCGTTGCTGGCGTTTCGAGTCATCTATTACTTGCTGCCATTTCTGATCGCGATGCTGACGGTTGCCGAGCTTTCGCATTTTTTGGGCAGCGTCGCGGGAGCCCTGCTGATTGTCCTTGCGCACGGGCTGTATCGTCGAATCGACGCTGCATGGACCCTCACCGTCGGTTTACTGGTCGTCGGGATTGTCACTTTGCTGACGAAAGGCTTCGACTATGAAGAGGCATTTGTGATGTTCGGCTGTCAGGGCAAGAGCTGGATCGCGATGGGTGATCCTGTCGGACCGGAGACTTCGGCTGATGACGCCGCGTGGAAATTCCGTGAGGCCTGCGACATTGCCGGGACATGGCCTGTGTTTTATAAAGTCGATGAGCATTCACTCAGTCGTTACATCGACATGGGATTGTCGATGGTGAAGTTAGGCGAGGAAGCTCGAGTCCCTCTGAAAGAGTTTTCTCTTGCGCACAGTTCCTGTAAAGACCTGCGCCGGACGAACAAGAAGGCCATCGAAGATGGGCTCCGTTTCGAGATCGTGCCACAGATTAAAGTCGCGGCGATGTTGCCGCAATTGAAATTAATATCCGATGCCTGGCTGTCTGAAAAATCGGCTGCCGAAAAAGGGTTTTCGCTGGGATTCTTCAACGAAAAGTATCTGCTGCAATGCGATATCGCGTTGATCTTCAATAAGGAAACGCCCATCGCGAGTCCGATCGTCACTGTCAGATGTGATGCGAAAAAGAGTTTCGCCACCGTACGGGTTCCAAGACTCCATTCACACATTCCCACGGACAGGCACAGCATCACGATCGACTGCAAAAACGTGTCTTCACCCGCGGTCAGCACAAGACTTGTCAGTGATTGATGCCTTTGAAGATGGAAAATGCTGAGCGCTGAGAACCCCAGGGTATTTCGCCAGGCGTCGCTCAACTGTGCCTTGTGTGAATCGCTCCAGAAGGCAAAGATAACGACCGTGGCAAGAAGTCCCGCAGTGAACAAAAGTCGCAGTGCGATATCGTTGATTCTGCCCCAAATGCTGCGACGGAATTCACGCATGGAAGAATTCCTGACTGTCATCGTTGGCTAACACAATTCCTCTCTGGAATGTAACAGCTTGTTGCGTTCATTCTTACGGGATTGATGCCATGGACAAATCAGTTGATGCACAATGCTTCATCGTCCAAGTCTCACAACGCTTGTGAATTGGTTGGGACGAACAGACACGCGATGTCGATCTGCATTTGTGCGGATCTACTCCCGATAAACGGTGATCTCATTCTTCACCGATCTGACGCCTGCAACTCGTCGCACCAGACTCTGAGCAACCTGTTTCATATGGTACGTTGTGACATTGCCCTGTAAAGTCACTTCGCCATTTTGCATCAGACAACGAATGCCTCGCAATTCCGAATATCCGGTTCTCTGTAGTAAAAACTCCACTTCCTCTGCTGCTGTTGGGAGCAGGGGAACGTCAGACGTGGCTGTCTGGATGCAATAATCGTTGTTTGGCATAAGGTAATCGATCATGTTACTCCTCAGATTCCAGGGGGGACCATATCCTGTGAAGTGCAAGCGGACTTCAGCAAACCGAGTGCCAAACCCCAAACAGTCGTGCAACGCCTGTTTTGGAGTTTTTTCACGAAAACTCGTGGTGCAGGAATAGCCAGTTTGAGACGTCACTTCTCACCGAACGCATCCGCTGCTGGAATGTTTTCTGATTCCAGATTGAGGAACACCCTGGTCGATGATGCTGAAATCGCCTTCCCGTTCACGCGATCCTGAGAGACCGGAACACTGCAGCACGCAACATGCCGACCGCAAAGTTTTCCGGCAGAAGCTGGCTGTAGGCAAGATTGTAAAGCGCCGGCATCAGCAGGCGTTTGGTCGGGTCGCCGCGGGCTCCAAAAATCACCATGCTGCAGGGACTGGCTGGCAGAATCTTTGCTTCCGGATTTTGTCCGGTCACGGAGTAATTCCAAGCAGGCTGATGGTCAAAGTCGCGAGGACAATCAGACTTACCGCGACGTACAGGAAATCCCGTTGTCTGAGGAAAGCATAAGCGGCCAGCACAACACGCGCAACTGGTGTGGCAATCAACAGAAGCAACCCGAACTGGATGATACCGGGACCATTTCCGGTCATCGCATCTTCAATGATCCTTCCGAACTGTCGAAGTTGCTGAGGTTCCGATTTGAAAGTTTCGTAGTGTGTCTGTTCGTGTCCGTGCCCCGCGAGAAAGACTACGGCCCCGACGCCAACAATACTGGCGGACATTAGAACTCCCGCCCGCAGAAGGTTGCCGACTTTCCGCTCGACCTGCTGCTCCGACCAGGCACCTTGATCAATAGAGTGCTGCGTTTTGTGTGATGACGGATCGGTCATTTCAGATCTTCCCGAGCAGTCCGTTCAAAATCATTTCTGCGGCGAGTACGGTGACCACAGTTGCAAACACAATCTTCAGGACGCGGACATTCGCCCTGACCAGCACTCGTGCGCCCAGCATGGAACCGGCCAGAACCCCCAGCATGACCGGCATCGCGAGGCCGGGGTCGATGTAGCCGCGATTCAGATAGATGCCGGCGCTGGCTGCTGCCGTGACGCCAATCATGAAATTGCTGGTTGTCGTCGAGACCTTGAATGGCACGCACATCGCCCGGTCCATCGCAAGGACCTTCAATGCTCCTGAACCAATTCCCAGTAGTCCGGATAAAGCTCCCGCCACGAACATCAGACCAAATCCGGTCGGCACGTGCTGAACGTGATACGAGACCTGACCGTCGCCGGATGGATATGTTCCGTCAAGGTGAAGGAGACGCGCCATCGCATCGGGTTGGGTTTCGGATGTCGGCACCTGCTTTTTGAAGATTGTCATGTAAGCCGAATACAACAGCACGACTCCGAAAATAACAGCGATCGCATTGCCGGAAATTCTCGTTGCCAGATATGCTCCCAGCAACGCCCCCAGCGTGGTGGCAATTTCCAGGAAAAGACCCAGGCGAATGCTGGCATACCCTTGTTTGACATAGGCCGAAGCTGCGCCAGATGAGGTGGCGATCACAGCGATCAGGGCGGCTCCAATCGCGTAACGGATATCGACGCCAAACAGCAGGGTCAAACCGGGTACAATCACGATCCCGCCACCCATGCCGGTGAGCGAGCCAAGAAATCCGGCTCCAAACGCCACCAACGCCAGCAGGAAAGTCAATTCATATACGTTCAAGAGGGATTCCCGGCCGGTCAGGACCGTTCTATAAACAATTATCCTTTTCAGCGTCATCCAGTTCGAGCATCGCGTTGTATGCGGCACAGGGTGCTGTCAGGGCAGGATCGGGCGATGCCAATGATTCAAGAACTTTTTCCACCACCAGAGAGCATGACCTCAGATCGCGAAGTACGTGATGAGCGGAATCTCGAAATGCTACATATTGCGCTCGCTTCGTCAAGCCACTGAGAACAGTCCGAATGCCAACCATGCCCAGAGCTGAAATCGCCAGCGAGGCGACCCATCGCACGTTGGGATCTTCGTCATCCATGGCATTCATTAACGCCTCCGCAGCGATTGGACTTGCAATCTTCCGGAGCGCAAGTGCGGCCTCCCATCGACACCTTGACTCCCGATGAGAGAGCAATTCGATCAACGCTCGAACCACTGACTCATCACCAGCTTCAATCAATTGATTTCGGGATGTTTCGCGAACGACGGCACTTGGATCGTTCAGACGCGAGATCAAAACCGACACAGATTCTTCAGGAGCCAATTCCAGTATCATAACTATCTCCCTGGGATGTATGAATTCAAGAACACCACAGATTCTGAAGCAGCAAGCGTGCCGAAGTTTGACATTTCCAGCTGGACGCGCATCGACTATTTAAAAGACCCGTGTTTTTGGGGTTCCAGACATGGGTTATTGAGGCCTATCGCATCGACAACACGCAGCCTTTCCGAAATGCTGGCAATTGCTTGTCGCGCATGGCACGTTATGTTGCAGGGTTCAATAAGCGACCTGACAAGTCGTTCGCAAAGTAGATTCTGGTTCATCCCGCCGCATCAGGCTATCCAGAATGGACGGCGCAGCCGCGTGCAGCGTCGGACGTCGGTGTCGCCGTAACGGGTGTGCCAGTCGCGCGCGCAGCATTGGCGATCCGCCATGCCGTTCTCTGCGCACAGAACTTATGCAGAACGTTCACACTGATTTTATCACACATTGTGATAGACCGTGTTTTCTGAAACGCCGCAGGCAGTTGTGCGGGGTGGTACTGAACATCCCCGGACGGCTCGCGTCCAACGATTTCGCCGCGAAGGACTGGCACTGCACGAGGCGCGATGATTCCAATACGCACGGTATTGCCGCGAACCCCCAAAACAACAATTTCGATATTGCCACCAATGAGGATGCGTTCCTCAGACTTCCGTGTTAGAACAAGCACTTAATCACTCCTTTGATTTTGGGGTATTCAAACCACCGGAACCTCAACCGCAGGTCGCGTGCCAAAACCGGCAATTTCTGCTGAAACAACTGCAGTATCAAAAACTGCCGTGTTTTTGAGGAGTTTAGGCTTTCGGTAAACTCTCAACCTCCTTTTTTCCGTGTCGCTGACTGGCACGTCAAAGTTCACGGTGAGCGGGCTTGGGCCTTTCAGACACAAAAATGTGATTCCGCTGGTATTGCAACACAAAGACGGAAGTCAGCTTCACACAGCCAAGCCAGGTCTCATCGCAAAAATCCCCGGAACACGCCGCTGGAAAGTGACAGCAAGCGGCAAATCCATTGCTGGAGCCATCAATCCGGTTCCACTACCACCGACTCCCGCTCGCTGCATAAAATCTGCATGCACTGGACGATCAGGAAACAGAGTCTGACTCTAACTGGACCCACAAGCAAATGACAAATCCCACGCCAGGATCATTCGACAACTTTGTAGTTATCAAGCCGCCGGACGACAACCGCGACCGGCTTGTGTGCGGTGACTGCGGCTGGATTCACTACGAGAACCCTCGCATTATCGTGGGTGCTGTTGTTCGCTCGGGGACAAATCTGCTTTTTTGTCGTCGTGCGATTCGGCCTCGATATGGTTACTGGACTGTCCCAGGCGGATTCATGGAACTTGGCGAATCGCCCGAAGACGGTGCAAAACGCGAAGTCTTTGAAGAAGCGGGGGCCACTGTTGAAATCCGCGCGTTGCTGGGGATTTATGCTGTTCCACGCATTGGGCAGGTGCATTTGATGTATCTTGCTGACCTGGTGGGCGATGAATTCCGTGCCGGAGACGAAAGCCTGGACGTGCAATTGTTTCCCGCCACGTCAAAGGGAATTCCGTGGGAAGAACTGGCATTTCCGGTGAATCAATGGACTTTGCGTGACTTTCTGTCACTCGAAGGACGCGACGTTTTACAACCATTTACAGCAACAACAGAAGATCTGCTGCAAAGAATGTCCAGGGTTGATTACCATCCGCAGTTTCCACCACCGGACGCGGTGATTGATACGGCCTGAATGCGACAGGGAATTTGCAGGACAATGATACAACCACTCTCGTGTGGATTTCTGATCGTACGAGGAAATCCGATCGAATCTTTCCTGCTGATGAAACATCCGCGGCGGTGGGACTTGCCGAAGGGGCATGTCGATGAAGGCGAAACCGAACTGCAATGCGCAATTCGCGAATTGTATGAAGAAACCGGAATCTCGGTCGATGACATCGAAATTGACCCGACGTTCAGCTACGAAAATCGTTACATGGTGAATCAGAAACGCTATGGCGGCAAAGGCTTTGTCGAAAAAAAACTGCTTGTCTATCTCGCGAGGCTGAGAAATCCAGTCAGAATCAAGGTCACCGAGCACGACGGATACCGCTGGTTCAACTGGAATCCGCCGCATCGTATTCAGGATCTGACGATCGATTCGCTGCTGGAAAGTCTTGAACGCCATTTACAGCAGCAGCAGACGTAATCGGAGAATTCCGTGTTGATGTTTCGGCCGATCACTCTGATTTTTTTGATGTCGCAATTGCTGTCCGGTTACTTCGCTGCAGCGGACGAAGCGGCTGGTGGCAAACTGAGGATTCTTCCTCCACCTCCGCACAACAAACCGCAGCCCGGTACGATGAAATTCAAGAACGGCCTGCTACTTTCAGGAATGTGTTCGAAGGAGAAACAGCTCAATTCTGACGCCCGCGGTCCGGAGCTGGAACTGCGCATGGTCGATCAGAAATCGCGGCAAATTTTTGCTTCGAACCGTCAGACTGAACCGCCAGTGGTCGATCTGACTCAATGGCCCGATCTGACTTTCCCGATTCCGCAGAAAGTGGTTTCTCGAGACGCATTGCCGCAGGGACTTCCCATCCTGGGCAGGTTCGCCGAAAACGGAATTGCAACCGGTACTATCGCTCTGCCGAATGGCAAAGAAGAAAAGATCAGCGTCGGAATTGTTTCGGTCAATGAGCTGTTCGCGGAAGTGAAGTCACTGACGCATCGCTGGGACTATGCAATTGCTTTCGATGCGATCCCTCAGGATCAACTCGTCAGCATTCTGCAGCGAACCCCGGATTTCCGCACCAACGCATTTCGCCGTCTGGAAGTCATTCGGATGTTGATCAAGGGAAGGCGTCTGTTGCAAGCCGCAGAAATGCTGCAAAATCTGCAGGCAGACTTCCCGGCACTCGTCGGGCCGCCCGCTCAATTTCAACAGCAGGTTCGCGAAGCACTGGCGAGACAGTTTGCGTCCGTCTTTGAAGCACGCAGCGCCGCAGGACAGCATCGGATCACTGTCAACGGTGCGCGGCTTCATCCGCAGAAAAACCTCACTCCGGATACACTGGTTCGTGTCGGGCGGATTTTGAAACGCTATGAAGAGATCGATCGCCGTATCGTGTCCATCCGTCTGGCACTGCCCGAGCTGGCAGGATCCATCGAAGACCCGGCTATCCGGCTGCAGGCTCAACAAGCAACACGAAATGTTGTCGCGCAGCTTGATGCCGACACGGTCGATCGACTTGCGGCCTACGAACTGATTGTCGATGCCGCCGACATCCCGCCCGCCAACAAACTTGCGATGGCGATGTCCGGCTGGCTGATGAATGCAGAGTATTCCATTCAAAACCTGCCGGAGACGCTAGCGTTGTTCGAGGCCAGGTTGCTGATCGTGGACTTCCTGACGACAGATGACGATGAAATTCCCGTCCGCCGCGATCTTGTCGATCGGTTGATCAAACTGGAAGGCGTGAGTGCCAATCGAGTCGCTGCGATTGTGCGAAACGCCACTTCACCGCTTCCAATTTCAGTATCGATAGAAGCCGAAAACAGCATCGGCCGATTTCAAATTGAGGCAACTGAAAACTCCGCCGGAGCGATCGGTTTCGTGCCACCTGAGTACCATGAGTCTCGTCAGTATCCGCTGGTGATAGCGTTTCCGGGAGAATTCGCAACGCCGGAAAACTACCTGAAGTGGTATCAGTCGCAGGCTGAAGAATCCGGTGCGATCGTCGTTGTGCCGCAGCTCTCGCCGGACGGTGCGATCGAATACGGAGCCTCGGCCGCCGAACACACTCATTTCTTAAACCTGCTGCGCAAACTGAAACTCGGACTTCGCATTGATGACGACCGCGTGTTCGTCGCAGGACATGGCATTGGTGGTGAAATTGCGATGGACATGACCACGTCCCATCCCGATCTGTTTGCCGGTGTCATCTCCATTTGCGGACTTGGTCGCCGACATCTCCAGTGGACCGCTTGGAACGCTGTGGAAGTGCCCTGGTATGTTGTCGTGGGCGAAGGTCAACCGGGGTGGTATGACCGCATAGGAATTCTCTTGACCAAACTGATGAAGCGATCCGATGAAAGTCATCAATTCTGCGATGCCATGTTCGTTAAGTATCTCAATCGCGGCCCGGAAATTTACTTTGAAGAAGCCGATGATGTGTTTGCCTGGATGGCCCTGCATCGCCGCGATCGATTTCCGGAAAATATCAATGCTGACATTCTTCGCAGTACGGATCTGAGTTGGTCGTGGGTGCAACTGGATTCCGTTCCGTCACAGTTCACAAAGCTCGACGCACCGAGCAAATTCAATGACGAGAGCTTTCGCCCGTCAAGACTGAAAGCGCGTCGTACGAGCAAGTATTTTGCCGTAGATGCCTTACCCGGAAACCGTTGTGCGGTGTTGCTGTCCCCGGAAATGCCGAATTTTGACATCCAGCAATCGTACCTCATTACCAAAGGCAGCAAACGAAAAACCGTCCATTACGATCCCGACATCCGCGTCCTTCTGGAACAGCTTCGTCAGACCGGAGACCGCAGCCGACTCTGGTTTATGAAAGTCGAGATGAGCGACTAAGACTCAAGATCGCTCAAGACACAACCGTCCGTTCTGCAATAAGAACGGCTGCAATTCACCTCTCCCAAGCGCAGCTTTGGGGGGAGGTCGGACGAGCGTAGCAACGTCCGGGAAGGGGGGAGAGATTCGTTACTGGCAAGTCCTCGCGGCTGCCCTCCCCCGGACCATCGCTTCGCTCGGCCCGCCCCCTCCCTGCCTTCGGAGGGCGGGGTTGTGAAATACGACACTTATTGATCGAGTGATCCTAAGCGGCCACTTACTCCTCCATGCTGCAATTCACGTGCTCTGCAATTCTTCTTCGCGGCGATTGGCTTCGAAGAGTTCGTTCTGAATCGGAATCAGGCAGTTCAGGATTGAATACACAACTTCCGAAGGCGAACCATTGGCATCGACTTCATAGATGATGGACGGATCGTACTGCTGCAGAACCGGGGCCGTGACTTCGCGATAAACATCAAAACGACGGCGTATGATTGCTTCATTCGCATCGTCTGTGCGATTTTCCCGAATCGCGCGGCGGCGAATTCGGTGAATCATGTCTTCCTCATCGGAACACTTGAGATAGATCACGCGGTGGATCTCCAGATGCTCTCGAATCATCTCAACCTGACGCACGTTCCGCGGCATTCCGTCCAGAATCAGCAAATCTTCGCGCGGCTTGAACCACGACAGTGCGACGTATGCCTCAACTGCTTTACGCCAGATCTTGATTGTGAGTTCGTCAGGAACCAACTCGCCCCGAGAAATGTGCTTGTAGACCTCGCGGCCATTTGGCGAGCCAATATCGATCGAACGGAAGACATCGCCGACTGACAGGTGGAAGAATCCGGGGATGTTCGCAAGGATTTTCCCCTGCGTTCCTTTTCCGACGCCTGGCGGCCCAAACAATGGGACACAGCGATATCGAGATCGTGTTGTCATTCTCGTGTCCTGGTCAACTTGAGTCAGTTTTTATCCAGGGCGAGCGGCACATTCGAAACTCGCCTGATGATTAGTGGAAACATGCATGATTTCTACTGCTTCCACTCCCGTCGGCTTGCGGGCGTGGGCAGTATGACATTGTCGCGATCTGCTTGCCAGCCGCAGGCGTATTCACTGTCTCCGCCGTGAGAATTCTGTCAACGGCAAAAAGAAGGGCAACCTGCTGATCAGGTTGCCCTCGATTTCGATCCGCCTCGGCACCGATTAGGCCCGCCCAGGCAGGTTTATTATTCGGCCTTTGGCTCTTCAACCTTTGGCTCTTCAACCTTTGGCTCTCCAACCTTCGGCTCTTCAACCTTCGGCTCTTCAACCTTCGGAGCTTCAACCTT
>Ga0105047_10002536_pt1 | contig 32517 bp, 28 predicted proteins | sample MAT04_FD_78384 | JGI IMG/M metagenome (GOLD analysis project Ga0105047, IMG submission 78384) | Freshwater microbial communities from Lake Fryxell liftoff mats and glacier meltwater in Antarctica - MAT-04 (megahit assembly) | ecosystem: Environmental > Aquatic > Freshwater > Ice > Liftoff... | reverse complement strand
TTTGCGGGTGGGGGTGACGGTTCCGAACATGGTGATCGTGCCGTTGGGCGCGGATGGCAAGGTCAGCATTTTCAATGACAGTGGGACCACGAACCTGTTGGTCGATGTGTTGGGTTGGTTCCCAACCACGACCCAGATGTCGTCGCCGAACCCGGCGCGTGCCAGCGTCGGTCCAGATGGCCTGCAAACCTTTGGCTACTCCCTCGATCCGGCGATTTCGGCTGACGGGCGCTACGTCGCCTTCCGTTCGATTGCCAGCAATTTGGTCGCCGGTGACACCAACGCGAAAGCGGATGTGTTCGTGTTCGACCGCACCAACAGTGTTACTACGCGTGTGAGTGTCGGCCCAGCCGGCCTCCAAGCCGACAACGAATCCACCTATCCAGCGATTTCGGCTGACGGGCGTTTCATCACCTACTCCTCGGATGCCACCAACCTGGTCACTGGCGATACCAATGCGAAATCCGATGTGTTCGTGTTCGACCGCACCACCAGTACCACTACCCGTGTCAGTGTCGGCCCCGCCGGAGTCCAGGCCAACGGCGACTCCCGCAATGGTCAGCAGATTTCTGCTGACGGGCGTTATATCGCCTTCCGTTCGATTGCCAGCAACTTGGTCACTGGCGATACCAACGCAACAAGCGATGTGTTCGTGTTCGACCGCACGACCAGTACGACGACCCGTGTGAGTGTCGGTCCAGCCGGCCTCCAAGCCGACAACGGTTCGTACGAACCGGCGATTTCTGCTGATGGGCGTCTCGTCGCCTTCCGCTCGGATGCCAGCAACCTGGTCGCCGGCGATACCAACGCGAAATCAGATGTGTTCGTGTTCGACCGCAGCACCAGTGCTACCACCCGCGTGTCTGTCGGCCCGGCCGGTGCCCAAGCCAACGGCGACTCCATCGAACCGGCGATTTCGGCTGACGGGCGTTACGTCGCTTTCGAATCACTTGCCAGCGACCTCGTTGCTGGTGATACCAACGCCAAATCAGATGTGTTCGTGTTCGACCGCACCACAAGCGCCGCAACCCGCGTGTCCGTCGCCCCGGCCGGCGCCCAAGCCGACAGCGACTGCTACAACCCAGCGATTTCGGCTGACGGGCGTTACATCACCTTCGAGTCCGACGCGAGCAACCTGGTTGCTGGTGATACGAACGCCAAATCAGATGTGTTCGTGTTCGACCGCACCGCCAGCACGACGACTCGTGTGAGCGTTGGCCCGGCTGGCGTCCAAGCCAACCTCGGGTCCAGCTCTTCGGCAATGTCGTCCGACGGGCGTTACATCACCTTCGAATCGAGCGCCACCAACCTGATCGCGAGTGACAGCAACGCAAGTTCGGATGTGTTCGTGTTCGACCAAGGGACAATCTGACGCCAAGGTCCGTGACAAGGACCAGGGGTCAACCACGTTCCCCTGACACAGTGATGGTGTCGCCCACCGCGCCGGCCCTTACTTCGTCCGGAGTGAACAGCACATCGCGCAGGCTCTTGCCGGAGTAGACCTTGGTCTGCGCCGTGAAGTTCGGGTCGGTCGGGTCGTCGGGTTGGCCGTACGTGAGAATGGCTCGCGCCTGCGGGCCGTCGGGACTGAACTCCAAGGCCATCACGAAGCTGTTGCCGAAGGTCACCGGGTAGCCGTTGCTGGTGAAGTAGCGGCCGTCGATGTTGTCGCCGGGGTCGCCCATGGGGGCGAATGTGTTGGCGCCGCTGCAGCAATCGACGATGGAGATTGCGCCTTCCAGGTTGGTCCCCCCTGGGATGGAAATGCGCTCGTCGATCGCACGGCCGTCGTACTGCACGTCGCCCAGCGCGATGTCGATCGCCCAGCCCTGCGATTCCAACGCCATCATCGCGGCTGCGAGGTTGTTGCTGATCGTGACGGTCTTCTGGGCGATCGTGTTGGGCGTGCCCACCGGGTCCGCCGGATCGAACGGCACCGAGTAGAGGTTGCCGGCCGTGCTGCGATCCTCCTGGGTGAAGCCGATGAGAAACTCGCGCCACAGAACAGCGCCCTTGGAATCGTTGTTCAGGCGGCCATCCCAGTTGCGTAGCGTGTCGCACGCAGGTGTGATGTCGAAGGGCAGTCCTTCCACCAGTACGACCTTCTGTTCATCGCAGGCCTTGACCACCTGATCGCGCAGCAGGTCGGCATGCAAGCCGCGGTTGCTGAACCACGCAGCCTGCAACTCCTCCAGATTGAACCTGCCATCGTCGCCACGCAGCGACGGGTCGGCGAGCAGGAACGCGTTCTCGCGTGAGCGGCTCGATTGTGCGACACCCTCGGGGCCGGTGAGTGGGGAGTAGCCGGTTAGCAACTGAGCCGGGTTTGCCAACCAGTGCGAGTCGTTGGCGTTGAACACGTAGTCGTCCCGTTCGAGCTGCGGCTGCTGATCGAACGGCAGGATGCCCGGTCGCGTGGCCGCCGGATCGTCGACCCACTCGTTCATCGAGTCGCTGCCCTTCAGCAGGATCGCCCCGTTGTCCAGCACCGTTTTTGCCAGGCCGCCGACGTACACCTCGGTCTGCCACGCAGCGATTGCCTCGGGCGACAGGTTGGGTGTCGCTGCTGTGTCGGCGTACCAGACGCGACCGTCGGCGGAGGTGGCGATCGTGTTCACCCACGGGATGCCGTTGGCGGTGCGATGGGCGTCGATGAACTCATCCATGCTGGTGGCCGTGTCCATCCCGAAGAACTGTTCCAGGATGTCGGTGTTGTCGATGTTGGCGTCGCGCATCGTGTACGCGGTGGCGTCGGTCCAGCCGAAGGGCAGGTTCAACATCGGGCCGTAGTGGCTGTTGTACATCGTGCGAGTCCGGGTGTCGTAGGTGCCGTCGGCGAGCAACACGTCCACGCTGATGTCCTCGGACGTCATCTGCTCGGCGGCGGCAGTACCGGCGGCGATCTCGGCGGCGGTGCCGTAGGTGAAGCTGGTCGGGTCGCCGGGGGTGAGCGCCAGTTGGTACAGCGTCATGCGGTACCCCGCGCTGACGGTGTGCGTCCACGCGACTGCATCGTTGAAGCCGATCAGCACGCCGGGCACGCCGGTCAGGCCAACGCCGTAGACATTCAGCTCGCCGGTGGTCAGGGTCAGTTGGCTCTCCCACAGGCGCTTCTCGCCCTCCCACGGGAAGTGCGGGTTGGCGATCAACATGCCATCGCCCGTCTCGCTGCCGGCGCTGCCGATGGCCCAGCCGTTACTGCCCAACGTCGTTGTCGTATCGGATGTCGTGCCGGGTGTCGTGCCGGGTGACGTGCCCGGGTTCGTGTCGTCGGTGGCGGGAATGGTGTCGGTCGGCTCCACCGCGCTGGTGTCGGGCGGTTGCGCGGTGGCGATGGGATCGATCAGGTTGCCAGCGCTGGCAAAGAGCGTGATGTCGTTGAGGTTTGCGTACAGATCGGTGGTCGTGATCGGTTGCACCCAATCTTCGCCGGCACACCAGCCGTGGGCGCCCTCGGCACCGAGCGCTGCGTTGAAGCCGGCTACGTAGCCGGTGACCATCTCGCTGACTCGTTGCGACTGGTTGCCGAAGCGCTCGTCAGCGTCGTCCCACAGGTGGAGGTGGCGATAGGCGAAGTCGGAGTTGATGTTGGCGTCGTTCTCTCCTGGTCCGAACCACTTCGACCGCTCGCCGCGCACCTTGAGGATCTGGTCCAACAATGTGCAGGCGCGATCCTGTGAGTAGGCGTAGCCCTGGCCGAAACCAAGACTGCCCCAGTCGTCGGCGACGATGTGCGGGATGCCGAACTCGGTGCGTGTGATGTCGGCCGAGTAGCCCGGCACCGCCTCGGTGGTGGTCGTGGCGATCTCGGTTCCGGCCGTGGTGGTGTCGGCGGCGGTGTCGGACGACGACGATCCATCGTCACTGCACGCGGCGATGAGAAGGATGGCGGCGAGGCCGACCCGTGAACGGTTGCGCATACGGCGAACTGTACGTCCGCCGCGTGACCCAGATCTGACTTAGTCAGTCGTGATCGAGTCCGTGACGGAGCGGGTGATGAACTCAGCGACGACAACCAGCAGCTCATCGAGGTCAGGCCCAAGTGTTGCAACGTGGCCGCTGTGGCGGAGCGCCACCCGAGTGGCGGGTCCGCCGAGGCCGGAGGCGACGATGTCCGCTCCTGCCGGGTCCACGACATCATCGAGCGCGCTGGTGACGAGCAGTACCGGGCAGGTCACCGCGCTGAGGTCGGTCGCCAGTACACCGTTGGTCATCGCCAGGAGTGCTGCGATGGGCAGGCGCGTGTACCCAACCTCGCCGGCTGCAAGGGGTGGTCCGTCGACCCAGTCGTGACCGCAGGACTGGCGCCACTCCAGTCCGTCGAAAGCATCTGGGTCTGGCACCGGCGGGTTGATCGCCACCACGGCCCGGCAGTCGCCTTCTGCGGCGACAGCCAGAGCGAGCGACGCACCCATCGATTGCCCGATGATCACGTCGGCTGCCCACTCCTGTGCGGCGCACATCCAGTCCGACCAGCCGACACCCGCCAGCGCTTCAGGCACGGTGCCGTGGCCGGGAAGCGTTGTGGTGTGGACCGTGTGGCCGGCCCCCATCAAGCTGTCGACCAGCGGTTGCATCGTGGCAGCGGTGCCACCGAGGCCATGCAGCAGCAGTACCCGTGCCATCGCGTGGACTCAGCTGGGCAGTGCGGCGAGCAGGTCGGCGAGAAGATCCGACGGGTCTTCCAGGCCGATGGACAGGCGCAGTAGGCCGCCGGAGACACCCTGCTGGGTGGCTTCCTCGTCGGTGAGGCTGGCGTGCGTGGTGGTGCGTGGGTGACACACCAGCGTCTCGGGACCACCCAACGAGGTGGCCACGCGGACCAGCCCGACGTGGCTGAGCAGGTGCTCGGCGGCGGCGATACCGCCGGCCAGATCAATGGCCAGCACGGTGCCGAACTGGCGCATCTGCCGCTTGGCCAGGTCGTGCTGCGGGTGCGTGGAGAGACCCGGATAGTGCACAGCGGCGACTGCCGGATGGCGCTGCAGTTCCTCGGCGAGGTGCAACGCGCTGGCCGACTGATGGTTGGTGCGCACGCCGAGTGTGCGGATGCCGCGTAGGGCATTGAGCGCATCGAACGGCGACGGAGTGGCACCGTGCAACACGCTGTAGCTCCAGATCTCGTTCAGGAGGTCGCGCTCACCGCTGACCACGCCGAGGGTGGCATCGTTGTGGCCGGCGATGCCCTTCGTGGCGGAGTGCAGCGACAGGTGCACGCCGTGCGCGAACGGTTGCTGGCCGAGGGGTGTGGCGAACGTGGAATCGACCAGCGTGATGGGGCCGCGAAGGGCGCCCAACTCGTCGAGATCGACCAGTTCGAGCAGCGGGTTCGAGGGGGTCTCGGCGATGGCCAACATCGTGCAGCCGGGGCGTACTGCGGCGGCAAAGGCGCCGGGCTCGGTGCCATCGATGAACGTGACCTCGATACCGAACCGGGCGCACGGCCCCTGAAGAAACGCAAGGGTGGCCGAGTACAGCTGGCGCTGTGCGACGATGTGGCTGCCCTGACCGCACAGTGCGAGCACGATGGTGCTGATGGCGCCCATGCCGCTGGCGAAGGCCAGTGACGACTCAGCACCTTCGAGAGCGGCGACAGCGTCTTCGAAGGAGGCAACCGTTGGATTGGCGTAGCGGCCGTAGAACTCGCCCGAGCGCACGCCGGTGGCGCGGCGACGAGCATCGTGCATGTCGGTGGACTCCCACACGCTGCTGGCCCACAGTGCAGGGGCAAGTGAGTGGCCACTGTGCCCGCGCCCGGCCGTGATGGCGCGGGTGGCCGGCTGTTGTGCCGCTGGCCCGGGGGTAGGCGAGACTTCGTCCGACATCTAGCCAAGACTACGCCACCGTTCTACGCTGCCCCGCATGACAATTGATCTCGGGGAGACGTACAAGGCGGCACGCGAGCGAATCACACAGCTGGTCGCTGGTGACGATGTCGACCCGACGCTGCCCGTGCCCGCAACGCCGGACTGGTCAGTGCACTGCGTGATCGCGCACCTGTCGGGCATCGCGGCCGACGCGAGCACCGGCAACATGGAGGGAGCGCCGGGCGAAGCGTGGACCGCCGCCCAGGTCGCCCGGGGCGCGGGCCGAACCCTTGCCGAACTGATAGCGGGGTGGGAGCAGACCGGTCCACTGATCGAGGGCTTTCTGTCGTCGCCCGCAGGCGAGGCGGCATCTGCTGCTGTCATGGACATCCACACACATGAGGCCGACCTGCGACATGCCATGGGCCTGCCGGCCGCTGTGCCAGCGGAGTTCCTGGAGTGGGCCGCGCCGTCCCTGCGCAACGGCTTTGCCGAGGCAGTCACTGCGGCCGGGTTGCCGCCGGTCGAGGTCGCGGCGAGCGACTTCGAATGGTTTCGCGCCCGCCTTGGCCGGCGCACGGTGGCGGAGATGAATGCGTACACCTGGTCGGCTGATGCGGCGCCGTACCTCGATGCCTTCTTCGTCTTCGGTCGGGCGAGATCGTCATTGGGTGAATCGTCATTGGGTGAGAACGAGTGATCGGTCGCCTCGACGAGATCGTCATCGACTGTCACGACCCGGTGCGGCTGGCCGAGTTCTGGCAGCGAGTGCTCGGGGGCTACATCGTGCGCCAGAGCCACGAGTGGGTCGCGCTCGAACCGCCGACGGGCCTCACCGTCTCGTTTCAAATGGTTCCTGAAGCGAAGTCGGTGAAGAATAGGGTGCATCTCGACGTCGATGTCGGCGACCTGGAGGAGGCCGCGATTGCGACGATCGCCGCCGGCGGCACTCGATGTGGCGAGGTCGTGTACGACGAGTTGGGCGGCTTCCAGGTGATGGCTGATCCGGAAGGCAACGAGTTCTGTCTGATCAACGGACCGACGGCTATCACGGCCTGAACTGATCCGAAACGGAGCGAGTATTGACCGCCGGCAATTAGGGTCGCAGACATGAGTTCATCGATTCGCCGTATCGCCATCTCAACCGGGGGCGGCGATGCGCCTGGCCTGAACGCCGTCATTCGAGCGGCGACGCTGGCTTCGCTGAATCGCGGATGGGAAGTCGTCGGCATTCGTGACGGCTTCAATGGCCTCTTCCGGCCCGAGCTATACCCCAAGGGCGGCTTGATGAACCTCGGCCGCGAGGACGTGCGCGGCATCGTTCACCACGGCGGCACCATTCTCGGAACCACCAACCGCGGCAACCCGATTGCCTACCCGACCCAGCAGCCCGATGGCAGCTGGGTGGAGGTCGACCGTACCCCTGAGTTGCTGGCCATGTTCGACCAGCAGGGCATCGACGCGCTGATCACGATCGGCGGTGACGGCTCGTTGACCATCGCCAATCACCTCCATCTCGCGGGGCTGCGGGTCATCGGCGTGCCCAAGACCATCGACAACGATCTGGTAGGCACGTCCGCCACCTTCGGCTTCGACACTGCGGTCAGTTTTGCCTCGGAATGCATTGACCGCCTGTTCTCAACGGCTACCTCGCATGGGCGGGTGTTCGTGGTGGAAGTGATGGGTCGCTACGCCGGCTGGATTGCCCTCAATGCGGGGGTTGCCTGCGGTGCGCATGCGATCTTGATTCCGGAGATCCCGTACGATCTGGAGCCGGTGGCCGCCACCATCCGCCAGCGAGAGGGGCGCGGCTCGAAGTTCTCGATTGTCGTGGTTGCGGAAGGGGCTCGCCCTAGGGGTGGCACGGTGTCGGTGATGGGTAAAGCGGTCGGTCAGGCCGAGCGGTTGGGCGGCGTCGGCGAGAAGGTGGCGGCCGAGCTGGAGGCGCTGACCGGCAAGGAAGCTCGCACCGTCGTTCTTGGCCACCTGCTGCGCGGTGGCACGCCGACCTCCTTCGACCGCTTGTTGGGCCTGCGCTTTGGTGCAGCCGCGGTGCGGGCGTTGGACGAGGGTGAGAACGGCATCATGGTCGCGCTCGATCCGCCGACGGTGAAATTCGTTCCCCTCAGTCAAGTCAGCTCCCGCCAAAAGACGGTGCCGCTGGATTGCGACACGATGCTGACGGCCCGCGACATGGCCATCAACTTCGGCGACGCGATGCCTGCGTAGCTCGTGGTGCGTGCGCGCGGTCAGCCGTTGAGTCGTGTGATGACGTTGCTGGTGACTTGGCTGACGGCAGCGTCATCGAGCGCGTAGACCCAGTCGGTGGAGCCGATGGTGGCGACGGTTCCGCCGGTGCCGCCAGCCGGCTTGCAGGTCAACATGACGGCGTTGCCGTGGCGCACCCTCGCGATCGAGTCTGCGCTGATGTCGCCGTACAGGCGCTCGGCGACGAACTCGAGATCGCACTGGTCGGAGCTGGCGGCGACGGACGCCGGGTACTCGCCTTCGCCCAGGCTCGATGCGGGAGCGAAAGCGACCACCTCGGTGTGTGGTGCCGCGTCGGCGTGAATGGCTACGGGCAGCCCGAACTCGTCGAGGCCCAGCCGTACACCGACTGTCTCGTAGCCAACGGCACCCAACGATGAGCCGAGTTGGTCGCCATAGCGCAGGCCGGTGCCGGCGAACAGCCAGTGATCGTCGCGGTAGACGGTGAAGCCACCGCTGGCGCGAGGAGTGGCCTGGCCGAACCGGCTGTACAGGCCATACGCGGAACCGGCGCCCAGGAAGCGCCACTCGGGCCGGCCCACCACCGGGTCGCACCACATGCCGGTCATCTCGCCTTCGCGGGCGGTGCCCAACACAGGGTCATTGCGGTGCGCCGAATACTTGTGTGCCGTCATCGTGCGGGCCTCGTCGGTGAGCCGCACCTGCCAGAACATGGTGTTACCCGAGAGGCTGGCATAGTTGCCGCCACCAGCGACATGTGCCTCGATCGTGTCGCGCTGCGCCGCCGACCAGTACTCGTCGTGACCGACGCCCATCACCAGCCGGTAGCCGCCCACCACCGACGGGTCGCGCTCCAAGTCGCTGGATACCGCGTAGTCGAGCGCGATGTCCTTGGCTTCGGCCCACTCCACGAACCGGCGCTCGTACGTGAACCAGCCTGCCGAGCTCATGTAGCCCGGGTAGCCGTGGGCCTTGCGGTACGCCTGGTACACCTCGCCGTCGACGTCTGGCTGTTCGCCCGGGCGTGTCGGCCGACTTTTGCGGTCGTCGCGTTCGGTGCACTCGCGCAGCAACATGCCGCGCCCGAAGGGCCGGTCGAAGCTGACCTGATGCCCGCCGGTGTACAGGCTGCGTCCGCCCCAGTTGTTGTACGCGTTGTACGTGTTGGTGGCGATCACCAGCAGCGGGTTACCCGATGCGCGGGCCGCGATGTGTGCACGCACGACGAACATGGCGTAACCGGTCGCCCTGTCGGGCGGTGCCCCGTGAGCATTCAGCATGACGAGGTACATGCCACTGGCCCAGTCGTCGCCCACAGGAATTGTCAGCGCCACCGGCCACCTGCACCCATTCGAGTCCGCGTCGTCGGGCGTGTGGTGCGCCACCCCCTCCAGTCCCGCCTGCGCCCAGACCGGCTGGCCCGGCGCGCCCCAGCGTCGTACCTCCACGTCGTATGAATCGGTGGCGCACCAGACGTGCAGACCCACGCCCTCGCCGGGCAAGTAACTGAGCTGATCGCAGTACGCCTCGACGGCGTCGTAGTGGGTGACATCATCGGCCATGCCCGGACCGTACTCGCCCGCCATCAGGCGGCCCATGTGTTGGGTGGTGGGTGCACGGAGATGTTGTGGCCTGGTGTGGTGACGGTGAGTGTGCGGTCGGGTGCCAGTGCAGCACCCAGCCGCCCTGGTGGACCAAATGGTGATGCCGGGAACACAGCGGCAGCAAGTTTCTTATGTCGGTGTACCCGCCGAGCGAGTACCAGCCGACGTGATGGATCTGGCACATATCGAATGCCGTGTCACACAACGCGCAGGACCGGTAGAGCACCCGCAGCGCGCGCCGCTGGACGGCGTTCGCCAAGCGTGTTTCGTGGCCGAGCAGCAGCCGTGTGCCGTCTGCGGAGACGACGACAGGTGTGATGGTGCCGATGCATGCCCAGCGTCGGATCGTCTCGATGGGCAGCCCGAACGTGCCGAGCCCGATGTCGACCACGCTGCCCGAGCGGGATCGGCCCTCGCGCAGTGTGCGTTCGTCGAGATGACCGTCGCGTCCGGCACCCCACCACCACCTGAACCACCGCTGCCGCCACCACCTGCGCTGTTGCCGCCACCACTTCCGGAAGGTCGCGGGCCGGAGCCGCCGTCGGAGGCACCCTCGGTTTCGTTGGCTGCGTCGTCGCAGCCGCTGTCGGTGTCGCGCACACCGAGCAGGTCGGCGAGAGCGAGCGCAGCGAGGGGTTGTTGCATGTCGACAGGGTCTGTGGGGCAGGTGTCGGGTAGCCCACCCGCACCGAATCGGGTAGCCCACCCGCACGAATGCGGTTGATCCGATTCCGTAGCCGGCCTTCCATGCGCACCCCCGTCGCGGGGTCGAACCGCCCGGCAAGGTTTCACATCCCGTCGGCGTCCAACCACCAGCGCAGCCGAGCCTGACGTCGTTGACGTTCCAGGCGTGCCAGACCGTCGTCGGTACGCGCCTCCGAAACAACATCGTCGACGGTCTTGCGGAACGCCGACGCGGTCTGCTCACCAGCAGCCAACGCCAACTTTCGCCCATGGCGGGCAACCGTCGCGTGCTCCGAAGCGGACAACCCCGCTGTGCACAACGTCCGGCGACGTCGTGACCTCTACCTCAAGCCAGTTGGCTACAACAACCTCGGCGGCGGCCGTCGAGGACTGGCGTCTGCATCCCGAGCGTCGCTTCCAGCGGTCGACTGAGTACAGCGAACTCTTCGCGGCGCGCTCGACTCGGCGACGGGTCGATGCATGGTGGGGTTGGGGTTCGAGTACGTCGGCAATCCGTACGACAGTGACTCGGAGATTCCGCCGATGCGTGAACCTGGTTCGTATGAGGCGGCATTTCTCGGAGAGGGCGACGGTGGTGGCGGATGCCGGCAATCGACCATCAACTCGATGGTCAGCATGACCACCGCGGACGCGTATGCCAACAACATGGTGAACGAGATGGCCGGTACCTGGGAACGAACCGCGCTGGCTGATCCGTCGCTGCAGGCGCGACTCGGCCAACTCGCTTCGTGTGCCAGAGCACATGGTGCAGTGGTTCGTGACACACCAGACCGGCTGAAGAAGGTGTTCGACGATGTCCAGCGCGGAATCGAAACCATTGTGATCAGTGATGGGCGATTGATGGCCGCCGAGAATGTCAATGCGCAAGACATAGCGGCGCAACGGGCTCTGTACCTCCAACTGGCCGACGAACTCTGCCCCGGGTACTCGGCGTTCGAAGTTGACCTTGACGAAGCAACTCGCCTGCCCAAGTCGCCTGGATCGAGGCGAACCCGATCGAGATGGCGAAGATCAACGTGAAGTTCGACGAGGACATGACCCGATTCCGGTACATCACCGACCGCAGTGGTGAGCTGCCACCAGGCTGAGCTAGCGGGCAACGCGAAGCGCACGCCACATCAGGGCCGCCGAGATGAGCTCGATGGCACCTCCCACAGCGAAGGTCCAGCGGAGACCGATGGCGGTGGCGAGGGCGCCACTGGCGAGCGCCCCGACGACGATGATGCCGCGGGTGAACATTCGAGCCGAGACGTTGACACGGCCGAGCAGGCGATTAGGGGTGAGGCGCTGCTGCAGCGATCGGGCCACGGGGATTCGAACTCCGGCGGGCAACCCACCGAAAAACCAGACTGCGGCCAGGACAGGGACCGATGCGGACAGCGCCATTGCAGCGAGCGCCAGCCCCTCGAGGAGCGTGGAAATCGCCAAGACGGCGCGCGTGCCGAAACGTCGTGCGAGCCTGCCGCCGAGCAGCGTCCCGATGAACGCGCCGACGGCCCCGCAGGCGATCACGACTCCGAACGACCATGCCGGCCGGCCAGCGCTGTCGAGGACGAGCAGGACAAGGAGGCTGAACCCGGCGGCGGCGCCGAGGTAGTACACCATCGTTGCGGCAGTGACCGGCCCGAGGACGGGGTGCCGCCTGAGGAATCGGATGCCCTCGGCAGCATCGGAGAGCAAGCTCGGCCGCTCTGCTTGTGGGCCCGGATCCTCCGACGGAGGGGACTCGCTAGGAAGCCGACGGAACGGAACGAGTGAGGCGAGGTAGCTGCCGGCGTCCAACAGGAACGGAAGCCACGGTGCGACGCCGAATGCAGTCGCACCGACCGGTCCGCCGGCGAAGTCGTTGGTCACCACCTCGACACTTGCGATGCGGCCGTTCGCAGAGCCGAGCTGCTCGTCGTCGACCAAGGTCGGCACGAGCGCGACGACCGATGGGTCGACCAGAATCTCGCCCGCCGTGATCACGAAAGCAACCACACAGAGGTGCCAGATCGCAACCACCTCGCTCTCGACCAACCCGGCGAGGGCCAGCATCACGACCCCGCGCCACGCCTGCGTGACCAGGATCATTCGCCGACGATCATGGCGATCGACCAACGCGCCGCCCAGCGGGGCGACCGACACCCAGGGCAGGAACTGCGCGGCTGTGACCGCGCTCACGAGCACCGGCGACGAGGTCAGCTTCGCCGCGAGCAGCGGCAGCGCGGCGAGACGGATCCCGTCGCCCGTGTTGGAGATCAACGATCCGAGGAACAACGCCCGGAAGCCGGACCCCAACGGCCGATCCGGGGAGCGCACGACGTGAGCTTAGAACGCTGTTGCGCAACCTTCAACAGAGTCCTAGCGCCGCGTCAGGCAACGTTTGCCCTGCCACCTACTGGCGCCCATGGGTCTGGCTCACGCGACCAATTCGGGCATTTGGTGCGGGTCTCGCTGCGTCCTTCAGCGTCTGTGGCACACCACAGAAGTACGTTCGTCTGTGGTGTGCCTCAGAATGAGAATTGCGGAACTACCACCATCCGCTACCTGGCTCACGGGTCGAGATTGTGACCGTCGGTGGCGGCGAGATTGCGGTTCGCGCTGTGATCGGTTCAGCTGAACCGCTTGGTCAGATGCCGAAGTAGCGCAGAGCTGGCCGCAGGCGCTGGACATGCATCTCCCATTCGGGCACTATGCATTTTTCCTTGCAGCACCAATCTTCGGAGCTGCGCGTGGGACGGGGGCAGCGTCATGAATCTGAAGGTTGACAAGATCACGGTGCCTGCCCGGCCTGAGCCGTTCGGTCTCGATATCAGTCGAACTGCTGTCGTAGTGCTCGATCAGTTGGGTGTCCACGAACTTGCCGACTGTTTCGTGGACATGCAAAACGACTTTGGTCATTGCGAGGGCATATTCGGACTAGCGGGGATCGACTTGTCTGGCATCCAGGCAACGGTCGCCCCGACTCGTGATGTCCTAACAGTCGCTCGTGGCGCGGGGATTGAGATCGTGTACCTGAAGATGGCGTTCCGATCCGACCTCTCCGATGCTGGCGCACCCGATGCGCCGAACTGGCTGAAGCACGTTTCGATGCGCGCAGGTGACCATGTGACTGCTCCCGATGGTTCGGCCAGTCGGATTCTGGTTCGTGACACCTGGAGCACGGACATCATCGATGAACTGGCCCCGATGGACGGCGACACGGTCGTCTACGAGCATCGCTTCAGCCGCTTCTTCGAGACTGAACTGGATGAGATCTTGAAGGCTTGGGGGATCAAGTATCTGGTGTTCACAGGTTGCACCACGAGTGTGTGTGTCGAGTCCACGATCAAGGATGCAATGTTCCGGAACTACCACTGTTTGCTTCTCGAAGACTGCACGGCCGAAGCCATCGGTGACGATCTGCCAAGAAGCAACCACGACGCCTCGTTGCTCGTGATCCAACTCCTCGTTGGATGGATTTCAGATTCGACGTCTTTCATCGCGGCGCTCCGTTTGCTTTCAAGCGACGCATAGCTGCCTGGTTGATGATCTTGATGGCGCTGCGGAGTTACGCGAAGCGGCGCATGACGCGCGGCCCAGAATGACGCCGGCGTTGTCGGTGACGTCCCAAACCACATCGGCGCGTCGGCGCTGTCCCATAGCCGGCGATGTGTGACGGTCGCCGGGGCGCTGCGAAATCAGGGGAGCAGATGTTCGCCGACACAGCCCACCACCTCGACTGAGTCGAATGATGTGGGACCTCCACCGATCGCCCGAGGGGGGAGCCACGGCTGAGTCACACAGTCACGGCAGCGCTCGCCAAGGTTGAAACGGCTACCAGGCGTACGCTTCTGGCGCGGTGCCGCCGGGGCCCGGGAAGATGGCGTCGATCGCTGTCAGCGTGTCGGGAGCAAGCGTGACCTCGAGGGAGCGCAGCGACGCGCCGTCGAGTTGGCCAACCGTGCGCGGGCCGATGATCGGGCAGGTGACGCCATCTTGGGCGAGGAGCCATGCCAACGCCACGGCTGCCGGCTCCTCATCGAGATCAGCGCACAGCCTCTCCCACCGCTCCAGCTGCGGGCGCAGCGTGTCGATCCGCTTCAACGATTGAGGGGATTGGCGACGAGCGCGGTCCGAGTCGCCCAGCACGCCGCCGAGTAGCCCGCTCGACAGCGGGCTCCATGGAATGACGCCGACGCCGTACTCGCGACACGCCGGTAGCACCTCGAGTTCGACGGTCCGCACCAGGAGGTTGTAATGGCTCTGCTCGCTGACCAGGCCGAGCGTGTGGAGGCGGGCTGCAGCCTCGTTGGCTCGGGCGATGTGCCAGCCGGCGAAGTTGCTGCTGCCGACATAGGTGATCTTGCCCTGCTGGATCAAGGTGTCCATCGCCTGCCAGACCTCCTCCCACGGCGCCGTCCGGTCAACGTGGTGCATCTGGTAGAGGTCGATGTGGTCGGTCTGCATCCGCCGCAGGCTCTCCTCGCAGGCCATGCGGATGTGGCGCGCTGAGAGTCGGCCGTCATTCGGCCACTCGGACATTGCTCCGAACAGCTTCGTCGCCAGGACGATCTTGTCCCGCCGGCCGCCGCCCTGGGCGAACCAGCGTCCGATGATCGACTCAGTGGCACCGGCGCCCTTGTCACCGCCGTAACGATTCGCGGTGTCGAAGAAGTTGATCCCGAGCTCAACGGCGCGGTCCATGATCGCGAACGACTCGTCCTCGGGCGTCTGCGGCCCGAAGTTCATCGTGCCGAGGCACAGCTCACTGACCTGGAGAGCGGTCCGGCCCAGTCGTCGATAGCGCATGGACGTAGCCTCGCAGACCCGAGTCCACAGGCGCGACGCCGAGCCACTCGACGAACCGCTCCACGCTCGGCCACCCTGACACAGGGGGGATCAATGTTGTGTCTGTTGCGAACCACGTGAGACAGGCGGCGTTGTTTCCGGGGAAGCACGGCTTGGCCCCAGCGACATCTCCGATCTCGTAGCTCACTGCTCGAGCCGGGAAGCCGAGGATCGTCGAATCCTGGAGGCCCGACGTCATGACGCCTTGTTGGTCCGCGAATCATTGAAGAGGATCAGCTGGAACCTTCGCTGAGGGAATGTCCTCTTCGGTCAAGTTCAGCAGATCGATCGCGTGATCGGTGAAGATGTACGCGGAACTGAGTTCGATCACCTCGACGATGACATCGAGTCCCTCAACGTCGTTGTAGATGCCGAGGAGCCCAGGGGACGTCCGCGTCGAAATGCCGTCGACCGGTGCCTTCAGCTGCAGTCTGACGTGGTCAGAGAATGCGACATCAACGGTGTAGGTGACTCCCCGTGTGAGAGGAGTGTCATCATGCAGCGTCTCGGCGCCGACAGCACTCGACACAACTATCACAACCCCCACCACCGACACGACGGACGCTCCGTCACTGCGACTTGCACAGCTGGCAGTCGAAATTGCGCACAGGATGAGAGCTGCCGTGGCGCTGGGCCGGCGCCGGGACATCACGAGCGCCTTCGCACCGGCACGAGGGGCATGATGGGGTTCTCGTGCGATCAAGGCCCCGCACGGAGGGACAGTTGCTGTCTCAAGTTGCAGATGCATCTCATCGCGCGGCCCTAACAAACTCGAACTCCACGGCGCCCCCTATCCTCTCCGTGCGAACCCTACGCGTTCGCGCCGCGAGTCAGCGCCGAGCCGGTTGGGTCGAGTTGCTGGCGTTGGTGGCGTCTGTCGTGCGCCGGCACGCCTGCCGATGCGGCACAGCATGACGCCATGCCCACCACCACCCGTACCCGCATCGTCGGCCTCGCTTGCTGCTGAACCGTGCAGCACGTCAACAGCCAGGGACGGTCCAGAGACCGGACTTCAGCGTTCCCGCCGGCTCTGGCCGGCGCGAAGAAGCTTGCCGGGGGTGGCGCCGGTGAACTGGTCGTTGGCGACGGTCTGCACTCCGGCCACCCAGGTGCCGACGTAACCGCGAGCTTTCTGCACGATGCGGCGGCCGCCGGCGGGGAGGTCGTAGGCCATTCGCGGCACGTCGAACCCGAGTCGCTCGTAGTCGATCAGGTTGAGATCAGCTCGCATGCCGGGCGCGACCACGCCGCGGTCCGTGATGCCGTAGAGCTCGGCCGTCTGTGAGGTCTGTCGGCGAACGATGTACTCCAACGGCAGCTTCTCGCCGCGGGTGCGGTCGCGCGTCCAGTGGGTGAGCATGAACGTCGGCATGCCGCCATCGCAGATTGCGCCGCAGTGAGCGCCACCATCGGACAGGCCCATGCGCGTGTGCGGGTGCCGCGTCACGGCCTCCGTGAACGAAAGGTCGCCGTAGGTGTAGTTGAAGAACGGCGCGTAGAGCATGCCGTTGCCCTCGCGAGCGATCAGCTGATCGAGCACCAGCTGCATTGGCGGCAGACCCGCGCGGGCAGCGACCGCGGCCACGCTGTCGACCGCCGCCGGCTCGTAGTCGATGTTCTCGTCATCGACCAGCCAGATGCGACCGAGGCCGTTGAGGACAGCCGACCGGAAGAAGCCACCGTCGTCAGGAATGTCCTCGATGATCCGGCGGCGACGCTCGGGTTCAGCGAGTGCGACCAGTTGCTCGGCCAGCGGCAACGATGCGATCTCTTGGTACGCGGGGTGGAACAGCAGCGGGTGCACCGAGCCCTGCAGGCAGTACAGAATGCCGATACTGCGACCGGCCACCTGAGCGATGATGGGCAACCCGTCGGCGTGGGCCTGATCGAGCAGTCGCAGTACTTCCCGCCAGACCTCCGGCGCCTTGTCCGACTGGTTGAGGTTGACGCAGATCGGCTGCCCGGTGAGCGTTGCGACCTTGCGCATCCATGGCCACTCTTGTACGGGCACCAGCGCGTGATCGGGGGCGAACCCGAACACGCCGTGCCCGACGCGTGCGATGGCGGCCGCAATGCCCAGCAGTTCGTGCTCGTCGGCGGTGGTACCCGGCACCAGCTCACCGTCCCTCGCCTTGTGGATCGGCGTGCGTGACGTGGTGAAACCGAACGCGCCAGCCCGCAGGGCCTCCTCCACCAGTCGCGACATTTCGGCGATCTCGGCCTCGGTGGGCTCACCGTTGGCGCCGCCTCGCTGGCCCATCACGTAGGCGCGAAGTGGGCCGTGCGCGATCGAGGAACCGATGTCCATCACTCGTGGCAGCTGCTCGAGCACGTCGAGGTATTCGGGGTAGCTCTCCCACCCCCACTTGATGCCCTCGGTCAGCGCCGAGCCGGGAATGTCTTCGACGCCCTCCATCAGCTGGATCAACCACTCGTGACTGTCGGGCGCGGCAGGAGCGAACCCGACACCGCAGTTACCCATCAACGCAGTCGTGACACCATGCCAGCCGGACGGCGTGACGAAAGGATCCCACGTCACCTGCGCGTCGTAGTGCGTGTGCACATCGACGAACCCAGGGGTCAAGAGCAGCCCGTCGGCCTCGACGACATGAGTACCCCCAACAATCGTTCCCGCAGGCTCGACCGCCGTGATCAGCGGGCCGTCGACCGCGACGTCTGCCATCCGACCTGGCGTGCCCCTGCCGTCGACCAAGAACGCGTTTCGAATCACCAATTCATGCGTCATACGACCCCCTCAACCCAGCATCTTCGCGCAGTCATGCAGCAGTCCGTTCGACGAGATGGCCGAGTCGTGCATGAAGGTGCGTTCGCCGTGGCGATCAGTGAAGGTGCCACCAGCTTCCTCGACGACCACCATCACCGCTGCCAGGTCGTAGGGCTGTACCCCGACAGCATCGACGGCAAGATCGACTGCGCCCTCGGCCACGAGCATGTGCTGCCAGAAGTCGCCAAAGCCGCGAGCGCGGTACGCGGCTTGTTGCAAACGCACCAACTCGCCGGTGAGACCCACCTCATCCCAACCCGACGAGAACGTGACGGAGACCTGTGCCTCCTCCAACGCCGACACCGTGGACACCTGGCAGCGTTTGCCGTCTGCGAAGGCACCGAGACCCTTCGCCGCCCACCACGTGCGACCCATCGCCGGCGCAGCGACCACACCGACAACCGCACCGTGCACGGCATGCGTGAGCGCCACCAGCGACGCCCATACGGGAATGCCACGAACGAAGTTGCTGGTGCCATCGATGGGGTCGATGATCCACCGCCACGGGCTGTCCACGTCGCCCACCAGCCCGTGCTCTTCGCCGAACAAACCATGTTGCGGTCTGTCGCGCAGCACCCTTGCCGAGATGGCCAGCTCGGCCTCTCGATCGGCCTCGGTCACCTCCGTGCGATTGGCCTTCCAATCGAGGTTGTACGTGCGGTGCACGTAGTGCGGCAGCGAAATCGCGGTGGCCAGGTCGGCGAGCTCGCGGGCAAACGCCAGCTCGACGGCGGCATCAAAGTCGGGGATCGTCACGCCGTGAGGCTAGGCGAGTAGACGGTTGGCGGCGGCAACGATGCCGTCGGCATCGAGACCCAGCTGAGCCAGAATGCGCTCGGCGGAACCCTGCGGGATGAACTTCGCAGGAATGCCCAGCGCCTGAACCGGCACCGCGCATGAGATCGCGTGCACCTGGTCGGCGATCGTCATCCCGATGCCGCCATCGCGGATGCCGTCTTCCACCGTGATGACGGCAGTGTGCGCTGCCGCATCCGCGATCATTGCAGGGTCGAGCGGGGCGCACGACCGAACGTCCCACACCGTCGCGTCGACACCACGGTCGGCCAGCTCGGTGGCGGCCTTCTGTGCATCGGCCAGCATCTTGCCGATGGCCAAAATGCACAGCGAGCCGTTGCCTTTGCGAACCTGTCGGGCCAGCAAGCCGGAGCCCACCTCGAGTTCGCTCACATGCACCGCTGCGCCGCGCGGCCAGCGGATTGCGACTGGCCCATCGTCGGCAAGGGTGATGGCGTCGTGCAACATTGCCTGCAGTTCCTCCGCGCTGGAGGGAGCGAGCACGCGCATGCCCGGTACTTTCGCCAGCAGCGCCATGTCGTACACGCCGTGGTGGCTGGCACCATCCGGGCCGGTGATGCCGGCGCGATCGAGGCAGAAGATCACCGGTAGCCGGTGCATCGCGACGTCGTACACCACTTGGTCCCACGCTCGGTTGAGGAAGGTCGAGTAGATCGCGACGATCGGGCGCAGTCCGCCCATCGCCATGCCCGCGGCACCCGTCACGGCATGCTGCTCGGCAATGCCGACGTCGAAGAACCGTTGGGGGAAGCGGGCTTGGAAGGGCAGCAGGCCGGTCGGCCCAGGCATCGCAGCCGTGATGGCGACAACTCGCGAGTCGGCCTCGGCTTCCTTGATGATGGCTTCGGCGAACGACTGCGTGTAGCCGGTCACCACGGCAGGAGGCGGGCCGATCATCGGGTCGAACACCGGCGCATCGTGGAGGTGCTTCTCGTCGTCGTCCTCGGCCGGCGGATAGCCGCGACCTTTTTGGGTCAGAACGTGGACGACGATCGGACCTTCAGCCGAGAGCTGAATTGCGTTGCGCAGCGAGGTCTCGAGCGCCTCGATGTCGTGGCCGTCGACAGGGCCGACGTAACGCACGCCGAGGGCTTCGAAGAACGACGGTGGCTGCAAGAACTCGCGGACCGCAGCCTTGAACGCCTCGACGCTCTTCTCGGCTTGAGGGCCGACATACGGCAGGTCGCGCAGGAAGCTCTCCAGCTTGCGTTGGCGGCGCACGTACACCGGGTTGAGGCGAATGTTGGTGAGGCCGTGCGACAGCCGCCCCGTGATGCGCTCTGGCAGGCTGGGGTGGTCGGCGATGGCCACTTCACGTGGCGTGATGCCAGCAGTGAGATTGCTGATGGTGGGTGCGTAGCTACGGCCATTGTCGTTGAGGACGATGATGACTCGTTGCCCGCTGTGACCGATGTTGTTCAACGCCTCGTAGGCCATGCCGCCGGTCATGCTGCCGTCGCCGATGACCGCGACGATGTGGCGATGAGGGTCGGCACCGGCGTCGCGCGCGACCGCCATCCCGTAGGCGTAGGACAGCACCGTGCTGGCGTGACTGTTCTCGATGTAGTCGTGAGGGCTTTCCTCACGGTTCGGGTAGCCGGACAGACCGTTTGCCTGGCGCAGTTGCTCGAACTGTGCCTGACGCCCGGTCACGATCTTGTGGACGTACGCCTGGTGGCCGGTATCCCACAGAATCGCGTCGGTGGGGGACTCGAACACACGGTGCAGGGCCAGTGTCAGCTCGACGGCGCCGAGGTTGCTGCCGAGATGACCGGCGTGTTCGGCGACCGCCTGCACGATGAAGTCGCGTATCTCGCCGGCGAGGTCGTCCAGCTCCGGGTAGCTCAGTTGGCGAAGGTCGGACGGTTGCCGTATTTGCTGCAGGGCCATGGCGACTCCACGCTACCGCTGCTGGTGACTCACAGCGGTATCAAGGAGACGTGATGTACACCACAGCCCTGCGACAGATCGGTGCCGATCAGTGGGCTCCTCCGGTTCCGGCGAAGTACCGGTGGTAGGCGTTGATCTCCATGGCGAACACACCGTCGGCACCGAGGGGAATCGTGCGCCACCAGTCGACGTCGATCGCTTGGTGGCCGCCACCGGCCACTGATGCACCCGTGCCTGCGGTGCTGCCCCACGGATTGCGCAGCACCACATAGTCGACGTTCCTGCTCCGTGCGCCTGCCAGGGTGTCGCTCATCGCGAACGATCCGTTCATGAAGCGCGGTGCCGATCCGACGTCGGCGAAGTGCAGTGGGCCGGGGTCTGGTACCGGCCAGTCGGTCGGCAGGTACTGGGGGATGGTGATGCCCGACAGGTCGAACCGCTCGAAGTAGAACTCGCGGCGCGTGAGCCAGCCGAGGACGGAGTAGGCATGCCCGGCGACGACGGTGGCTTCCCGGTACGCGATGTCGCCCTGGTCGCCTTCTGCGGCCGTCCCGTACGTCCACGCGATCATCGGTGTGGTCGTGCGGCCATTGGTCGTGTGGTTCTTCACCAATTGCAAGATGTCCGAGGCGCTGAAGAACTGGTGCCAGTTGCGGTAGTCGGCAAGCCCGGTGATCTGTGCGCAGGCGATCGACGGATCACCCCCGGCAATGCTGGGGATTGCAGGAAAGTCACTTGCTTCGTCGAGCCGCCACTTGGCGTAGGCTTTTTCGTAGACAGCCGGCCAGATCTCCCCTGCCTCCTTCGAGCTGCAGAAGTCGACGCCCCCCCAGCCGTTGACGAGAACACGGTCCGTGACCTCGACGTGCTCCAGACCGCTGGCGCCGTGGAAACCGATCTGATGCTTGAACAGTTCGTTGTCGGCACCCGTCGCCCGCGTCTGATCGGCAATGACGAACGGCATCGACCATGCAACCGACGACAGTGCCGCGATGAAGTAGCAGTCGCCGACCGCGCCCTGAACCGGATCGGAGAACTCTGCGGTCTCGTTGTAGAAACGCCCGGCGTCCTGCCAGGTGAACCCATCCGGGTGGTAGCCGGCGCGTTCGGGAAAGAGGATGTCGAGAATTCCCTTGTCGAACATCTTCTCCCAACGAAAGTCACGTTCTGCGATGGTCTCGCCCAGCTGGATCTGGAGACCGTTTCGAGCCGCCAGAACATTCCTCACGGGGATGTCCGCGAGACGCGCGGCCCCGAGGCGTTCGGTGAGTTGAGCGAGATTGTGGATGCTCTGGAGGTCGTCGTCACGTGCCAGCAGCGGTTTGCTGTTCTTCGTTGGTGATGGCCTGGTGCGAACCACCGAGCCGTCGGCTCGCAGATGTTGGCCGATGTACAGCGGCGAGCCGTTGGCCGGGTCGAACAAGTCGCCATACGGGGTCTGAAAGATCTCCTCGAGAAGTGCCCGTGGGTTGCTCACCGAGGCCCAGTCGATGTGCCGGCGGGCGACGACTTCGGCGAGCGCGTATGGGTTGGGTACGCCGATGTCTGCGAGTGGAGCGGCGTGTTCCTTGGTGCGTGTGCGCTTGGTGGTCGACTTCCTCGCAATTGTGGGTTTCGGCGCGGCTGTGCGACTTGCCGTGCGACTTGCAGAGCTGTGCTTGATCGTGGTCATTGAGAGGGCTCCCTGCTGGTGAATCGACGAGGCGCCGATGCCTACAGAGAGCCGCGCGCTCGGCCAGCAGATACGTCGCTCCGCCACGTCGATGAGGCGAGCAATCGGTTAGGAACTGAACATGACACGTCTCGATGGGCAGTCCGCATTGATCACCGGTGGCGGCAGTGGAATCGGATTGGCGTGCGCCACGCAGCTCGCACGCGACGGCGCAACGGTCGTGCTGGCAGCGCGCAACGCCGAGAAGTTGGCGGCCGCGGCGGGCAGCCTGCGAGATGCGGGTGCCAGCGTGCAGACCATCGTCTGCGACGTCACCGACGAGGCTCAGGTGCAGGCGGCCTGCGCGCTGGCAGGCGAGGTCGGCCGTTTCACAATGGTGGTCGTCAATGCCGGAGCGGGCTCAGCCGCCCCCCTGCACCTGACGACGTTGGAGGACTGGAACAACGTGATGGATGTCAATCTCACGGGAGCGTTCCTCACCATCAAGCACTCAGCCAAGCACCTGACTCGCTCGGGCGGGGGAGCAATCGTGGCGATCTCATCGATTGCGGCACCGCGCACCCACCGCTACATGACGCCGTACTGCGTCAGTAAGGCCGGGCTGGAAATGTTGGTGCAGCAGGCTGCCGACGAACTCGGCTCGGTCGGCATTCGGGCTAACGCCGTTCGCCCCAGCCTGGTCCCCACCGACATCTCCGTGGGGCTCACCGGTAGCCCCGACATCGTGGCCGACTACCTCGACCAGATGCCACTGGGTCGGCTGGGCACCGTCGACGACATCGCCAACTCTGTCCGCTTCCTGTTGGGAGAGGAGAGCAGTTGGATCACCGGCCAGTGCATCAGTACCGATGGCGGCCATCACCTGCGCCGCGGTCCCAATCTCACCGCGCTGATGGAACTGGTGATGGGCGCCGACGCTCATCCCCACTGAAAAGGCACGTATGACTGCACTTTTCGATCTCACCGGACAGGTCGCCCTCATCACGGGTGGCAATAGCGGCGTCGGCCTGGGTATGGCCGAAGCGCTGGCCGGCCAGGGTGCTTCGGTAGCCATCTGGGGTACCAATCCGTTGAAGAACGCGACTGCCGCGGAACGGCTGCGTGCGCTGGGCAGTCCAGTGTTGGATCTGGTCTGCGACGTGGGTGATCATCGAGCCGTCATCGACTCGATGGCCGCAACGGTCGCGGCGTTGGGTCGCGTCGATTCGTGCTTCGTGAATGCCGGCGTCGGAGGGCAGGCGCCCAGCTTCGTCGGCATGAGCGAAGACGAGTGGAATCGCGTGATGCGCGTGAACCTCGACGGAGCGTTCTTCACTGCGCAAGAGGCCGTGAAGCAGATGGTCGCGCAGTCGCCGCAGGGCGGCTCGGTGGTGTTCACCACGTCTGGCTCCGCCAAGTACGGTCAGCAGCGCGGACAGCACTACGGCGGCTCGAAGGGTGCGCTCATCTCGATGATGAAGGGCATCGCTGTCGAGCACGCGCGACATGGCATTCGTTGCAACGCGATCCTGCCGGGCTGGATCGAGAGCGACATGACGGCCGGCGCCCTCAGCTGGGACAAGTTCGTCGCCAACGTATTGCCGCGTGTGCCAATGCGCCGATGGGGCAAGCCGGAGGACTTCGCCGGCCTTGCGGTATATCTCGCCAGCCAGGCCAGCAGCTATCACACCGGCGACGTCATCACCGTCGACGGCGGCTACCACTCGTTCTGACGGCGAGCCGGTGCTGGGATTCTGGAACACTGAGCCCATGAACGACGCGAGCGACACTCACAACGACGACTCTGCGGTGCACATCGACGGTCATGCGGGGCAGCAGGCAGTTGCTGCGTTGATGGCCTTCGGCACCGACACCATGTTCACCCTGAATGGCGGGCACATCTGGCCGCTCTACGACGCCGCGCGCGACCAGGGCATGAAGGTGGTCGACACCCGCCACGAGCAGACCGCGACGTTCGCCGCCGAGGGCTACGCCAAGCTCACTCGCAAGCCGGGCTTCGCCGCACTGACCGCTGGGCCGGGGGTCACCAACGGCATCTCGGCGGTGACGTCCGCCCACTTCAACGGCTCACCGCTCGTCGTACTCGGCGGACGCGCTCCGCAGATGCGGTGGGGCAGCGGCTCACTGCAGGAGTTCGATCACGTGCCCGTACTGCAATCCATCACCAAGAGCGCCGCCACCGTCACCGACTCCGCGCAGGCCGGTGCGATGGTGCACGCCGCTGCTCGACTGGCAATGCAGCCGCATCGCGGCCCGACGTTCCTCGACTTTCCGCTCGATGTCTTCGGCCCCTCCGCCGGCGACATCCCCGTCGTCGATGAGTGCGTCGGCCTCGGTGCAGCACCGAACGACGACGACGTTGCATGGCTGATGGAACTGATCGCGGGCGCCGAGCGCCCCGCCTTCATCGTTGGCAGCGACGTGTATTGGGACGGCGCGTGGGACGCACTGCGAGGGGCCGCAGAACATCTACGCGTACCGTGCTTCTTCAATGGTCTGGGGCGCGGCACCCTTCCCGCCGACCACGAACTGGCATTTCTTCGCACCCGCGGTCTGCTCAAGGCGCGCGCCGATCTTGTGGTCGTTTGGGGTACTCCGCTCGACTTCCGCCTCGGCTTCGGTCGCTTCGCCAACGCGCAGGTCGCGCACGTCGTCGACAGCGATCAGCAGCGAGCGCATCACATCGACGTGCCGACGGTGGCCGGGGACAGCAACCTCGTTCTGCGTGCACTTGCCGACGGGCCAGGGCCACGTATCGACCGGTCCGCTTGGGTAGCCGAGCTGCGTGCGGCGGAGGAGAGGGCCCGTGCCGCCGACGCCGAGTCGCTCGCCAACGACAGCGCACCGATCAAGCCCAGCCGCATCTACGGCGAGCTCGGTCAGCGCCTGGCGCGCGACGCCGTGGTGATCTGTGATGGCGGCGACTTCGCCAGCTACGCGGGCAAGTTCGTGGAAGTCTTCGAACCTGGCTGTTGGCTCGACACCGGGCCATACGGTTGCCTCGGCAACGGCCCGGGCTACGCAATCGCTGCTCGCACGGTGCGCCCCAGCAGCCAGATCGTCCTGCTGCTCGGCGACGGCGCGGCCGGCTTCAGCCTCATGGACGTGGACACGATGGTGCGCCACAATTTGCCTGTCGTGATGGTCGTTGGCAACAACGGAGTGTGGGGTCTGGAGAAGCACCCGATGCAGGCGATCTACGGCTGGGACATGGCGTGCGATCTGCAGCCTGGTCTCCACTACGACAACGTCGTCAAGGCGCTTGGCGGAGCCGGCGAAACCGTCACCAACCCCGCCGACATCGGCCCCGCGATGGACCGCGCCTTTGCCAGCGGCGTGCCCTACATGGTCAACGTCCTCACCGACCCCGGCGACATCTACCCAAGAACCAGCAACCTCGCCTAATGGGAGCAGGATGAATCCCAAGTCAGCAGCTTTGGCGCTGGGGCGTCCCCTGTGGGCACTTCAGCGCCAGAGTCGCAAGGGCCCAGGCTGCTTTGGCGCTGGAGTGACCCCTGGAGGCGCCCCACACCCAAAGCTGGACTGAGTGGCCGACGGGAGCGGCAACGGTATGGTGCAAACGGCTTCCCCCAAGTCCGCTGTGTCTCTCGGGAGTCGTCATGTCTGCATTTTCTTTGCCCCTCGCCAGGTGGTTTCGAGACCACCACGGCATTGCATCCTCAGTCGACCTGCGTGTGTTGGATCTCTCCTCCAAGCAACGTCGCTCGTTGTTGCAGTTGGGAATGCTCGAGGAAGTGTTTGAGGGCGTATACCACTTGGCCTCGACGCCACTTGACTTCGAGGCGAGATGTGCAGCTGTCTGCGCGGCTGATCTCTCATTGGTCATCTCGTGCTGCAGCGCTGGGTCGTTGTCGAGCCTGCGCCGCTGCAACTCCAGGCGCCTCCATGCCACCACCGACCGAGTGACCAAACCGCTGGGCCGTGGAGTCATCGTTCATCGCACGAAGTCGCTGCCCGAGGAGGACATCATCGATCGCGGCGACGGCATCCGTGTCACCACGGCTGCGCGCACCTTCTTCGACCAGGCCAAACATGTCGACGATCTCACGCTCATCTCGATCGGCGAGCAGATTCTCGACCTGGAGTTGGCGACCATGGCGGAACTTCGTTCAACTGTCGTACGTCTGGCAGTGTCCGGTCGACCAGGTGGAGCCCGGGCAACTCGGGTGATTGCGAATCGAGGCGATGGACCCGCTGCAGACTCTCACGATGAGGTGGTACTCCTCGAGGCGTTGCGCCAACGAGGCCTGAGGTCGTTTGTCCGTCAGCCGTCGGTGCTCCTGCTCGATGGCCGAACGGTGCACCCAGACCTGGGAGACCCGACGGCGGGGTTCTACGTAGAGGTCGACCATCACACCTGGCACTCGAAGTTTTCAGCCGTGGCGTACGACAAGGAGCGGGATCGTAGGGTGCGACTGACGGGTGCCGTCGTGGAGCGCGTCACCGACAGGGCAATCGCCGCCGACCTCGCCGGAGTGGTTGACGACCTGGTGTTCCTGTACGTCCAGCGCCTTCAAGAAGTTGGCGTTGGCAGGCCCGCCTGAGGCGCGCCAGCGCCGAAGCTGGTGTGGTCGGCGGGCTTTGGCGTTGGTAGATCCACCTGCGGCGCGCCAGCGCCGAAGCTTCAGGGGGAGGGGGTCAGGAGCAGCCGCTGCCGGGGGCGGCGACGACATTGCCGGCAGCATCGAGGTCCATGAGGGTGGACTCGGCGCGCAGGTAGTTGGGCACCAGTGCTGCTTCGTTGATCGGCGGCGCGCCGGTGAGAATCGTGTAGGCCTCGACCTGTTGACGCATCATGTCGCGCTCGGTCACACACTGGATGCCGGTGGCGTCGTCGATCTTGGCCGCGCCCTCTTGCACCGTCTTCGCCGGGCAGCCGGAGAGCGCAAGACACCCTGTCGCCGCGAGCAGCGCAGTAGCGATGAGTTTCACTGTGTTTTGTCCATGAATCGGTCGACCTCCACCAAAACGCGGGTGACCTTTCCTGCAGCCACCAGCCCTTTGGTATCGGACGCCGAGACCATGAACGTGAGCCTTCGTCCTTCGATCTTTTCCAGGACCGCTTCCGCCTCGACGGTGCCCCCGATGGCGGTGGGCCGTAGATGGTCCAGCTGCACTCGCATACCAACGGTCGTGCAACCATCAGCGAGATACCCGTTCAGCGCAGCGCACGTCGCTTGCTCGCACAGAGCGATCACGCGCGGCGTGGCGAGCACCAGCACCGTGCCGGAGCCGACGGCGAGGGCAGTGTCGCTTTCGCCGACAACCATCGAGGCCACGCCCTTCAGTCCAACAGTCACTTTCGCCGGTTCGCTCACAAGTAGAAACGCTACGCCGTCAGGCCCAGCACGGCGAACTCACAGCGCACCCGCGTCGGTAGGCTTCGACTCGTGATCGACCAAGACGTGTTGGAACGAGTACTGGCATCGGCGGTGCGTACGGGCGCCGATTTCGCCGAGGTGTATGCGGAGGACAAGCAGTCCACATCGGTGGCGTTCGATGATGGCCGCGTCGAGCAGGTGACCAGCGGTCGCGACCGTGGCGCCGGTATCCGAGTGGTGAAGGGCGATACCACCGGCTTCGCCCACACCGCCGATCTCAGCGAGACAGGCCTGCGCGCGGCGGCCGAGGCTGCAGCAGCGGCCGCCAGCCAAGGCGACGGTGGCACCCGCACCATCGCATTGACGCGTGGCGCCGAGCGCGTGGTCAGCCCTGTCAGCCTGTTCCCCGACCAGGTTCGCAAGGCCGACAAGGTCGCCATTTTGCTCCGCATGGACGAAGCCGCCCGCGGTGCGAGTTCCTCGATCGTGCAGGTGAGCGCCGGCTACGGCGACAGCCGCAAGCATGTGCTCATCGCCAACACCGACGGCGTGTTCGTCACCGACCAGCAGGTACGCACGCTCGTGCGTGTCACCGCCGTGGCCGACGGTGACGGCGGCATGCAGACCGGTTACCAGAGCGCCGGACAGACGATGGGCTTCGAGCTGTTCAACCAGGTCGATGTGGAAGACCTCGCCCGCGACGCGGCCCGCATCGCCATCACCAAACTCAACGCCCGGCCGGCGCCCAGCGGGGCGCTCCCCGTTGTCATCAAGCAGGGCAGCGGCGGCGTCTTGTTCCACGAGGCGTGCGGCCACGGCCTCGAGGCCGATCTCATCGCAAAGGGCGGCAGCGTCTACCGCGGTAAGCAGGGAGAACTCGTTGCCTCGCCGCTGGTGACGTTGGTCGACGACGGCACGATGTCCGGCGAGTGGGGCGCAATCGCGTATGACGACGAGGGCCATGCCAGCCAGTACAACGTGCTGATCGAGAACGGAATCCTCACCGACTACATGTGGGACTACCTGCGTGCCCGCAACGAGGGCCGCCCGCAGAGCGGTAACGGCCGCCGACAGAGCTACCAGCACCTGCCGATGGTGCGCATGACCAATACGTACGTGCTCAACGGCACCGAAGAGCCCGACGACATCGTGCGCGCCACCGAGTACGGCGTGTACGTGGCGAAGCTGGGCGGTGGAAGCGTCAACACCGCCACCGGCGACTTCGTGTTCGGCATGACCGAGGCGTACTTGATCGAAGACGGCGAGATCACCGAGCCGCTGCGCGAGGGCAACCTCATCGGTAATGGCCCGGAAGTGCTGAAGGACATCGACCTACTGGGCAACGACTTCGCCATGGGGAACCCCGGTACCTGCGGCAAGGACGGCCAGGGTGTGCCGGTGGGCGATGGCCAGCCGACGCTACGCGTCAAGTCGATGACCATCGGCGGCACCGCAGCATGAGCGAAGTGCTGCAGGAGATCGCCGACCGCGTCATCGCCCAGGCCCGCCCAGGTGAGCAGGTGGAAGCGTTCGTGTCTCGCGACAACGAAACAGACATCCGCGTCTACGAAGGTTCGGTCGAGCACTTCGTCAGCGCGCAGAGCGAGGGCATCGGAATTCGCGTCATTCGCGATGGTCGCACCGGCTTTGCGTATGCGGGCACGCTCGACCCGGCTGCGATCGCGGAAGTGCTGGCTGATGCTCGAGACAACCTGGAGTTCGGCACTCGCGACGAGTGGGCCGGCCTCGCCGAGCCCGATGGCGTCGACGTGGTCGCCCAGGAGTTGTGGAACGACGAGCTTGCCGGTTACGCCACTGATCGCAAGATCGAGCTGGCGAAGGAGCTCGAACGACTGACCTTGGGTGTCGACTCTCGGGTTCGCGTCGATGACTCGAACTATGCCGACGTGGCTGTCGAATCAGCGGTGGCGACGACGACGGGCATCCGCCGCAGCGGTCGCGAGAACGGCTGCTACGTCTCCATCAGCACGCTCGCCGACGATGGCGACGAAACGCAGTCTGGTTTCGGTTTCAGCGTCGGCCGTTCGCCCGAACAGTTCGACCTGGCCAAGGCCGCCCGCGAAGCGTCCGACCGGGCAACCCGCCTGCTGGGCGCCACCAAGCCTGCGTCGCAGCGGGTCACGGTAGTGCTCGACCCGTACGTCACGGCGATGTTCCTCGGCGTCATCTCCAGCACGCTCAACGGCGAGGCCGTGGCCAAGGGCCGCAGCCTGTTCAAGGATCGCCTCGGCGATCAGGTCGCCAACCCGCTGCTGACGCTGGTCGACGACCCCACCAACACGTTGGCCTACACCGCTACCGACCTCGACGGCGAGGGCCTTGCCGCTCGTCGCAACGTGCTGATCGATGGTGGGGTGTTGCAGAAGTTCGTGCACAACAGCTACAGCGCACGACGCGTCGGCGGCGCCAGTACCGGCAACGCTGTTCGCGGTGGGTTCAAGGGCACGCCTGGCGTCGGTTGTCTGGCCATGCATCTGCTGCCCGGTGCTCGCGATCAGGCTGCGCTGGTCGCCGACGTGGACAACGGCGTGCTGATCCAGTCCGTGCAGGGTATGCACAGCGGCGTGAACCCGATCAGCGGCGACTTCTCGGTTGGCGCCTCCGGCCTGGTCATCACGAACGGCGTCGTCGGTGCGCCCATCCGCGAGTTCACCATTGCCTCTACTCTTCAGCGCATGCTGCTCGACGTGGTGGAGGTTGGCGGCGACGTCGACTGGCTCCCCATGCGCGCTGCCGGCGTCAGCCTGGTGATCAGTGACATCACCCTCTCCGGCGCCTGATCTCCGACTCGTGCCGACACCGCAGCCAGCCGCCGTTGCTCGACACCCGCACCTGGCGCAGCCACTGGCCGCTGGCTTGGTGCGCGTCGACCTGCACAGCCACACGATGTGGAGCGGTGACAGCACGACGACACCCGACGAGGTCGAGGGGGCGGTCGTCGAAGCGGGCCTCGACGTCTTGTGCGTCACCGACCACAACGCAGTACGGGGTGCCGCCGAGCTGACCAAAAGCTTGCCGTGTCGAGTCATTGTCGGCGAGGAACTGACGACGCACGCAGGTGAGATCATCGGCCTGTTCCTCACCGAGCGAATTGCGCCGGGCACGCCGCCAGCCGAGGCGGCTCGGGCAATACGTGATCAGGGCGGCGTGGTCTACATCCCGCACCCGTTCGACGCGATGCGCCGCAACATGGCAGAACCGGCGCTGTACGAACTTGCTCAGGCGGGCCTCATCGACGCAGTCGAGGTGCTGAATGCGAAGACCGCCTTGCGCACCCTCAACGAGCGCGCTGCCGCGTTCGCTGCCGAGTTCGACCTGGCCGGTGGTGCGGGCAGCGATGCACACGTGCCGCTGGCGCTCGGCAGTGCATACATCGAGATGCCCGACTTCGACGGCCCGGCCGACTTTCTCGCCAAGTTGCGCGAGGGCCGTATCGTTGGCCACCACTGGGACGAGCATCGTCCGTGGAAGCCGCGAATCATTCCCAGCCTTTCCAACGAGTAGAACTGACAGCCGTGCCCATCTTCCATGCCATCGCGCTCGGCCTCGTACAAGGCCTTTCCGAATTTCTTCCCATCTCCTCCAGCGGGCACTTGCTGCTGGTGCCGTGGCTGTTCGGCTGGAACGACTTTGCCGGCGACCCGCAGATCGAGAAGGCGTTCGACGTCGCCTTGCACCTGGGCACACTGGTCGCGGTGGTCGCGTACTTCTGGAGCGACCTCGTGGTGTACGTGCGGGAAGGCCTCCGGCTAGTGGTCAAACGTGAGAAGCCGGTGGACCCGAAGGGTCGCCTTGCGTGGCTGCTGGTCCTGTCGTCGGTGCCCGCCGCGGCCGCCGGCGCTGTGGGCGAGAAGTACATCGATGAGAAGCTGGGTACTCCCGTGCTGATCGCCGTCTCGTTGATCCTGTTCGGGCTGCTCCTCGCCTGGGCCGATCGGCGAGCCGGCACGAGAACGCTCGACGACTACACCACCAAGGACGCGCTGAAGGTCGGAGTTGCCCAGGTGCTGGCGTTGAACCCCGGTACCTCGCGCAGTGGTATCACCATGACGGCCGCCCGTTTCATCGGCTTCACTCGCGACGCGGCAGTGCGGGCAAGCTTCCTGATGGCGATCCCTGTCACCGCCGGCGCGATCGCGTACAAGATGGCCAAACTCGCGAGAGACGGCATTCCCGACGGCCTCGCACTACCCATGGTCGTGGGCATCATCACCTCGGGTCTCGCCGGCTGGCTGGCGGTGTGGGGCACTCTCAAGCTCATCCGCACGAGGTCGTTCATGCCGTTCGTGATCTACCGCGTGGCACTGGGCACGCTCGTGTTGCTGCTCATCGTGACGGGCGTACGCTCGGCCTGATGAATCAGCTGTCAGTTGCGCAGCCACTGGTGCTCCAGCGGGTTCCGCTCGGTTTCCAGTGGGCCACTGCAGACCCATTTCTGTTCTGCGTGCATCACCTCGATCTCTATCCGGAAGGCAACGCAGAGTTCGGTCCGCAGGGGTCGTTGGCCGGGCGTTCCATCGGCAATGACTTCCAGCCGCTCAACGGCTGGCGGATGTACCACGGCAGCACCGTGCCCGGCTTTCCCGAGCACCCGCACCGCGGTTTCGAGACCATCACGTTCGCGCGAAAGGGCTTCATCGACCACAGCGATTCGCTCGGTGCTGCTGCACGCTTCGGCCGCGGCGACGTGCAGTGGATGACCGCCGGCAGTGGCGTCGTGCACTGCGAGATGTTCCCGCTGCTCGACACCGATGGCCCGAACACCGTCGAGCTGTTCCAGATCTGGATGAATCTGCCCGCCAGCGACAAGATGGTCGACCCGTACTTCACCATG
>Ga0105047_10002535_pt1 | contig 32523 bp, 29 predicted proteins | sample MAT04_FD_78384 | JGI IMG/M metagenome (GOLD analysis project Ga0105047, IMG submission 78384) | Freshwater microbial communities from Lake Fryxell liftoff mats and glacier meltwater in Antarctica - MAT-04 (megahit assembly) | ecosystem: Environmental > Aquatic > Freshwater > Ice > Liftoff... | reverse complement strand
GAGTTGTAGCCCAGCAGCAAGGTGGCCAGCGACATCTCGCGCTCGGTCTTGCCCAGCACATCGGCGGTTTGCAGCAGGAAGCGCAGTACGCCGGTGCGTACCGCCTCGGTCAGCGCGGGCAGCGACAAGGCACCGTCGTAGCGGCCCAGGCCGGTGACGATGGCGCCAGTCAGGCTACCGCGCCGGCGCTCGTATGCATTGGGCACACGCAGGACCGAAGTCGCCGTCCCCAGCGGCCCGGTGTAAAGCCCGAGGTTGAAGCGCTCGCTCAGGTCGCCGTTCAGCAGCTCGCGGTCGATCAGTGCCTGCGGCCCGGCGATCGGGTCGTGTTCGTAGTGGCCGACCATGATCGGCTGCGACACGAAACGAAGGTCCGTCGCCTTGACGGTGACCTGCAGGCGGCGCTTGGCACGCGGCGGCACGCGGTTGCGCAAAGAGCTTCCCATCAGCGCGCGCTGCAACGCGTCGCCATCGTCTGCGATGGGCGGGCCGGCGTCGTAGGTCACCGGTGTCGGCTGCTCGATCGCGCGCACCGCGGCAGGCTGCATCGACAGGCGCGATGTGGTGCCCGAAGTCAGCAGCTCGACCAGCGCAGGGAAGTGCTCCTGGGTCGCTGGCAGGTCACCATGTTCGGCCGCCATGTAATAGAACCCGCCGATGCCGCCGATACGGCCCGACTCCCAGGTCACGGTGCCGTCGCCGCGCGTGGTGCCCACCATCTTGAGGCGGCCACCTTCCTCGCGTACGCCACAGGGCGTGTTGCGCGCGGTGCCGAAGACGTACAGGCTTTTACTCTCGTACTCGGCGGGCAGCGCTGGCTTGGCCGTTCCGTCCGCGGTCCAGAGCCAGCTCGCCGAATCGAGCACCGCCTGCGAAGGCTGGCCGACCCGACCGTTGCCGAACCAGAGGTCGCGCACCCTCTCCTTGAAACCGGCCCAGGTCTCGGTGCTTTGGTAGTCGAACAGCTCGCCGCCCCCTTCCTGGCCCTGAAATATGTCCTTGAAGCCGGGCTTGGGCAGCAGCTGCAGTGCGCCGCGGAAGCCGGCCACGATGTCCAGTACCTCCTGCATGTTGTGCGCCATATCGAGCCGCACCAGCGTGCGCAAGGTGTCGCCCTTGCCGATCAGGTTCTCGACCATCGAGTGCGCGCCCTGGTTCGGCGTGCCCAGCATCACCAGCCGCGCGCCGTCGCGTGCCATCAGTTCGTCCATCACCGCACGGCGCTTGTGGATGGTCGCGCGTACCACCAGCCCGCCCATGCTGTGCGCCAGCAGGCGGATCGGCTGCTTCGTTTCCTTCAGCAAACGGTCCAGCAGCGCGCCGAAACGCTCGGCCAGCACGTCCAGCGGCTGACGCCAGTCATAGGCGAATCGCTCCACCCGGTGGCTGCTGGCCAGCTCGCTGCACAACTTGCCGTAGAACATGGCGAACAGATCATCGGCTTCGACGCCGGCCTGGCCGAACGCGATCTTCTGAAGGCCACCCTTGGCGATGTCCAGCGGGTCGAACCAGACGCGGTCGTCCTTGCCGCGCTTCAGGTGGGAACCCATGACACCGGGCAGGACAATGACCACCGGCCGCTCGACCGCGGCGGCGTCGCGGGTCGATGCGGCCTGTAGTGCGTCGGCATATTCGGCTGGGCCCGGCAGCGCGCGGAAGGCATCGATGAGCTCTGGCTGCTCGGCCACCAGCCAGTCGCGCAGCGCCGTGCGGGTATCGATGTTGGTGAAGTAGCGGAAATGCGAAACATCCGCGCCGCGGTCGAACAGCACCTTCGCGTCTGCCTTGGGAGCGACTCCGGCCAGCATGGCAACCGTGTCGACAACCAGGTCGTTGTCGGTATTGTCGAAAAACAGGAAGTCGGTCAACAACACACCCAGGCGCCTCAGCAGGTTGCCGCCTTCGATGTCGCCGGCAATCACGGCCATCTGCATGCCGGCGCGCACCGGGGCGTCGCGCAACAGCTGGGCCATGGGCGAATCGGGCAGCATCGCTTCGATGCCGGGCACCAGGTGGGGGTTGGTGCGGTTCTTCGCGATCTCGATGACAACACGTTTGAACGCGGAATAAAACGGGCTGCCGAAGAAGAAGGGCACCTGGCCAATCAGCGTCAGCAGGCCCGACATGAACAAGTCGAAGTTCGCGCTCGCCAGCCGCGTTCCATTGGCCGGGCTCGCGACCCGGACGTAACGCTGCACGACGATCTCTCGCTCGCGCAGCAACTTGCCCAGGTGGCGCAGGTCCGCGCGCTGGTTGGCATGGGCGGCTTCCAGTTCGCCCTTGACACGTTGGGCCTCGGCGGCATCGGCGTCGCCCGTGCCTTCGAACGCATAGGCATAGCGATCGATCAGCGCATCGAAGTCGCCCAGGCACATCAGGTCGGCGACCAGCCCGCCGCGTGAGTGCGATACCAGGCTGACATGGGCGCCTTTGGGCAGGGCGTCGGCAAGCGCCAGCGCATTTTCTATCGGGCTTTGCGACAGGGTGCGATGTTCGAAGGCAAAAACGCCGCCGCTGAACTGGCGTTCGAACATGCTCCACAGATCGCGGTCCGCACTGCGCAAGTCGCCGAAGCTCCCCTGCGAACTCGACCCGGTGCCGTGTACGAAGACCAGCATCGGCTTGGTCTTCCACTCGGCCGGATCGCGGGCGGCAAAACCCGGTGCCTGCAGGTCTTGCGGGTTACCGGCGGCCCCGACCCAGCGGTAAAGGCCTGGCTTGACAGCGAGACGCGACTCGATTGCCGCCATCAAGGCCTTCGTCCCCAGCCAGCTGACGCCAAGCTGAGCGGCCTCGGCCACCCCTTCGCCTCGCAGCAGTTCCAGGGCCTTTTCCAGGATGCTGTCGCCCAGGGGCTGTGTGACCAGTGTATAGACCTTGCTGATCAGGCCACCGGCCGCGTCGCCCAGGAAACCGCGCGGCACCGCGCCTTCGGCGCGCAGCTTTTCCAGCAGAATTTCGCCATTAGGCCCCAGCAGTTCGGGATGGGTCTGGCGCAGGGTGTCGCGCAGCCGGGTCGCGCTGCTGATGAAGGTGCTGCCATCGGTCAGCTCCAGCACGACGATCTCGTCGCCCTGCGCAGCGTGCGCCTTCTCGGTCACTTCCTCTATCGCTGCGCGCGCGCTGGCACCGACATCGAAGTTGCCTGTGGGCCGGAGATAACCGGCGGGCAGGAATTCGTCTTCGTCCTGCCCGACCGAGCGGGCGGCGGGCTTCAGCCAGGACGGCAGTGCCGGCGCGTTCTCACGCCCCTGGAGTGTGAGCGTGATTTTGGGCTCGGCCATGGTGGCGCTCCTTGATTGTTGCCTGCCCATCGCCGGTGGCGGATGGGGAATCAGCTGCATATCCTGTGTATGCGGACGGCAGCGCTACCCACGATCCGGGGGCTTTGGGCATCACTCGCGGATGTCTAGCAGGCCGGTTGATCGCCGCGCGCCAGGGTAGTTGTCGATGTCGATGCACAAAGCGGTTTTAGCCACGGTGACCTCCTCGGATGTTGACATCTGGCTGTCGGTGGTCAGTATAGGTACGCCCATTCGGGTTGACAAGGATGGATGAGTCGCCTGCGGACCGAATACCATGCCCACATGAGCGCCATTTTCCTTTCCTATCGCCGCGACGACAGCGCGGGCTTCGCCGGCCGGCTGGCCGATGCGCTGGAGGTGGCATTCGGCCACGGCAGCGTGTTCCGCGACGTGGACGACATCCGTCCCGGTGAGGATTTTGCGCAGGCCATCGAGTCGCACCTGCGGGGCGTGAGCGCGGTGCTGGTGATGATCGGTCCGAACTGGCTTGGTGCCAGCAGCGGCGGAAAGCGGCGGCTGGACGATGCGGACGACTTTGTCCGCCAGGAGATCCAGGCCGCCCTGGCTTCGGGCAAACCGCTGATCCCCCTATTGGTGAGCAATGCCACCATGCCACTTGCAGCCGACCTGCCCGCCGCAATCGCGGGCTTGTCCCGGCGTCAGGCCGTGGTGCTGACCGACAGCAATTGGCGGGGCGATGTGGAACGATTCGTGAAGGATTTGCGAGCGCTGCTGCAGGCCGGCGGCAACGTCCCGGTCCAACGGCGCTGGGTGCCTGGACTGGTCGGCGCCGTCATCGCGCTCGCGGCGATGGGCTGGGCGTTCCAGGCGTGGCGACCGCAGCCGCTCGCGCAACCGGCTCAACCTGTCGCCTCGTCCACCCCGACAGCTGACGTGACCGGACGTTGGACAGCGCGGATGAAATACGACTGGGGTGATCAGTACGATGAGGTTTTCGAGTTCAAGTACCTGGGCGATGCCCTGCACGGCACGGCCACCTACCAGACCGGCCGTCTGACCATCGAGCAGGCCAGGCTCAAGGGCGACTGGATCAGTTTTATCACTCGTAGCCAGGAAATGCTGGGTAGCAATAACCCCTGGAAAGAGGTCACCCATCGCTACACCGGGCAAGTGACGCCCGACGGGATCCGCTTCACCATGGAAAGTGGCGGCGGCTATTCCATTCACCCGCCGCTAGAGTTCACCGCCAAGCGGGTGCAGAAACCGTGAGCGAACAGGAGTCGTCTCAGCCGTTCATGCCGCCAATGCCGCCGCCGCATCACAGCCTTCGCTGACGTGTGGACTCAAGGCAGGTGGTGCGACAACAGTTCGAACACGTCCTTTTCGCTTTCGCTGCTGTCGGCCGTCGTGATGCGCCGCTGCATCCGCACGTATCGCTTGGTTTGCGCAGCGTACCAGACCAGGTAATGCACGCGCACCGGCTCCAGCCGCGCCTGCGAGAACGTGCCGGTCTTCCCGCGGGTGCTCCAAACCTCGACCTTGATTGCATCGAACCTGCCGGCCGGCACCTGTACCGATTCCCGGCCCAGCACCCTGGCCTCGGAGTACCAGCCTGTCCATTGCGGATCGAGATCGGGTGTCGCCAGGCCGGACAGCAAGCCTTGTTGCAGCAGGTCGACGAAGGCGCCGAAATACGGACTGAACTCCGGGCCGATCGAGCTCCACGCAATGAAATCGGGCCTGTCGCCGCGTGAGCGCTGCAGCTCCGCGCCCCCCACCGTTTCGGGCACCAGCACGTTCAGCGCATCGGTCACAACCGTGCCAGCGACGGAACGCGCCACGATCTCGATCCGCCGTTGCGCACTGGTGCGCCATTTGCCGGACGAACTGTAGATCCAGCGTTCGCCCGCCACCGGTCTGGCGGTGGGCGCGACCTGGGGCGACGTCGCGGGTGCTGGCGCGGCAGCTGGGGATGCCGTGCCGGAGCCCGCTGCAGCATCCGCCCTCGCGGTCGCCGTCGCTGCAGGTACCGGGCCCCGGCCAGACGCGGTCGCGGATGCGTCTGGCCGCGTGGGTGCGCCTGCCGCCGCAGGCATCACGGCAAGCCGCTTGCTCGTGCTCTGGTTGCCACGGCGCGCCGTGAGCGTGAATAGGGTCGGTGCATCGATCGCGACAGTCACGCAATCCTGATCGGTTCTGGCAAGATCGCCCGGCTGCGGTGCGAGCTCCAGCCGGGTCGCATCGCTGACGCGGTAACACACGCGCACCTGGCTTCCAGCCGCTGTCGCCGTGAACGCGCGAATGGTCGGCATCGGCGTGGCGTTGGGCGTCTGCGCGGGCGCGGTGCCAGACAGAGGCGCCGTCGCGGCAGCCGGACCCGGAGCCGAACCCGGACCCGGCGCGGGCGCCGGAACCGGCTTGGGCACAGCGGCGGCGGCAGATTCAGCCGGCGCGCGGGTTGCAGAAGATGGCGCCGATGGCAGGGTCTGCGATACAGTGGCATGCGGTTCAGGCGCCAACGCCACTGCCGGTCCGGGTTCGATCGTTCGGGATGCGCTTGCGCTGGATGCCGGGCGGGCCGTCGCAGCCTGCGAGGTGGCATCCGACGCGGCTTTCGCGGGTGCATCGCGCGGGCGTACGAAACCCCACCAAATTGCGGCAAGCATTACCAAACCCGCTGCAACCGTCAGCCAGGTCCTGACGCCTACCGCGCCATGGTGCGGGCCAGAGTCCGCCGTTTCGTTGTGCGCCGCGCTTCGGACCGCCGGTACGTCCGGCACCGCGGCGGACGGCGCGTATGCCGTCGATGCCACCGCAAGGGATGGGACCGGTGGCGCTTCGTCCAACCCGAGAATGACTTCGAGGGCGCGGATCAGCTCGCCCGTTGACGCGTCCCATTGCTTGTGGTTGACCTCGACGGCCTGGCGCCGCGTCAGTGCCTTGATGTCATCGGGCAATTCATCCACGCGGGGCATCACTGCCCCGCCCACCAGCACCGGCACGACGCGGATTTTGCGTCTGAGTGCGGTGCCGGTTTCCAGCCGGATGAAGTCATGGGCGTCGTCGAGTCGCCGTCGACCCGCGGAATCCGCGATCGTGGCCCATTCGTCGCCGATCACGACGATCAAGACCTGGCAGGAACTGACGGCCTGCTCGATGGCCTCGACAAAGTCGAGGCCCGGCGCGATGCCCTCGACATCCATGAACACACGCTCCGGCCCGAAATGCCCCGCCAGACGGTCGTACAGCCGTCCGGCATAACCGGCTGAATCGTCGCGTCGATAGCTGATGAAGATGCCGTTCATGGATTCATTGCGCCCCCTTGCGCTGCGCGGGTCCGAGCGGACCGAGACGATGGCGCTGCTGGCGCCGCATCCGTATTCGCCGAATCGCTGGTCTGCCCGATGATGGAGCAATCCGAAGCATGGCGCAACCCGGGCGTGGCCGTGTCCGGGTTGGCCGGATCCGCCGTGCGGAGCTCGCCGCGCGCACGTCGGTGTTTGTCGAAAAAGGTGCTGCCTTGAGCGCTGTCAATGCCGGTATCCGATGCGCGGTCATGATGTGCGAGTAAGGCAGTGCCGGTCAGCTCGGATAGGATGGTGGCGAGCACGTCGTGAACGCGGCGCCGCTCGAGAACATGCTTGTTGAATTTTGGGAACCAGACCATGGATGAATTGACTGCCGAACATCGCGACGATCTCGCCAAGAAGTTAGCTGCGCGCAAGCAGGTGATGCGCGACGAAATCAGTGCGGGGCTTGCCGGCCTGCACGGGGAAACGATCGAGGATATCCTGGCTGGCACCACCGATGCGGGGGATATATCGTCGGCCAACCAGCTGAGCGAAGTCAGCAATGCGGAAGTGGCGCGCGACACCGCGGAATTGCGCGACATCGTCGCAGCCCAGGCGCGTATCTCCGCAGGAACCTATGGCATCTGCATCGACTGTGATGTGCCAGTCCCGTATGCGCGTCTTGATGCGTATCCGACTGCGAAACGCTGCATTCCATGCCAGGAAATCCGCGAGCAAAAGCTCGGGTCGGCCCCGCACCGCTGATCGATACTGCCGCCTGCGTCGGCAGCTGCCCTTTTGGCGACGACGCCGCGGTGTGCGGCATGTGCGGCTGACCGCGGGACGCTTGACGACGGCCCGCGCGATTGCGACACGTTGCTGCAAGCCACCGCGCCCCCAGCCTCCTACCGCGCCCGCACGGTCGGTTCGACGCCTGCCCGAGTCAACCGGGGCGGGTTCGCCTGGCGCACACGCATCCCACCAGCAGGCAACCGGCCAGCAGGAGTGCCCATGTGGAGGGCTCCGGCACCGCGGCGGCAATGAGCGCCACCTGGCCATTGATGCCCATCACATAGATATTGCCCAGCCCATCCTCGCCGAACGAACTGAGCTGATTGACGCCGAATGGCGTTCCCAGTTCGGCCGTGCGTTCGGTCAGGCCAGCCGGGCTGCCGGCATTGTTGCGCACTGTGAAGATGCGTCCGGAGACGAAATCACCGAAGAAATAGCTGCCGTCCAGACCGGGCTCGGCAGTGCCGCGGTAGACATAACCGCCGATCACCGACCGTCCCAAACTGGTGTGAGCGTAGTCCAGGAACGGAGCTACCGCACCTGGGGGTGCAGCGTCAGCCACTGCCGGGTTGTCGTCATTGCCCTCACGGGCGCGCCAGCCATAGTTGCTGCCGCCGCTGCTCCCCTGCAGTTCAAGGTTGATCTCCTCACGCGCATTCTGGCCGACATCGGCGATCCAGAAGTCGCCACTCAGCCGGTCGAAACTGTTGCGATACGGATTACGCAAGCCGTAGGCCCAGATTTCGTCGTTGCCTGCGACGCCGACAAAAGGGTTATCCACCGGAACGCGGTAACCGCCACCTGCCGCTGGCGTCACACGCAAAATCTTGCCCAGATTGCTCGACAGGTCTTGTGCCAGGTTGTCCGGGTCGTTGCTGCCACCGCCGTCACCGGTGCCGATATACAGCTGACCGGGATCGGCGCCGCGAAATCCGATCCAGCCAGCCTTGTGGTTGTTGCGGCCCGCGGGTTGCTGCACCGTGAGCAGCTCGGCTTCGGTTGCCCTGTCGACGCTATCGGCGTTTGCTGATATCGCGGTGAATGAAGAAACCACCGTGTTGAAGCTCTTGTCGATATAGTTCACGTAGAAACGACCATTGGTAGTAAAGCCCGGATCGAAGGCCAGGCCAAGCAGGCCGCGCTCTCCGGAGCTGTCCACCAGCGCGGAGATGTCCAGATAGGTCGACTTCACACCGTTGTCAACGAGCTGGATCCGCCCGGCTTTCTCGACGATGAACAGCCGTGTATCGCCTGCTGGCGCGGTCAGATAGACTGGGGTTGCGAACGTGTGCGGCAGGAATCGGGATTCCAGTGCCAGGGACGCGAGCGGCGCGGCCAGGGCTGCCGTCAACGCAAGGGTGATGAATCGGCGCATGCAGTTTCCTCCTGATCCGTACCCTCGTGATCCGAGGGCTGAAGCACCAGTCTGGCGATCCTGTGCGTTGTCGTCAAGAGCCCATTGGTACCCATTGACAACCAACGGTTCCAACGCCGGTCGTGCCGCGCAATGCCACCGGTGTGACGGCCACTGCGGCCCGATCGAACAGCCAATGACCAACAGGCGTTGACCCACGAACAGGCCGATGCGGATGACTCTGCCCGGGAGAGCCCGCCTGATAATGAAGGCCCTTTCAGCCCTGCCCATCCCTGCCACCCGAAGTCCATCGGTTGCATGGACACCTCATCAGGAAGCCAGCAGATGATCAACAAGATTGTGAACACGATCGCCGAAGCACTGGCAGGCGTACGCGATGGCTCCACCGTCATGATCGGCGGATTCGGCACCGCAGGCATTCCGAACGAGCTGATCACCGGCCTGATCGAACAGGGCGCCAAGGACCTCACGATCGTCAACAACAACGCCGGCAATGGCGAAGCCGGGCTGGCGGCCCTGCTCAAGGCGAGCCGGGTACGCAAGGTGATCTGCAGTTTTCCGCGCCAGGTCGACAGCCAGGTCTTCGACGGCCTGTACCGCAGCGGCCAACTGGAACTGGAGCTGGTGCCCCAGGGCAACCTGGCCGAGCGTATCCGCGCCGCCGGCGCCGGTATCGGCGCATTTTTCTCGCCCACCGGCTATGGCACCGAGCTGGCGAAAAACGCAGACGGTTCGCCCAAGGAAACGCGCGAGATCAACGGCCGCCACTATGTGCTGGAGATGCCGATCCATGCCGACCTTGCGCTGATCAAGGCCGAACGCGGCGACCGCTGGGGCAACCTGACCTACCGCAAGGCGGCGCGCAACTTCGGCCCGGTGATGGCCACCGCAGCCCGGACCACCGTGGCCTCGGTATACGACATCGTCGAGCTCGGCGTGCTCGACCCCGAGCAGATCGTCACCCCCGGCATCCACGTACACCGGATCGTGTTGATCGACCGCGTGGCCACACGGTCCGGTGGCGAAAAGAAAGCAGCCTGACATGACCTACCACAAGCGCAGCAAGGACCAGCTCGCCCGCCGCGTGGCGCAGGACATCCACGAGGGCGCGTACGTCAACCTCGGCATCGGCATGCCGACGCTGGTGGCCAACCATATTCCGGCCGACCGCGAAGTCATCCTGCACAGCGAGAACGGCATCCTGGGCATGGGTCCGGCGCCGGCCGAGGGCGAAGAGGACTACGACCTGATCAACGCCGGCAAGCAGCCGGTCACGCTGCATGCAGGCGGCGCCTATTTCCACCATGCCGACAGTTTCGCGATGATGCGGGGCGGCCATCTGGACATCTGCGTGCTCGGCGCATTCCAGGTCTCCGCGACCGGCGACCTGGCGAACTGGCACACCGGAGAGCCCGGAGCGATTCCGGCCGTGGGCGGCGCCATGGACCTGGCCATCGGCGCCAGGCAGACCTGGGTCATGATGGACCTGCTGACCAAGCAGGGACAAAGCAAGGTGGTGGCACACTGCAGTTACCCGCTGACCGGTATCGGCTGCGTCAAGCGCATCTATTCCGACCTGGCCACGCTGGCCTGCACGCCCCAGGGCCTGCAGCTGATCGACAAGGTCGAGGGCCTCGGGCACGCCGAGCTCGAGAAACTGGTCGGCCTGCCAATCGCCATCTGACCATCCCAGTCGCGTCTGCCAGCGCCGCGATGACACAAACCTGGAGAAGCCCATGAAACACGCCTATATCTGTGACGCCATCCGCACCCCCTTCGGCCGTTACGGCGGCGCACTGAGCTCGGTGCGTACCGACGACCTCGGCGCGATTCCAATCAGGGCCCTGATGGCACGCAATGCCAAGGTCGACTGGCAAGCGGTCACCGATGTCATTTACGGCTGCGCCAACCAGGCGGGGGAGGACAACCGCAATGTGGCGCGCATGGCAGCATTGCTGGCTGGGCTGCCAATCGAAGTGCCCGGCGCCACGGTGAACCGTCTGTGCGGCTCCGGCCTGGACGCGATCGGTACCGCGGCACGGGCCATCAAGGCCGGCGAAGCCGCGCTGATGATCGCCGGAGGGGTCGAGAGCATGAGCCGCGCGCCGTTCGTGATGCCCAAGGCCGAGTCCGCGTTCAGCCGCGGCAACGCGGTCTACGACACGACGATCGGCTGGCGTTTCGTCAACAAACTGATGAAGTCCCAGTACGGCGTCGACTCCATGCCCGAGACCGCCGAGAACGTGGCCGCCGACTACAAGATCGAGCGCGAGGCGCAGGACCGCATGGCCCTGGCCAGCCAGCGCAAGGCCCTGGCGGCGCAGAAGTCCGGCTATTTCGATTCCGAGATCACGCCAGTGTCGGTGGCGCAGAAAAAAGGCGATGCGGTCGTCGTCAGCCAGGATGAACACCCGCGCGACACCTCGCTCGAATCGCTGGCAAAGCTCAAGGGCGTCGTGCGCCCGGACGGCAGCGTGACCGCCGGCAATGCCAGCGGCGTCAACGATGGAGCCTGCGCGCTGCTGCTGGCCGACGAAGCCAACGCCGCGAAACACGGGCTGACGCCGCGCGCGCGCGTGGTCGGCATGGCCACGGCCGGTGTGCCACCACGCATCATGGGTATCGGCCCGGCACCGGCCACGCAAAGGGTGCTGGCGCTCACGGGCCTGACGCTGGCGCAGATGGACGTGATCGAACTCAACGAAGCTTTCGCCGCCCAGGGCCTGGCTGTGCTGCGCGAGCTCGGTTTGCAGGACGACGACCCGCGCGTCAACCCGAACGGCGGCGCCATCGCGATCGGCCATCCTCTGGGCGCCAGCGGCGCGCGCCTGGCTACGACCGCGGTGAATCAGCTGCACAAGAGCGGCGGCCGTTATGCCTTGTGCACGATGTGTATTGGCGTAGGGCAAGGCATCGCGCTGGTCCTGGAACGGGTCTGAACGCGGGAACGTGCTGCGCAACTTCAATGGTTCTACCGGCGCCACACTCGCCGTGACCGGCGCCAACGTCGCGGTGCAGCGCATCCACCTGGGCACACTCGGCATACTGGGCGGCGATGGCACGCTGACGATTCTTGGCACGGGCAGCCTGTGGTCGGCCGGAACCATGTCGGGTGGCGGTACGACGCGAATCGCCGCAGGCGCCGACTTCACCGTGACCGGATCCCAGCGCAAGTACCTGGGCGCGCGCGCCCTGGACAACCAGGGCACGCTGATCGAAGCGACCAGCGGCGACTGCGTCGAGTTCGACGGCGCCGCAACGCTGACCAATGGCGGCACCTTCGAGATCCGCAGCAACGGTACCTGGGGCACATTCACCGGCGTATCGGGCAGTCTGGCACTCACGAACACCGGCACGTTGCGCAAGATGCTGGGGCTGGGCGATTTCGCTCTCACCCAGACGACGCTCACGAACACCGGCGTGGTCGACGTGCTCGTCGGGCGGATACTCGTCAACGGCACTGTGCTGTGAGGCGTCGGGCGAAGGGCGACACCCGGGCTTGCCCTATCAGTATCGGCGCGCGGTACCGTTGGCAACCACGACCCGATCCCCTACCCGTACGTCCCCGGCCGCGTCCTGCGTCACCGTGACACGGGATCCATCGTTCATCCGCACCACCAATTGCACGGCATCGGCGGCTTGCCCCCGGTTGTTTTTCTCGACCTGGTGTCCCGCATAAGCGCCGCCCGCGGCGCCGAGCACGGTGGCGGCCGTGTTGCCGCTCCCCTTGCCGACCTGGTTGCCGAGCACGCCGCCGACCACCGCCCCCACGATCGTGCCAGCCCCGATGCCGCCGCTCGACTCCTGCCGGACCATCTGCATCGATTCGACGACGCCATACTGCGCGTACTGGTTGCTTGCAGTCGGATAAGTGGTCTGCGTCGTGTTGCTCGGTCGGTTGTCAACGGTGCCACAGGCGGTCAACGTGAGGAGCGTTGCAATGCCGGCAGCGGCAGTGATGGTTCGAATGGTGTGCATGGTGTGTTCTCCGGTTTGCGCCCGGATTGGGCGCCAGGCACAAGCGCCTGTTTCGCCATTGTGTTCACACCGACAGCACATTTCCATCCGACCAAGGTCACTCAGTGTGTCGGAATGCAGCGCGTCCGGCGGGTCGCGATGTCCTACGCGGCGCAGCCATCACTGCGACCCCCCGCGATTACACGTCGGCATAGCACTGGGAAAACGGCAGCCGCGGCAGCCGCCGCAGCCGCGCCCGCCCCGCCGAATCACCGCGCCACAGATCTGGCCGGCAGCGATCGCCTGGCGCAAATCCCGCCGACCAGCAAGCATCCTGCCAGAAACAGGGCCCAGGTCGGGGGTTCCGGCACGGCGGCGGCGATCAGAACGACCTGGCCATTGATGCCCATCGCATAGATATTGCCCAGACCATCTTCACCGAACGAACTGAGTTGGTAGGGTCCGAACGGCGTGCCCAGTTCAGCCGTACGTTCTGTCAGGTCGCTCGGGTTGCCACCGGCGTTGCGGACGGTGAAGATCCGCCCGGTGACAAAGTCGCCGAAAAAATAGCTGCCGTCCAGGCCAGGCTCTCCAGTGCCATGGTAGACATAGCCACCGATGATGGATTGGCCGAACGTCGCGTGGGTATAGTCCAGGAGCGGATCCACCGCACCTGCCGGCGCGGCGTCGGGCACGGCCGGGTCGTCCGCAGCTCCTTCACGGGCGGGCCCACCGTAATTGCGGCCGCCCGTCACGCCCTGCATTTCCAGGTTGATCGCTTCGCGGACGTTCTGGCCGACGTCGGCAATCCAGAAGTCGCCGCTCAATCGGTCAAAGCTGTTGCGGTAGGGATTGTCCTTTGCAGCAGTCCCGTTGCACCCGGGCAGCCTTGCCTGCACAGCCGCGCACCACGCGCCGCGCGTGAATCAAACCTTTGTGGGTTCGCCAGCTTGCTGCATCGCCCACATCTGCTCATAGCGCCCCTGCGCAGCAAGCAGTTGCGGGTGCGAACCCCGCTCGACGATCTGCCCGCCGTCCATCACCAGGATCTCGTGCGCGTCGACGATGGTCGACAGGCGGTGCGCAATCACCAGCGTGGTCTTGCCGCGCGCCACGGCCCGGAGTTCGGCCTGGATCGCGCGTTCGTTGGCCGAGTCCAGCGCGCTGGTGGCCTCGTCGAAGATCAGGATCGGCGGGTTTTTGAGCAGCGTGCGCGCGATCGCCACCCGCTGCTTCTCGCCCCCGGAGAGTTTCAGTCCGCGCTCGCCCACCGTCGCTTCGTAACCGGCCGGCGTGCTGATGATAAAGTTGTGGATATGCGCCGCGCGAGCGGCCTCCTCCACCTGTTGCTGGTTCGCGCCCGGACTGCCGTAGGCGATGTTGTAGGCGATGGAATCGTTGAACAACACCGTGTCCTGCGGCACGATGCCGATCGCGCGGCGTACGCTGGCCTGCGTCACGGCGCGGATGTCTTGCCCGCCGATCGTGATGCGGCCTTGCTGCACATCGTAGAAACGGTACAGCAGCCGCGCCAGCGTCGACTTGCCGGCGCCCGACGGCCCCACGACCGCCACCGTCTTGCCCGCGGGAATCTCGAACGAGACGTCGTTCAGGATCGTGCGCCGGGCTGCGGCGTCATCCACCTTGCCGCTGTCGTAGGCGAACGACACCCGCTCGAAACGCACGGTGGGTGGCCCGTCGATGCGCAGCGCGAGCGCCTGCGGCGGATCGGCGATCTCGCGCTCCTGCTCCATCAGGCGGAACATCTTGTCCAGGTCGGTCAGGCTTTGCTTGATCTCTCGGTACAGGGTGCCCAGAAATCCGAGCGGGATGTAGAGCTGGATCATGAATGCGTTGACCATGACCAGGTCGCCCAGCGTCATGCGGCCGTCGACGACACCTTGCGTGGCGCGATACAACATCGCGACCAGCGAAGCGGCGATGATCAATTGCTGGCCGGTGTTGAGCAGGCTCAGCGTGCTCTGGCTCTTGATGGCCGCCTTGCGGTAGCGCTCCAGGCTCTCGTCGTAGCGCCGCGCCTCGAACTCCTCGTTGTTGAAGTACTTGACAGTCTCGTAGTTCAGCAGCGAGTCGATGGCCCGGCTGTGCGCCGTCGAATCGAGTTCGTTCATCTCGCGCCGGAACTGCGTGCGCCACTGGGTGACGGTCACCGTGAACGTGATGTAGACCACCAGCGCGATGATGGTGATCCAGGCAAACCAGACATCGAATTTCACCGCCAGCAGGGTTAGCACCAGCGTGACCTCGATCAGCGTGGGGCCGATACTGTAAAGCGAATACGAGATGAGCGAATGCACGCCGCGGGTGCCGCGCTCGATGTCGCGCGTCATGCCCCCCGTCTGCCGATCGAGGTGGAACCGCAGGCTCAGCGCGTGCAGGTGCCGGAACACCTGCAGCGAGATCGAGCGCGCCGCACCTTCGGTCGCCTTGGAAAACACCAGCTCGCGCAGCTCGGTGAACAAGGTCGTCGACAAGCGCAGCAGGCCGTAACCGAGCAGCAACGCCACCGGCACCACCAGCACGGCCTGCATCACCTCGCTGCCACTGGCCTGCGCCAGGTTGCGCCCGCCGTTCGGGCTCAAACCGTCGACCAGTTCCTTGAGCAGCAACGGCACTCCGATGTTGGCCATCTTGGCGGCGACCATGAAGGTCAGCGCCGCCCCGACCCGCCACTTGTATTGCCACAGATAGGGCAGCAGGCGCGCCAGCGTCGACCAGTCGGATCGGCTGCTGTCAGGGCCGCCCGGCGCCGAGGTCGCCGGAGTTGGCGCAATGGCTTCAGCGGCGCGGCGCATCGGCGGACCATGACGAAGTGGTGCAAACTGTCCACCCGGGTTGGTCAGCAGGGCCGGCCATGGCCGGTAACACCTGACGAGCGGCCCATTCCCCGATTGGCGTCAGGCGCACCGGCAGCTCTCGCAGAACAGACGTCATGTCAACGCTGAACGGACGCTCGGGCGCAGTGTTGTACCAGGTGTAGATCCGCTGCAGCTCATGCATCATGGAATCGACGGCGAGCGACGATTTGCCATCGAACGCCTGGCGCATCGGCTGACAGAAGTCCTCGACGCTCTGACTCTGATGGGTCAATGGTCGGCCCCAGGCCTGTGACAGCTTGCGGGTCAGTTCTGGCAGGCGCACCGTCTCGGCGTCAAATATGCGGCGGCGCATTTCATGGCGCGCATCCTGGGCGGCAAAGCCGCGCTTGTCGCGCGGCACCGGCAGGCTGGTGTTGAAGATCAGCGCCCGCGTGCTGGGCGAACGCGCCGCGGCCAAAGCGATGGTTTCAGCGGCGGCCACCAGTGGCGCGGCCACCTGGAACGACGTCGAGGGCAGATTGAGGAACACCGCTTGCGACCCCTCAACGGCTTGCGCCAACGAACGACTGTCGGCAAAGTGCGCCCAAACCGTCTCCAGCGCGATGCCGTCCACACTCCACGGCCCGGCCGAGCGGCTGACCGCCACCGGCTGATGACCCGCACGAATCAGGGCATGCACCTGGGCGCTCCCCTGATCTCCAGTTGCACCAAATACCGTCACTCGCATGCTGACATCCAATTCATATCGTGGCCAATCCCGGTCATCGGCCGGCATCCCGTGCCCGGGGCTGGCCGAACGCTCGCAACAACATACGGCTTCAGGGACAATCCGTGTGAACCCATTCACGGACGGGACAGGGGCGAACGGCGCCCCCTGCCGACCAAAGCCTTCGATTGTGACCATGTCCAGCCCCCCTGACTCCAGCAAGGTTCTGTTACCCACCGACAAGGAACTGGTGCTCAAGGTCATCCCCATGCCGGCAGACAGCAATGCCAATGGTGACATCTTCGGTGGCTGGGTCATGGCCCAGGTCGACCTGGCGGGATCGGTGATTCCGGCCCGCCATGCCCAGGGCCGGGTGACCACGGTGGCAGTCAACGAGTTCGTGTTCAAGCAGCCGGTGCGGGTGGGCGACATCCTGTCGTTTTTCTCATCGCTGACGCGCGTGGGCCGTACCTCGATCACCGTGCAGGTCGAGGTGTATGCGGAGCAATTCCGCTCCCAGGGCACCTATGTCAAGGTGACCGAGGCGTCGGTCACCTATGTCGCCATCGATGAGCTCGGTCGCCCGCGCGCGCTGCCGGCCATCACCGGAGCCTACGCCAGAATGTAGACCCCTGCCCCCGTGGACAGCAGTTTCCCGTCCGAACCGCGAAACTCCATGCGGGTCGAAGCAACCCGCGAGCCCAGCCGCATCACGGTGGCGTGCAGATCAAAATACTCGCCGATGCCCGGGCGCAGGTAGTCGATCCGCAGGTCGATGGTGCCGAGTTTGGCAAACCGCAGCAATCGCTGCTGGGGCGGCTCGTCCATATGTCGCGCGCCGATCGCTGCCATCACCGCCAGGCCACCCATCGCGTCCAGGCCGGCGCTGATGACGCCGCCGTGCAGGCGGTTGTGTGCATAGTGGCCGATCAATTCGGGGCGCATCGGGATGCGGCCAACAACCTGCTCGGGCCCCAGCATCCGGATCTTCAGGCCCAGCGTCTGGTTGAAGACGATCAACTCCTCGAAGATCTTCTTCAGGCCGGCGACGAACTCCGGCTCGAACGCCACCGCGGATGGGGGCACGGCGTGTCGCTTGGGGCTCATGTTGTTCGCGCTCAAGTAGATCCGTCTGCTGCTCGATAAAGCGCAATCCCCGCGTCACCAAACTTTTCCAGCTGCTCGAGCCCATGGCGGTATCCCGCCTCGACGATCCGGTCGAATTTCGACCAGTCGAGCATGCCGAACATGGTGACACCCGGCGAAAAATGCAGGTCCACCAGCGACTGTGATTCCTGCTGGCGGGCATAGCTGTACATCATGCTGGTGTTGAGCAGCAGCGTGGTCAGCGATGGCAGGCGGTAGCGACGGGCGGAACCCCGCAGCCGGTCACGCATCAACTCCAGAGCGCCGGGCACCTCGTCCATCTCGTAGTGCAATCCGCGGTCCCGCAGCAGGTCGACACCGATGATCCGCGCGGCGCCGCGCCGGTCCATGACATCGGTGGGGAAATTGTTGAACGTCCCGCCGTCAATATGCAACTCGCCGCCCAGCATGACCGGTGGCAAAGCCCCGGGAATGGACACGCTGGCGCGGATCGACTTGGCCAGCGGCCCGCGGGTGTGCACCACCTCGCGCGCCGCGGAATAGTTGCTGGTGATACAGAAATAGGTCTTCCACAGGTCTTCGATGTCGATGTGTTGTCCGCGGCTGTTCACGACTGCAGAGTCGATGATGCGCCGCAGCCGCTGGCCGCTGATCAGCGATATCAGCGGCACCATGTTGTAGTCGCCGGTGGGGCTCTCCCGGAACGCGAAGCGCGCCGCATCGATCACCGCCCGCGCCGGCATGTCCATGCCGGCATATGCCGCCATGACCGCACCGATGCTGGTTCCGGCCACCAGGTCGAACACGATGCCGGCTTCCTCCAGCGCGCGCAGCACGCCCAGGTGCGCAAATCCGCGTGCGCCCCCCCCAGAGAGCACCAGGCCGACGGTGTTGCGGCTGACGACCCGCGCCAGCCGCTGCCAGTCCCGGGTCAGGCCGCGCCGCACATGCACATGGCCCGACAGGCGCCGCAGACCCAGCCAGCGCCCAGTCCCGGTGGGCGAGCGGCGGTCGTCGGGATGCAGCAGCACCAGTCGCTGCTGCGCCTCGTCTTCGTCGTCCGCGATGTGCAGGCCAGCCTCGTTGGGATGCAGGTCCGGCGACTGGTCCGCGTCGGCCACCAGCAGCAGCTCATCACAGTGGCGGATGCAGCGCTGCGTCCACTCGGTGCGCTCCCGGTCGGCCACGAAGACGACGAAATCATGCCGGGCCTCGATCTTGTCCAGCCACACCGTGACTTGGCGTGAACGCACGACGTCGGTGCGCGAGGCCTGTACCGCTCCGGGCTCGCCGAGTTGTTCGTCCGCGCGCTGCGAGGTCACGACGGTGGTTGCGCCGTGTCTCATCAGGTGCTGCGCCAACTGCCGCGCGAACTCCGGCAGGTCGATGTTGCGGGTGATGCCCAGCACGCCGATGATGACCGGCTTGGTCACCGGCTTTCGCCCGCTGTTGACGCGCTTGAAGCGCTCGATGACCTGGCGCGTCATGTTCAGCGACACCAGCGGATAGGCCAGCAGCAGTTCGCGAAACACGGCCTTGGAAAAGCGGGCCAGCACACTGTCGCGGATCGCCATCACGGTCGCGGTGCGCGGCTCGCCGGTGAAGAACGCCATCTCGCCGACGGTCTCGCCACGGGCGATCTCGCCGAGCACGGACCGGGCGCCGGTCGCATCGATGCAGCTCGCCCGCAGCCGACCGCTGACGACAAAGAAGAGGCTCTCGTCATGTTCATCCTGGCGGAACAACACCTCGCCGCCGCCGAGCTCGATCCACTCGACCCGTGGCAACACATGGCGCAGCATGTCGGGGTCAAACGGACCGAACACCGTGGTCAGTCCATCGATCAGCATGCCGTGGTGGGCGTCGAGCAGTTCTTCCGGGGAACGCAGGGGCATGGACGTGGTTCGTTTCCGTGGTCGAGAGGGCCGACACACGCCGTGCGGGCCGTCGCACAGTCTACGGCACGCCAGCGGATGCGATCAATCGACGAAAAAATCCGGAATGAAGTCCCGTGTGCCCGGCGTCACTGCATACGGATCCAGGTTGGTGATGCCGTGTTGGGCCAGCAGGCTGTCGTCGATGTAGAAGTTGCCGGTGTTGCTGCTGTCGCCGGTGAGTACCAGGTACGCTGCGTCGGCCAGGATCTCCGGCTTGCGGCAGCGGGCCGGATCGAGGCCGGGGATCATCTGCAACGCGGCCGTCGCGATCGCGGTGCGCGGCCACAGACTGTTGACGCCGATGCCGTATTTCAGGAACTCGCCCGCATGGCCCAGCGTGCACATGCTCATGCCGTATTTGGCCATGCTGTAGGCGGTGTGGTTCTCGAACCAGTGTGTCTTCATCGACAACGGCGGCGACATCGTCAACACATGCGGGTTGCGCCGTCGCTCGGCCGACCTGCGCAACGCGGGCAGGCAGGCCATGGTGCACAGGTAGGTGCCACGCGCATTGACGCCGTGCATCAGGTCGAAGCGCTTCATCGGCGTGGTCTCGGTGCCGGTCAGGCTGATGGCGCTGGCGTTATTGACCAGGATGTCGATGCCGCCGAAGGTCTCGACTGTCCTGGCCACGGCTGCGAACACCGACGCCTCGTCGCGGATATCGACCTGCAACGGCAGGGCCCGTCCGCCCGCCGCCTCGATCTCCTGGGCCGCGCTGTAGATGGTGCCTGGCAGCTTGGGGTTGGCCTCGGTGGTCTTGGCGGCCACCACGATGTTGGCGCCGTCGGCTGCTGCGCGTTTGGCAATCGCCAGCCCGATGCCGCGGGACGCGCCGGTGATGAACAGTGTCTTGCCCTCAAGCGTATGCATGTGTTCTCCTTATCGTGAATGGCGGGTCCGGATCTCAGACCCGGGAGAAATCGGGCTTGCGCTTTTCCATGAAGGCGGTGAACGCCTCGCGCGCCGCAGGTTCGCCCAGCATGCGGCCAAAGCTGGCGCCCTCCTCCTTCATCTGCTGCAATACCAACGCAGCCTGCCCCTTTTTCATCAGCCGCTTGGTCTCGACCAGCGAACCGATGGGTTTGGCTGCCAGTTTGCGCGCCTGCGCGCGCGCCAGATGGCTGGCCTCGAGTGGCGGCACGATGCGGTTGACCAGGCCCACCTCCAGCGCCGCCTCGGCCATGAACGGTTCGCCCAGCAGCAAGGCCTCGCAAGCACGGTGGTAACCGAGCAACTGCGGCACCAGCAGGCTGGAGGCCGCCTCCGGGCACAGGCCCAGGTTGACGAACGGCAGCGAAAACGCCGCGTTGTCGCCGGCGTAAACCAGATCACAGTGCATCAGCATCGTGGTGCCGATACCAACGGCCGGTCCACACACCGCCGCCACCACCGGCTTGGGGAAGGCGGCGATACCGAACAGGAACCGGTACACCGGCGACTCCTGGTCGGATGGCGGCTGGTGCAGGAAATCGGCGATGTCGTTGCCGGCCGAGAAGATGGCCTCATGCCCCTGGAACACCACGACACGGATCGCGTGCTCGTCTTTCGCCTGCGCCAGCGCATCGGCCATGACCGTATACATCGCCCGGGTGATCGAGTTCTTCTTGTCAGGGCGGTTGAAGGTGATGGTCATGACGCCATCGGTCACGTCGGTCAATATGTCACTCATGCGGGTCTCCGTCATCCATGGGTCTTGGGGTCAATGGGTCAGTGCACTGCGCACGAAGTCGAGCCGGTCCTGGCCCCAGAACATCTCGTCGCCGACAAAGAACGTCGGAGCGCCGAACACGCCGCGGTCCACCGCTTGCTGGGTCCAGGTCTTGAGGGTCTCCTTGACCAGCGGGTCGCAGGCCAGCGCGGCCAGTTCGTCGGCGGCGAATCCGGCCGGCGCCAGCACGGCGGCCACCGTGGCCGGGTCGCCCATGTTCTTCTGTTCGGCCCATACCGCCTTGAATACGGCGGCGCGGCAGGCATCCAGCCGCGGGTCGCCGTGCAGTGTCAATGCGACGTCGATACGCATCAGCGTGATGGTATTGATCGGGAAATGGGGATTCATGACCAGCGGCACACCATAGGCCTTGGCGTAGCGGTTCAGGTCCTTGAACAGGTAGCTACCCTTGGCCGGCACCGTGATCGGCGCCCGGTTGCCGGTGGACTGGAACACACCGCCGAGCAGGATCGGTTTCATCACCACCTGGGCGCCGGTGCCAGCAGCCAGCTGGGGCAGCTGGGTCCAGGCCAGGTAGGCGGCCGGGCTGCCGTAGTCGAACAGGAAATCAACGGAACGGGTCATGGTCATCCTCTCGGGTGGTTCAGGGGCGGTGCAGGCTCTCCAGCACCGGTGGCTTTGCTACTTTGCCTGGGGCTTTGCCACTTTGCCTGACCGCTGGGGGCGGGAATGACGCAGTCATTTCCGGGGGGTGCTCAAAACGTCTCGATCCAGGGCCGCTGGTCCAGCTCGGGGGTCCACGCGTCACAGGGCTGCCGGTAACGTTGCCGGCGTCCTCAGACACGCTCAAAGATGCCTGCGGCACCCTGCCCCATACCTACACACATCGTGACCATACCGTAACGCTGCTGGTTGCGACGCAGCGCATGGATCACGGTCGCCGCGCGGATCGCGCCGGTGGCACCCAGCGGATGGCCCAGCGCAATCGCGCCGCCCATCGGATTGACCTTGGCCGGGTCCAGCCCCAGCGTGCGGATGACGGCCAGCGACTGGGCCGCGAAGGCCTCGTTGAGCTCGATCCAGTCCATGTCGTCCTGCTTCAGGCCGGCGCTGCGCAGCGCCGCCGGAATCGCCTCGATCGGGCCGATGCCCATGATGTGCGGCGGCACGCCCTTGCTGGCGAAGCTGACGAAGCGCGCCAGAGGCGTCAGGCCGAATTGCCTCACCGCCTTTTCACTGGCCAGAATCAGGGCACCGGCGCCGTCCGAGGTCTGCGAACTGTTGCCCGCCGTGACCGAGCCGCGCGCGGCAAAAACCGCCCGCAGTTTGGCCAGGCCTTCGAGCGAGGTGTCGGGCCGTGCGCCTTCGTCGAGCGACACGGTGCGCGAGGTCACGCGCACCTTGCCGGTATCGAGGTCGGGCGCGCGATCGAACACCTCGACTGGCGTGATCTCATCGGCAAAGAAGCCAGCCTTCATCGCAGCGATGGCGCGCTGATGCGACTCCAGCGCAAATGCGTCCTGCGCCTGGCGCGTGACATTCCATTGGCTGGCAACCTTCTCGGCCGTCAGGCCCATGCCGTAGGCGATGCCGACGTTCTCGTCGTTGTCAAACATCGCGGGCGACAACGACGGCGAGTTGCCCATCATCGGCACCATGCTCATGCTCTCGGCGCCAGCGGCCAGCATCACGTCGGCCTCGCCGACCCGGATGCGGTCGGCCGCCATCTGGATCGCACTGATGCCCGAGGCGCAGAAGCGATTCACGGTGATGCCGCCCACGCTGTTAGGCAAGCCGGCGAGCACCGCGCCGATCCGCGCGATGTTCAGGCCCTGTGGCCCTTCCGGAATCGCGCAGCCGCAGATCAGGTCCTCGATCGCCTGCGGGTCCAGCGTCGGCGCCTGCGCCAGCGCACCCTGGATGGCCTTGACCAGCAGGTCGTCGGGACGGGTGTTGCGGAAAAAGCCGCGGTGCGAACGCCCGATCGGGGTTCGGGTGGCGGCAACGATGTAGGCGTCCTGGATCTGTTTCATGCGGGTTCTCCGTTCAGTTGCGCACCGGCTTGCCGGTGGACATCATGCCCATGATGCGCTCCTGGGTCTTGGCGTTGGTGACGAGCGAGCAGAAGACCTCGCGCTCGAGCGTCATCAGATATTCCTCGGTCACCAGCGTACCGGCATCGACGTCGCCACCGCAGACCACATGGGCGATCTGGCTGGCGATGTGAAAGTCGTGCTGGCTGATGAAGCCACCGTCGCGCATGTTGACCAGCGAGCCCTTGATCGTCGCGATGGCGCTACGCCCGGCGACCGGAAAGGTCCGGCGCAGCGGCGCGCGGTAGCCGGACTGGAACATCGCGCGCGCCTGCGTCATGGCCACGTGCAGCAGCTCGTCCTTGTGCGGCACGACCAGGTCGCTGTCCAGCAGGTAACCGAGCTGGCGCGACTCCAGCGCGCTGGTGCCCACCTTGGCCATCGCAGCGGCGGTGAAACCCTCCGTCAGAAACGGCAACAGGTCCTTGTTGGTCGAGGCCGCTGCGTTCTCGGCGGCGCGGCGCGCGATATAGGTCAGGCCGCCGGCACCAGGCACCAGCCCGACGCCGACTTCGACCAGGCCGATGTAACTCTCCATGGCCGCAACCCGCCGGGCGCAGTACACCGCCATTTCGCAGCCGCCACCCAGGGCCAGGCCACGCACGGCCGCCACCGTGGGCACGCTCGCATAACGCAGCCGCAGCATCGCCTTTTGCAACTCATGCTCGGCGCCATCGATCGCCGATACGCCGGCCACCATGAAGGCCGGCAACATCGCCTGCAGGTCGGCGCCGACCGAGAACATCTCGTCGTTGGACCAGATGACCAGCCCTTCGTATGAGGCTTCGGCCAGTTCCACCGCGCGCACCAGGCCTTCGGCCACGTCCGGGCTGATCGCATGCATCTTGGTTTTGATGCTGGCGATCAGCACCGGCGCATCCAGCGTCCACAGCCGGATCGCGTCGTCTTCGTACACCGTGGTGCCGGCGGTCTGCGCACGCGGCGCGTCGGCGCCGCGCACATTCTCGCGGAAGTGCTGGCGCCGGTAAACCTGCAGCTCATGGCGCGGCACGAATTTCTGTGCCGAAGCGCTCCACGAACCTTTGGGCGTGTGCACGCCGCGGGCATCGGCCACCGGGCCCTTGAACACCCACTCGGGCAACGGCGCCTTGCTCAGCGACTTGCCGGCGTCGATGTCCTGCTGGATCATGTTGGCCACGTCCAGCCAGCCGGCCTCCTGCCACAACTCGAACGGGCCCTGCTGGAGCCCGAAGCCCCAGCGCATCGCCAGGTCGATGTCGCGCGCCGACTCGGCCACCGTCTGCAAATGCACGGCCGCATAGTGGAACTGGTCGCGCAAGATGGCCCACAGGAAGCGCGGCTCGGCGCCTTCGGCGTCGCGCAGCAACCGGAGCCGTTCACCGGCCGGTTTCTTGAGCATGCGGGTCACGACCTCGTCGGCCTTGGCGCCGGTGGGCACGTAGTCACCCTTGCCTTCGGCTGCATGGGCGTCGTAACGCAGGATGTCGCGCCCGACCTTCTTGTAGAAACCCGCACCCGTCTTCTGGCCCAGGTTCCCCATTTCCAGCAATCTGGCCAATACCGTCGGCGTCGCAAAGTTGTCGTAGAACGGGTCGGTCTTGGCGTCCAGGTTGTCCTGCAGCGTCTTGATGACATGGGCCATGGTGTCCAGGCCCACGACGTCGGCAGTGCGGAAGGTGCCCGAGCTGGCACGACCGAGTTTCTTGCCGGTCAGGTCGTCGACGACGTCATAGGACAGGCCGAAGTTCTCCACCTGCTTCATCGTCGCCAGCATGCCTGCGATGCCGATGCGGTTGGCGATGAAATTGGGCGTGTCGTTGGCCCGCACGACCCCCTTGCCGAGCGCGCTGGTGACGAAGGCCTCCAGGTTGTCGAGCACCTGCGGCTCGGTGGTCGGCGTGTTGATCAGCTCGACCAGCGCCATGTAACGCGGCGGATTGAAGAAGTGGATGCCGCAAAAGCGCGGCTTGATCTCTTCGGGCAAGGCTTCACTGAGTTTGGTGATCGACAGGCCTGAAGTGTTGGATGCGACGATGGCCGTGGGCGCCAGGTGCGGCGCAATCTTGCGGTACAGGTCGAGTTTCCAGTCCATGCGCTCGGCGATCGCCTCGATCACCAGGTCGCATTCCTGCAGCAGGTCCATGTGTTCTTCGTAGTTGGCCTGGCGGATCAGTGCAGCCTCGTGCGCCAGGCCCAGCGGCGCCGGCTTGAGCTTCTTCAGCCCCTCCACGGCCCTGGTGACGATACCGTTCTTCGGACCTTCCCTGGCCGGCAGATCGAACAGGATGACCGGCACCCGGACGTTGACCAGGTGCGCGGCGATCTGCGCACCCATCACGCCGGCACCGAGCACGGCGACTTGTTTGACTTGAAAACGGGACATGGATGGACTCTCTGAAGGCACGCCTCAACGTGCAGGGGGAGGCTGGGCGCCGGCCAGCCAGAACAGGCGTGGTGCCTTATGGCACGCGGACCCAGGTCTGGGTGCGGCCGAATGGCCCGATGGAGCCGCGCACTTCGAGTTTCTTGCCACCGTCGATCGGTGTCAGGCGCAGGCCGTAGGTGGACCCCTTCTCCGGGTCGAGTATCTTGCCGCCTTCCCACACGTCCCTGCCGTCGGCCTTTTTTGCGCCGCGGATGATCTCCAGGCCCAGCATGGGTTTGTCCTTGCGGTCGTCGGCGCACTTGTCGCACACCGCTTCCTGCCTGGCGCCCTTGCGCAGCAGCTTGGTCACCTTGCCGTTGAGCACGCCGGCGCTGTCGACGATCTGGACCTCGGACTTGATCTCCTGGGTCTCGTCATCGATGGTGTGCCAACTGCCGACTGGCGTCATCTGGGCCATGGCCAGCGCGCCGGCACATAACAAAACACACGCGGTAAAGCTGTTCCTGATCATGAGCATCTCCTGAATCGGGTGGTGTGAGGAAAGGTCGACATACTGCCGTAATACTAGGCAAACACCGCCTCGGTGTCCATCAGCGCCCGGGCGCCCGAACGCACGGTGAGCATCAGCGATGCGGTCTCCGGGAACAGACGGGCGAAATAGAAGCGCGCGGTCTGCAGCTTGGCCTGGTAGAACGGGTCGGTGTTGCCTGCGGCGATCTCGCGCAGCGCAACCTGCGCCATGCGGGCCCAGAAGTAGCCGAACACCAGATGGCCCGCCACGCGCAGGTAGTCGACGGCAGCCGCGCCCACTTCGTCGGCATCCTGGAAACCCTTGAAGCCGATCTCGGTCGTGAGTTTGGTCATCTTGTCGCCCAGGTAGGCGATCGGATTGATGAACTCGGCCATCTTCTCGTTCACGCCTTCTTCCTCGACCAGGGCAGCGATCAGCTTGCCGAACTTCTTCAGCGTCGCGCCGTTGTTGCCCAAGATCTTGCGGCCCAGCAGGTCCAGGCTCTGGATCGTGTTCGTGCCCTCGTAGATCATGTTGATGCGGGCATCGCGCACGAATTGCTCCATGCCCCACTCCTTGATGTAGCCATGACCGCCGAACACCTGCAGGCAATCCGACGTGGCACGCCAGCCGTTGTCGGTCAGGAAGGCCTTGACCACCGGCGTGAGCAGCGAGAGCATTTCGCCGCTGTCCTTGCGCACTTTTGCATCAGGGTGGAGATGCTCCTTTTCCAACAAAACCGAGCAGAAAATCGCCAGTGCCCGGCCGCCTTCGGCATAGGCCCGGGCGGTCAGCAGCATCTTGCGCACATCCGGGTGCACGATGATCGGATCGGCCGGCTTGTCCTTGGCCTTGGGGCCGGACAGGGAACGCATCTGGATACGGTCCTTGGCATACGCCAGCGCGTTCTGGTAGGCGACCTCGGTCAGACCCAATGACTGATTGCCCACGCCCAGCCGGGCTGCGTTCATCATCACGAACATCGCGGCCATGCCCTTGTTCGGCTCGCCGACCAGGGTACCAACCGCAGCGTCGAGCACGATCTGGCAGGTGGCATTGCCATGGATGCCCATTTTGTGTTCCAGACCACCGCAGTAAATGCCGTTGCGCTCGCCCAGTGCGCCGTCCTTGCCCACATGGTGCTTGGGCACGATGAACAAGCTCACACCCTTGATGCCGGCCGGCGCATCGACGATGCGTGCCAGCACCAGGTGCACGATGTTTTCGGCCAGGTCATGTTCACCGGCACTGATGAAGATCTTGTTGCCGGTCAGCCAGTACGTGCCGTCCGCCTGCGGTGCGGCCTTGGTGCGCATCAGGCCCAGGTCGGTGCCGCAATGCGGCTCGGTCAGGCACATGGTGCCAGTCCACTCGCCGCTGGTCAACTTGTGCAGATAGGTCTGCTTCTGGGCATCCGTGCCGTAGGAGTGCAGCGCGGCATACGCGCCGTGCGTCAACCCCGGGTACATGGTCCAGGCCTGATTGGCCGAGTTCAGCATCTCGTACAGGCATTGGTTGACCACCAGCGGCAGCCCCTGGCCGCCAAATTCGGGGTCGCCACTCAGGCCTGGCCAGCCGTTGGCCACGAACTGCGCGTAGGCCTGCTTGAAACCGTCTGGCGCGGTCACCGCGTGGGTCTTGGGGTCGAGCCTGCAGCCCTGCGCGTCGCCGCTGACATTGAGCGGCAAGGCCACCTCGGAGGCGAACTTGCCCGCCTGTTCCAGCACCGCGTCGATCGTCTCGGCGTCGATGTCCGCATGACGAGGAATGGAGCGGAAATCGTCGCAGACCTTGAGCACCTCGTGCATGACGAACTGCATGTCGCGCAAGGGCGGGGAATAGGTAGGCATGACATCAACTCCTTGAAGAGAAACAATCGAATCGGTGATTCCGGTACTTCCGGGCTGCAGCGGATCAGGCGGCCGGCGCAGGCTTGACGCAGTCGGCGGACGTGCCCTGGCTGTAGGTCGACAACACATGATCGAAGCCGGCGTGCGCACGTGCGATCGAACCGGGCTTGTTCAGAAAACGCGCCTCGTAATGCAGCGCAAGGATCAGCCCGTGAATTTCGTACGCCATCTGGTCGGCGTCGACGTCCGCCCGCAGATGACCCTGATCGCGGGCCAGCAACACTGCCCGGCGAAACGCGCCGAGCCAGGTGTTGACCGAATCGGCCAGCGCGTCGCGCACCGGGCCGGGACGGTCGTCGAACGCGACCGCACCACTGATGAAGATGCAGCCACACTGGATCTCGACTGCCACCCGCTTCATCCAGTTCGCGAACAAGGCCTCGACCCGCGGCAGGCCCCGGGGCAAGGCCAGTACCGGCGTGAAGACTTCCTGCTCGAAACGGTGGAAATATTCGCGCACGACCGAGATCTGCAACTCCTCGCGGGCGCCGAAATGCGCGAACACCCCGGACTTGCTCATGTGCATGATCTCGGCGACGGCGCCAATGCTCAACCCCTCCAGGCCGACCTGGCTGGCCAGACGCAGCGCCGCATCGACGATCGCGGCCTTGGTCTGCTGGCCTTTCGCCGAACCGCGCGCCTCGCTGACCCCCGAACGCGGGCCGGCGTCGACGACTTCCAAGGAGGATGTGGCGTGGCTGGGCAGATGGGATACGGACATCGAAGCAGTCAGAATAAAACGAACGGTCGTTCTATTTTGCGTCAGATTCCCGAGGTGATACCAGCCAAGGCCCCAAATAGACCCTAATTTCTAAGTCGGCCTAGGGTAAACCCGATGACACATTGGTGCAGCCACTCCATTGATCCTGGAGCGCGCCGCACCCCACTCAAGCCAGTGCCGCCTGCGCCGCCAGCACCTCCGCCCGCACCTGCTCGGTCAGTTCCGCCTTGAGCTCCATGAACACCGGGGTGGTCTTGATGTTGTAGTGGCGCGGATGCACCAACGACACAGGCCGGTCGAGCTTGATACGGCCCGGGCGCGCGCTCGTCACCATGACGCGGCTGCCCATGAACACCGCCTCGTCGATGTCCACCATGCGCAGCAGTGTGCTCTTGCCGCAGCCCGAGGGACCCAGAATGGTGATGAAGTCATTTTCGGCCACCTTCATGTCGGTGGCCTGCAGCGCCGTCGTGCCGCCGTTGGCCCCCGGGAAGGTCTTGGAGACCTGGGCAATGGACAGAATCGTCATGCTGATGCGGCGACGATCTTCACAACCGTGCCCATGGAAACAGCTTGCGATTGAGCGCCTTGAAGGCCAGGTCGGTCACCAGCCCGATGACGTCGATCACGATGATGCCGAAGATGATCTGGTCGGTCGCCAGCAAGGCCTGCCTGTAGGTGATCATGTGGCCGATGCCGCTGGAGGCGCCGATCAGCTCGGCGACGATGACATAAGTCCAGGCCCAGCCAAGCACCATGCGCAGGGTTTCGGCAATCTCGGGTGCGGCGCTGGGCAGCAGCACACGGGTCACGATACCGCGGTCGGCAGCGCCCAGCGTATAGGCCGCCTCGACCAGGTCGCGCCGTGTGTTGCCCACCGACACCGCGAACATCAACACCAGCTGGAAAAAGCTGCCGATGAAGATGACGCTGAGTTTCTGGGCCTCACCGATGCCGGCCCACAGGATCAGCAACGCAATGAAAGCCGATGCCGGCAGATAGCGCGCGAAACTGACGAACGGCTCGAAGAACGCCTCCACCGGCTTGTAAGCGCCCATCACAGCACCACGCGGGCGCGTGGGCTGGTCGGCTGCAAGGGTCGCATGCGGTCCGGTTTACTGGATGAATCGCGTGTCGGCCAGCTTGCTCATGCCGGGCAACGCCTTGATGATGCCAGCCTCGAGCAGCAGCCCGGCGGCTTCCTTGCTGAACCGGGCATGTTCACCGGCAAAGAACTTCAGGACGTTCGAGGCCAGCCAGAAGTAACTGCGTTGGCAGGACCCGGTCTGCACTGTGGCGAGCATTTCCCATGCCAGGGTACTGGAAACGCCGCAGCGACCGACGACCGACCCATTGCGGGCCGGTGCCATGCGTGTGGTTGGCGCGTTACAGCTTGAACGGCACGACGGTCTGGCGCTGTTCGCCCAGGCCTTCGATGCCCAGGGTCATGACATCGCCCTTTTTCAGGTACAGGGGCGGCTTCATGCCCAGACCCACGCCCGGAGGTGTACCAGTGGTGATGACGTCACCGGGCTCCAGCGTCATGAACTGGCTGACGTAGCTGACCAGCTTGGCCACACTGAAGACCATTGTCTTGGTGTTGCCGGTCTGCACGCGTTTGCCGTTCAGGTCCAGCCACATCGCCAGCTTCTGCGGATTGGCAATCTCGTCGCGTGTGACGAGCCAGGGGCCGATCGGACCGAAGGTGTCACAACCCTTGCCCTTGTCCCAGGTGCCACCGCGCTCGATCTGGTATTCGCGCTCGCTGACGTCGTTGATCGTGCAGTATCCGGCCACGCAGTCGAGTGCCGCCTTCTGCGACACATACCGCGCCTGCTTGCCGATGACCACGCCGAGTTCGACTTCCCAGTCGCTCTTGACCGAGCCCTTGGGCAGCATGACATCATCGTCAGGGCCCTGGATGCAGCTCGTGGCCTTCATGAACACGATCGGCTCCTTCGGGATCGGCTGGTTCGACTCGGCCGCATGGTCGGCGTAGTTCAGCCCGATAGCGATGAACTTCGGCACGCCGGCGACCGGGCAACCCATGCGCGGCTTGCCCCGGACCAGCGGCAACGTGTCGGTCTTGACCTTGCGCAACCTGGCCAGCGCGGCATCGCCGAGCTGCGACGGGTCTATGTCCTTGACGATACCGCTCAGGTCGCGCAGCTTGCCTTGCGCGTCGATCAGACCCGGCTTTTCCTTGCCGGGGTTGCCATAACGTACCAGTTTCATGCGATTGCCTTTCTTGGGCAGTTAGTAAGTGGAGCGGCCGCCGGACAGGTCGAACACGGCGCCAGTGGAAAACGAACAATCCTCGGTGCATAACCAGCCCACCATGGCCGCAACTTCCTCGGGAGTGCCGAACCGGCCCATCGGAATCTTGGACAACATGAACTGGATGAACTCGGGTTTCATCTGGTCGAATATCGCGGTCTTCACCGCCGCCGGCGTGACACAGTTGACGCGCACGCCGCTGTCGGCGAGTTCCTTGCCCAGCGACTTGGTGATCGCCATCACGGCTGCCTTGCTGGCGCTGTAGGCGCTGGCATTCGGATTGCCGTCCTTGCCGGCCACCGAGGCAATGTTGACGATACGCCCGTAGTTGCGCTCGCGCATGTGCGGCACCCACTCGCGGCAGCAATAGAACAGGCCGTTGAGGTTGACCTGCATCACCTTGTGCCATTCATCGACCGGGTAGTCGGCCAGCTTGGTGTTGGGCCCGGTGATGCCGGCGCTGTTGACCAGCGCGTCGACCGTCGGTGCCAGCTTCAGTGTCTGCTGCACCGCAGCCGCCACGCCAGCGTGGTCGCTCACGTCGACCACGACCGAGCTCGCCTTGGCCCCCAGTTCACCGCAGGCGCGCGCCAGCGCCGCGGCGTCGCGGTCCCACAGGCACACGCTGCCACCGGAGGCCAGCAGGCGTTGGGCGATCGCGTATCCGAGTCCGGTGGCGCCACCGGTGATGACCGCACAGCGGCCAGCGAAATCGAGTTGGTTCATATCGTCATTCCTCCATCGACTGCGAAGATCTGGCCACTGGCGAACACCGACTCGTCGCTGGCCAGATACAGGATGATCGGCGCAATTTCCTCGGCTTGCGCGATCCGGCCCATGGGCTGGCGCGCGACGAAGTCCTTGCGCGCCTGCACCGGATCGGCATAACTGTTGATGCGGTCCGCCAGCGACGGGGTGTCGACGGTGCCCGGCGCGATTGCATTGCAGCGGATGCCCTTGGTCACGAAATCGGCCGCGACCGACTTGGTCAGCCCCACCACCGCCGCCTTGCTGGCGCCGTAGATGAAGCGGTTCGGCAGGCCCTTGAGGCTGCCGCAGACACTGGCCATGTTGATAATGCTGCCGCCACCCGCCTCGAGCATTTTCGGCAACACCGCCTGGATCATCCAGAACTGGGCACGCGCGTTGAGGTTGAATGCCAACTCCCAATCCGCGTCGGTGGCCTGCAGGATGCTGCCGTTGTGCACATAGCCGGCGCAGTTGAACAATACGTTGATGCGATCCATGCCCTGCACCAGTTTGCCAATCGCCTCCTTGTCGAGTACGTCCAGCACCGCGGTGCGTACGTTGGCGACCCCCTCATAGGCCTTGAGCAGGCCAGCATCGCGGTCGGTCGCCAGCACCTGAGCGCCCTCGGCCGCCATCGCCAGCACGCTGGCCTTGCCAATGCCCTGACCTGCCGCGGTCACCAGGGCCGATTTACCTTTCAGTCGCATAGTTCCTCCATTGAAGTGGCCTTCACCCCGATCGGCCGGCTGTCGGGCGAACCCGCAGAAGCACCGATGATTGGCCTTACCACCTGTCCAATTATGACCCAGCCGCCATCATGCCGGCACGTTCAAGCTGGAGGCAGCCATGACGCGGTCATTTGCGGGGGTGCTCAGTAGTTCACGAAGCGCGGCGGGCCGACATCCACCGTGGCCATCAGCGCATTCATGTGCGCGCGCATCTGCTGCAGCT
>Ga0105047_10002534_pt1 | contig 32525 bp, 32 predicted proteins | sample MAT04_FD_78384 | JGI IMG/M metagenome (GOLD analysis project Ga0105047, IMG submission 78384) | Freshwater microbial communities from Lake Fryxell liftoff mats and glacier meltwater in Antarctica - MAT-04 (megahit assembly) | ecosystem: Environmental > Aquatic > Freshwater > Ice > Liftoff... | reverse complement strand
GGAAGGGATTCAACCGGTACATCGAAGTCGGCTTCCCGGGCGTCGCCATCTTCCCGGGTAATCGCTGGCCCACCGAGGATGACTTCGAGCGGGTTACGGTTCGGTTCGCCGAACCGTTCACCAGCATTCGGGGCGAGGGCTATCTCTCGGGCATCGCGACTACCGAGCGCCTCGTGCCGGGGATCGGCGTTTACGAACGCATCAAGATTCTCGGCGGAACGCCCGTACGTTAGCTTAAGTGGCGCAGGGGATGAGATACTTGTCGTCCAATCGCTCAACCTCAAAGGGATTTTTCTGGAATCCATGCGGGGTTTTTTAGATGCCGCAAACAACAATCGGCCTTAAGGCGTAAACTAGCGAAAGAGTTCCCTTCATGGCCGAGATCGCCCCCCCCCTGGAAATTGCTTCGGCTCACCGGCACTTCGCTCCCGCTTGCTTTAACGCGACGTGGGAAATGATGGAGCACCGGGGACGCTCTCCCGGCGATGACGAGGCGATGATTCACCTCGCGCATGCGTCGCTGTGGCATTGGACGCAGCGCCCCGATGTCACAGAAACCAACCTGACGGTGGGGTACTGGTTGCTATCTCGGGTGTACGCTTTGGCTCACCGACCGGCCCCGGCCCATGATGCCGCGGTGCGAAGTCTGGCGCACGCCGCCGGTGAAGACCCGTTCTATCGGGGTTACGCGCATGAAGCTCTGGCCCGAGCAGCCCTACTCGGTGGCGACCGCGCAACCTTTGCGGCGCACTTGGCCGAGGCACGGTTCCGCGCGGCAGAAGTTCAGGACGAAGAAGACCGGACGGTCCTGATGACGGACCTGAACCAGTTGGTCGAACTGAGCCAGCGGAAGCGCTAAGCCTCGACCGTGGCTTCAGCGAGCTCCACGGCTGAGAGTGTTAGCGATGCACCCGATCCCTCGCCATTCGCAATCGCGAGGGATTCGTCACATTTCGCGGACGATAGGGCCTAGACCCGCGTAAGCGTGGCTTTCATGAACAGAACCCACTCGCCGTCTTCTTGTTGCCCGAAGGAGGTCAGCGTTCGATGGTCGACATCAATGATCTCGATGACATCTCGGTAATTGGCGGTCTCTCCGTCCTTCTCCATGTGGGGGCCTACGCAATCAAGGGTCATCGTCTTGCCATCCTCACTAAGTTTTCCTCGGTAGGTCCACAGGTGTGACGACATTGAAGCAATCCAGAACCCTCGGTACTCGCGAAATGAGACATCGTAGCCTAGCCCGGAGTGGTAGGTCATCGTAGATCCGTCGGGCATTTCGCCCTCACCCGTGAAGTACGCCCATAGCCCACCCAGACTCACGACGTGCTCGGTTCCTAACGAGTGCCCCACCTCGCCATCCGACCCCATCATCATCTCGTTCTCTGACTTCCAAGTTCCAACTAGCTGCTGTAGCCAAGCATGCTCTGGTAAAGGTTTGGTTGACTTCATGTCGTTCGATTCGGCTTCAGTGCTCATAAGTTATCCTTTGTTTCCGATACGGTGAACGTGATCCGCAGAGTATGACGTCAGGCCGATAACGTTCGGTTGTCCCCGTTTCGTGGAGCCTACTCGCGGTAACCCGGGTAGGCAGTGGGTTGGGAAGGGCGACAAAGGGACCCTCGGCCGCCGCGTCCCACTCATCGATCGCGAGCCGGTTAAGCCTTCCCGTCGAGGGCTCGGCGGTAGGCTTCCACCGCTTCTTCCAGGGCGCGAGGCGTCACCCGGGCCCGTGCCGCGTTGCCCAACGCCTGGCGATGAAGCGGGAGTTCCAGCAAGTGGATCAAGGGCGCGGGGTCGTCACCCGCCGCCACCCGACCGGTGACGTCGTCATCTACTAGGTCGTCCAGCGAGCCGTCGCGGTCGACGAGGCACGGCACCCCAGCGGCGTTGGCCTCCAATGCGGCCAGCCACTGCGTCTGGCGGGCGTCGGGTAACCACGCCAGGTCGGCGGCGGCAAAGACAACGGCAAGGTCTTCGGTGCTCGGCGGTAATCGGCGAACCCTGGGTGAGGGCATGCACTTGGCCGGGTCATCGGCTCCGGGCCCGGCAATGAGCAAGATGGCCTCGGGGAATTGCGCGTGGACCTCGGCCCATCGCTGGGCGGGCTCGGTTTCCACCTCAGCTCGCGCCGAGAACCAACGCGTCACTACCAGGTCGTCCACCCCCAAACCGAGGCGCGCACGGGCGGCTTGGCGATCCATCACGGGGTTCGCGCCGCGCGCGGGCGCAATTCTTACGAGGCTTGTGACGTTCGCCTCGTCGAGGTCGCGCCTTACGGCGCGCGAGGGAACCACCACAAACCGGGCGTGGGCGATCCGGTCCAGCAACGCGGCGTGCGTGGTGCGGGGGCGGTCGTAGGCTGTCATCGACCAGGATCGGCGGAGCCGGAACGCCTCGCCGCAGGCCCAGGCGACGCGATAACCCACCGCATGGATGTGGTCGAACCCCCGTGCACGGCGCTCCAATTCGCGGCTGACGCCCTTATCGACCCCCTTGCCGGTGGCCATCGGCATCCAATCCGTCACGTCTTCGGCCCCCACCTGGACCCCCTCACCGTCCCAAGCGGAGGTTAGAGTCTTCGCCCAATCGCCACTTTCGCCGGCGTCGGTTCGGTAGAGCACTAAAATACGCATGGCTTAGCGGGGGACCACTTGGGCGTCGGCCAACGAGGCCAACACTCGGTCAGGGGTTAGGCCTTCGATCTCGGCCTCGGGGCGGAGCAGGACGCGGTGCCGTAGCACGGGGATCGCCAGGTCCTTAATGTCGTCCGGGATCACAAAGTCGCGGCCTCGCAGGGCGGCCAGGGCCTTGCCCGTCAGCAGCAGGGCGATGCTGGCCCGGGGGGACGCCCCGACCATCACGTCGTTGGCTTTGCGCGTACTGGCCACTAAGTCCACGATGTACCGGAGAATCCGCTCCTCCACCCGCACGGCATCCGCCTGCGCCCGCAGCGAGACCAGGTCGTCCGCGTTGATCACCGCGCGAATACCCGCGTCCTCTAGCCGTTGCGAGCGGAATCCGGCGTCGGTTCGACGCAGCACCTCTTCTTCCTGCTCGGGCGTTGGGTAACCCAGTACGACCTTCATCAGGAACCGGTCTTGCTGAGCCTCCGGTAGCGGATACGTTCCCTCAAACTCTAGTGGGTTTTGGGTGGCAAAGACCAGGAAGGGCGAGGGGAGTTCGTGGCGCTCGCCGTCCAAGGTCACCTGGCGTTCCTCCATGGCCTCCAGCAGTGCGGCTTGCGTTTTGGGCGGCGTGCGGTTGATTTCGTCCGCTAAAAGGATCTGCGTGAAGACCGGACCCTTGCGCAGGCGAAACTCGGTGGTGCGAGGGTCGAACACGTGCGTGCCCACCACGTCGCTGGGCATCAAGTCGGAGGTGAACTGGATGCGCGTGTATTGGAGGTCGAGGCTACAGGCCAGGCTCCTTACCAGCAGGGTCTTGGCGATCCGGGTGACGCCTGCGAGCAACAGGTGCCCATTGGCCAGGATCGCGGTGAGCAATTGCTCAAGAACGGCGTCTTGCCCCACCACGGCGCGGCCGACTTCGGCCCGAACGGCAGACGCAAACTCAGCGACGGTCGGCACGCGGATACGCTACCCGATTGCCCCCCTGGCGGCACCACTTTTGGGTGGGGCCAGGGGGGCGAATTAACTTAGCGGTAGCGTCGACGACGGATCAGCGCGGCCAGGCCAACCCCAATCGCCACCAGCGTGCCCGGCTCGTGGGCGATCATCAAATCCATACCCCCCAGCGTTCCCGCCGCGTAGGGCAGCGTTTGGTCACCGTAGTAACTCAACGAGGGGGCGTGATAGCAGTGTAAGACATTGTCATTCAGGATAGAGGGCAATCCGTTATGCCCGGCGGCGATACTGACCCGAGAATTGATCGTGCCAATGGTAGGGGATAAAACTGCCGCCCCGGTGATTGTGTTGCCAGTGAACGAAAACTGCAGGAGTCTCAAGTCATTCACCGTATCGCCGTACAGCCCATAAACGCGCCCGCCGAACTCGGCAAAATCTCGGAAAGCGTTGGCAAAACCCACGGGCGCTTGAGCCGCCGTAAGGGAGAAAGATGAGACCATGGGGCCGCCCGTTGAGTTGTAGACTCCGATGGCCGGCGCGGCAACCCAGTCGCCGTAGCCATAGACCGCCAGGTTGGGATTGGTGGAGGGAACAAATCCGGCGCTGGTCAGGAAGTTGCCCGTATAGGTGGCAATAGTCGTCCCGGCTGAGGTGTCCCGTCGCCCCGGACTCACGTTGCTGGCCCCGTTTCCCCCAACGAGGAAATCAGTTGAACCGGCAATCCCGTTCAGCGACGAATAGAAAGTGCTTACGTCGTTTCCGCCGTCGAATTCGCCCGTGCTGTAATCGAATCGGGAGGTGGATCCGCTCCCGAGCACGGTTGCCTTGCCGGCCGAAGTGACCGCCACATCCTTCGCCGCGCCCTCAATGGTGTAGCTACCAAAGCTACCGAGTGACCGGCCGGAGACGGGATCGTAGCGCGCCACCCGCGAAGGACCGCTCGCCGGGTTCTCGGCGATCAACATCAGGTCGTACGAGGCTTAGGACGGCACGGACGCCGCAATGACGGCAAGGAATAGGAATCGACGCATGAAGTTCACCTCTCGGAGCCTGCCTACCGGCAGACCGATCCGCTATTGTACGACATGCCTCGCCGGATTGAAGGATGCAGAGTGAGACGGCTGGGACTCGAACCCAGGACCCACGCCTTAAAAGGGCGTTGCTCTACCGACTGAGCTACCGTCTCGTGCGGCGTAAAGGGTACCCGGTGACGCCGCGTTCGTGAAGTCCTTCGTGCCCCGTGTGATCGGCTAGGTTCCCTATGTATACTAGAGAGCGTTCCCCCCAAGGATGGGGAGAACGGAATTGCAGGATGCGTACCGAAACGCGAACCCCTCCCGCGCGGGAGACGCGGCCCCGTGCCGTTGTCACGCCGCCCCACCACCGGCAGGCCGACGTCGCCGGGGTGCTTTCCCTTGCTTTCGCCTTGATCTTGGCTTTGGCCCTAGGCCTGGGAAATGCTGGCCTCTTGGGCGATGCCCTGTCCAATTTCTTCTCACTCCTTTTTGGCCGTGGTGCCTGGGCGGTGGCCGGAGTGGCGGCGCTGTTCGGCGTGGCCCTGCTGGCGGGTCGCAACGGTATCTCTCTCACGCGATCGGCGTGGGGCGCCGGGCTGATTTTTCTCGCTTCCGTCGGGCTGTTCGCCCAGGACCTACGCGGCGACTACTTTGACCCAGAAATGGCGGCGGCTTCGGGGGGCTACCTCGGCGCGATCGTCGGGTGGAGCCTCGGCACGCTGCTAGGAAGTGCCAAGGCCATCGGCATCGGCGCTTTGGGGATGGTTGGCCTGATCCTGATTGCCGACGCCCCCTTGCGCACTCTGGCCGAGCGTCTCGGCGATCGCGTTCGCAAGCCCCGGTCTCTCGCCCGGGTTCGCGGCCGCGACGGCGACGGGGTCTCGGCCGGCGGCAACGGTCGCAAAGCCGCGCTTCGCGACGCCGTGGTACGTATGGCGAACGTCGAGACCGGCCAAACCACGTTGGCCGAAACCAGCGCCACGCCGCCGGCCGCCGTCTTGCCCAGGACGCGCCCCGCGCCGGTGATGCGCGAAACCATCTCGCTCGCCACCGAATCCCTTGATTCTCGCCCTAAGGAGGGCTACACCCTCCCCGGCCTCGGCCTCTTGCGCGAGCCCACGCCCCGGCCCAAGCGGTCTGCCGAAGAGATGCAGCGCAACATCGAGACCCTTGAAGGCACGCTTGAACAGTTCAACATTGAGGCCAACGTGGTGGAGATCGCGACCGGCCCCACTATCACCCGCTACGAAATCCAGTTGGGGCCGGGTATTCGCGTCGCCCGCATCACCGCCCTCGCCGACAACATCGCCATGAACCTCGCGGCCAGCCACGTGCGGGTGGAAGCCCCGATCCCGGGCAAAGCCGCCATCGGCGTGGAAGTTCCTAACGGGCAGCCCAGCATGGTCAGTCTGCGTGAGCTGTGCGAGACCAAGGAGTTTCAGGAACACCCCTCGCGGCTGTGCGTCGCCCTCGGGCAAGACGTTAGCGGCGTCAACAAGTACGCCGATCTCACCCGCATGCCGCACCTCCTCATTGGCGGGGCCACCAACAGCGGAAAGTCTATCGGCCTCGCGACGATTATCACCTCACTGCTGATGCGCAACACCCCCAAGGACTTGCGCATGGTCATGGTCGACCCAAAACGGGTCGAGCTCTCGCTGTTCGACGGCGTCCCGCATCTCATGTGCCCGGTGGTGAAAGACGTGAAGGAAGCCCCCGGCGTCCTTCGGGCGGTGTGGCGAGAAATGGACCGCCGCTATGATTTACTGAGCGAGCGTGGGGTCCGGAACATCGACGGTTGGAACGCCAAGGCCAGCTTCGCCGAGAAGCTGCCCTACATCGTCGTTGTCATCGACGAACTGGCCGACTTGATGATTCAGGCCGCCGCCGAGGTGGAAACCAGCATCGTCCGCTTGGCCCAATTAGCCCGCGCGGTGGGGATTCACCTGGTGATCGCCACCCAACGACCGTCAGTCGACGTCATCACCGGCACCATCAAGGCCAACATTCCTTCGCGCATCGCGTTCTCGGTGAGTTCCCAGATTGACAGCCGGACGATCCTGGACCAGGCCGGGGCCGAGCGCCTCGTGGGCAAGGGCGACATGCTGTTCCTTCCCATCGACGCCAGCAAACCGTTGCGCGTGCAGGGTTGCTACGTCAGCGAAGCCGAGATTGAGTCGGTGTGCCAGTTCTGGCGGGCGCAAGAGGCCCCGCAGTACGTGCTGAACCCGATCCAAACCGCCATCGCCGCCCGTGAAGCCGAGATGTCCGAGCAGGAATCGGACCCCTTGTGGGAGGAGGCGGTTCAGTGGGTGGTCGACCGCAAGCAAGCCTCCACCAGCATGATCCAGCGCCGATTCTCAATCGGGTTCCAGCGCGCCTCCCGACTGCTTGACCTGATGGAAGAGCGTAACATCGTCGGCCCGCGCGACGGCCCGCGCCCCCGCGAAGTTCTGATTGACCCGAGCGAAGTTGAGGCTTACATCAAGCATCGAACTCCGCCGCAGTTCGTGGATCCGCACCTGGACGATGGTCCATTGGGCGACGACTAACCCCCTATGTTTGCCGTCCACTCCCGTCGCCATGGATTTTGAACGACTCCTCGATCGACATAAGGACGCGGTTTATCGCCAGATGATCCGCGCTTGTGGCAACCGTGAGGATGCCGAAGACGCCTTGGTAGAAGCCATCATGAGCGCTTACCGCGCCAGCGACGGATTGCGGGATGAAACGGCGTTTCAGGGTTGGCTCGCCACCATTGGTCGCCGCGTATGCGGCAAGCTCCGCCAACGCGAGTCCTTGTTGCCCGTGATCAGCCTCAGCCGATTGATTGAGGACGGCTTTGAGCCCATTAGCCCAGCGGGTGACGCCGTCGATGCAATGGACCGAGCGGCCCTATCGGACTGCGTCCACCACGCCCTCTCCGCGCTGCCCGAGCTGTACCGAGACGTGTACGTCCGGCGCGAGCTTGAAGGCCATTCGGCCGAGATAACCGCCGAGGCCCTCGGCATCACGATTGCGGCCGTAAAAAGCCGCCTTCACCGGGCTCGAACCATGGTGCGCCAAACCCTCGACTCTAGCCTCTGCCGCCCGTCTTACCCGGTGTGATGGAGAGCAGGCGGCAGTGCACAGCCCTTCGGCTTGCTTTCCGTTGAGACCCATCAAAACCGCCGCCAGGCCTTGGAGGCCTGGGGACCGGGTTAAGCACGGCAGAGCCTTCCGCTCCAAACGGCTGAAGTCATGCGCGACGTAGTGAGGCTGGAGCCGATCGTTATGAGAACGTACGACTCCTAGCCAAGCACGCCGCACCTAGTGAGTGAGTGCGAGGGGGACTTGGGTTAGCGCGGGCCGGTGGGCGCGGTGGCGGGTGGCGGGGTAGGGGCGGTGCCGGTGCCGGGACCCGCACTGCCGCCGAGGTCGTGGTACTTCACCCCTTCGGGCAACTCGCCAGCTTTCACTTCTTGTCCGAGGCCAAGGTTAGTGGGCGTTGCTTGCCCGACCCGACCTCCGAGGGCGAAGTAGCCGACAGCGCCAAGGACGGCGAGTCCAACGACAGCGATGGCGATGATCATGGCCGGTTTCATTTCTTGTTTCACTCTTGGAACCTCTTTGCGCTCCCGCTTTCGTCGCGGGATCGTCTTGCTGAACTGATTCAGCAAATCCTATCCTGCATTGTACTGGAAATTTGAGCCTAGCGAGCGAACATTTTCGGGGTGGCCCCCGTCATAGAGCTAGGTTTAGTCGCGGATCACCCCATTCTTGTGTTATCCTTAGGGTGAAACCGTTCAGCAACCCATGACGCGCCGTAAAACCATCGAGGATGTAGCCAAGCTTGCCGGGGTCAGCAAAGTGACCGTAAGCTACGTCTTGAACGGGCAAGGAGCTTCCGCTCGGATCAGTGAACCGACGGAGCGCCGCGTGCTGGCCGCCGCCGCCGAGTTGGGCTATCAAAAGAACGCCCTCGCCCGGATGTTAGTCACCCGCAAAACTGACACGCTGGCCCTAGTTTTTCAGTTTGCCTCTTACTTTAGCGCCCCATCGGCGTTTATTACAGAAGTAATGCGCGGCGTTTGCGAGGGATGCACCGAGGCAGGCCTAGACCTGATGCTCCACACCCGTCCGGTGGGCGAGGGGGACGAAGCCGCGTTGCTGATGGACGGTCGCGTGGAAGGGGCGCTGGTTTTGCGTGATGCCCACGACGCCACCGTGGAATGCCTGATACGCCGGGGTTTCCCCACCGTGCTGTTCTTCTCGCGACCGCTGGACGGCGACGCCGCATTTGTGGACGCCGACAACTACACCGGCGGGCGAATTGCGGTGCGGCACCTGGTGCAACTGGGGCATCGGCGCATTGGCATGGTGCGCGGCCCGCGCCAGTCGGTAAGTTCCAACGGTCGGTTTAGCGGATTCCGCGAGGAAATGGACGCCGCCGGGTTGCCGACCCCCGAAGAGAACTTGATCGCCATCGAGGTGCCCAACGGCGACTACACCGCGTTCGCCGAACGAATGCGCCGACCGGATCGCCCAACCGCACTATTTATCTGGTCGGACGACGTGGCCTTCGGTTGCCTTCGCACGCTAGAAGAGGTCGGGCTCAATGTCCCGGGCGACGTCTCCGTCATCGGCTTCGATAGCTCGGAGCTGTGCGCGCGGGCGAACCCGCCGCTCACCAGCGTCCGCCAACCCGTTTTTGAGATGGCCAAAGAGGCCACGCTTTTACTCTCCGCACTTCTGCGAAAGGACGACACGGTGCGCAAGCAAGTTGTCTACTCGCTTTCCCTCGACGTCCGGGGTAGTACTGCCCCCCCGCCCCCCGCTTTGTAAACGTAACTCTTGTCCCACTCAATGAGGAGCTTCAACATGAATCATTCCCGCTCGGCATTTACGCTCATCGAACTCTTGGTCGTGATCGCGATCATCGCCATCTTGGCGGCCATCCTCTTCCCGGTCTTTGCTCAGGCAAAGAATGCGGCGAAGCAGACCGTCTCGGTGTCCAACCTCAAGCAGGTCGGCCTCTCCCTACAGATGTACGCCAACGACAACGAGGACACCCTGCCCTACACCCGCTTTGGCGCGAGTCCCAATGCGCTCAGCTGGAAGTATTCGGCGTATCCCTACATCAAGTCGGTGGGCATCCTGAAGGATGGACTGAACCCGGCGGCGTTACTGCCCGACGAGCAGAGCGCGCTGACGACGAGCACGGGGGCCGCGAACGGGCTGTATAACCCGAACCGACCGGTCAGCTTTGCGCGCGGTTACTTCTACTACCGAGCGTTCCACGTCACCGGGTCTTGGCAAGACACGGCGCCCTACACCCTCGGCCAAATTCAGAATCCCTCTTCCGCGCTCGTGATCGGCGAGAACAAGGACCTGAACGCGGACTATGGCCCCTGGATGGCCTACGTTCCGAAGGGCACCGGTCTGTGGAGAGCCTACAGTAACTGGGGCGGTAACAAGCGCGAGGACAAGGCGATGACCATCACCTTTGCCGACAGCAGCGCCAAGGTCATCCCGATGCGCGCCACGTGCGGCACCGACGGTAGCCTCAATGCATGGCAGTACGATCCGGCGTCTAACCTGCGAACGGCCGGACCCGGCGGTGCAGACATCGATTGGATGCGCACGTTCTGTCGCACCTTACCGTTCTAACCTTTAGGCGGTCTTCCCTGGGCACCACTCGGTTTTCTCCCGGACCAGAGTGGTGCCCGCCCTCACACGTCCATGCTCAATTTGCTTCTCGCATCGTCCGCCATGGCAACGAGCCTCGCGGCTCCGGCCATCGCGCTTCAGAAATCCGGCGTGGGGAGTACCAGCACGCGCGTGCCCCAGGGGCAAGCCCTCCTAGATGACCTCAGCCGTCGGGCGGTGACGTTTTTTGTTCAAGAATCGAACCCGGTGACGGGGTTCACCAAGGACCGGGCATCGAACCTTGGCGCGCCGGATCGATTCGATATCAGCAGTATCGCCTCCACCGGGTTCTCGCTCAGCGCTTACGCCATCGGGGCCGAACGCGGCTGGATTCCCCGCGACGATGCGCTCGCGCGGAGCCGAAACACCGCCCAGCAAGTCCTGACCAAAGTCCCCCACTACAAGGGCTGGTTTGTGCACTTCTATCATTGGCAGACCGCCGCCCGGGCTTGGGAAAGCGAGTACAGTACCATTGACACGGCGATTTTTTTGGCCGGCCTGCTGGTCGCCGAGCGTGCGTTCAAGGATCCCCAGCTTACGGCGACGACGAACGCCATCTTGAACCGCATTGACTGGTCCGCGATGCTGACCGACGGCGGCGCGAAGCCCGCCTCGCTGACATTCAGTCACGGCTACCGGCCCGAGGCAGGGGGCTACCTTGGCAATCGTTGGGACTGGTACAGCGAGCAGTTGATTCTGGTACTACTCGGGCTGGGATCTTGGACCGGCATGCCCACCGGGGCGTGGGGTGCGATCGACCGACCAGTGGCGACGTACCAGGGGATTGACACCTTAGTTGGCGGTCCGATCTTCCTGCACCATATGTCCAATATTTTCGTGGACTTCCGAAGTCGTCGCGACGCCCAGGGCTACGACTACTGGGTCTCCAGCCGCAACGCCGCCCTCGCCCAGATAGCTTATGCCACCGCGAATCCCAAGGGTTGGAAGGGTTACGGGCCAAACGTGTGGGGGCTTTCGGCCTGCGATTCGCCTACCGGATACAAGGCCCACGGGTTCCAAGGATTTGGCGAAGACGACGGAACCTTAGCGCCAATGGGTGCCGTAACGAGCGTCTTCCTCACCCGCGCCGAAAGCCTTCGCGCCGCCGAGACGTTACGCTTGCGGTATCCCAACATCTTCGGACGTTACGGATTCAGCGTCTCGTTTAACCCGACCCAAAATTGGGTCTCGCCCGACGTGATCGGCATTGACATAGGCATGATGTTGCTGGGGATCGAGAACGCGCGCGATCGGTTCCCGCAGCGCATGGCCATGAGCCACCCGATCATCGCAAAGGGCATCATCCGCGCCGGACTCAAGGTAACGAACGAAGGTGCCGTTGCGTCTCGCCCGCTGAAGTTGAGCGCGCGTTAAGCGGACGATCAAATGGTCGAGCGCGCGTAGAAGCATCTATGCCGCCCGCTTGCCTACGTCTGATCACTCTGGGGGCTCTGTTCACCCTTGGGGTTGCTGCCTCGGCGCAGTTCGTTTGGCCCAAGCCGGAGTATCATCAAAGTGAACCTGGCTTGTACACCGAAGACCCATTCATCATTAAGTACAGAGCAGAGTTCTTTGCCGTCTTCCGTGGTGACGTCAAGCGCTTCGAAAACGCCTTCGCTGAAATTGAGGCACTGGTCAAGAAGGACCCCAAGGACGCCCGCGCGATGGTGTGGCTGGGGAATGGGCAGACGGTCCGTGCAGGCCTGGGGTATCTGCAGAAAAAGCCGGACGAGGCTCGACCTCTGATGGTTCTTAGCCGGCAAACCCTTGATCGTGCCGTGGCGCTGAGTCCGGAAGACCCAAACATTTACATGATGCGCGCCGCGACGCTTTACGTTCAAGGCATGGTGGCGCCCCCCGAGGACATGCCCCGTCGGGCATGGGAGACGCTACGCGATGACCTACGAAAGTTCATTGCCTTCGTGGGGGACCGAATGCCACGCGCCAGCATCCACCTTCGCGGCGAGACCTATGGCGAACTCGGCATTGCGTACCTTCGCCTCGATGAGCCCAAGCGGGCCGTGGTGGCATTCCGCAAAGTAATCGAACTTTGCCCCGGCACCGCCTACGAGGACCGCGCAAGACGAGAGCTCATCGCCCTGGGTGAACCTGGACCGGCCAAGTAGGTCGCGTGGCCGGCCTACCGTGTGAACAGTCGGTCAACGGCGGGGGAGTTAGTGCGAACATGAGTCCCGTAAATGGGGACCAAATTCTGGCCATCGGCGGGGATACACTATTGCTTGGTGACCAGGACGCCCCCGGATCCGCGGGAAGGGATGTTCCCCCCTGGCTTTGTTTAACGTGACCGTTCTTTGATGCGGCCCATGACGCGGATCTCGGGCCAACGCATGAAGGACTATGAGTTACCAACCCCAATCTTTTACGTCACTTGAACTCGCCCGGAAGTCGGCAAAGCGCACGCTTCGGGCCGCCCGCGAGGGAGATCAAGCCACCCTCGATCGGCTTAACACCCACCTTCGACCTCCGGCAGAGGCCCCCTCCGTGCGCCTCGCCGACGTCCAATTCGTCCTCGCCCGCGAACAAGGCTACGCAAACTGGCCCAAGTTCCGGTTAGGCCTGGAACGGGCCGCCGCGCTCTCCAGTTCTCTCGGCGATGTGGCCGATCGGTTCGTTCGCGCCGCGATGGGCTTTGGCTGGGAGAACGCGCGCCGCGATCACGCCCGCGCGTTACTGAAGCTTAGGCCCGAGTTGGTTCACTTCGACCCGGCCTGTGCCGCCCTCGCGGGCGACCTTACGGCCCTTGAACCTCAGCTCTTTCGGGTGGCCGACGTGAACGACGCCGCCGCGTTGCGGTACCGAACTCCGTTGTTGACGGCGGCGGCGGCTTCGGTAGGGCCTGACGCAGGCACACTGGCGGTGCTGGACCGGCTTCGGCAAGCCGGGGCCAACGTCCAAGCGGCCCGCCCCTCGCCTGAGTTCCCCGGCGGCAACCTGACTCCCCTCTACTTTGCGGCCGGAGTGGCCAGCAACGCCGCCGTGGTGCATTGGCTCCTTGACGCCGGGGCTAACCCGAACGACAACGAATCGCTCTACCATGCGGCCGAGCATCCTAACCGCGAAGTTCTGGAAGCGCTGATTGCCGCCGGTGCCCGGTGGGAAGGCTCGAATGCCTTCCTGCGCTTGTTGGACTACGAGGATGTGAACCGTCTTGAATGGGCCCTGGCCTTGGGCGCGGATCCGGTCGGGGTGTCGGGGCAGTCCACCCCCCTTCACCACGCCCTCCTGCGTGGTCGATCATCCGTGATTCTGCACCGATTGGTGGCGGCAGGCGCGGACCCTCGGTCTCCAGACGCCTGGGGCACGACCCCCTACACCCTGGCGCGACGGCTTGGGGCCACGGAGTTTGCCGACGCCCTCGACGCCCGAGGACTCGGCGAGTCACTCAATGAAGCCGATGCATTCTTAGCGGCGGTTTCGGCGGGTGACCGGGAAGGCGCGCGCCAGCGGTGGGCCGCCCTCCCGGAAGGACGGGCGAGTCTGCCGGACTCGGCCGATCAATGGCTTCCGAACCTGGCTCAGGGCCGTCGGACTGAAGGGGTCCGTCTGTTGCTGGAGTTCGGGTGGCCGGTGGGGACTCCGGGGGATTGGTCGGCATCGGCCCTTAACCAAGCGGCGTTCAACGGCGATGCGGAGACGGCGGCGATCTTGGTGGATCACGGCGCCCGCCACGACGAACGCAACGGCTACGGGGGCGATCCCTGGGGAAGCCTGCACTGGGCGTCTCAAAACCTGGCGCCAACCCACCTCGGGCCCGACCATGTCGCGGTAGCGGACGTCTTCCTGAACGCGGGATTCCCGATTCCCGAACCGTTTTCCGCGAGTGATGCGGTAACCGACCGCCTGGACGACTGGCTCGCCGAGCATCCTGATTGGCCTCGGTACGCCAACCCCTAGGCCGAAGCCTTAGTCTCGCAGATCGTGAACCCGAGCGTTTGGAGGTCAGAGAAGAACCGGGCCAGATCAACTCCCGATGACCGGGGGTATACCTGCTGATCTGGCCCGAGGCCAACCTTGATGTTGAATTCTCTACCCCCAGAGCTGACCGTCCGCACGTTGGCTACGCCGCTGGGCGACATGGTGGCGATGGCGGACGGCCAGCGCCTTCGGCTACTGGAGTTCGCGGATCGCGAGGACCTCTCGCGCCAGTTGTCCCGCGCGACCACCGACCCGCACCCGGGCGCGGCCGGTCCGGCCACTTTGGAGATCCTGGCCACCGAACTCGCCGAGTACTTCCAGGGCGAGCGGCAAGTTTTTCAGGTTCCCTATCGGCAGGTGGGCACGGAGTTCCAACGCCAAGTGTGGGAGGAACTTATCCGGATTCAGTACGGCAAGACGTGCCGCTACCGTGACGTCGCGGATCGGCTGGGCCAGCCGAATGCGGTTCGGGCGGTGGGCGGGTGCGTTGGCGCAAACGCACTGGCGCTTATCGTTCCGTGTCACCGAGTGGTGGGGACCGCGGGGAAGCTAACCGGCTATGCCGGAGGGCTAGAACGAAAGCGTTGGCTGCTGAACTTCGAAGCGGGATGCCCCCCAAACCTGTTTGGAGGGCTCCCGTCTGTGCCCGAAGACTAGGGCACCGGGTAGGCGACCAGGATGCCCCGCGTGTTGGTGCCCAGGTAGACGCGACCAAACACCCGGGGATCTCCCGTGATGACGTTTCGCGTGGCGAACTGAATAGCGTCCGTGTTGATTCGGAGCCAGGTGCGGCCTTCGTCCACTGATCGAAATACGCCATCGGCTCCGCCCACCCGACCGTGGACGAAGACCGTCGGGTAGCGCTCACCGGGGGCCGCCTTGCCAAATCCCACCTCGCCGATTGACTCGGTTGGGGTGACCCTTTGGAACGTTGTCCCGCCGTCCGAAGAGCGGAGGAGCCCCCATGGTGTGGGAATCCAGACATGCCCGGCGCGACCGGGCACGGCCACGGCCCGTTGGGTCTCGGCGGGGATGACGACGGCTTGCCGCAGTCTTCGCTAGTATAGAATCCATCCCCGGTGAGTCCATAGAACCGAGCTGGGCTCTCCCGGTCGCTGATCACTCTCGCGCCTTCGGGCAGGCCGCCCACCGCCGTCCAAGTGGCCCCGGCATCGTCGCTAAAGTGTGGCGCCGCGCCCTCGGGAGACCAAAGCACTCGCTTACCATCCGCGGCGATTGCCACCGTACGCCCCGACTTGGTGCCCGGGATGTCGTTTGCGAGTGGTTTCCACGTGATGGCGCCGTCCGTCGAAATCGCGGCGTGGTGGGGCGTCGCACCAAAGGTGCTCCCGGCCCGTACCACCATAGTTGGCCGACGGCCGGCGAAGTCAAGATCATAGACGGAGTTCAGGATGGGGTTCGTCCAGATGCCCCTCACGGGTGAGGTCGTCGTGCCGGAAACCGCCGATGTCGCCCAACGCGCTCAGCAGGGCAGGGCCAGTGGGAGGACTTTCGAGGTCCAAGACGGCGGTCTCTTCCAGCCCGGCTACCTCAGGATTCCACCGGATCTTGGCCCCGCGATCGGCTCGGTCCAATTCGTTGGTCGTATAGATCGTGGCTCCGGTAACGAACCACGCGCGGTTGCGTTCATGCGGATCGATTTCTACGTCGCCGATCCAGTGCCCAAAGTCGGTTTCGGATTTCCCATGCTGCAGGAACGGGACGCTGGCGGAGTCCATGACCGACTGTTCTCTCAGGGAGCGCCACGTGTTGCCGCCGTCCACGGTGCGGAACACGGTGTCGCCCCTAGACCATCGGCATAGGGTGGAGACCATGATGACGCCCGGGCGCAGGGGATCCAAAGCCACGCCGCCGTAGCCGAACGCGTTACCCGCGCCCGGTCGCTCGGGCGGGATGTCGTGCCACGCGTCGCCGATGGGGGTGTAAGTCCAGACCGCACCGTCGCTCACGCCGTTCGGGCCCTCCGCGTTGCCGTAAACGATGACCATGCGGCCGGCCTGATCCCACTTCATTTGGTGGGGCATCAATCCGGCCGGTTGGCCAGGTAATGGGCTCCAGGTGATCCCGCCGTCCGGGCTCCGGTAAATGCCGGGGCCGGAGGTGACCGCGACGCCCGCGTGCCGGTCTCGCGCGGACTGAACGTGATCCACGTGACGCCCAGCCCGTTCGGGGGATTCGGCGCGGGGAACGACCGCACAGGATTCCAGGTGGCTCCGTGATCCATCGAGTGCCAGAGGCCATTGCTACGCGAACCAAAGTAAAGCTGGCGCGCTTGGCGAGGGTTCATCACCAAACGCTCGCCCATCGATCGACCCGGCATGTTGCCGCCCATTTGAAACGGCACGTCGGTGCGCTGCCACGTGCGGCCTTGATCGCGGGACCGGAGAAATGCCCCGTTTCCCGCCCAGCTATTGGAGCACGTTACGGCCGCGATGTAGACCCGCTGCGGATCGGTCGGGTCGATAGCGAGACTTTCCACGCCGGTGAGGTTCAAGTCCGCCGTGGCAAGCCAGTCTTGCAGAGGAACCCAGCGATTGACCTTCGGGTCCCACCGGTACGCGCCGCCGATGTCGGTGCGGCTGTACCGCAAGTCTTTGGCGGTGGGATGCGTGATTACCCCGGTCACAAACCCGCCGCCTTGGATCGCCACGCTGCGCCAACGAGACGCGACCGTGGCGGGAGGGCCGGCGGGGATTCCGGATGCGATGAGCCAGGCGACAATCAAGGGGTCGTCATGGAAATTCCTTGCCGGACTAGGGCTTTCCTGTCCATGGTAACGTTAGCACATGAGCCGAATGCTTGAGCGCGCTTCGCCAGAATCCCAGGGCATCGACCCGAGAGCGATTGAGTCTTGGCTCAACGCCGTTGCGGGGGACGAGCTGCACAGCCTGGTGCTGATGCGCCACGGCAAAGTGGTGGCGGAAGGCGCTTGGTCTCCGTTTGCGCTGCCGGTTCCGCACCAAATGTGGTCGCTCAGCAAGAGCTTCACTAGTACCGCAATGGGCATGGCCGTTGGGGAAGGTCGGCTCAAACTCACCGATCGCGTCGTGAGCTTCTTCCCCGATCATTTACCGCCCGAGGTCAGCGAAAATCTTGCCGCGATGACGGTGCGTGATCTGCTCATCATGGGCACGGGGCACGAGACGGAACCTCCGCACGGTGGTCCAGTGGCCAATGGCGCGGATTGGCGATCCAGCTTTTTGGCGCATCCGGTGCCGTACGTACCGGGCACCCACTTTCTCTATAACTCGTCGGCGACGTACATGGTTTCGGCGATCCTGCACCAACTGACCGGGCAGCGACTGCTGGACTACCTCACCCCACGGTTGTTCGCCCCGCTGGGCATTGAGGGCGCAACCTGGTTGCAGGACCCGAACGGCATTGACGCGGGAGGCTGGGGGTTGTTCGTGCGCACCGAGGACATCGCCCGCTTCGCTCAGTTCTGCCTTCAACGCGGGGAGTGGGCGGGCCAGACGCTGGTGTCGGTCGATTGGATTGACGAGGCTACGGCTTCCCAGATTGATAACTCTCCGGAGCGAGATGGCGACTGGGCGCAGGGCTACGGCTACCAGTTCTGGCGTTGCCGGCCAAGCGGGGTCTACCGGGGCGACGGTGCGTTTGGTCAGTACGCCGTGGTGATGCCCGAGCAAGACGCCGTTCTGGCGATCACGGGAGCGGTCTTGGATATGGGGGCTATTCTGGAGGCGACCTGGACGCACCTCCTGCCGGCGATGGGTCCGTCACCGTTGCCCGCATCCTCCGCGGGCCCGGCCTTGGCGTCGCGATTGGACCATCTGGCGCTGACTGTTCCGACGCATACCAAACCCGCCCCGATGGACGGTCGCCGTGAGTTCCGGTTTGGCGAGAACGAGGACCAGCTTGTGGCGATGGAATTCACGTGGGCGGCGGATCGGGATCACGTGGTGTGGCGGCGCGGAAACGATGTTTGGGAGTTCGCGATCGGCCATGGAGAGTGGGCCTCTAGCACCTGCTTCGACAGCCAAGTGGTGGCGGTGGGGGGTTGGACCGCGCCCGATCGCTACGAGTTTCGGCTTCGGTGGCTAACGTGGGGATCCGGGGAAGACGTCACGGTTCAGGTGAACGATGACGCATCGATCGCCGTGCGTCGCGTTCGCCGGGGTTCGTTCGGACCCAGCGAGGCGGAGGCCCTCACCGCATGTCCCGTTAGTTAGGCCCTGCATCCTGGTGAGAGCGTGGGTTCGCGGGGAATTGTGGGATGCCGCGCGGTTCCCCCGGCCGCAACCGGGTAACTTGGTTTAGAATACGTATTCACGGACCCGGCCATGCTCGATCGCATTCCTACCGTCGCCCCATTCGCGCCCACCCTTGCGGTGGCGCGCGACCTTGACCGTCTCGCCCGCAACTTGCGCTGGGCGTGGCACGCCCCCGCCCGGGAGCTGCTGGATCAGCTGGATGCGCCCCGTCGCGAGGGCCTCGATCCGCGCGGACCCGTCGCGCGGGTGCGCCATGCCGCAAACCTGAAGGAGCTGTCGAAGAGCGCAAGCTTTACGACGCGAGTGGCAGAGGAACTGACCGACCTGGATGCCTACACGGCAGCCTCCCTAAAGACCGCCCCGCTCGCCGCCTATTTCTGCGCCGAGTTCGGGCTGGACGAGACGTTCCCCATCTATTCGGGCGGGCTCGGAATCCTGGCGGGCGACCACCTAAAAGAAGCCTCGGACCAGGGCTGGCCTACCGTAGCGGTCGGGCTGTTCTACCGAAAGGGCTTCTTCCACCAAATGGTGGACTGGGAGGGCCGGCAGGAGCACGCGCCGCGTTTCTTGGATCCGGTCGACTACCCCATCGCGCGGGTCGCCAATCCCGCCACCGGCGAACCGCTGACGGTGAGTCTCGCTTTCCCGGGCCGTAGCGTGACGGTGGGCGTGTGGTGCGCGGACGTCGGTCGTATTCCGCTACTGCTGCTTGACACCGACCTCCCCGAGAACTCGCCTGAGGACCGGGTGATCACGAGCCAACTCTACACGTCCGGGCGCGATATGCGGCTGCATCAGGAGACCGTGCTGGGCGTAGGGGGGGCGCGCGTGCTGGCCTTGCTGGACATTTCGCCGGACATCTGGCACCTGAACGAAGGGCACTCTGCGCTGCTACTGGTCGAGCGCGTGCGCGCCCTCACTGCAAGTGGGATGAACCTGAAGGCCGCGCTTGTTGACGTGCGCTCCCGATCGGTCCTCACGATCCACACCCCCGTTGCCGCCGGTAACGAACGGTTTGGCATGGATCACGTAATAGATCTGCTGACCCCGATCATGGCGGATTGCCCGTTTGGCGCGAAGCACTTGCAAGAGCTTGGCCTCGGGGCAGACGGCGATCCGGCAATGTTTGACCTCACCGGGTTTGCCCTACGGCTGTGCCGAGGCGCGAACGGCGTGAGTCGGTTGCACGGGCACACCGCCGACGGTACCTGGCACAAGATGGCGGGATTCCGGCTAACTGGAATCACGAACGGGGTTCATATGCCGACTTGGCTTGGGCCGGAAGTCCGGGTCGTGTTGGAGTCCGCGGGGGCGAGTTTTGATCCCGCGACGGCGTTGGAACTTGGCCCGGATCTGGGCGCTGACGAACGGCCGCGGTGGTCGGGAATCGCCCAAGTGACCGACGCCGACTTGTGGGCCGCGCACCAAACTCAAAAGCGACGCCTGATCGAGTTTGCGCGGGAACGGTTGTTTAGCCAGCGTGCACGGCACGGCGAAGGTCCGGCCGAACTGCGCGCCTGGCGGGAGGTGATGGACGAGGACGCTTTGGTCATCGGTTTTGCGCGGCGCTTTGCGACCTACAAGCGCGCCCACCTGGTGTTTCACGACGCCCGCCGCTTGGCTAAGCTGCTGAACGCGGAGGAGCGTCCGGTCTACATCGTGTTTGCGGGCAAGGCTCATCCGGCCGATCGCGCCGGTCAGTCCCTCATCGCCAAAGTCGCCAAACTCGCAGCCAAAAAGGCATTCCGGGGTCGGGTGCTACTCCTAGAAGAGTACGACATGGCGACGGGGCGGCACCTGGTGCAAGGCGTGGACGTGTGGCTCAATAACCCGCGCCGTCCACTGGAGGCCAGCGGGACTAGCGGGATGAAGGCCGCCGCGAATGGCGTGCCCAACGTCTCCGTGCTCGATGGCTGGTGGGATGAGGCGCACCGGGGAGGCAAGCACCCCAACGGCTTCGCGATCGGGGGCCGCAAGACGGTCTCGGATGAACGGAAGCAAGACATCCATGACGCCGAGGCGCTTTATCGAATCTTGGAGGAAGAGGTGATCCCACGGTACTTCCATCGGAATGAGGCGGGCATACCCACCAAATGGTTAGAGGTGATGCGCGCGAGTATTGCGACGAGCGTATGGGCGTACTCCACGGCGCGCATGTTGGCCGACTATCAGACCGAGCTCTATAGGCCGAAGCCCGTAAAGTCAGCCCCGAAGCGGCCCGACTAACCCCGGGGTTTGCTCAAGCTATTCAATAGCCGAATCTTCGATTTCGTCGGGGGTTTCGCCCGAGCGAAGTCGCCGGCGGTAGGTGGTTGGCGGCACGCCGTATAACGCCCGGAACGCGGCGCCGAACTGCTGCGGGGTGCCAAAACCGAGTTCCGATGCGAGGGCGGTGACCGAGTCGTCTCCGCTCGCCAACCTTTCGCGGGCCGCTTCCAGTCGAAGTCGGCGCAAGAGTCGCATGGGGGACTCGCCCGCGCTCCGGCCCACTAACTCGGTCAGGCGTGTCCGCTGAAGGCCAACCGCCTTGCCCAGGCGAACCAACGTCCACTCCCGGCCCAGGTTCCGCTGAAGCACGGCCATCACCCGGGCGGTCACGCGGTCGGCTTCCTCGTCAATCAGGAAGGCGCCTTCGGGCGATTCCGAGTAACGGATGCGGACGTCATGCAACAGGGCCGCGACGATCCGGGCGACCTGGCGCGGGCTTGAGTTGGAGTCCTTCAGCACCTCCGTGAGCCACTCGAGACCGGCTCGCAACCGGGCATCCACCATGATGCGTCGATCCTGCACTTGGCTGAGAACTTGGACAAGCTCCCTCACTTCGTCGGTGGGCAACGGAATCGATGAATCCAGCCCGACGGTGGTCAGATCAGTTCCCGATACGCGGATCACAAAGTATCGCCACGCGTGCCCAGGTTCCCATTCATGACGGCTGCCGTGAGATTCCCAGGGCCATGTGAACAGCAGCGTGTCAGGCACGATGTCAATCGCCTGGCCATCTATTTGCCAGTTCAAGTGCCCACGTTCAATCCAAACGACCTCAAGCCCGTCGTTGCGATGGGTCTCAAGTTGGTCTTTACTCCCTTGCCCCCATTCCACCACCGGCCCTTCGGGATACGCACCGTACGCCACTGCGTTGTTTTACCGCCGGTTGCGCGCATTAGGATGCGCCGGTTTTACCGGCGGTAATGGGCAGTCGCTTTGTGGGCCGGGTTCCGGTAGTCTCTAAACTAGGATCATGATCATTGGATGCTTCGCTCTCATCGAGCCTTTTAGTCCGCTTGATCGTCAGTTTGCGGCGATAAAGGAGCTGGGTTTTAGCTACGCGGACCTTACCGACAGCCACGACGGGGCGACGCTGGGCACGGAGTTTGGCTTCTCGGCCACGGCCAGTCTATCGTCTCATCCGGGCAAGATTCGACGGATGGTCGAGGCGAATGGCCTCACCCTTACCGCCGTGTGCGCCCACGCGAACTTGTTGGACCCGCCCTCGCCCGACCGCTATCAATCGCACCAGATTATTGCCGCCATTAGGCTGGCGCATCACCTCGGGGTGAAGCAAGTCGTAACGACCGAGGGGGATCCCAAGACCGACTTTGGTCACGCCCTCACGCCGGAGCAGCGCCGGTTTGCCGTCGTCGAGAAACTCCAAGCTCCGCTGGAATGGGCCGTTGAATTGGGTATCGAACTGCTGCTAGAGCCGCACGGCATTCTCACCGACTCGGTGGACGAGATGGCCAACCTCCTCGACGCTCTTGGCCACGAAGACACGGTTGGCGTCAACCTAGATACGGGCAACGCCTGGCTGGGAGGTAGCAATCCGCTGGACTTTGTGAGTCGGTTTGGTCCACGCATTCGCCACGTACACTGGAAAGATCTGGGGGCCGATTGGGCTCCAAAGCGGGGCACTCAGTACGGCTGCGGCATGGGCAACATCGCCCTTGGCGACGGCGTAGTGGGTGTTCGCGCGGTGTGCGATGCCCTGTTAGCTCAGGGATTTGATGGTGCCACCACCCTAGAAGTCGCCGGCGCCGACGCCGTCCGCACGTCGGCCGATCGGTTGCGCGCCTGGTCGGAAGGGCGGTCGGCGTGAAGACGGCCGCCGTGATCGGATGCGGACGGGCGATCGAAGGCAAAGTCGGTTGGGCAATTGGTCACTCGCACGCCGGGGGTTACCAGCGCGCGTTGCCCGAACTGCGCCTGATTGGCGTCGATCCTAACCCCGAGAATCTCGCCGCGTTTGGCCGGCAGTTCGGCATTCCATCGTGTGACCTCTTCGCTAGCACCGATGCGATGTACGATGCGGTTATCCCGGACATCGTTAGTATTTGTACCTGGCCCGTCCACCATGCTCCCATGACGATCGAGGCCGCCGCCCGGGGCGTGCGCGGCATTATCTGCGAAAAACCGGCCGCCCTTAGCGGGCGGGACTTGCGCGCCATGCAAGATGCCGTGGACCTCTCAGGATCGGTGTTAGCCGTGGCCCACCAGAGGCGCTACGAGCCTCTGTACACCCTGGTCCGCGATCTGCTGCCCCGCATCGGCAGTCCGCGCGTGCTGGAAGCCCGCGTGAGCGACGGTTGGGACATCCTCTCGTGGTCGGTCCATTGGTTCGATATGGCGGCCTTCATGTTCGAAGCTCCTATTGCAAGCGTCTTGGCGGGCATCGACGAACAGGGCACCACCCGCTACGCGCACGCGGTGGAGGATTCGTCCGTCGTCTTCGCCGAGTGGACATCCGGCGATCAAGCGGTCTTCATTACCGGCCCCAGCCACGCGGCGGGTCCAAGCCTCACGCTTCGGGGTCCCGACGGATTTATCCTGGTGCAAGCGGGCCACGCCGAAGTCTTTACTCGCGACGGCTACGAGCGCGTGAGCCCGCCCACCGAGGCTTGGGACGACACGTTCGCCCAATTGATCCACGACGTGGCGGTTGCAGTGGACGGTGGCCCGCGCGACTTTGCGTGTGCCGCACCGACCGCGCTGCAAGCCACGGAGGTCGCAATGGCGGTTTACGCCTCTGCCGTGGGCTGCACGAAGGTTCGTCTCCCGCTAGAAGCGAAATACAACGCGCTGGAGCTTCATCGCCGACCGAGGGTCGAATCGTGGGGGCTCGGGCCGGTACTGCTGTTGGCCGACGAGCACTTCGGCTCGGGTGGACGCGAGGGCATCGTCCAGGCGCTTTCGGCGCACGGTGCCAACGTCCGACTGGCTGACGCCACCCAACCGCTTGATGCGGCGGCGGTGGAGGACGTCGGCGTGTTGGCGCTCTACCACACCCAAACGACTCCGGATGATGTCACGAAAGCGACTCTTTCGCGGTGGGTGGCGCAGGGCCGGCCGCTCGTCCTGATCCATGCCGCGCTGGGCGCGTATCCCGACTGGGCCGAGTACGGCCAGTGGTGCGGGCGCGTGTGGGAGTGGGGCGTGAGTGACCACCCGTACGAACCCACCTCGCTGGGCCGCCTTGCGGCAGGCAAGGACGTGTGGGACTGGGATACCGCGTGGATTCCAACCGACGAAGTCTTCATTAAGCTGGGCGATCGCGCCCCGGTGGAAGACCTTCTGACGGCGCAGATTCCGCAAGGATCATTCCCGGCCGCATGGTTTAACGTCACGTACCCCAACATCGCCACCTGGGTTCCCGGTCATCGCCGAGATATTTGGGAGATCGAGATGATGGGAGCGGCCCTTGGTGGGCTGATGCGTGCCGTCGTGGCCCGATCGAGCGTGAACGCGGTCTGCGTCAGCCGCGCCTAACCGGTTCCGAGACTTCGCCGCATTGCGGCGAGGGTCTCGGAGCTGGTGTGCGGCTCCATGCCCTCGGCTGCCAGCTTCCGTGATTCCCGGCTCTTCTCGTTCCGGTCATGGCTTAATCCACGTTCGGACGATTCTTTGTTAAGGTTTTTGTGAGGTCAGCAAGAATTTTGCGCCGTCCCTCGGATAGGAGAGCCGAGGATTGCTATGGCAGTGACAACACACTTTGACCAGGGACGCGCAGCTTTTCAGGCGCAGCAAGATGACTTGGCCGTTCGAGAGTTTGAGGCCGCGCTAGTCGACGAACCGTCATCACCGGTTTACTTGCGCTCGCTGGCCTTTGCCCACCTCGCCGCTGGCCGACCCAGTCAGGCCGAGGCCCCCGCCCGACGGGCCACCGAGATCGAGCCCGAAAACCCCGAGGCCCAATTTGCTGTCGGCAGCGTGTTTGCCTCACAACAACGGCACCGCGATGCAATTGTGCACCTCGATGAGGTGTTGCGCATTAACCCAAACCATGTTCCAGCACGCCGCCAGTTAGTGATGAGCCTCTGCCAAGCCGCCCACCAAAGCGCGGAGGACCACCCGGACTTTGCCGCGAGTGCCTTCGATCGTGCGCTCAAAATTGATCGCAACAATCCGGACGTAGCGGCACCGGCCATGACCTACCTTATGGATCACTACGACGTTCATCGGGTCATTCGCCTGTATCGTGATCTCCCCGAGACGATGCGGAATGCGTCCCCGGTAGAAATTGTGCGTCGGCGCCTCGAGGAAGGCCCCGACGGAAATCGCCTGCTGAAGAACCTTGGCGATGCCCCCCAGGTGCAGAGTCCAGCCCGAATCCAAGCGCAAGCGGGACCGAAAACCGTTCCCTGTCCAAACTGTCAGCAACCCATCATGGAGTGGGCTGCCATCTGCCCGCATTGCAATTTCAAGAACCGCGCGGTGGGCCAATTCGCCACCATCAACGACACCGGCCCCGAGCATGACTGGCGTGATTGGGCGTATTACGTCGTCTGCGTTTTGTGGATGGTACCGGCGGCCTTAGTCATTGCCAGCATCTTGATTGCCGACCGCCGGGTTAACGGTTTCAATTCCATCCAAAACGTTTACCTCTCATTGAACTCCCTTCAAGTCCTCTTGGGCATCGGCCTATTGTCCAAGGTCGGAGTGATCATGCTCGTGGTCCGCTACTTCTCTTACCTCACCCTCCTCTCGTCATCCGTTGGGACGATGTTCGGTTTTATGGTGGGGCGGCCGGTGGAGGGTTTCATCAACCTTCTCTCCCTCGATTTCACCTGCTTTTTGCTCTACCTGCTGAACTATATGGATGATTTTTGAGCGGTTTATCCGCGGTTAGCCACTGGAGTCGCAGGGGAATTAAGTGAGCACTCGGCGCATGGCCGCGAGGGTCTCGGGGCTGGCGTGGTGCTCCATGCCCTCGGCGTCGATCTCGGCTTGAGCTTGGCTCACGCCGAGTGACTGCAGGAAAGCCACCACCAAGGCGTGACGGTCGCGGCTCTGGGCGGCCAAGTCCCGGCCTTGTTCGGTGAGTTCCACCCCCTCACGGGGCGTCACCACCACCAGTCCTTCACGCGCGAGTCGGCGTAGGGTTTTGGTGACCGTGGGTTGCGATACGCCCAACGCGCGCTCCAAATGCACCGTGCGCACGCGCAGTGGGGCATCCGACTCTGCCGGACGCTGGCCCAACTGGTGGATCAGCTCAACGTAATCTTCCGCCAATTCGCGGGCGTGATCCGAGCGGGTTCGCAAAAACGCATCGCGCACATTAAGAAAGTACCCCGTTTCTCAATAGCTCGTGCTATCATAGCCTAGGCTATGTTCCACTTTCACGCTGAGGTCGGTCCCCATGGCCGATGAAACCGTTCGAACTCTGGCAGAAATGCAGGTGGGAGACTGCGCGCGGGTGACGGCGGTACGCCTGGACGGCTCCGAGCGGCGGCGCTTGCTGGACCTAGGGCTGGTACCCGGCACGCGGGTCGAATGCGTGTTGCGTAGCCCTCTCGGCGACCCCTATGCCTACGCCTTTCGCGGGGTTCAGGTGGCGCTCCGCCGCCCGCAGGCCACCATGATTGAAATTGGAGAACTCGCCCGATGTCCCTAAACCTCAAGATTGCGGAGTCGGAACCCCGCGCCCCCATTGCCCTCAGCTGCGGTGGGTGCGCCAGTTGCGGCGTCGGCGTGTTTCGGCGCTCGGGCCGGCTCTCGGCGAAGGCCGACGCCACCGTGGCCGTGATGGGCAACCCCAACGTGGGCAAGAGCACCGTCTTTAACGGCCTGACCGGCTTGCGGCAGCACGTGGGCAACTGGCCCGGCAAAACGGTGATGCGCGCCGAAGGCGCGTTCCGCTTGGGCGAACGACTTTACCGACTGATCGACCTCCCCGGCACCTACTCGCTGATGTCGCAAAGCCCCGACGAGGAGGCCGCGCGCGACTACTTGCTGTTTGGTCAGCCCGACGTGACCGTGGTGGTGTGTGATGCCGGCGCTCTCGAGCGCAACCTCAACCTGGTGTTGCAGGTGCGCGAGGTGGCGGGTGCAATGGTGTTGGCCCTGAACCTGATGGACGAAGCAGAGCGCAAGGGCATTCGGGTGGACGAACGTGCCCTTGCCCGAGACCTCGGCGTGCCGGTAGTGCCAATGGCGGCCCGAAGCGGGAAGGGGCTGGCCGAACTGGCCAATGCGATTGACGGACTGAGCACCGGCCGATTGGTGTGCCGACCGGCCGTATCGGCCCGCCTGGACCCCGAAATTGAGGCGGCTGTGGTGGAGATTGAGCTGGCCCTTAAGGCTGAATTCCCCGACCTGCCGCACGTCCGCTGGATTGCCCTGCGACTGCTGGAAGGCGACGCCGACCTGGAACGCGAAGTGACTCAGGGCACACTCGGCCGATTGGGGCACCCGCCGGAGGCCGCGCTGTGAGCGAGGTGCTGCGTGTGGCTCAGACCGTCCGGGCCAGGGTGGCGGGCGCCGGTCCCGACGCGGTGGCCGAAGCGTTGCACGCTGAGGCCACGCGCATTTCCGAGCGCGTGGTGGGCGGCCCCGGTCGGTCGAACCGTCGGGGATGGGACCAGCGCCTCGATGCAGCCCTGACCAGCCCGCTGTGGGGTTTCCCGGTGATGGTGGCCATGTTTGCCGGAGTGTTTTGGCTGACCATTGCCGGGGCCAACGTGCCCTCCGCGATGCTGGGCGAGCTGCTGACCGTGCGCGGCACGGCCTTCTTGCACCACGTCTTTGCCGCGATCGGCGCCCCGGCGTGGCTCACCGGCGTGGTGGTGGACGGCGCTTGGCTCGCCACCGCTTGGGTGATCAGCGTGATGCTGCCGCCCATGGCCATCTTCTTCCCGCTGTTCACGCTGTTGGAAGACTTCGGCTACCTGCCGCGAGTAGCGTTCAACCTTGACCGCGCGTTCCGATGGGCCGGGGCGCACGGCAAGCAGTCGCTGACCATGATGATGGGTTACGGGTGCAATGCGGCGGGCGTGACCGCCACGCGCATCATCGATAGTCCCCGTGAGCGCTTGGTGGCCATCCTCACCAACAACTTCGCCATCTGCAACGGCCGGTGGCCCACGCTCATCCTGGTGGGCACCATCTTCATCGGGGCCACGGCCCCGGCGGGCTGGGCCAGTGTGGTCGCCGCCACCAGCGTGGCGGGCACGGCCATGCTGGGTGTGCTCGTCACGGTACTGGTTTCGCGCGTGCTCAGTCGAACCGTGCTCAAGGGTGAGGCCAGCGCGTTTACGCTGGAGCTTCCTCCCTACCGGCCGCCGCAGCTACTCCGTACCATTGGCACGTCCATGATCGACCGCACGTTGAAGGTGCTGTGGCGCGCCATCGTGATGGCCGGACCGGCGGGCGTAGTGATTTGGCTGATCTCGAACGTGATGGTCGGCGACCAATCGGTGGCCGCCTGGATGGTGGGCGGACTTGATCCGCTGGGCAAGTTTATCGGCCTGAACGGGGTGATTCTTGTGGCGTACATCGTGGCCATCCCGGCCAACGAGATCGTGATCCCGACCATTCTGATGCTCACGCTCAACCTCACCAAATCGGGCCTAGCCCAACGGGGTGTGATGCTGGAGTTAGACGCCGACCAGGCCAAAACCGTGCTGACGCAGCTGGGCGGGTGGAACTTGCTGACGGGGGTGAATCTGATGTTGTTCAGCCTGTTGCACAACCCGTGCAGCACCGCGCTGATGACGATTTGGCACGAGACGCGGTCGCGTCGGTGGACACTGTGGTCTGCGTTCATGCCGCTGGCTTTGGCGTTCATCGTCTGCGCGCTGGTCGCCATCATCTGGCGCGCGGTGAGCTGAGGGGGCGGACCTTCGAACGGTCTATCTAGACCCTTTCGGTGCGCCGCGAGGCGTTGGTGGTCTGCCCCCCGGAAAGTAGGCCGTTGAAAAGATTAGACTCCGCGCAATCGGAGTACATATGAAGAAATCGAAGTTTTCGGAAGAGCAGGTGGTGCAGATTCTGAAAGAAGCCGCGTCAGGAGCCTGCAGCAACGCGGAGGTTTGCCGCAAGCACGGCATTTCGCAGAACACGTTGTACTTGTGGAAGCGCTAGTACCGCGTGATGGAGTCGCAGGACGTGCGGCGCTTTCGAGAGCAGAGGCTGAGAACTCGGCTTTGAACCAGATCGTTCCCGACCAGGCGCGGGTGATCGACGCCACCGGGAAAGTGCTGCGAAAAAATGGGTGGGCGCACCCGAGCGGCGCAAGGGAGCGCGGTTACAGATGCAATTCGGTCGGTCAAAACGGCGGGCCTGCCAGCTCTCGGGACTTTCGCGAAGGCTCGTCCAGGAACTCCCACGGCTGGATAGGGATGCGGCGCTCAAGGAGCGGTTGGCTTTCGTCTGGCGGCCCAACACGGGCTTCCGGATGGCCCACGCGCTGGTGAAGGCGGACTTCGCGCCGCTCACCGTCAAGTGGGTACCCCGGGGTGTGGAAGGAGGAGCGGCTGGGCCGCGTGAAGCGGTATCGAATGCGCCGAACGGGCAGTTCGGTTCGGTCTCGGCCACCGGCCCGGACTATGTCTGAACCGTCGACTTCTGCTTCGACTCGTGCCTCAATGGAACCCGCCTGAAGATTCTCTCGGTGGTGGATGAGTTCACGCGGGAGTGCCTGGCGCTGGAGGTGGCCAGGCGGGTCGACACGAGACAAGTGCGGGAGGTGCTGGCCCCCTTGATGAAGGGGCGCGGGGCTCCGAAGTTCATCCGCAGCGACAACGGCGGCGAGTTCGTCGCCCGCCTGATCGCGGTGTTCTTGTCCCAGTCCGGCTCGGGAAGCCACTACATCGAGCCGGGCAAACCCTGGCAGAACGGCTTCGTGGAGTCGTTCCATTTCACCTTGCGGCGGGAGCACCTCGACGTTGAATTGTTCCTGAACCTGGCCGACACCCAGGCCAACAAGGCGGTGTACCGCCGCTACTACAGCGAGGTTCGGCCTCACGCGTCATTGGGCTACCGTCCCCCGGCGGAAGCCGCATTGGCACGGGCGGTCGTCAATTCCACTCGGGCTACGCCCTCCCTACGTTGCCAACCTCCCGTGCCAGAATCTGCGGAGAGTCTAATTTTTTGATTGGTTCACCCAATGGGGGTACGGAATGATGCACCAGGCCCGAACCACGGCGGCCCCCCCTCCAGTATGCTAGCGAGTCATGAGCTTCGGACCCTTAGCGGGACTCTCCCGTATCGTTGACGCCCAAAGCCGGCGCGTGAGTAGCTACGATCGCACGGGGGGTAACGGCGACTGCGCCAAGATCGCGCCGGGCGAGACGTTCGTCATGGCCGACATTGCCGGCGCGGGGATCATCAAGCACATCTGGATCACGATGAGCTCGGGCGATACGCTACTCCGCCGCAATCTCGTCTTGCGGATGTACTGGGACGGGCAAGAGTTTCCCAGCGTGGAATCGCCGATTGGCGACTTCTTTGGGCAGGGCTGGGGTCTCAAGTACGAGTGGATGAGCCTCCCCCTGGCCGCCGCACCTAAGGAGGGCAACGCCCTTGTGTGCTATTTCCCGATGCCATTTGGCGCGGGCGCCCGCATCGAAGTGGAGAACCAGGGGGAGCACGCCGTGGACGCGTTCTACTACTACGTGGACTACGAAGCCCACGCCGTGATCCCTGACGACCAAGGCCGGTTCCACGCGCTGTACCGGCAGGAACTCACGCAACCCGAGAGCCTAGGGGGGGACGTTGAGAACGAGTGGAACGTACTGGGGCCGGGCACGGTGAATCTAGACGGCGCTCACAACTACGTGTTCTGCGAGATCGAGGGCGAGGGGCACTTTGTGGGCGTGAACTACTTTGTGAACTGCCCCAGCCCCATGTGGTACGGCGAAGGCGATGACCTGTTCCAGGTGGATGGCGAAGCCTGGCCCGGCAGCGCTCATGGCACGGGCACCGAAGACTACTTTAACCAAAGCTGGTGCCCGGACACGATCTACCTCCACCCATACTTTGGCACCGCGCGCGCGCCGGGGCGGGGCAACGATTCCGCGCGGTTCGGCTGGCTCGGTCGCACGCACTGCTACCGGTTCCACCTAGAGGATCCGGTGCGGTTTAAGCGGAGCCTACGGGCGTCGATTGAGCACGGGCACGCCAACGTATTAACGCTGGAACTAGCGAGTGTTGCGTACTGGTATCAGTCGCTGCCGGGCAAACCTTTACCGTCTTTGCCCGCGAGGGCCGACCGAGAGCCATTGCCCGAGATCGGGGTGGTGGAGATCCATCGCTGGCGCGATGCGTGGCGGCAAGCCCGCCAAACCGGTGTGCGGTGGGGGAACGAAAACGCCTGATGGAAGCTCGAATTGGGGTGGACGAGAGCGGGAAAGGCGACTACTTTGGACCGCTGGTCATCGCGGCGTGTTGCGTGGGGCCGGAGCACGAGGCCGAGTTGCGCGGGGTGAAGGACTGCAAGAAACTCACCGACATTCAGGCAATTCAGCTCGCGGGGGTCATCAAGCTGCATTGCCCGCACACGGTGATCTGCATCGGTCCGGCCAAGTACAACGAGCTCTACGCGAAGTTGCTGAACTTAAATAAGTTGTTGGCCTGGGGTCATGCCCGCGCCATCGAGGACACCTTGGAGAAGTCGCCGGTGGAGTTGGTGATTTCGGACCAATTCGCCAATCCGGCAGGTTTGCGCCAAGCGCTATTTGAGCGTGGAAAGACGGTTCGGCTGGAGTCGCGAGTTCGGGCCGAGAGCGACCTGGCGGTCGCGGCGGCCTCGGTTTTGGCCCGCGCAGAGTTCTTGACGCGGCTGAAGCGATTGGGCGAGGAGTTCGGGATGACGCTGCCGAAAGGGGCGACGGTCGTGATTGGACCGGCCAAACAGTTCGTGGCGCGACATGGCCCGGACCGATTGGGCGAGGTGGCCAAACTACACTTCAAAACGACGCAGCAAGTACTCGGCGGATTTTGAGGGGGCAGGCTCCTTTGAGAGTCTAGGGGATTGGCTTGGCCTTCCCGGCCAAGTTCCCCCTTGGGTCGAGGCGCACGGCCATAGCTTAGTCGCCGGTAGGGTTAAGGGCGACGAACACGGTAAAGCCGTCGACGTCGTCGCGTAGCGGTAGGAACTCTTCATCGGCGAGTTCCCGAGTGATGAGCTCGGTGACGGCGATGCCGCCCATCGGGGCAACCTCTTGCACGTGGGCGGCGATGTCGATCACGTCGCTGAACTCGACTTCCTCAATGTCACCCTGTAGCTCGCCCATATGAAGCCCAATGCGCAGGCGGAACGGGGAACGGAGGCGATTAACCTTTTGGTTAAACGGACCGAGTTCCGATTGGATGGTCCGCGCCGCCGCGAAGGCATCCTTCACCGAGCCGAAGGCAATCACACACCCATCGCCGGCGGTGCTGTGCACGTTGCCGTCAAACCTCCGCACCGCTTCTTCCAGGAAGGCGTGGTAGGCGCGGAAACTCCACTCGGCCACAAACGGGTCGGCGTTGGCCTTCATCTGGCGGCTCCGGACGGCGTCCACCGCCATCACGCAGATGTGGTGGGTGCGCGGTGCGAGTCGCCACTGAATCCGCACGGCTTCGGCAATCAGGGCCGCAGGATCGTCGGCCCGTAGCTTGCGGAGACGATCCGCGCGCTCTTCGACCCGCGCTCCCATGCCCGCGATGGACCCGAAGAGGACCGCCACCCCAAGCTGCAAAAGCGCCTCGCCGTTGGAGAACGACGCCACGAACCGCTCGTACCCGTGGCCGCGCACGGGAATGAGGTCGGCGGCGATCCCCCCAACGGC
>Ga0105047_10002533_pt1 | contig 32527 bp, 29 predicted proteins | sample MAT04_FD_78384 | JGI IMG/M metagenome (GOLD analysis project Ga0105047, IMG submission 78384) | Freshwater microbial communities from Lake Fryxell liftoff mats and glacier meltwater in Antarctica - MAT-04 (megahit assembly) | ecosystem: Environmental > Aquatic > Freshwater > Ice > Liftoff... | reverse complement strand
CGCAGCCGTGCGCCGCGCAGCCGTGCGCCGCGCAGCCGTGCGCCCGGATGGCCGCGAGTGTCGAGAGGTTGTTGGTGCACACCAGCCGTGCGCCGTGCGCCCGGATGGCCGCGAGTGTCGAGAGGTTGTTGGTGCACACCAGCCGTGCGCCGTGCGCCCGTGCGCCCGTGCGCCCGTGCGCCCGTGCGCCCGTGCGCCGCGCCAGCCGTGCGCCGCGCCAGCCGTGCGCCGCACGCGCGATCGCCGAGAGTGCCACAGCCGGGAGGGGCCGCGTGCCCGTGCTAGACTTCCTCGGCCCAGAAGGGCAACCGAGTGCGACACATCGTCGTGCATCACACACGCGAGCCGCTCCCCGCGGGGGTGCCGTCCGGCAGCAGATGCCGACCGGTCCGCAGGTCAGGAAGCTCGCGGAGGTCCAACCGCACAGGAGGTCCCCGCACCATGCCGTCCGTATCGATGCGCCAGCTGCTTGAGGCCGGTGTCCACTTCGGTCACCAGACCCGCCGCTGGAACCCCAAGATGAAGCCGTACATCTTCGCTGAGCGAAACGGCATCCACATCATCGACCTGGCCCAGACCGTCCAGCGCCTGGACGCGGCCCTCGAGTTCGTCACGGACACCGTGGCGGGCGGTGACACGATCCTGTTCGTGGGCACCAAGAAGCAGGCCCAGGAGCCCATCGCGGAAGAGGCGGCCCGGGCGGAGATGCCCTACGTCAACCAGCGCTGGCTCGGCGGCATGCTCACCAACTTCGTGACCATCCGGAAGCGGCTCGGCCTGCTGGACCAGATGGAGGCTCGTCAGGCGAACGGTGAGTTCGACCGTCTGACCAAGAAGGAAGCCTCCAAGCTGACCGACGAGATGGCTCGACTGCAGCGGACCCTTGGCGGCATGCGCAAGATGCGCCGCCTGCCGGGCGCCCTGTTCGTGGTCGATCCCCACCGTGAGCACATCGCGGTGACCGAGGCTCGAAAGCTGGAGATCCCGATCATCGGCACCGGCGACACGAACGTCGATCCGGACCAGCTGGACTACATCATCCCCGCCAACGACGACGCCATCCGGGCCATCCGCCTGCTGTGCCGCGTCGTCGCGGACGCGGCCATCGAGGGTGCGGGTTCGCGCGCCGCTCGGTCCACCGACCAGAGCCCCATGTCGGCCGAGGTCGCCGAGGCGGAGGAGGCCAGCGATGAGCTGGTCGCCGCGCTTTCCGCGGGTGGCACCTTCAGCTTCACGCCCGACCCGGAGGAGGAAGACCTCCTGCCCGGCGGACCCGAGGCCGAGCCCGCGCCCGCGCCCGTGCCCACAGACGAGACCGCCGCACGCTGAGTCGCGGCCCGGGTGGCCGCCAGTCGCGCGGCGCCCGGGATCCGGGACACAGGGTGCACCACGCACGAAGGGATCCACGCACACATGGCTGACGAGCCGAAGATCACATCCGACATGGTCAAGGAGCTCCGGGAGCGCACCGGTGCCGGCATGATGGACTGCAAGCGCGCCCTGGAAGAGACCAGCGGCGACCTTGGCCAGGCCGTCATCCTGCTGCGGGAGCGGGGCGTGGCGGCGGCCGCGAAGAAGGCCGGCCGGGACGCCCGCGAAGGACTCGTGTCCTCCTACATCCACTCCGGCGGCCGCCTGGGCGTGCTCATCGAGGTCAACTGCGAGACCGACTTCGTGGCCCGCAATGACGACTTCCAGAAGCTGGTCCGGGATCTCGCGATGCAGATCGCTGGTGTCGCTCCCGAATTCGTGACCGTGGACTCGATCCCGGCCGAGGTGACCGAGCGCAAGCAGGCCGAGCTGCTCGCCGATGAGTCAGTGACGTCCAAGCCGGAAGCCATCCGCGCGAAGATCGTGGACGGCCAGATGCGCAAGTGGCATCAGCAGGTCGTGCTCTACGAACAGCCCTTCCGGGACACCGACCAGACCGTTGGTCAGCTCATCATCGATGCCATCGCCAAGATCGGCGAGAACATCAAGGTCCGCCGCTTCACCCGCTACCAGCTGGGCGAAGAACTCTGATGCGGGCCGCGTTGCCAGCTACCGGGGAGCATCGGTGACAGCGACGCCGCGCTATCACCGGGTGCTGCTCAAAGTATCCGGTGAGGCGCTGCTGGGATCACGCTCCTACGGCGTGGATCCCCAGGTGTGCCAGTTCATCGCGCGTCAGGTGCACCAGGCACAGGACGCAGGCGTGGAGGTCGCCATCGTCGTCGGTGGCGGCAACATCTTCCGTGGACTGGCCGCGGCGGCCAAGGGCATGGAGCGCGCCACGGGTGACTACATGGGCATGCTCGCGACCGTGATGAATGGGCTCGCGCTCCAGGATGCCCTGGAGAAGGAAGGCGTGCCCACCCGGGTCATGTCCGCCATCGGCATGAACGAGGTCGCCGAGCCCTACATCCGACGGCGCGCCATGCGCCACCTGGAGAAGGGCCGCGTGGTCATCCTGGCTGCGGGCACCGGCAATCCCTACTTCACGACCGACACCGCGGCTGCGCTCCGCGCCGTGGAGATCGGCGCCCAGGTCCTGCTCAAGGGGACCAAGGTGGACGGCGTGTACACCGCAGATCCCCAGCTCGAGCCGGACGCCGAGCGCCACGAGGTCATCACCTATGCCCAGGTGCTGGCCGACCGCCTGAACGTGCTCGATGCCACGGCTGTCAGCCTGTGCATGGAGAATGACCTGCCCATCGTCGTGTTCGACATGAACCAGCCGGACAACATCCGGCGGGCGGCGGTCGGCGACTCGATCGGGACGCTCATCCACGGAGGAGACGCACCATGACCGATGCTGTCCGACAGCCCCTTGAGGCGCGCATGGAGCACGCCGTGGAGGCGATGGAACGCGACTTCGCGACCGTACGCACGGGACGCGCGGCGACGTCCCTCGTGGAGCGCATCCAGGTCGAGTACTACGGCACGATGACGCCGCTCAACCAGCTCGCGAGCATCAGCGTCCCTGAGCCCCACCAGATCGTCATCCAGCCTTGGGACCGGGGCGTGCTGGGCGCCATCGACAAGGCCATCCAGAAGAGCGATATCGGGCTGATGCCCAACGTCGATGGCACGGTCGTGCGGCTGAACATCCCGCCCCTCACCGAGGAGCGTCGCAAGGACCTGGCCAAGGTCGTCCACAAGCGTGCCGAGGCCGCTCGCGTGGATATCCGGAACCATCGCCGGGAGGGTACCGAGGAGCTGCGCAAGCAGGAGAAGGACGGCGAGCTGGGCACGGATGAGGCCCGCCGCGAACAGGACCGTATCGAGAAGCTGACCCATCACTGGACCGACGAGGTCGACCGGCTGGCGAAGGCCAAGGAGCAGGAGATCATGGAGGTCTGATGGCCTCCGTCCCTGGGCTCGTGACCCCGGATCCCCAGACATCGGTGGACGGCGCATCGAGCAGTGAGTCGAACTCCGACCGGGTGCCCCGCCACGTGGCGGTCATCATGGACGGCAACCGCCGCTGGGCGCGTGAGCGCGGCGTACCGGAGGCTCAGGGGCATGCGGCGGGCGTGGATGCGCTCCGGCCTATGGTCGAGCGGGCACAGCAGCGCGGCGTCGAGGTCCTGTCGGTCTACGCATTCAGCCGCGAGAACTGGGCCCGCGCCAGCCAAGAGGTGGAGCTGCTGCTCTCCCTCCTGGACGCCGCCATCCGCGACTACACGCCCGACCTGGTGCGCCAGGGCGTCGCGGTCCGGCTGCTGGGTCGCATGTCCGAGCTCCGCGGGCCGACCCGCGAGTCCATCGAGGATGCACTCGTGCGCACGTCCGGTGGCACGAAGATGATCCTCAACGTCGCGTTCAACTACTCCGGTCGGTCGGAGATCGTGGACGCGGTCCAGCGTTGCATCCGGGACGGCGTCGAGCCAGATGCCGTGGACGAGGCGACCATCGAGGCGCGGCTGTACACCGCTGACATGCCCGAAGTGGACCTGCTGATCCGGACCGGCGGCGATCAGCGCATCAGCAACTTCCTATTGTGGCAGGCGGCATACGCCGAGCTCTACTTCTGCGACCGCTTCTGGCCCGACTTCGAGCCCGACACGTTCGACGCGGCGCTGGCGGCGTACGCCCAGCGCTCGCGTCGATTCGGCCGCTAGCGGCCTCGGGGATGCAGCAGCGCCTCATCAGCACCGCAGTCATGGTGCCCGTGGTGCTCGTCGTGTTCCTGCTGGGGCAGCCTTGGCTGACGATGGGGCTGGCTGTCGTGGCAGGTCTCGCGGCGTCCGAGGCAGCCCGGCTCTTGCGGGCCGCGACGCTGCCGGTGGAGCGTGCCGTGGTCATCGCCGCGCCCCCCGTCGCGGTCCTGGCCATGGGCTGGGGCGGAGCGCCGGACGGGGCGGCGATCACCTTCGTGGCCGTCGTCATCGTGCTCGCGGGCATGGTCGCGTTCCGGGAACCGGACGTCCGTGACGGCTTCCTGGCCTGGGCAGGGACGGCGTTCGGGGCGCTGTACGTCTCGCTGCTCGCGTTCGCGGCGGGAATCCTTGCCATCGCGCCACCGATCCCCGAGTCGGCACCGCTGCACGGCGTGCTGGATGCCGGGCGCGACTGGCTGCTGGTGCTCCTGGTGACCGTGTGGAGCTTCGATACCTTCGCCTATGTATCTGGCCGTACGTTCAAGCGTGGCCGGTTCCTCAACCACATCTCCCCCAACAAGACGTGGAGCGGTGTCCTCGGGGGCACCGTGGCAGCCGTCATCGTCGGCGGAGGGCTCACGTGGGCAGCGGGTGGGGGTCCCATCGGGGGCCTGGTCCTGGGCTTCGTCATCGCGGTCACCGCCCAGTCGGGGGATGTCGCGGAGTCGATGCTCAAGCGGACAGCGGGTGCCAAGGACTCCGGCACGCTCATCCCGGGCCACGGTGGCGTCCTCGACCGGATCGATTCCTTCCTGTTCGCAGCGCCCGCGGTGTTCGGCTACCTGGTCATCGTCGGTCACGTCGGGACCACGATCTAGGTGGTCCATCCGAGCAGGGCTGCGGATCGTCCCGTGCGGGTCGCGCTCCTGGGCTCGACCGGCTCCATCGGCCGCCAGACCCTGGACGTGATCCTGAGCGCAGGCCCAGCGACCTTCCAGGTCATCGCCCTGGCCGCTGGTCGGGACGTGGATACGTTCGCCGGGCAGCTCGCCGCATGTCGGCCACTCGTCGCCGCGCTCGCGGACATGGGTGCGATGGCGCGCCTGGACTCGCCCGCAGGCGTGGGGCTCGATCGGGACCCTGATGCCCTGGTGCGGTTCGCCACCCGGGACGATGTGGACATGGTCATCGTGGCCACGGGCGGCATCGTCAGCCTCCGTCCCGTGCTGGCCGCGTTGCGCGCGGGCAAGGTCGTGGCCACTGCCAACAAGGAGACGCTCGTCGCAGGCGGCCATATCGTGATGCCCCTGGCGCGTGCCCTGGCAGAGGCGCGTGCAGCCATCGACCCCGCCGATCCGATGGCCAGCCCCCTGGCCTGGGTGCGGCCCATCGACTCCGAGCACTCGGCGCTGTGGCAGTCACTGGCAGGGGAGCAGATGAGTGCCGTGGCGCGGCTGCTGCTGACCGCGTCCGGTGGTCCGTTCCGTGAGTGGACCGCGGAGCGACTGGAAACGGCCGCGGCGAGCGACGCCCTGGCGCACCCCACGTGGACCATGGGCGCCAAGATCACCATCGACTCCGCCACGCTCATGAACAAGGGCCTGGAGGTCATCGAGGCACGCTGGTTGTACGATGTCGACTACGCGCGGATCGACGTCCTCATCCATCCGCAAAGCCTCGTGCACTCGCTGGTCGAGTTCATCGACGGCTCCCTCAAGGCCCAGCTCGGACTCCCAGATATGCGCATCCCCATCCAGTACGCCCTGACATGGCCCAGCCGCATCGCCGGACCGGCGCCGCGGCTCGACTTGCTGCGCCACTCCCGCCTGGAGTTCAGCGCACCTGATCCGGCGCGCTTCCCGGCGCTCGCCATCGCGCGTGAGGCCGGACTCCGCGGGTCACGTGCCACGACCGCGCTCATCAGTGCGGATGAGGTGGCCGTGGAGCGCTTCCTGGCGGGCTCCATCACCTTCCCAGGTATGGCCCGGCTCGCGGCCGGGGCTGTCGACCGATTCGGTGATGGTCCGGAGCCGGACGTGGATGACCTCATCGAACTCGACCGCGACGTCCGGACATGGGTCCGGGCGGCGGACCAGGATGGACGGGTGGCACGCACATGATCGACGGCCTCATCAACGTGGTCCTGCTGCTGCTCATCCTGGTGGTGCTGGTGGTGCTCCACGAGCTCGGGCACTTCGCGATGGCGCGCATGGCGGGCGTGCGCGTCCACGAGTTCGGCATCGGCTTCCCGCCCCGCGCGCGCATCCTGCATCGCGGCAAGGACACCGTGTACACCCTCAACTGGTTGCCCATCGGTGGCTTCGTGCGCCTCGAAGGGGAGGAGGGGGAGTCGGAGGATCCGCGCGCCTTCTCCAACCAGCGGCTGCGCACCCGCATCGTGATCCTGCTCGCAGGCGTGGTCATGAACTTCCTACTGGCGTGGCTCATCTTCTCGCTCATCGCCGGCCTTGCCGATCCGGTCTCCAACATCCGTGTCAGCAGCGTCCAGCCGGACTCCCCGGCCGCCTCGGTCGGACTGGTGGGCGGCGTCCAGATCGGGACCGCCGAGGATGGCACCACACCGCTCTACGACCAGTCGGGCGACCTCATCATCGCCATCGACGGGCAGCGGTTCCCGGTCTTCGCGGACATGCTCGCCGATCCGCCGCTGGCCTACCTGCGAGCGCACGCTGGGCAGCAGGTCATCCTGACGGTCCGTCACCTCGATGGCACCGTCGCGGATGTGCCGGTGACCCTGCGTCCCGCAGCAGAGGCCTCCAAGGGCGCGCTCGGCATCGGTATCCAGGGACCCGCGGCCACGGAGGACATCCAGCGGGCGCCGCTCGATGCCATCGCCGTGGGCTTCCAGCGCACCGTCGACGCCTCGACACTCATCCTGCGCGGCCTGCAGGACCTGGTCCGCAACCTGACCGATCCGCCGGTCCAGGGACCCGTGGGCATGGTGGATACGGTCGGCTCCTTCCGGACGCAGCTGCCGCCCATCTACCTGTTCTGGCTCATCGGTGTGCTGTCGGCGAACCTGGCCATCGTCAACGCCCTGCCGCTGCCGCCGCTGGATGGTGGCCGCGTCCTGATGGCACTGCTGGGGCGCGCCTTCGGCAAGCGCATCACGCCCGCCCTGGAGCGGAACGTCTATCTCGCGGGATGGGTCGGCCTGATGGCCTTCATCGTTTGGATCACCCTGTTCGACGTGCGCAGGCTGGTCGGCGGATGAGCCGCGCGGACTCCAGCGCGCCACGGCGCACGACCGTCACGGTGGACGTGGCGGGTATCCCGGTCGGCTCGGCGCATCCGGTCGTGGTCCAGTCGATGACCAACACGGACACCGCGGACGCGGACGCCACCGCCCTCCAGGTCGCGGCGCTGGCGCACGCGGGCTCGGAGCTGGTGCGCATCACGGTCAACAACGACGCGGCCGCGGCCGCAGTGCCCGTCATCCGCCGCAAGCTGGATGACCTGGGCATCAGGGTCCCCCTCATCGGCGACTTCCACTACAACGGCCACCAGCTGCTGGTGGAGTACCCGGAGATGGCGAAAGCGCTCGCCAAGTACCGCATCAACCCCGGCAACGTGGGCGCCAAGCGGCACGACGAGCATTTCCAGACCATCGTCCAGGTCGCTATCGACAACGACAGGCCAGTGCGCATCGGCGTCAACTGGGGATCCCTGGACCAGGCGCTGCTCACGGAGTTGATGGACGCCAACGCGGTCGCCGCGGCCCCGGTCGAGGCACGCGACGTGATGATCGAGGCGATGCTCCAGTCGGCACTCCGGTCCGCGGAGCTGGCCGAGGAGACTGGCCTGGGCCATGACCGGATCATCATCAGCGCCAAGGTCAGTGGCGTCCGGGACCTCGTCGATGTCTATCGCCAGCTCGCCGTCCGGTGCGACTACCCGCTCCACCTTGGGCTGACCGAGGCGGGCATGGGCATGAAGGGCATCGTGGCCTCGACCGCTGGCCTGTCCATCCTGCTCGATGAGGGTATCGGCGACACGATCCGGGTCTCGCTCACACCGAAGCCGAGCGGCGACCGCACGGACGAGGTACTGGTAGGCCAGCAGGTGCTCCAATCACTGGGCATGCGCTCATTCCTGCCCCAGGTCTCCGCATGCCCCGGCTGCGGTCGTACCACGAGCACCTTCTTCCAGGTCATGGCGGAACGCATCACGGGTTACCTCGCGGACCAGATGCCGGTCTGGGCGACGCGCTATCCGGGTGTCGAGGAGATGAACGTCGCGGTCATGGGTTGTGTCGTCAACGGCCCCGGCGAGTCCAAGCACGCGGACATCGGCATCTCGCTGCCGGGCACGTTCGAGGAGCCGGTCGCGCCGGTGTTCGTGGACGGCGCGCTCCGGACCACGCTCCGCGGCGACGGCCTCGTGGATGAGTTCATCGCGATCCTCGACGAGTACGTCGAGCGCCGGTACGGCACTTCGGTGGTGTTGACCGCGTGACGGAGCAGCCGGGCACTGGTCCAGCAGCACCAAAGGCGTCCTTCCGGGACCGCGTCGAGGGTCACCCCATCGGCTTGCTCATGGCGGTGGCCGTGGCCGCCGTCACCGCCACGCTGGCGGTGGTCGTGCCGATGGTCCAGCTGACACAGGACAACCGAGTGTCCGCGGTCGAGGTCCAGATGGAGCAGACCAAGGTGCAGCACGCCGCCGAGATCGCGGCGCTGCAGTCACAGCTGGATGACCTGGGCCGGCGATCGGAGCAGGAGCTGGCCGACGAGCGGGTGCGGACCCAGGCGCGCATCAACGAGCTTGACCGCAGCCTGTCCAGCATCCATCGCACCCTGGGTGCCAACACCCAGGACTACGACGTGAGCACGCTCGTAGTGGACCCGGCGGACGTCAGCTCCCTGCCGAGCACCTCCACCTTCTTCCCCGATGACCGGTTCTACGCGCTCGATGTCGCGCAGTCGACCAACTGGGCATACGAGGTCTCGTCCGAGCTCCGGCTCACGGCCGAGCTCGTTGGTCTTACGGAGGACGCGCTTCGTGCGCAGGCCACCGCCGAGCAGGCACAGGCGCTGACCCAGTTCCCGGTCCACGTCTGGCGATACGGCGCCGACCAGCCGATCAGCTACGTCGACCCCGAGTCCGGCTCGACATTCGAGCTGCATCCACGGACCCAGGCGTGGGTCCAGCGGGTGAACAAGGCGGAGTACCTCTCGTTCATCCTGGACTCGGTGCCGTCGCCCCAGCCAAGCGGCTCCACGATCGCGGAGACCATCCGCGATGGCTTCGAGAGCGATCCCGCCGGCTGGGTGCTCCAGGACCAGCTGGTGTCGGAGATCACCGGCGTGGGCAGTCTCCGACCGCGCATCGACTCATTGCAAAAGCGGGATGACCTCGCCTATGCCCGGGTCGAGACCGTGCTGCCCAACGTCACCATCGGCGACCGGACGCTCGCGGAGTACTACTGGGACCGGGAGTGGTTGATCGTGCGCACGGACCGGGACATGTACCTGGTCAAGCTGTACGTCGCGGACGATGACCATCGCTCGCCCGACTACGGCGCCTTGAGCGCCTGGCTGGACCAGCTGCGCATCCTGCGTTCCTGAGCTCCGCCCGTGGGTCGCGGCGCTGACCGCGGTCGAACGCCTGCGCTACGATACCCAGCCCGCCCCGCAGGAGACCTTCAGCGAGCATGTCCAAGTCCGGATTCGGCCCCAGCATCCACAGCCAGTCGGAGGACTTCCCCGGCTGGTACAACGACGTGGTCCTCAAGGCGGAGCTGGCGGACTACTCCCCGGTGCGCGGCTGCATGATCATCCGGCCGTATGGATACGCCATCTGGGAGTCGATGCGCGACGAGCTTGACCGGCACATCAAGCGTACGGGCCACAGCAACGTGTATTTCCCGCTGTTCGTGCCCAAGTCACTGCTGGAGAAGGAAGCCGAGCACGTCGAGGGGTTCAATCCCCAGGTCGCGTGGGTCACCCATGCGGGCGGCAAGCAGCTGGACGAGCCGCTCGCCATCCGGCCGACGTCGGAGGCGATCATCGCCGACTCGGTCAAGGACTGGATCCAGTCCTACCGGGACCTGCCACTGCTCATGAACCTGTGGAACAACGTCGTCCGCTGGGAGCTGCGGACCCGATTGTTCCTGCGCACGACGGAGTTCCTGTGGCAGGAGGCGCACACCTTCCACGCCACGGAGCAGGAGGCCGCCGACGAGGTCGCGACCGGCCTGGAGGCATACCGCGCAGTGGCCGAGGACTGGCTGGCGATCCCCGTCATCCGAGGCCGCAAGAGCCCCGCGGAGACCTTCCCGGGCGCCATCTACACCCACGCCATCGAAGCCATGATGCGTGACACCAAGGCACTCCAAGCGGGCACCAGCCACATGCTCGGCCAGAACTTCTCGAAGGCGGCGGGCATCGAGTTCCTGGACAAGGACAACCTGCGCAAGAACCCGTGGGGCACGTCATGGGGCTTCTCGACACGCATGGTGGGTGCCACGATCATGGCCCATGGCGATGACGCGGGCCTGGTCCTGCCGCCCAACGTCGCGCCCCACCAACTGGTCATCGTGCCCATCTTCCGGACGGAGGATGACCGGGTAGCCGTCGCGGCTGCCATCGAACAGCTCGAGGCGGGGCTCAAGGGTGTCCAGACCTTCTCGGGTCCGCTGCGCTACAAGGTCGACTGGCGCGAAGGGTCGCCGGGCTTCAAGTACAACCACTGGGAACTCCGCGGCGTGCCGCTGCGACTCGAGATCGGCCCCCGGGACGTGGCGGCCGGCCAGGCAGTGCTGGTGCGCCGGCTGGACCGGGCCAAGGAGAGCATCGCGCTGTCGGCCATCGCGGCTGACCTGCCGGGTCGACTGACGGCTTACCAGGCGGAGATCTTCCAGCGGGCGCTCGACTTCCGGACGGCCAACACCCACCATGTGGATACCTACGACGACTTCAAGTCGGCGGTGAACGGTCCCGGCGGGTTCCTGATGGCGCCCTGGTGCGGCTCCGCCGAGTGCGAGAAGCAGCTCAACGCCGACACTGGCGCCACCATCCGCTGTATCCCGTTCGACTCACCCGATGAGAGCGGCGCGTGCCTGGTGGACGGTCAGCCCTCCGAACGCCGGGTCCTGTTCGCCCGCGCCTACTAACGATATCCAGCACCAACTGCGCCCGACTCGGTGCCGGCCTGTCCGGAGGCGTGGTCGCCCGGTGGTATACTCCGCGGACTATCGCTCCTGGCCGCCTGGTGAACGTGGGTGACCCCCACGTTCTTTCATGGCCGGGACGTTCTTGACACCTTGACAAGCGTACGGAGGGGCACATGAATCGAGACTTCATCGGCGCCCTCCTCCAGCTCAATGCCGAGAAGGGCGTTCCGCGGGAACAGCTCGTCCACACCATCGAGGACGCCATCCAGTCGGCGTATCGGCGGGTGGCTCCCGGCTATGAGGACGTCCACGTCAGGATCGACGGTGATACCGGCAAGATGCGCGTGTTCCGCGCCCGGATCGTCGCGTCCGAGGTGGAGGATCCGACCACCGAGTGGAACCTGGATGAGGCCCAAGCACACCAGTCCGATGCGGAGTTGGGCGACCTCGTGGAATACGAGGAGCTGGACCCCGACCACTTCGGTCGCGTCGGCGCCCAGATCGCCGGCCAGGTCGTCCGTCAACGGCTGCGCGAAGCCGAGCGTGAGAACCTGTTCGACGAGTTCGCCCACCGTGACGGCGAGATCATCACGGGCACCGTCAGCCGGGTCGAGCCGCGGGGCGTGATCCTGGACCTGGGCAAGGCGGAAGCCGTGCTGCCCACGACGGACCAGTCCGCGACCGAGCACTATCGCATCGGCCAGCACGTGAAGGCGTTCGTGATGGAGGTCCGACGGACCACCCGCGGGCCCCTCATCTACGTCAGCCGGACACACAAGAACTTCCTGCGACGTTTGTTCGAGCTGGAGGTGCCTGAGATCCACGCCGGTACCGTGGAGATCAAGGCCATCGCCCGCGAGGCAGGCAGCCGCAGCAAGGTCGCCGTGTCCAGCCGCCAGGAGGGTCTCGACCCCGTCGGCGCGACGGTCGGCCAGCGTGGCGGCCGCGTCCAGTCCGTGGTCGCGGAGTTGGGTGGCGAGAAGATCGACGTCATCCCGTGGTCCGACGATCCGGCCACCTTCGTGGCCAACGCCCTGTCACCTGCCCAGGTGGTGGGTGTCGAGATCGACGAGGACGGACGCATCGCTTCCGTTACGGTGCCCGAACGGATGCTCTCCCTGGCCATCGGCCGCGAGGGACAGAACGCCCGGTTGGCAGCCAAGCTGACCGGCTGGCGCATCGACATCCGGAGCGATCAGGCACCGGCCAAGGGCGCCGTCCCTGATGGCGCGGACGTGACCGATGGCGGGACTGTGACCGAGGTCGCCGTGGCGACGGAGATCGAGGCGACCACCGAGGTCGCCGAGGCGACGGAGATCGCGGCGACCACCGAGGTCGCCGAGGCGCTGCCTGCATCGGCGGCGACCACCGAGGTCGCCGAGGCGCTGCCTGCATCGGCGATCGGGGAGCCCGTCCCGACGGAGGTGGCGTCGTAGGCGCCACGGCCGCCGCTCCGACGCGGCGTATCCCGGTCCGGACCTGCGTCGCCTGTCGAACGGAGCGACCGCAGCGTGACCTGGTGCGTATCGTGCGCACGCCCACGGGTGACGTGGTCATGGACATGACCGGCCGGCTGGCCGGACGGGGCGCATACCTATGTGCTGACGGTGCCTGCTGGCGAACGGCACTCAAGCGATCGGCCCTGCAGCGGGCCCTCTCCACATCCATCCCCGCCGAGCTGCTGGATCAGCTCGAGCATGGCGACCTCGTGTCGCACCACGGAGGTCAACATGGCTCGTAGTCGAAGCGGGACGCGTAATACGCGCGGCCCCCGGAAGCCCCCCCGGCGTCCCGATGGCTCGCACGATGGGGTGGTCCAGACGGTCGATCCCGCAGCGCGCGGCAGCATCGATATCCCGTCATCGATCATGGTCAAGGAGCTCGCCGAGCTGCTGGGCGTGAACCCCGCGGACATCATCCGCGAACTCATCAAGAGCGGCATCTTCGCGAGCATCAACCAGGTCATCGACCGTGACACCGCCACGCTCGTGACCAACGAGCTGGGCTACGAGGTGGCCGAGCCGAGCCCGACCGAATCGACCATCGAAGCCTCCGGAGAGGCGCCCGTCGGCGAGGCTGCCAAGGACGTCATCATCGGCGAGGACGATGACCCCAGGAACCTCGTGACACGCGCCCCCATCGTGACCGTCATGGGTCACGTCGACCACGGCAAGACCAGCCTCCTGGACGCCATCCGCAAGAGCGCGGTCGCGGCCGGCGAGCGCGGTGGCATCACCCAGCACGTCGGCGCCAGCGAGGCCGAGCACAATGGCCGACGCATCGTGTTCCTGGACACCCCGGGCCACGAGGCGTTCACGGCCATGCGTGCCCGCGGCGCGCGGGTCACGGATATCGCGGTGCTCGTGGTCGCGGCGGATGACGGCGTCATGCCCCAGACCGCAGAGGCCATCGATCACGCGCGCGCCGCGAACGTGCCTATCGTCATCGCCCTCAACAAGATCGACAAGCCGGACTCCAACCCCGAGCGGGTCAAGACCGAGCTGTCGGAACGCAACGTCATCGTCGAGGACTACGGTGGCGACGTGCCCATGGTCCCCGTGAGCGCCAAGACCGGCCAGGGCATCGACGACCTGCTGGAAACCATCCTCATCACCTCGGACGCCCTGGTCGACCCCAAGGCCGACCCCACGCGCAAGGCCATCGGCACCGTCGTGGAGGCGGAGCTGGACAAGGGCCGAGGGGCCGTGGCGACCATCCTGGTCCAGACGGGCACGCTCCGGATCGGCGACATCATCGTGGTCGGCGAGACCTACGGTCGCGTCCGGGCCATGGAAGACACGCTAGGCAAGCGCATCACCAAGGCGGGTCCATCGACCCCGGTGGTGCTTCTGGGCCTGGGCGAGGTGCCTGCCGCTGGTGACGTACTGCGCGTCGTCGCGGACGAGAAGATCGCCCGGAACTTGGTCGAGGAGCGGCAGGCCGCCCACTCGACGCGCCCCGAGGGCCACGGCCGAGCCACCCTGGAGGACCTGTACCGCCAGATCCAGGCGGGCCAGACCAAGGAACTCCGGATCATCCTCAAGGCGGACGTCCAGGGTTCCCTCGGCGCCATCGCCCACGCCCTGGACCAGCTCCAGAGCGACGAGGTCAAGATCAACGTCCTGCGCCAGGGCGCCGGTGACATCACGGACAACGACATCCTGCTGGCATCGGCATCGGATGCGGTGGTCGTGGGCTTCAACACCAAGCTTGACCCTGCTGCCCGTCGCACGGCGGAAGCGGAACGTGTCGAGGTCCGGCTGTACGACATCATCTATCGCCTGACCGAGGATATGGACGCTGCCCTGAAGGGCATGCTCGAGCCCGAGGAGCGAGAGGTCGTGGAGGGTCGTGCAGAGATCCGCCAGATCTTCCGTTCGGGCAAGAGCACGGTCATCGCCGGCAGTTATGTCACCGATGGTCGCCTCATCCGCGGGCCCGCCCGCGTCTACCGGGGTGGCAAGCTCGTGACCACCGATCGCATCGAGTCGTTGCGACGGTTCCGGGACGATGTGCGCGAGGTGGCCACCGGCTACGAGTGCGGCATCGGCCTGGCGAACTACTCGGACCTCGAGGAAGGCGACATCATCGAGAGCTTCAGCCAGCAGACCGTGTCTCGCGTCGCGAGCTAGCACGTGAGTCAGCGCACCGAGCGGCTGGACGACCTGCTGCGCGAGGAGATCAGCGCCATCATCGCGCGGGAGATCTCCGATCCCCGGGTGGGCTTCGTGACCGTGACCAAGGTGGACGTGGATCGCGAGCTGAGCCACGCCAACGTCTGGGTCTCGGTCATCGGTGACCTGCCGACCCGCCAGGCTGCCATCCGTGCGCTCGGTCGTGCCATGCCCTTCGTGCGCCACCGCCTGGGGCATCTGCGACTGAAGCGCATCCCGGAGTTGCACCTGCGCGAGGACGACTCGGCCGAGCGAGCCACGCGGGTGCTCCAGATCCTGGACGATATCGAGCACGGTCTGGAGACCGCACCCAAGGGCAGCGGTGAAGCGCTACCGGCACCGACCCCGCTGCGGGGCATCCCGGAGCCGCCCAGGCCCCGTCGCAAGCACACCGCTGCCAAGGGCATGAACAGCACTCGGCCCGCCACTGGCAAGCAGGGCGGCGCGTGACCATCTCGTTATCGTCACTGACGGCCGAGGACATCGCGGCCGTGCCCCAGCCGGTCGTGGACCGACTGCTGGCTGCGCGCACCGTGCTCGCCATCGGTCACGAGAGCCCCGACTCGGACGCGTTCGGGTTCGCGCTCGCCGTCGGCCTCGCGGTCGAGCACCTGGGTGGCCGCGCAACGGTAGCCAGCAGCGACCCTGTCCCGACGACCTACGATTTCATGCCCCACATCGGGCGGGTGCAGGGCGACCCCGATCCGGACCTCGACTACGACCTCATCGTGGTCGGTGACTCCGGCGACCTGCGACGCGTTGGCCGGGTGGTCCAGGAGCACGCCGAGCTGTTCGGCCGGGTGCCCATCCTGACCATCGACCATCACGCCTCCAACGTCGGCTTCGGTGCGCTCGACTGGATCGACCCGGCCGCCGCGGCCACGTGCGAGATGGTGACGCTGCTCCTGCCTCGCCTGGGCGTACCCATCGATGCCGCGGATGGCGCCATCGCTGCCGACCTGATGGCGGGCCTCGTGGGCGATACGGCCATGTTCCAGCACCCCAACGCGACGCCGCGGACACTGCGTGTCGCGAGCGAGCTGCGAGCCGCGGGCGCGCCCCTGGCTGACATCGCGCGCCTGCTGTACCGATCGAAGCCGAATGCACAATTGCGGCTCTTTGGCATCGTCCTGTCGCGCCTGGAGACGGCCGCGGACGAGCGCCTGGTGTGGGCGACGCTGGAGCCCGACGACCTTGCCGCGGTCGGTGCCGGACCGGAGCTGTCGGAGGGCATCATCGACCTGCTGGCGCAGTCGAGCTCGGCCGAGGTCGCCATCCTGTTCCGCGATATGGGGGACCGGACGCGCATCAGTACCCGCACCCGGGATGGTGGCGTGGACGCCATCGCCTTGACCAGCGCGTTCGGTGGGGGAGGGCATCCCCGCGCCGCGGGCGCCACCGTGATGTTGCCGCTGGAGCCTGCGCGTGCCGCGGTCCTCGCCCAGGCCGGGCGCCTCATCGACGCCATGGCGCCACGCTGATGGCCGATCGCGAGACAGCCGGTGGTGCGGAAGGCGTCCTCGTCGTGGACAAGCCCATCGGCCCGACCTCACACGACGTGGTCGCCATCGTGCGCCGTCTGTCGGGGGTCCGACGCGTTGGGCATGGCGGAACGCTCGATCCCTTCGCGGCAGGTGTCTTGCCGGTGTTCCTGGGTCGCGCGACACGCATGGTGGAGTACCACCTTGGCGACGAGAAGGCCTATCGAGCGGTGATGGTCTTTGGGGCGCGCTCCACCACGGACGACCTGGATGGCGAGCTCACCCCGCTCGACGGCCCCGCACCCACACGAGCCGCGGTCGAAGCGGCGCTGGGTGCCCTCCAGGGCGTCATCGAGCAGACGCCGCCGATCTATTCCGCGGTGCGCATCGGTGGCCGACACGCCTATGACCTGGCGCGGCACGGCGAGACCCCGGAGCTCAAGGCGCGCACCGTGACCATCCACCAGATCGACGTGATCGACTGGGATGTCGCGGACCCCGACCGCCCCGCGGCGACCGTTGAGTTGCGCTGCTCCGCAGGCACATATGTCCGGGCGATCGCACGCGACGCGGGTGCGGCGCTGGGCACCGGGGCGTATCTGGGGGCGCTCGTGCGCACGGCCAGCGGGCCGTTCCGGCGCGATGCATCGCACCCACTCGACGAGGTGCGCGACTACCTGACCTCCGGACGTGTCCAGGAGTTGTTGCTGCCTGCCGATTCCGGCCTGGACGCCTACCCGGTCGTGCGCGTCGATGCCGACGGTCTGGCTGGCCTGGCGCGCGGCCAGATCGTGCGACTGCGCGGGGAGACGATGCCAACACCCGGTCCGGCCGGGCTGGTGCGTGTGTTGGCAGCGGATGGCCGGTTGGCGGCAATGGCCCGCGTCGATGGCGGCAGGCTGCATCCCGAGAAGGTGTTCGTGGAGCCCCCGGCCGCGTCCGGGACGCCCGCTCCCGCCTGATCGTGGTCCGGCTGCTGGATGATGTCGATGCGCTGCCGGGCGGCCTTCGTTTCGTGGCCACGGTGGGCGTCTTCGACGGTGTCCATCTGGGCCACGTCCATGTCCTTGGTGCACTCGCGGCGCTGGCCGCGGAGTGCGCCGCGGTACCCGTCGCCATCACCTTCGAGCCACATCCCCAGGCGGTGGTGACCGGACGCACGCCGGAGCTCATCTGTGACCCCCACGACAAGCTGTCCCGCATAGTCGATGCGGGCGCCGGGCTGGTCGTCGTGCAGCGGTTCGACGAACCGTTCCGGGCCCAGACTGCGGAAGAGTTCCTCGATCGACTCGGCCGCGGGCGAGACCTGGCGGGTGTCGTGATGTCGCCAGAGTCAGCGTTCGGGCGCGACCGGCAGGGGACCATCGAGACAGTGCGACGGTTCGCGGCGCGCGATAGCTGGCGCCTGGTGGAGGTGGACACGTTGGAGCTGGATGGCGGTCGGGTCTCCAGCGGCCGCATCCGGGAGTTGCTTGCCGCAGGCGATCTGGACGGCGCCGAGCGGCTCCTGGGGCGCCGCTACGCCATCACCGGCGACGTGACGCCCCTCGTGGACAGCGGTTGGTCGGTGGCGCCCGGAGCCCCGTTCGTGATGCCGCCAGCAGGCAGGTACATGGTCGACGTGAACGGGGTGGGGGAGACCATGATCAGCGTCGATGGAGCCGGGTCGATCCTCGCGCCTGCACCGACTGGCGATGACTTGCCACTGGAAGAGGTGGTCCGGATCGCGTTCATCCGGGGACTGCCAAGCGTCTGATGCCGCTGTGCTAGACTCCGCAGCGACTATCGAAGGAAATGGACGGTTGGAGGACCTTGTGCCGCTCACGCGGGAAACGAAGGAAGGCATCATCACGGAGCACGGCACCCATGAGGGTGATACCGGCTCCCCCGAGGTTCAGGTCGCTCTGCTGACGGAGCGCATCACTGGGCTCACGGGACATCTGCGTGCCTACCCGAAGGATCATCACTCGCGCCGCGGCCTGCTCAAGCTGGTTGGCCAGCGTCGCCGACTCCTCGCATATCTGATGCGCAAGGACAACGCCCGGTATCGCGCCGTCATCAGCCGGCTGGGCCTGCGCCGCTAGGCGCGCATACCCTCAGCGGCGGCACCAGCCGCCGCGCGATCTCGCTGCCAACGTATCAACGCGCCCGTCCCGAGGGACGGGCTGCGAGCGAACAGCCAAGGTCCGTCATCCCTCCCAGTGGAGGACACATGCCGGTTACCACACTGACTGCCGAGTACGGCGGTCGCACCCTCACCATCGAGACGGGCCGAATGGCGCGTCTGGCGGGGGGTTCCGTCACCATCCGTTACGGTGACACGCTGCTGCTGGGCACAGCGAACCGCTCCGAACCCCGACCCGGGCTGGACTTCTTCCCGCTCACGGTCGACTTCGAGGAGCGGATGTACGCCGCGGGCAAGATCCCGGGCGGATTCATCAAGCGCGAGGCGCGCCCCTCAGAGGCGGCCATCCTCGCCTGCCGTCTGACCGACCGTCCCATCCGGCCCCTCTTTCCAGAGGGCTACAAGGATGACGTCCAGATCGTGCTCACGGTCCTGTCGACCGACCAGCAGAACAACCCGGACATCCTGGGCACCATCGCCGCATCTGCTGCGCTGAGCATCAGCGAGATCCCGTTCCAGGGCCCCATCGGCGCCGTCCGCGTTGGGCGCATCGGTGGCGAGTTCGTGGTCAACCCCACGTACGCGCAGCTCAAGGAATCCGACCTTGACTTGGTCGTCTCGGGCACCCGGGACGCGATCATGATGGTCGAGGCGGGCGCCAATCTCCTGACCGAGGACGTGATGGCAGAGGCCATCCTGTTCGGCCACCGCGCGCTCCAGCCGGTCATCGACCTCCAGGAGCAACTCCAGGCGCAGGTCGGCAAGAAGAAGCGCATCCCGTTCATCGAGCCCGCGACCGATTCGGTCATCGACTACGCGAATGCGGTCGCGGCGAACGAGCCGTTCGTCGTGTTCGACCTTGAGACCACGAGTTGGGACGTCAAGCTGGGCCAGATCGTGGAGATCGGCGCGGTCAAGGTTCAGAGCGGCAAGGTCATCGATCGCTGGTCGACGCTCGTCAAGCCCTCACGGCCCATCGTTGGCAAGCAGCTCCACGGCATCACCCAGAAGGACGTCGAGAAGGCGCCCGCCGTGGACAAGGCCGTCGCGGAGTTCCTGAAGTTCGCCGGTGACGCGCTCCTCGTTGGCCACAACGTGGGCTTCGACCTGGGCTTCATCCACGCGGTCAGCGACGTCCGCATCCCGCAGGGCCGCTACCTCGACACGCTGACGCTGGCGCGCGAGGCCTACCCGGACCGCGGCGCCTACAAGCTCTCCGAGCTCGCCGAGTTCTACGGCCTGCCGACCCCCTCGCACCGGGCACTGCCGGATGCCGAGGCCACGGCGGCGCTGCTCATCCAGCTGGGCAATGACCTCCCGGCGCGCATCACGACCTACAAGACCGCCGTCGCTGCCTCCATCCGGAGCCGCGTCAACGGTGGCGACATCGGTGCCGCGGACGCGGCGCTCGAGGCCGCCAAGGTCGAGTCGGGCTTCTCCAAGGCCCTCGGCGGCCTGTTGCACAAGAAGACCGTGCGCGAGCTGGTGCTGAACGAGGGCGTCCGCATGGATGGCCGCGATGTCAACACCATCCGGCCCATCACGGTCGAGGTCGGCCTGCTGCCGCGTGCCCACGGCTCCGCGCTGTTCACGCGTGGTGACACCCAGGCGCTCACGGTCGCCACGCTCGGACCCTCGTCCGACGTGCAGCGCATCGACACCATCGGTCCGGAGGAGTCCAAGAGCTACCTCCACCACTACAACATGCCGCCCTACAGCACCGGCGAGAACAAGATGATGCGCGGCCCCGGCCGTCGCGAGATCGGTCATGGCGCACTCGCCGAACGAGCCCTGATCCCGGTGCTGCCGAGCCATGACGAGTTCCCGTACGTCATCCGCCTCGTGAGCGAGTGCGTGACGTCCAACGGCTCCACGTCGATGGCCTCCACCTGTGGCTCGACGCTGGCGCTCATGGATGCCGGCGTGCCCATCAAGGCACCCGTCGCGGGTGCCGCCATGGGCCTGGTCACGGAAGGCGACAAGTTCGAGATCCTCACCGACATCCTGGGCAAGGAAGACGCCTTCGGTGACATGGACTTCAAGGTCACCGGTACCCGGGACGGAATCACCGCCCTCCAGATGGACATCAAGGTGCAGGGCATCAGCGAGTCCATCATCCGGACCGGCCTCGAGAAGGCCCGCATCGCGCGCTTGACCATCCTGGACAAGATGCTCGACGTGGTCCCCGCACCGCGCGGCGAGATGAGCCTGTTCGCACCGCGTATCACGACCATCCACATCAACCCCGAGAAGATCCGCGACATCATCGGCAAGGGTGGCTCGATGATCCGCAAGATCCAGGAAGAGACCGGCACGGAGATCAACGTCGAGGACGATGGCACCGTCGAGGTGGCAGCGGCCGACGGCGAGGCTTCGCGCAAGGCCGTGGCATGGATCGAGAGCCTGACCAAGGAAGTGGAGGTCGGTGGCCTCTACCTTGGCAAGGTGACCCGCATCATGGGCTTCGGCTGCTTCGTGGAGATCATCCCCGGCAAGGAAGGCCTCGTGCGTATCGGCGAGCTCGCCGACCATCACGTGCCAACGGTCGAGGATGTCGTCCAGGTCGGCGACGAGATCATGGTCGTGGTCATGGAGATCGACCGTCAAGGTCGGGTCAACCTGTCCCGGAAGGCCGCGATGCAGCGGCACCAGGCCAAGACGCCCGCCTGATCGCGGTCAACCGGCTGTTGATGCGGCCCGACGGGCCGCGAAGGCGGCCCTGACACTGGCTCCCATAGAAGTACGACCCGTCGTGAGGCGGGTCGTACTGATATCGTCGTGCCCGACCCGTCGTGAGGCGGGTCGTGCTGATATGGGCCAGGTCGTATCATCGGGGATGCCATGATCGAATCAGCCGAACGCCAGCCCACGCCCATCGAGTCCGATCAGCCCAGCGCCGGCACGACCCGACCGCTGACCGTCGCGGTGGTTGGGGCGACCGGCCTCGTGGGGCAGACCATGATGAGCGTGCTGGCGGAGCGAGGCATCCCCATCGCCGAGCTGCGTCCCCTCGCATCGCGCGCGGATGGGCGGAGCGTCGAATTCGGTGGCCGCAGGTGGCCGGTCCAGGAGGCCACCCCCGACGCGTTCGTGGGCGTCGACATCGCGCTGTTCTCGGCCGGCGGTGACGTATCGAAGGTCCTCGCGCCGGAGGCTGCTGCCCGTGGCGCCGTGGTCATCGACAACTCATCGCAGTGGCGGATGGAGCCTGGTGTCCCGCTGGTCGTGTCGCAGGTGAACCCTGATGATGCGGCCGCGCACGAGGGCATCATCGCCAACCCCAACTGCTCCACGATGCAGCTGGTGCCGCTGCTCATGGCGCTCCGCGACTCGGTCGGCCTGGAGCGGGTGATCGTCGATACCTATCAGTCGGTGAGTGGTACCGGTGGTGAGGCCGTCGCGGAACTCGAGACGCAGGTCCGGGCGTGGGCTGCCGGCGATCCCATCGTGTCGTCTGTCTACCCCCACCAGATCGCGTTCAACGTGCTGCCGGAGATCGATGTCTTCCGCGAGGACGGCTACACCAAGGAAGAGTGGAAGGTCCGCGCCGAGAGCCGCAAGATCCTGCACATGCCTGACCTACGGGTCTCGTGTACCGCGGTCCGGGTGCCGGTGGTGTCGGCCCACTCGGAGGCGGTCCATGTCGAGACCCGGGACCCCATCACGCCCGAGCGTGCCCGCGAACTGTTCGCGGCAGTGCCCGGCGTGGTCGTGGTGGACGACCCCGCGAGCCACAGCTACCCGCTCGCCCTGGATGCCGCTGGCAGTGACGACATCTTCGTGGGTCGTGTGCGCAGTGACACGTCGCTCGACGACGGACGAGGGCTCGTCTTCTGGGTCGTCTCGGACAACATCCGCAAGGGTGCCGCGACGAACGCGGTGCAGATCGCAGAGGTCCTCCTGGAGCGCGGGTGGTTGCAGCCCGCGTCGCGTCGAACCGCGCCGGCGGTCTGATGCCCGATCCGGGCACCAGACGTCCACGGACCGACCGGCATCGCCCGATCGGACCCGCGTGACACCTGCAGAACGGACGACGGCCCTGGAGGCCATCGCCAGCGAGGTCCGGGTGTGTACCCGGTGTCGGCTGGCGACCGGACGGACCAACGCCGTGCCGGGGGAGGGGAGCCCGGACACGGAGGTCGTCTTCGTGGGCGAGGGCCCCGGCCAGAACGAGGACCAGCAGGGCCGTCCCTTCGTGGGTGCTGCGGGTGGCCTGCTGACAGAGCTCATCGGTTCCATCGGCTGGCAGCGCGGCGAGGTGTTCATCACCAACGTGGTGAAGTGCCGGCCACCTGGCAATCGCGACCCGGAACCGGACGAGATGGCCGCCTGTGCCCCCTTCCTGCAGCGTCAGCTGGAGGTGCTGGACCCGGCGCTGGTGGTGACCCTGGGCCGCTACTCGATGGGCACCTTCTTTCCCGGGGCACGCATCGGACAGGTCCACGGCCAGTCCCGGCCCGTGGATCCAGCCACCGGGGCAAGCGATGCGGTCGCATTCGCGATGTACCACCCCGCCGCCGCGTTCCGCCAGCTGTCGCTCAAGGAGACGATGCGCGACGACATGGCCAAGATCCCGAGCGTGCTCATCGAGGCTCGCCGAGGTCGCGCCGAGCGATCCCACGTGGAGGCCGCAGCGATCCCCGATGCGATGCCCCACGTGGAGGCCGCAGCGATCCCCGATGCGATGCCCCACGTGGAGGCCGCAGCGATCCCCGATGCGATGCCCCACGTGGAGCCTGACCCCATGACTGCCGATCCGGATGATCCGGAACCCACCGTGCCGATCGACGCCGGTGCCGACGACCTCAGCGAGGTCCTCGCCAGCATCGACATGCACGCCATCCCCCGCGAACCTCCCCCGGAGACCGACCAGATGCGACTCTTCTGATGCCTCGACAACGACACGCCACCGCGCCGTCCAGCGCCACCGAACCGCTGCGCATCATCCCTCTTGGCGGTGTGGGTGAGATCGGCAAGAACCTGACCGTGTTCGAGTACGGCGACGAGATCGTCGTCATCGACTGCGGCCTCGCGTTCCCGGACGAGGAGATGTTCGGCATCGACCTCGTCATCCCCGACATCACCTATCTCAAGGAGCGCCGCCACAAGGTCAAGGCGTTCCTCATCACGCACGCCCACGAGGACCACGTCGGTGGCTTGCCGTACGTGCTGCCGTCATTCCCGGGCGTGCCGGTCTATGCCTCCACGCTCGCGCGCGGCCTGCTGAGCACCAAGATCAAGGAGCACAAGCTCCGGGACAACCCGGTGCTCGCCCTCGATCCGGGTCAGACGGTCGACCTGGGCGTGTTCCAGGCAAGCGGCATCCGCATCGGCCACTCCATCCCCGATGCCATGGCCATCTGCCTCAAGACACCCCTTGGCAACATCATCCACACCGGTGACTTCAAGTTCGACCAGACCCCGGTCGACGACAAGGGCACCGACTTCAATGAACTCGCGAGACTCGGCAGCGAGGGCGTCCTGTGCCTGCTGTCGGACTCCACGCGCGCCGAGGCGCCCGGCTGGACGCCGTCCGAGCGCACCGTTGGTGAGGCCTTCCGGGGCATCATGGAAGGCCTCCAGGGTCGCGTCATCGTGGCCACCTTCGCCAGCAACATCGCGCGGATCCAGCAGGTGTTCGACGCGGCCGGCGAGTTCGGCCGCAAGGTCGCCGTCATCGGCCGCTCCATGGAGCAGAACACGCGCATCGCGTCCGACCTCGGCTACCTCCATTGGGGCCCCGGTCAGCAGGTCCCCAAGGACCGCCTCAAGGACGTGCCGGACAACGAGATCTGCATCGCCACCACCGGATCGCAGGGTGAGCCGATGGCCGGTCTTGCGCGCATGGCGAACCGGGACCACCGGTTCGTGGAGATCGTGCCCGGCGATACGGTCATCGTCAGCGCCAGCCCCATCCCGGGCAACGAGGAATCGGTCGCCCGCACCATCGACAACCTGTTCAAGGTCGGCGCCAACGTCTATTACCATGCCATCCGTCACGCGCACGTCTCGGGCCACGCCAGCCAGGAGGAGCTCAAGCTGATGCTCAACCTGACCAAACCCAAGAGCTTCATCCCCGTCCACGGGGAGTTCCGGATGCTGGTCCAGCACGGCCGCATCGCGACCGAGATGGGCGTCTCGGCCGACAATATCTTCATCATCGAGAACGGCCAGCCCATCGAGTTCTTCCCCGACGGCCGCGTCCGGCGTGGCACGCCCATCGAGGCGGGCCGCGTGTTCGTGGACGGCCTGTCGGTGGGCGAGGTCGGTGACGTCGTGCTGCGTGATCGTCGGGCGCTTGCCAACGACGGCATGTTCCTCATCGTGGTCACGGTGGACAAGCAGACCGGCAGTCTCGTGGGTCGGCCCGAGATCGTGACCCGCGGCTTCGTGGGCACGCCGGAGCCGTCGCTCATCGCGGGTGCCACGCAACGGGTGACCAAGGTGCTCGCCGGCCCTGGTGACCGGCACAGCGAGATCGGCCTGCTCAAGGCCCAGATCAAGGACAGCCTGTCCCAGTACCTGTATGACCAGACCCGTCGGCGGCCGATGGTGCTGCCGGTGGTGGTCGAGGTCTGATGGCAACGAGCGGCAAGGGGAGCAAGAGCGGCTCCTCGCGCCAGACGGGCTCGCGCACGACCGCCACTCGGTCGCGCCCCGCAAAGGCCGGCCCGGGCTCGCCCAAGACCGCCCGCGCGCCGCTGATGGCGCCGGGCACCATCCGCTCCATCCTGGGCATCGCGCTGCTGGTCGTCGGTGGCGTGACGCTCCTGGCCCTGTTCCTGGGCGGCCAGGGCTTGTTCGGTCAGTTCGTGACGGATGTCCTGCGGCCATCCTTCGGCCAGGGGGCATGGCTGCTGGGCGTGCTGCTCATCGTGGCCGGCGTCATGGTGGAGCGCTCCGCGACCGTCCACAGCGGCTGGGGCGTGATGGCCGTCGGCGGCATCCTGGTGTTCCTGGCGGGGGAGGGGCTCATCCACCTCCTGTCCGGGCGCAAGGCCACGCCTGCCGACCTGAGCGCCGGTGGCGGCAGCATCGGGGAGTGGCTGTCCAGCGGCCTCGTCAGCCTGGTCGGGTCGGCTGGAGCGTTCGTGGTCCTCGTGGGCATCGTCATCGTGGGCCTGTTGCTGATGTTCGGGTTGACCCTGCGGGCGTTGCTGCAGCCGGTCTCGACCGGTGGACGGGCCATCGCGAGTGCCACCAGCGCCACCGTGGCGGCGACCGTCAACGCGGCCAAGACCCGGGCACCCAGCGCCACCGACGATCTACCCGCAGCCACTGCGATCGCAGCGCCGCCGCCCGTGCGCGGCCGCGCCAAGGCCGACCCAGCGCCATCCAGACACGCTGTCGAGGAACAGTTGCCGCTGCCGACCCCGACACCCAGCCCTGCTCCCCTCAGCCAGACCGTCTGGGCAGGTGGCGCACCCGACCCAAGCACCAAGCCGGCGGTCAAGCCAGCTGCCGTCGCGACGTCCGGCAGCGGCATCGGTACGCTCGATGCCAACGGGGTGCTGATGGCACCCAGACCACCGCGTGTCTGGGCGATGCCCAAGGTCGACATCCTGGACCTGGGCGCCGCACCAAACAACGGCGGCAACGTCGATCATGCCCAGAACACGCGCATCATCGAGGAGAAGCTGCGCAGTTTCCAGATCCCGGCGCAGGTGGTCGGCGTCAACAGCGGTCCCGTCGTCACCCAGTACGAGGTGAAGCCGGATGTGCGCGTGAAGCTGTCGCGCATCGAGGGTCTCTCGGACGACCTCGCGATGGCGCTCGCCGCGCGATCCATCCGTATCGAGGCGCCTATCCCGGGCAAGGACGTCGTGGGTATCGAGATCCCCAACCACGCCCCGGAGGCGGTCGGGTTCCGGCGCCTCTACGAGGACGCCAAGATGGAGCACGCCACCAGCAAGCTCACGTTCGCGCTCGGCCGCGACGTGTCCGGCAAGGCATACGCTGTCGACCTGGCACGGATGCCCCACCTGCTCATCGCGGGGGCCACCGGCTCCGGCAAGAGTGTGTGTGTCAACGCGCTCATCACCAGCCTGCTGATGCGCGCCACGCCCCAGGAGGTAGAGCTGGTCCTGGTGGACCTCAAGCGGGTGGAGCTCGCGGCATACGCTGACCTGCCGCATCTCAAGGCGCCCGTGATCATGGAGCCCAACCAGGCGCGCGCGGCGTTGACCTGGGCGGTGGGCCAGATGGAGGATCGCTACAAACTGCTGGCCGCCAAGGGCGAACGTAACCTGGCGGCGTACAACGCGAGCGTGCGGGTCGAGGAGGACGAGCGCCTGCCGTACCTGGTGCTGGTCATCGACGAACTGGCGGACCTGATGATGCGCGAGGGGCGCAAGGTCGAGGACCCCATCGTCAAGCTGGCCCAGAAGGCTCGCGCCGTGGGTATCCACCTGGTGCTGGCCACCCAGCGACCGAGCGTCAACGTGGTCACGGGCCTCATCAAGGCCAATGTGCCCAGCAGGATCGCGTTCGCGATGGCGTCCAACGTGGATAGCCGGACGGTGCTGGACCAGCCGGGCGCAGAAGACCTCATCGGTCGGGGCGACATGCTGTACCAGCCGTCGGACCTGCCGCGCCCGGTGCGCCTGCAGGGTGTCTTCCTGTCGGACGCGGAGGTCCACGCGGTGTGCGACTTCTGGCGCACCCAGGAACCCACGCCGACCTACGACCCCGAGGTCCTGGCGGGCACGGCCGAGGATGCCGAGGATGGTGGCGGCGAGTTCGGGTGGCTGGCCAAGATGGCCGAGGACGAGCTGACGCCGCGGGCTGCGGAGCTGGTGATGCTCACCGGCAAGGCGAGCACATCGATGATGCAGACCAAGCTCAAGGTCGGCTTCAACCGGGCCAGTCGGCTGATGGACGAACTGGAACGGGTGGGCATCGTGGGTCCCCAGGATCCGCGCAATCCGGCAACCCCCCGGCAGGTCTACGGACCCGAGAACTGGCTGCGCAGCACCGAGGACGTGGACGCGCCCTAGCGGATGGTGCCCACAGGCACCACCGATCGGTGTAGCGGAGTCCCCAAGACTACCTACGGCCGATCACTGGCGCGACGTCGTATCCTTGACACCCGTCGACGCCCCCAGGCACCGGCGGCCTCCAGGATAGCCACAGGGGAACACCGGAAGCGATGACCGCCCGCCAGCAGATCCGCGTCGGCCGCCGCCTCCGGGGTGAGCGCGCGCCGATCGACGCGACCCTCGCGCCGTCCGTGGGGGACCTGCTGCACGCCGCCCGGGAGAAGAAGGGCGTCGACCTGTACCGGGCAGAGCGGGACACCAAGATCCGAGCCCGCCACCTGTCAGCGCTCGAGGACGGCGACTACGCCGAGCTGCCGGGAGCCGTCTACACCAAGGGTTTCCTGCGCAATTACGCGCTGTATCTGGGCCTGGACCCAATGGAGGTCCTGGAGCGGTGGCGAGAGGAGCAGGATCCCGCCCAGCGTACGGCAGGTGCCACGACGATGGTGCCGCCGCCGCAGCCGTTGACCGATCCGCGCCGTGGCCTGACGTTCACGCCCAGCCTGGTGGTCGCGGCCGCCTTGAGCATGGTCGTCGTCCTGTTCCTGGGTTATGTCGGGATGCAGCTGTTCCGGTTCTCGCAAGTGCCGGAGCTGCGTCTGGATGGCCCATCACTGGTCCAGATCGGCCCCGATCAGACCAGTTACACGCTGGCAGGTGTGAGCCCGGTGCATGCCACGGTGCAGGCGCTCGACGCCGCCGGGGGCATGGTCCAGTCGGTCGACAGCGACGACGCGGGTCGTTGGAGCATGGCCGTCGCAGTCCAGAAGGGCAGCAACGAGTTCACGCTCAGCGCTCGCGATCCAGAGACCGGTCGCGACTCGTCCAGCCTGCCGGTCATCATCACGGTCGCGCTGCCCGCCTCGCCCACGCCCATCCCGACACCCGCGCCGTCGAGCCTGGCCGGCCAACCGACGAGGTCGAACGATCCGGCTGGGCTGCCGACGACGGGCCCCAGCGTGGTCGTCGCCGGCCAGGCGGTGCTGGCCATCGATGCCCCCGCCGATGGTGCCCGAAGCACCGACCCGACCGTCTCGGTCAAGGGCACCACGGATGCGGCGACCGTCCGGGTCACACCGACGTGGGCTGGCTCGGGCAAGGCGCCCGGCACCCCAGGGAACCTGCGCCTGGACGTCAAGGGCGGTGCCTACAGCGGCACGCTGGTCCTGGCCCAGGGTCGCTGGGCGATCGAGGTCACGACGGTGGCCACGGATGCCCTCGCCAGCACCACCCAGACGGTCACGGTCAGCGTGGCCTACACCGGGTTTGCCGTCGAGATCGGGACGACGCCAAAGGGTCGGGCCTGGGTCCAGGTCTTCATCGACGACAAGCCATACAGACCTGGGTCCATCTTCGCCAATGGCGAACGGGTCGTCGTCGTGGCCAGGCAGAGCGTCCTCATCAACACGGGTTACGAGCGCTCGACCATCGTCGGCGTCCAGGGTGACGCGCCAACCGTGCTCGGACAGCGGGCGACCCAGGGCGTCTGGCGCATCGAGAAGGGCAAGGCACCGACGCGGGTCCGGTGAGCGACACATCGATGGACCAGCTGGTCCGCATCGCGGTCCAGGTCGGTCGACGACTGGGTGACCTGGGTGCCACGGTCTCCACCGCGGAGTCGTGCACCGGCGGCCTCATCGGTCATGTGCTGACCGAGATCAGCGGCTCCAGCACCTGGTATGTGGGCGGCGCGATCGTGTACAGCGACGCCCTCAAGCAGCAGCTGGCGGGTGTGCCGGCGACGCTCATCCTGACCCATGGCGCCGTCTCCGAGGAGGTCGCAGGCGCCTTGGCAGAGGGCGCCCGGAGCCGATTCAGCACCCGCTTCGGTGTCGCGGTCACGGGCATCGCGGGACCGACTGGCGGCACGGCCACCAAGCCGGTCGGCCTGGTCTATGTGGCGGTCGCCGACGCGGCCGGGACCGTGGTCGAGCGGCATCTCTGGACTGGTGACCGCTCCGCCAACAAGCGAGACAGCGCCCACGCGGCGCTGCGGCTGCTGCTGGACGTGGCCGGCCGGTGACCCGGTGACCCGCACGGCTGCAGATGTGGGTGCAGGGCTCGCACCAGCCCGGGCGGCACGGCCCATCCGGGCTGGCGAGCGCATCCACATCATCGGTGCCGGGGGCGCGGGCGCATCTGCGGCGACACTCCTGGCATGGCACGCAGGGGCCGCGGTCAGCGGCTGTGATGTGGGCGGCAGCTCGCCTTACACCGTGGCCATCGAGGCGGCCGGCATCCCATTCGCGTCGTCACACGATGCGGCCCACGTGGTGGCAGGGGAGCTGCTGCTGGTGGACCGGGTGGCAGCCACCAAGGCCCTCACGTCGGTCGCCCCGGATCATCCGGAGCTGGTCGCGGCGCGTGACCATGGCCTCACGCCCGAGCCGTGGCAGCAGGTCATCGCGGATGTCGCGGCGACCCTCGGCGGGCGCCTGGTGTGCATCGCGGGCACCCACGGCAAGTCCACGGCGTCGGGCTGGCTGGTGCACGTGCTGGTCGCGGCGGGCTTGGACCCGGCCGCGTTCGTGGGTGCGTTGCTGCCACCGGATGTGACCGGTGGCGCGGCCACGACCGCGCGATGGGGCAGTGGCACAGCGTTCGTGGTGGAGGCGGACGAGTACGCCGGCAACTTCGACGCGTATCGGCCGGACGTGGCGGTGCTGCTCAACGCGGAGTGGGATCACCCCGACGTATTCGCGGATGAGGCCGCGGTGCTGGATGCGTTCGAGGCCTGGCTGCGTGCTCCGGGAGCTGCGGACCGGACGCTGGTCGCGAACGTCGGCGATGCGGGTGTGTGCCGGCTGTTGACGCGTCTTTCCGACTGGCCCGGGCGAGTGGTGCACGTCGGCCTCACGGACCTGGGCCGGGACCTGGACGCCGTGCCCGGGGCGTGTGCGGTCAGCGGTCACATCGCCGATACGGGTGAGCTGGAGCTCGAGATGGCGGGCATTCGCCGCACCATCCGGCCGCAGCTGGTGGGTCGTCACAACGCCGCCAACGCGGTGTGCGTGGCGGGTGCTGCGCTCGAACTGGGAGTGTCCCTGGACGACATCGCGGCGGGTATCGAGGGCTTCCGGGGCGTCGGTCGCCGGATGGAGGTCAAGGGCGAACCGGGCGGCGTGCTGGTGCTGGACGACTACGGCCATCACCCGACCGCGATCGCCGCGACCCTCGCGGCTGTTCGCGCGGCACATCCAGGCCGCCGTGTGTGGGCGGTGTATGAGCCGCTCACGTATCACCGGACCGCGGCCATGCTGGACGCGTTCGCGGACGCGCTCGCGACCGCCGACCGCGCGGTCATCGCCGACATCTGGGCGGGACGTGACCCCGACACGACCATCACGAGCGCCGACGCCCTTGCCGACGCCATCTCGGCCCGCTCGACGACGCCCGCGCGCGCCCCAGGCTCCGTCGAGCAGACCGCGGCCTATCTCGCCCGCGAGGTTGCCGCACCCGATGTGGTGCTCGTGATGGGTGGCGGGCGGTCATATGTGATCGCGGCGCTGCTGGTCGCCGCCCTCGCCGCACGGGAGTGGCCACCTGTCGACTGCTAGGATGCGTCCATGAGCACCCTCACCCCTGGCGACGGGCAGGACCTCCTTGCGCGCTACAAACTGGCTTGGGAACGGCGTGACGTTGATTCCGTCATGGCCCTCTTTCGCGAGGACGCCGAATACCGGCCCGATCCGTTCGAGCCTGCCCTCGTCGGCGACGTGGCCATCCGGGAGTACTGGAACCAGGCGGCGGCCACCCTGGGCAACGTGGAGTTCGATGCGGAGCGCGTGTGGGTCAACGGCCAGACCGTCATCGCGACCTGGCATGGCGCGGTCACGCGTCGCGCCACGGCGGAGCGGGTCCGACTACGTGGCACCATGACCCTGGAGCTGGACGACATGGGCGCCGTCAACCGCTGGCGGGAGTGGACGGTGTCGCGCATGGTCGGTATCGATGCCACCTTCAAGATCGACACCAGCACCGATCCGGGAGGATCCGATGGCGGGTGACGCGTCATTCGACGTGGTGAGCGACTTCGATCGCCAGGAGCTGGTCAATGCGCTCGACCAGGTCCGGCGGGAGGTCACCAGCCGCTATGACTTCAAGGGTGCCACGGCGGATATCGAGCTGAACAAGGACGACATCACGCTGACGGTCGACTCCGAGCTCCGAGCCCAGGCGCTCCGGGAGCTCATCGAGTCCAAGGCCATCAAGCGCGGCCTGTCACTGAAGGTGTTCGATTGGGAGGTGCTGCTGCCCGTTGGCGGGAGCTTGCTGAAGCAGAAGATCGTGCTCCGCAAGGGTCTCCCGGACGACATCGCCAAGAAGATCAGCAAGCTGCTGCGGGACGAGTTCCCGAAGGTCAAGAGTCAGATCCAGGGGGACGCCGTGCGAGTGACGGGGAAGAGCCGTGACGAGCTCCAGCGCGTCATCGCGCGACTCAAGGAAGATGGGGAGGGCTACCCCGTTGCCCTCCAGTTCGAGAACTATCGCTGAGGTGGATGATGGCGACGAGCCGTTGGGGCAGGATCCTGTTGGCACTGGTAGCGGGTCTCATCATCCTGTCCCTGGTCTGGACCTCGGTCCGGATGTACTGACCGAGCTGGCGGGCGACGGCGCCACGGCGCCCGAGACTGCAGGCCAGATCGAGGTGCCCGGCCCGGTGGGGACCGTGGCGCCAGCAGCGCTGGACAGCGATTCCCCGGAACCTGCCGCACCGCCCGATGCCCCGGAGCCACCCGCGCGGCCCGATGCCCCGGAGCGACCCGCGCGGCCGCGGAGCGTGGCCCAGGTGGTCACCGACCGTTTGGTCGCCCTGGGCACGCGTTTCGCCTTCACTGTCCCTGGCGAGAGCTTCCTGCCGCTGCTGGACACCCTGCCCATGGCTGGGGTCAGGGTGGTGGCCACGCGTCATGAGGGCGCTGCCGCATTCATGGCCGCTGCCGCGGCACAACTCACGGGCAAGCCGCAGCTGGTGCTCGCGACCCGGACCGT
>Ga0105047_10002532_pt1 | contig 32534 bp, 32 predicted proteins | sample MAT04_FD_78384 | JGI IMG/M metagenome (GOLD analysis project Ga0105047, IMG submission 78384) | Freshwater microbial communities from Lake Fryxell liftoff mats and glacier meltwater in Antarctica - MAT-04 (megahit assembly) | ecosystem: Environmental > Aquatic > Freshwater > Ice > Liftoff... | reverse complement strand
CGGTCCAGTAAGTGCCGTTTTTGGCCGTCTGGGGACCACAAGATCTTGAGGTCCGAAACTTGTGGTCTCCAAGCGGTCAGATGTAGTCGTTACTGGACCGTAGGTTTGTTTGAGCGAGTGCATCGTTGATCACGCGTAGGACGTGGCGCGGGCGGTCGATGACGTCCGGGACCGTGAATCGCAGGATCGTGAAGCCCGCGTTGACGAGGGCGTTCTGACGCACGCGATCGCGTTGGAATGCCGTGGCGTCTGTGTGGAATGCCCGACCATCCAGCTCGATCACCACCCTCGAGTTCTCGATGAGGACGTCGAGTTCGTACGCCGCGCCCGTCGAGAGAGTGATCTGGACGTTGGCCCGGTAGTGCAGTCCCGCGCGGTCGAGGAGCAGATGGAGCTCACGTTCACCGCCGGAGTGCGCCCCTGTGCCCAGGTAGTCGAGGAATGAGCGCAGGCGCACAATCCCGTGTCTTCCCGGGCGACTCGCGATGCCTTCGACGATCTCGGATTCTGTGACCCAGCGCTGCTGGATGCAGCGGAAGAAGTACGACCTCGCCTCCATCTCTGGCATCCACGAGCAGAGGTCGAGGATCGTGGTGAGGCGGTTCGTCAGCGGGACCTCGTCGACGCGGATGATCTGGTGATCGTCAAGCCGCATCCGGTGTTCGATCAGGCCTGTGAGGTTTTCGTGGCGGCGCCGTGGCGTGGTGACGTGGATCTGATCCCTCTCGGGAAGGTCCAAGCCGAGTAGACACGCGGCGCTCGTATGGCTGGCAACCCCATTGGTCAGCAGCGTCGCGACCATGGCGCGCCCCGCCAATGGCGGCGAACTCCCGGCCAACATGTATCCCTTGGGAAGCCACTCGATCCATGTACTGGAGGCGAGGCGGCGGCTGATTGTGCGGGCCGAGATCCCGGCCTCACGAGCTTGCCCGTGGGTGAAGGCACCGCCTTGCGCGTGGCCGGCGGGCGGGATGAGCATAAGCGGATCATGAGCGGTGCGACTGCATCGCCAAGAAATCGTGGGTGCGTTTGTGGACAACGAGACCAGTTGGCACCACGTCCCCACCCCCCGTCGCGAACCTACGGTCCAGTAAGTGCCATGAATGTCCGATTGGGGACCACAAGTCGCAGGGCCAGAGAACTTGCGGTCCCCAGACGGCCAAAAACGGCACTTACTGGACCGTAGGTTCGGGGTGGGGGGGTTTGGTTCACCTGTTTGGGCTAACGGCCCTCGACCAGCGGTGGTCGACACCCTGGTGAGGGCCCGGGAATCGCGGCCTGCCTAGGGTGCGGGTTCGCCGTGCCGAACACTCGACCGCAGGAGCCCCATGCATCGCAAGCCGCGCACCTTCCTGGTGCATGTGCTCGCAGCCGTGGTGCTCCTCGGCGGCGTCCTGTCGTTCGCTGCGTTCAGTCGCACGGTCACCATCAGTGTCGATGGGCAAGAGCGCCAGGTGCGCACCTTTGCGCTGACAGTGGGCCAGGCCCTGGATCGCGAGAAGGTCGTGGTGGGCGAACGTGATGTTCTCGCAGCCAATCGCGACGATCCGTTGCGCGACGGTCAGGTCATCGCCATCCGAACCGGGCGGCCGTTGGTGATCGACGTCGACGGCAGCGGAACCAGCACTGTGTGGACGACAGCACCGACAGTGGACGAAGCACTTGCAGCGTTGGGAGTGCGCGCCGAATCTGCCTATCTCTCTGTCTCGCGATCCCAACCCATTCCTCGCGAGGGCATCGCACTGGTGGTCCGAACGCCACAGACGGTAGACGTACTCGTCGACGGTCAACGTCGCGAGGTCGATACCACCGCGCCCACCATCGGCGATGTGCTGAAGGAGGCCGGCGTTGAGTTGGCCCGCACCGATCAGGTATCGGTGGCACTGGAATCGGCTCCGACCGAAGGCCAGGTCGTCGAGATCACCCGCGTCACAGGCAGTCGCCGCACGACCTCCTCGCCCGTCAAGTTCCGCACGATCGAGCGCCGCAGCGATGCCTACTTCGTGGGCTTCAAGTCGGTGATCCGCAAGGGCAAGCCGGGCGTGATCGAGCGGGTCATAGAGTCGCGGACGATCAATGGACGCAAGTCCCGCGATCGCGTGGTGTCGCAGCGTTTCAAGGTGCGCACCGTGCCCCAGATCGTCGTCGTGGGGACCAAGAAGGTGCCCAAGAGCGAATCGAGCATCGCCAGCCTCAACTGGGCGGCGCTAGCCAAGTGCGAGTCGGGCGGTCGTCCCACGGCCAAGAGCCGAAACGGCCTCTACTTCGGGCTCTACCAGTTCCTTCCGGCCACGTGGCGGGCTGTGGGAGGCGCAGGCTTGCCGAGCGATGCCTCGCCGGCCGAGCAGACCTTTCGGGCGCAGCGACTCTTCAAGATTTCGAACTGGCGCACCCAATGGCCGGCGTGCGGCAAGAACCTCTTCACCTGACGACCCCCGTCCACCCGCCGGTCGGCCATCTGACCTCGACTCTGCGGTCGGATTCGGGCCGCAACGCCAGGCACGCAAAGATGTGGCCGTGACCGCCACCGATTCCGCACCCGACAGCAGTGTTCAGCTGCTTGGGGCTGCGCGTGTTCGCCAGCTTGCGGCCGAACTCGATCTGCGCCCGACCAAGCAGCGCGGCCAGAACTTCGTGGTCGATGCGAACACCGTGCGTCGCATCGTGCGCACCGCCGACCTGCGACCCGATGACGTGGTGATCGAGGTCGGACCGGGCCTGGGGTCGCTGACGCTCGGACTGCTTCCCGAAGTCGAGCGAGTGATTGCGATCGAGATCGACGACGTGCTCGCAGGTGCACTGACCTCGACGGTGGAGCAGCAGGCGCCCGGATTTGCACACCGGCTCGAGGTGGTCCACGCCGATGCCCTGCAGGTACGCGAACTCAGCTCACCGCCCACGGCTCTGGTGGCGAACCTCCCCTACAACGTGTCTGTTCCGGTTCTCCTGCATCTGCTCGCCACGTTCGACACCATCGAGCGGGTACTGGTGATGGTGCAGGCCGAGGTGGCTGATCGATTGGCTGCGCCCCCCGGATCCCGCGTCTACGGTGTTCCTTCGGTGAAGGCTCGCTGGTTCGGCGACGTGAAGCGAGCCGGGTCTGTGGGAACCAAAGTGTTCTGGCCCGAGCCCCGAGTCGACTCGGGTCTGGTGGCGCTGGTGCGCCATGCCCCGCCGACGCAAGAGGTCGGCCGTGCAGCGGTGTTTGCGGTGATCGACGCCGCTTTCTCGCAGCGGCGTAAGACGCTGCGCTCCGCCTTGGCCGGCTGGGCCGGTTCGCGTGATGAGGCTGAGAAGCTGATGCGCGCGGCCGACGTTGATCCTTCGTTGCGCGGCGAGGCGTTGGACGTTGAGGCGTTCGCGGCAATCGCGTTGGCTCGTCAGCGGTCGGTGACGTCGTGACCGCAGCGCTGCCCGACCTTGATGAGCAGGTGACCGTTCGGGCACCGGGCAAGGTGAACCTGGCGCTTTCGGTGGCTGGCGCCGGTGCAGACGGCTACCACTCACTGGCCACCGTCTTTCAGGCCGTCTCGTTGCACGACGACGTCACCGCCTTCGCCGATGCCGGCGCAGGTCTGTCGGTGTCGGTGAGCGGCGAGGGCGCCGGCATCGTGCCGTTGGACGAGACGAACCTCGCGTGGCGAGCGGCCGAGCTGCTGGCCCAACACACCGGCGCTGATCCGGATGTGCGGTTGCACGTTTCGAAGGGCATCCCTTTGGCCGGTGGTATGGCCGGCGGCAGCGCCGACGCTGCCGCGGCCCTGGTGGCGTGCGACGCGTTGTGGGGGACGAAGCTCTCGCGTGAGGCGATGCACGATCTGGCGGCCCAGCTCGGATCGGACGTTCCCTTTGCCCTTCACGGTGGAACCGCGTTGGGTCTGGGTCGAGGCGACCGTTTGACCTCCGTGCTGGTGCGCGGAACCTTCCATTGGGTGTTCGCCTTGGCCGAGGGCGGGCTCTCGACGCCTGCCGTCTACGGAAAGCTCGACGAGCGGCGCGGCGATCTCGTCGTTCCAGAACCGCGTGTTCCCGATGCCGTACTCACCGCGCTGAGTGCTGGCGATGCCGTGGCCTTGGGGGCCGCCCTCGTGAACGACCTCCAACCCGCAGCCCTCGACTTGCGACCCGACCTGCGCCGGGTGCTGGAAGCCGGCTCGGAGTCCGGTGCACTGGGCGGCATCGTTTCGGGATCCGGGCCCACCTGCGCGTTCCTGGCACGCGATCACGAGCATGCGCTCGACATCGCGGTGCGGATGACCTCGTACGGCGTGTGTCGAACCGTGCGCGCAGCCCACGCCCCCGTCGCTGGCACCCGAATCATCGGTTGATGCAGAGAGCCGTCACGCGTTGTCGAAGGGGACGCTGAGCGTGCGCAGCAGCGTGCTCAGCTGAGCGCGCTGGGTCGCGCTCAGAACGCCGAGGATGCGGCGCTCGTGCGCGAGCAGATCGTCGAGGGCCGCATCGACGCGTCGACGTCCATCGCGAGTGAGTCGCACGAGGACCCCCCGGCGGTCGTTGGGATCCTTGAGCCGCTCCACCAGACCCACCTCTTCGAGGCGGTCGATGCGGTTCGTCATCGTTCCTGACGTCACCAGCGTTTGCGTCAGCAGCGAGCCGGGGGAGAGCTGGTACGGCGTTCCTGCGCGACGCAGGGCCGCGAGCACGTCGAACTCCCACGGCTCCAGGTCGTGCGCGGCGAACGCTGCTCGACGCGCTCGGTCGAGGTGGCGCGCGAGTCGGCTGACCCGGCTGAGCACCTCAAGGGGTGCGACGTCGAGGTCGGGTCTTTCGCGGCGCCACGCTTCGACGAGTCGATCCACCTCGTCACCGGAGGGCGGCGATGCGGGCTTGTCGCGAGCAGCGGCCATGGCTCAAGAGTAACGACGTCAAGACTGTTGATGTCGAGATAGTGCGGCGTGCCCACCGATGGTGCGGCAGCTAGTGCGTCGGATCGATGAGCTTCGGATCGGGTTCCAGCGTCGAAAGCCCGTTCCACGCCAGGTTCACCAAGTGCGCGACCACTTCGTCCTTGCTCGGCTCTCGCGCGTCGAGCCACCACTGGCCGGTGAGCGCCACCATGCCCACGAGCATCTGGGAGTACATCGGCGCGTAGCGGGCATCGAACCCACTCATCCGAAACTGGTCGACGAGCAGGTGCTCGACCTGGCTGGACACGTCGTTGAGCAGGCTCGAGAACGTGCCGGTCGAGGTCGCGACGGGGGAGTCGCGCACCAGGATGCGGAACCCGTCGGAGTTCTGCTCGACGTAGTCAAGGAGCGCGAAGCCCACGCGTTCCAGAACCTGACGCGGGTGTACGGCCACGAGGGAACCGGTGATCGCGTCAAGCAGTCGCTGGACCTCTCGGTCGACGACGACCGCGTAGAGGCCTTCCTTGCCGCCGAAGTGTTCGTAGACGACCGGCTTGGAGACGCCGGCCTTGGTGGCGATCTCCTCGACCGATGTTCCATCGAAGCCTCGCTCGGCGAACAGCGACCGGCCGACGTCGACAAGCTGCTCACGACGCTGATGGCCGCTCATCCGCGTGCGCGGTCGCGCATTGGACGGCATCGGCTGGTCGCTCACCGGGCCATCATGCCCCGAAGCCGCACGCGGCATGGCCTGGTGCGGGCTGGCGGGTCCACCGCCTTAGGCTTGCGCCGGCGATCGGCACTCAGGTGCGGAGCGCTCATCCCGGATCGTCTAGCTGGCAGGACGCCGGCCTTTGGTGCCGTGAACAGGGGTTCGAATCCTCTTCCGGGAGCTCAAGCGGGTGGAGCCTGCCTCGCTAGGGTGCGGATGTGACAGAACCCAGGCCGGCCGCCGTCATTATCCTCGCTGCGGGCGAGGGAACGAGGATGCGTTCGAGCACCCCCAAGGTGCTCCACACCGTCTCGGGCCGAACGCTCCTGGGTCACGTCGTGCACGTCGCTCGCACGCTGCACCCCGATCGCATCGTCGCCGTCGTCGGCCACGGCCGTGATGCGGTGGCCGAGCACCTGACCACCATCGATCCCGATGTCGCGACGGTGGTGCAGGACCAGCAGAACGGCACAGGGCACGCCGTGCGCATCGCGCTAGAGGCGCTCGAAGGTGTGGAGGGCACGGTGATCGTGCTCTCCGGCGACAGCCCGCTGGTCACCACCTCGACGCTCACCGCACTGTGCGAATCGCATGATGGCGAGCTCAACAGCGCCACCCTGCTGACCGCCACGGTCAAGGACCCGACCGGCTATGGACGCGTCATCCGCTCGATCGACGGGACAGTCGAGGCCATTGTCGAGCAGAAAGATGCGGACGATGCCCAGCGCTTGGTGCGCGAGGTCAACTCGGGCATGTACGCGTTCGCGCTGGGTCCGCTGCGCGAGGCGCTGCACCAGATCACGACCGACAACGCGCAGGGCGAGGAGTACCTCACCGACGTCGTCGGGCTGATGCGCGGAGCCAAGTTACGGGTGGCGGCGGTGTCGGCGCCGCAGGCCAGCGAGATCCTCGGCGTCAACGATCGTGCGCAACTCTCCGAGGCGGGTCAGGTGCTGCGCGATCGCCGCAACGACGAGCTGATGCGTTCTGGCGTCACCATCGTCGACCCTGCCACCACCTGGGTCGACGTCGACGCCGACGTTGCTCCCGACGTCGTGCTCCACCCGGACACGCAACTACTCGGCGCCACCTCGGTGGCCGCGGGTGCGGTGGTCGGCCCGCGCGTGACGCTCGTCGACACCGAGGTGGGCGAACAGGCGCGGGTGCGCGAAGCCACCTGCGAGCTGGCCGTCATCGGCCCTGAGGCGACAGTGGGTCCTTACACCTATCTGCGGCCGGGAACGATTCTCGGACGCGCGGCCAAGGCCGGCGGGTTCGTCGAGATGAAGAACGCCCGGGTGGGCGAGGGCTCCAAGGTGCCGCACCTGTCCTACGTCGGCGACGCCGAGATCGGCTCCGACACGAACATCGGTGCGGCTACCGTCTTTGTCAACTACGACGGCCAGCACAAGCACCGCACCGTGATCGGCGATTCGGTCCGGATCGGCAGCGACACGATGCTGATCGCCCCCGTCACCGTGGGAGACGGTGCCTACACCGCGGCCGGCTCGGTGATCACTGACGACGTCCCGCCGGGCGCAATGGCGGTGGCCAGGGCCCGTCAACGCGTGATCAACGGGTGGGTTCAGCGCAAGCGGCCGGGGAGCAGTTCGGCCAAAGCGGCCGACGCTGCGCTCGAGCAGGGCCAGGATGCTTCTGATCGGTGACCCTCCGTGGTGTTCGACACCCTCGGAAGGTCGGTGATCCCCCTCCGGCAGGATGGGGCCTCCACCACCGGCATGGCGTTCGATCACGACCATGCACGACAGTGACCATGCACACGCGAGAGGGCGTCGAGTGACCGGCATCAAGTCCACCAACCAGAAGAAGCTGATGCTCTTCACGGGCCGGGCCCACCCCGAGCTGGCAGACGCTGTTGCCGAGCAGCTCGGCGTCGAGATCGTTCCCACGAGCGCCTACGACTTCGCGAACGGCGAGATCTTCGTGCGCTTCGAGGAGTCGGTGCGCGGGTGCGATGCATTCGTTCTGCAAAGCCACACCGAGCCCGTCAACAAGTGGATCATGGAGCAACTGCTCATGGTCGATGCGCTCAAGCGTGCTTCGGCCAAGCGCATCACGGTGATACTGCCGTTCTACGCCTACGCCCGCCAGGACAAGAAGCACCGCGGACGCGAACCGATCAGTGCGCGCCTCATGGCCGATCTCTTCAAGACCGCCGGTGCCGATCGCCTGATGTCGGTCGATCTGCACACCTCGCAGATTCAAGGCTTCTTCGACGGCCCCGTCGACCACCTCTTCGCCCTGCCGTTGCTGGCCGCGCACGTGCAGCAGCGCTACGACCGCAGCAACATCACCGTGGTCTCACCCGATGCCGGCCGTGTACGCGTCGCCGAGCGGTGGACCGACATTCTGGATGCACCGCTGGCGATCATCCACAAGCGGCGCGACCCCGACATCCCCAATGAGGCCAAGGTGCTCGAGGTCGTGGGTGACGTGGATGGTCGGGTCTGCGTGATCGTCGACGACATGATCGACACTGCCGGCACCATCACCAAGGCCGCGGATGCACTGTTCGAGAACGGCGCGATCGAGGTCGTGGCTACTTCGACCCACGGCGTCCTGTCCGGTCCGGCCGTCGACCGCCTGAAGAACAGCCGGATCACCGAGGTCGTCATTACGAACACGCTGCCGATTCCCGAAGACCGCCGGTTCGACAAGCTCACGGTCCTCTCGATCGCCCCGCTCCTGGCCCGCGCGATTCACGAGGTCTTCGACGAGGGCTCGGTCACCAGCCTGTTCGAGGGTCATTCCTGAGCAATTCGGGCGCTGGACCCGATCGGGGCCTGCGCGAGGGTCTCGCGTAAGGTGTGCGAACCCGGCGAGGGACTGCATCAGCGGTGAATCCGCTGTTCGGTACGCAACACGTCCGTCATCGACGAGGTGAGCGGTGGTGCGTGCTCCGACCCGGGACGACCTGTAACTCGCCCCTGCGGCGTGAACGCCACGAGCCACTGAGGAGTACCTGTGTCTGAGGTCCGTATCGACGCCGAGTCGCGCGATGAGTTCGGCAAGGGTGCTGCCCGCCGCATCCGCCGCGACGGCAAGATCCCCGCGGTCATCTACGGCCACGGCACCGACCCACTCCACGTCACCCTTCCGGGCCGCGACCTGACGCGCGCCTTGAAGCAGCAGAACGTGCTGCTCGACCTGCAGTTGGCCGGCGGCGGCAACCAGCTGACCCTGCCGAAGTCGATCCAGCGCGACCCGGTTCGCCAGATCATCGAGCACGTCGACCTCGTCGTTGTCGTCCGCGGCGAAAAGGTCGTCGTTGACGTCCCCATCCACACCGTCGGCAGCGCCGAGCCTGGCAGTCTCGTTGAGCACGCCGACAACCTCTCGGTCCTGGCCGAGGCCACCAACATCCCCACCAAGATCGTCGTCGACATTGCGGGCCTCGAGATCGGCACGACGGTTCGCGCCGGTGCAGTCACGTTGCCCGAAGGCGTCGAGCTTGCTGCTGACGATGACATCGTGGTCGTCCACATTGTGGCCCCGCAGACCGAGGAAGCCGCTCCTGAGGCTGCAGCCGAGGCCGCTGTCGAAGCCGCACCCGAGGCCTGACCCGTCGTTCTCGACGACTAGCCGGGATTCCTGATGACCGACGCCACGTGGCTCGTCGTCGGTCTGGGGAATCCCGGTTCTGACTACGAAGGAACCAGGCACAACGCCGGGTTCTTCATCGTTGATGAGCTGGCCGAGCGTGCCGGGGGCAAGTTCAAGGCCCATCGCAGCAGGGCCGATGTGCTCGAGACCCGCATCGAGGGCCATCGGGCCGTCCTGGCCAAGCCGCGCTCGTACATGAACGAGTCGGGGGGCCCGGTTGCCGCACTTCGCGACTACTTCAAGGTCGATCCCGCTCACCTGATCGTCATCCATGACGAGCTCGACATCCCCTTCGGCGCACTGCGGCTCAAGAGCGGCGGAGGCGACAACGGTCATAACGGCCTCAAGTCGATCCGGCGCTCGATCGGGACCGGAGATTTTCTGCGGGTTCGATTCGGTATCGGACGTCCGCCAGGTCGGATGGATGCGGCCGCTTTCGTGCTCAAGCCTTTCGCTGGCACCGAGCGCAAAGAGCTCGACTGGCTGATCGACAGAGGTGCCGACGCCGTCCAAGCCTTGATCTCGGACGGACTTGATGCAGCACAGAACACCTACAACACCGATGCCACTGCCTGACCTGCATGCCACGTGCGAACGCCTGGCCGCCGCTGGTCGACCCTTCGCCGCACAGGCGGGATGGCTCTTCGAACCCCCGTTAGGGTCGTGACGTGAACGCTGATGCAGTGCTGGCTCGCGAGATTGCGACCGAGGTCGGTGTCGCGCTGCTCGAGGCCAGGGACGATCTGTTCGCCCGCCACGATCGCGACGGGATCAAAGACGCCGCTGACGCGCTGGCGCAGGATCTGATTGCCCGACGGCTGGCCGAGCACCGCCCGCTCGACGCGATCCTGTCCGAGGAGGCCCTTGACGACCTGAGCCGACTGACCGCGGATCGCGTGTGGATCGTCGACCCGCTCGATGGGACTCGCGAGTACGCCCGCGCTGGTCGAGTCGACTGGGCCGTTCACGTTGCGTTGTGGGACGCCGGTGCTCAGGGCATCACCGCTGCCGCCGTCGACCTTCCTGCGCAAGGACTCACGCTCTCTACTGTCGGAGCGCCGTTGCCGTTGCCCGAGGCTTCGCAGCGCGCAGATGGTCGCGTGCGAATCGTGGTGAGCCAGAGCCGCACGCCTGTTGTGCTCGAGGACGTGGCCGACGCGATGCCCATCGAGGTCGTTCTGTGGGGTTCGGCGGGGGCCAAGGCCGCCCGCGTGATCACCGGTGACGTCGATGCCTACCTGCACGACACGTCGTTGAACGAGTGGGACGCTGCAGCGCCCATTGGCGTCGCCTTGGCGCACGGTCTGCACGTGAGCCACCTTGATGGTGCGCCCGTGGAGTTCAACCGACCCCGACCAGTCTCGGGAAGCCTGCTGATCTGCCGACCTGAGCTTGCGCAGGCGCTGCTGGCCGCCGTGCGAGTCGACTCGTGAAGCTGCAAGGAATCCTGACGGCGCTGGCGGCCGAGCCGGGGCTGGCTTCGGTGGTGGAGCGCTCGCGCGACCGCTCCGCGACTCCCGCAGTGCTCGACGTGATGGGCCCATCTGCATTGCGTCCGTTCTTGACGGCGATGCTCGCCAACCCTGCAACCGCAGGGCGTCAGGTGCTCGCCGTGGTGGCCACCACGCGAGAGTCGCAGGATCTCGCGGCCTCCTTGCGCTGTTTGCTCCCGGTTGATTCGGTGGTGGAGTTCCCGTCGTGGGAGACGTTGCCCCACGAGCGATTGTCACCCCGCGCCGACACTGTGGGCCGACGCCTGGCCGTACTGCGCCGGATGAAGCACCCCGAAGAGTCCGACGGGCCGATCAGCGTGGTGGTGGCTCCGATTCGCGCGGTGCTGCAGCCCATCGTCAAGGGGCTCGGCGATCTGGAGCCAGTGAGCTGGCGGTCAGGTGATGACATCGACCTCGACGAGACCCTCGAGGCCCTGGTACTGGCCGGGTACACGCGTACCGATCTGGTCGAACGGCGCGGCGAGTTTGCCGTTCGCGGCGGAATCCTCGACGTGTTCCCCCCGACGCTCGAGCATCCGCTGCGCACGGAGTTCTGGGGCGACACGGTCGAGCAGATCCGTCCGTTCGCCGTCGCCGATCAGCGCAGCATCGAGGGCAGCGACCCGATCGATGACGTGTGGGCACCGGTCTGCCATGAACTGGTGCTGAGTGATGAGGTGCGAGCACGAGCGCGTGAACTGCAGGAGCGCCATCCGCAGTTGACGGAGATCCTGGGTCGGCTCGCCGAGGGTGTGGCGGTCGAAGGCATGGAAGCGTTGGCACCGTTGCTGACCGACGGCATGCAGATGCTGCCCGAGGTGATGAGTGCCGGTGCGATGGTGCTGGTGTGCGATCCCGAGCGGGTGCGCACGCGGGCGCACGATCTACTCACCACGAGCCGGGAGTTCCTCGAAGCCTCCTGGCTGGTCGCCGCCGACGGCGGCACAGCACCGATCGACCTCGGCGAGGCCTCCTACCGTTCACTGGCCGACATTCGGGAGCAGGCCGACGAGCTCGGGCTGCCGTGGTGGTCGACGTCGTCCTTCGGCGTCGATGACGAGATCGCTGCCGCCGAAGATCCTGACACGGCCGTTTCGGGACTCGTGGCCGGTGCGCGGTATCGCAAGAGCACCGACGCCTTCTTGGGCGACGTGCGCGACGCCCTGGCGCGGGGCTGGGCGGTCGTGGTGCTCACCGAGGGTCACGGCTCGGCCGAACGCATGGTCGAGGTGTTGGGCAATGCCGATGTGCCTGCGCGGCTGACCGAACCAATTGAAGCAGCGCCAGCAGCCGACGTGGTCACAGTGTCGACGGCTTCGATCGATGCGGGTTTCTCCGCGCCCGATGCTCGCCTCCTGGTCGTCACCCAGGCAGATCTGTCCGGTGAGCGGGTAGCGACCAAGGACATGCAGCGAATGCCGTCGCGCCGCCGCGGCGCGATCGATCCGCTCGCTTTGGCGGCCGGCGATTACGTGGTGCATGAGCAGCATGGCGTGGGTCGCTACGTCGAGATGGTGTCGCGCACGGTGCAGGGTGCGCAGCGCGAGTACCTGGTGCTGGAGTACGCCCCGGGCAAGCGAGGCGGAACACCGGACCGACTCTTCGTACCGACCGATCAGCTTGACCAGGTCTCCCGCTACTCCGGCGGCGAGGCGCCAACGCTGAGCCGGCTCGGTGGCTCGGACTGGGTCAAGACGAAGGGCCGAGCGCGCAAGGCGGTCAAGGAGATTGCGGCGGGACTCATCAGGCTCTACTCGGCGCGGATGTCGGCCCCCGGCTACGCGTTCGGGCCAGACACCCCGTGGCAGCGTGAACTTGAGGATGCCTTTCCCTACAACGAGACTCCCGATCAGCTGGCCTCCATCGACGAGGTCAAGCGCGATATGGAGCGTCCGGTTCCGATGGACCGGCTCATCTGCGGTGACGTGGGCTACGGCAAAACCGAGATCGCCGTGCGAGCCGCATTCAAGGCGGTGCAGGACGGCAAGCAGGTGGCGGTGGTGGTGCCGACCACGTTGCTCTCGCAGCAGCACTTCGCCACGTTCAGCGATCGATACGCCAACTTCCCGGTCACAGTGGCGGGCCTCTCGCGATTCCAGACCGACAAGGAGGCGCGCGCCGTCCTCCAGGGTCTCGCCGACGGTTCAATCGACGTGGTCATTGGCACGCATCGACTTTTCGGGCAGGAGGTCACTTTCAAGGATCTCGGATTGGTCGTCGTCGACGAGGAGCAGCGGTTCGGCGTCGAGCACAAGGAGTTCCTCAAGCAGATGAGGGCCGACGTCGACGTGCTGGCGATGTCAGCCACTCCGATTCCTCGCACCCTGGAGATGGCGGTCACGGGCATCCGCGAGATGTCGACGATCCAGACGCCGCCCGAAGAGCGCCACCCGGTCCTCACCTACGTCGGGCCGTACGAGGATCGACAGGTGGCTGCGGCCATTCGTCGCGAGCTGCTGCGCGAAGGGCAGGTGTTCTACCTTCACAATCGCGTGGAGTCGATCGACAAAGCAGCGGCCAGGCTTCAAGAGATGGTTCCCGAAGCACGCATCGCCGTGGCCCACGGGCAGATGGGCGAATCCGCTCTCGAGCAGATCATCGTCGACTTCTGGGAGCGAGCCTTCGATGTGCTCGTGTGCACCACGATCGTCGAGAACGGGCTCGACATCGCAAATGCCAACACGCTCGTCGTTGAACGTGCCGATCGCCTCGGGTTGTCGCAGTTGCACCAGTTGCGCGGCCGTGTCGGGCGTGGGCGCGAACGCGCGTACGCCTACTTCCTATATCCGCAGGACATGCCCCTGAGCGAGACGGCGCACGACCGGCTATCGACGATTGCGCAGAACTCCGATCTCGGATCGGGGATGGCCATCGCGATGAAGGATCTCGAGATTCGTGGCGCGGGCAATCTCTTGGGAGGCGAACAGTCCGGCCACATCGCCGGTGTGGGATTCGACCTCTACGTGCGAATGGTGGGGGAGGCGGTGGCCGAGTTTCGTCGTGGACCCGATGCCGAGCCCGAGCCCGATCCGGTTCGCATCGATCTGCCGATCGACGCCCACATCCCGCACGACTACTTGAGCGAGGAGCGGCTCCGACTGCAGGCCTACAAGCAGATCGCAGCCTGTGCGTCGGAGGAGTCGATCGAGGCGGTTCGTGCCGAAATGCTCGACCGGTATGGACCGCTGCCCGAACCGGTGGTCCGGCTGCTCGATGTGGCGTTGCTGCGACTGCTTGCGGCCAGAGCGGGGGTTACCGAGATTCAGGCGGCGGCCCGGACGGTCAAGTTCGCCCCCGTCGAGCTGGCAGAGTCGCGCGCGATGAGGCTCCAGCGCCTCTACCCGGGAACCGTGGTGAAGTCGGCCGTCCGTACGATTCTGGTACCCGCTCCTTTGACGGCCCGGGTCGGCGGTCGGCCAGTGCGCGATCTCGAGGTGATCGAGTGGGCGCGAACCCTACTGAACGACGTCGTGCTCGATCAGCCTGCTGCACCCTCGGAAGGAAACCGTTGACCAGCCTCACTTTCCTCGTGGCTAAGCGCGGCGCTCGTACTGCTGCTGCCGCTCTGCTCGTGGTGGTTGCCTTGTCGGCGTGCGGCAGGGTCGATACCGGCGCTGGCGAGGCGGCACGTGTTGGCGCCGACCAGTTGCGCACTGCTGCTGTGCTGGATCAAACCTCGGTGGTGGTGGCGTTGGGTCAGGAGACGGGCGTACCCGTGGCCGACCCAGCCGACATCAACCGCGCACAGGTGTCGGCTTGGATCGAGGGCGAGCTCACCGCCGGCGTAGCCAAGAAACTTGACGTGACAGTGAGCGAAGGCGACGTGGATCGATTTCTCGCCCGAGTGTCTGGGCAGAACGGTGTGACGCGTGAGGTGTTCGAGGGCCAGATCGCGGTTCAGCCGGGATCCTGGGTAACGCCCGAGCGGCTTGAGGCCTTCACCCGCACCTTCCTGGAGCAGCAGGCCATCGCTGAGAAGTTGGCCCCCAAGGGCACCGCCGAGCAGCGCAATGCGGCACTGGAACGCGCGATCGGTGTGGAGGCAGAGGCGCAGGGCGTCACGGTCTCTCCACGGTTTGGATCGTGGGACGCCGCCGAGGTGAAGATCTCCGGTTCGCCCGACGACCTCTCATCGCCGCCACGGCTCAAGGAGCCGGAGATCACGTCTCAGCCGACGCTTCCGCAGCAGGGGTGAACCCCCTGAGCGCCGGCCAGCTGCACGTCGTCCATCGGTCGGCGCGAAGCGCGCCTGGCGCCTTCTCACGTGCAACGTGGGAGCTTCTGACCGACTCGCCTGTTCTGCTCACCTCCGCGATCGATGCCGAGGTGCTGGCCGCTCAAGGCATTGATGTGCGACTCCTCAGCGAACCGGTCACGACAGCCGACCTGGTGGAGCATGTAAGGCAGGCCCTGTCGGGCCGTCGGTCTGTCGTACTGCTGCACGTGGTGGACGCATGCGCGCCGCGCAGTTACGACCGCCTTGTCGAAGTGTTGGAGGAGTGGTCCTCTGGCGGCGGTCGCGCAAGGGTGCATGCCGTGCCAACCGTTGTGGCCGGCGCGCATCTGATCGACCTCGTGCAGGTGATGGATCGTCTGCGCTCGCCGGGTGGCTGCCCTTGGGATGCGCAGCAGACTCACGAAACCCTGCTCCGCTACCTCGTCGAGGAGACCTACGAGGTGCTCGATGCCGTTCACAGCGAAGAGGCCGAGCACCTACGCGAGGAACTCGGCGACCTTGTTCTGCAGGTCGTGTTCCACGCCCGCATTGCCCAGGAGTCCGCCGTTTCGGCTTGGTCGATCGACGATGTCGCGGATGGCATCGTGCAGAAGTTGGTGCGACGCCACCCGCATGTGTTCGACCCTCAGGCCGGGCCGGATGGTGAGGTGTCGGCACGGGATGTCGAGTCCAGGTGGAAGCAGCTGAAGGCTGACGAGAAGCAGCGATCGGGTGTGCTTGACGGTGTGCCCCGTTCCCAGCCGGCGTTGCTGCTGGCCGCTTCGCTGGTGAGCCGGGCTGAACCCGGCGCCGTCATTGCCGCGATCGGCGATGTGTCGGCCGACGAGCGAGACCTGAGCAGCGAGGCGGCGCTCGGCGACCATCTGCTGCGCCTCGTGGCCGACGCGTCGGCGCGCGGTCTCGATGCCGAGTCGGCGTTGCGGAAGGCGACCACGAGTGCGGCTGTAGTGATCGATGGTGGCGGAGTAGGCGGTGAAGGGCTGTGAATGCCGCCGAGTCATTGCCCTTCGATGGTTCTCCCCACACCATCTCGATCGGGCTGCGCCGCCTCGACCTCTCGCGCTGGATCGATCTCGAGACCAGGGTGGCGCGCTCCGCGGAGAAGCTGGTGCTTCTCGACGAGCACAACGACGAGGTGGTCGCCACGATCCGCGGCTCCGAGGCCGGAGGCTCGGAGGTTCTCGGGCTCGTCGTCGAGCATCTTTCTCAGAGGGCGTTGGTCAGCAGGGTCGGTGACACCATCGTCGACCACGAGAGCGGGCGCGTGACCGACGTGTCAGGCCTGCATCCGCTCGATGCTGCTGCGCGTCTCGTCGGCGAAGACCTTTGCTTGATGGAGTCGGGCGCCAGCCCGCTCTCTGGGTACGTCCTGACCGCGGCGTCCGTGTGCTTTCCGAGCCGTTGGCGGCTGGGCGAAAAGATCGGTACCTCGATGGCGTCGATACACGCCCCCGTGGCCCACTACGACCAGATCACCGAAGCGACGGACCGCTTCTTTGAGGCGCTCACGATCGAGCGCCCGGTGCACAGGATCAACTGGACCCTCATCGATGATCCGGCCCTCTTCCAGCCGGAGCCTGCACGGCGTGCCGCCGACCGTGCGGTGCGCGAAGCCTTTGACGATCCAGCGCATCAGGTGCACCTGCGAATCGAGCGCCAGACGCTGCGACGACTACCGACCACCGGTGGAGTCCTTTTCACGATCGCTACCGATGTGGAAACACTGGGGTCGTTAACGGCAGCGCAGCGCACCGACCTTGCCGGTTCGCTCCGAGGCGTTGACGCCGCGACGTCGCGCTACAAGGGGTGGGATGCGTTGCTGCCGGCGGTACGCCGGTGGATCGAGGAATCACGCGAGTAGCGCTCACCCAGGTGCTTGCCTGCGCACGCCCATTCGCGAAGCCGGGGAGTGCAGGGCTATGGTGGCGATGTTCGCCTGAGGGCGAGCCGGGGAGCTCGGGTCAACCGGGCTGAGAGGGTGGCTCCCGCGCCACCGACCCGCACACCTGATCTGGGTAATGCCAGCGGAGGGAAATTCTGTGGCGTTGGTTTCGGCGCTTTCCCGCGTCTTCACTCACAATCGTCCGACTGCCAATCGTCCCATCACCAATCGGCCCATGACCGGTCGAGCCATTGCTTCGATGGTTGCTTTGGCGGGCGCCGTCTCGCTGACGGCATGCGGTGCCACGAACTCGGCCGACACCCAAGTCTTGCCGACCACACCGGCCACGCTCACCTCGACGGAGGTGTCGTTGCTGACGCACGACTCCTTCGCAGTGTCGAAGTCGGTGCTCGCTGAGTTCACGAAGCGCACCGGCGTGAAGGTGAAGCTCGTGCAGAACGGTGATGCCGGACAGATGGTCAACAAGGCGATCCTGGCCAAGGGAAAGCCGCAGGCCGACGTCATCTTCGGGGTGGATACCACGCTGCTCAGCAAGGTCGAAGCCGCGGGGATCCTGGCTCCTCACAGGGCTGCCGGGCTCGACACCGTTGACGACGCGCTGGTGGTCCCGTCCGGGCTGGCCACGCCGATCAGCCGCGGTGATGTGTGCCTCAATGTCGACAAGCAGTACTTCGAGTCGGCCGACCTGCCACAGCCGAAGGGGTTCGATGAACTGGTCGATCCCCGCTACCGCGACCTCACGGTGGTGCAGAACCCGACGAGCTCGTCACCGGGATTGGCCTTTCTCCTGGCCACGATTCAGGCCAAGGGCGATGACGCCTGGCCTGCCTATTGGCAGAGCCTGAAGGACAACGGCGTCAAGGTCGTCGACGGATGGGAGACCGCGTACTACAGCGAGTTCAGCGGTGGTTCGGGCAAGGGCAAGCGCCCGATCGTCGTCTCGTACGCGAGCAGTCCGGTGGCAGAGGTCGTGTTCGCCGATCCTCGTCCCGCCACGGCTCCCACCGATGCGGTGCTGTCGACGTGCTTCCGCCAGGTGGAATACGCGGCCGTGCTCGAGGGAGCCAAGCATCCGGATGCGGCGGGAGCCCTGATCGATTTCATGCTGGGCAAGAGCTTTCAGGCCGACATCCCGCTTCAAATGTTCGTATACCCGGTGAACGACACGGTCGCGCTGCCCAAGGAGTTCGAGGAGTTCGCGCCCGAGCCGACCAAACCGCTCAGCATGAGTGCCGAGCGGATCGAGCAGAACCGCGACACGTGGTTACGGCAGTGGCGATCGGTGATCGAAGGCTGACGACATGACCCAGGTGGCCCTCGAACGACCGCCCGCGCCGCCGCCTTCGGAGGCGGCGGCTGCCGCCTCATTCCGCACTCGTGGTGACCGGTCCACGTGGCGGCGCTGGGTGTCGGGAATCCCGTTGGCGTTCTTCGCAGTGTTTCTTCTGGTCCCCGTTCTGGCCGTCCTTGATCAGGGTCTTCGCCCGGGGGGCCGATGGCAGCTTGCGGGAGCGCTCGACGTGCTGACCTCCGCACGCACGATGCGCTTGTTGGCCTTCACCGCGTGGCAGGCGCTGCTCTCAACCTTGCTCACGTTGATCGTGGCACTCCCGCTGGCCTATGTGCTCGCGCGCTTTCGCTTTCCCGGGCGCGAGGTAATGCGCTCGTTGGTCATCGTCCCGTTCGTTCTGCCTACCGTGGTGGTGGGCGTCGCGTTCCTGCGCCTCATCGGCCCGAACGGTGTGCTGGGCGTCAATCTCACCGGCAGCATCGGAGCCCTGCTCCTTGCTCACCTCTTCCTCAACATCGCCGTCGTGGTGCGCACCGTGGGCACGGTGCTGGATCAGCTCGATCCTCGAATCGAAGACGCCGCGCGACTGCTCGGGGCCTCGCGCAGTCGAGCTTTCACGTCGGTCACGCTTCCCATCGTGGCGCCAGCGCTAGTCGCGTCGGCCGTGATCGTGTTCCTGTTCTGCTTCACCTCGTTCGGCGTCGTCCAGGTGCTTGGTTCTGGTCAACTCCGCACGATCGAGGTCGAGATCTACCGGGCTACCACGTTCGACCTCGACCTCACGGCTGCAGCGGTGCTGGCTCTGCTGCAACTTGTCGTGGTGGTGGCCGTCCTGGTGGTCGTAGGGCGGTTGAAGCGTGGATCCACCCACCGCGCGGTATTCGTGGCGAGCGGCTCTGTGGCGCGCTCCGCTCGAACGCTCGGAGAGCGATGCCTGGTCGGCGGAGTTGCCTGCACAGCAACGCTCCTGCTCGCCGGACCGCTGATCGTTCTGGTACTCGGGTCGGTGCTTGGTCCGGGCGGCTGGACGAGCGCCTATTGGTCGGCGCTGTTCACGCCCACGGGCAGCACAGGCTTCGTCGACCCGATGGCAGCGATTCGCACCTCGCTCACCACGGCGGTCATGGCGACGGTGGTGGCGCTTGTCGTCGGCGCTGCCGCCGTTGCGGTTCTTGCGGGTCGATCGGGTGGGCGGTGGCTCAGCTCCTTCGACGCCATGCTGATGCTTCCGTTGGGAACCTCGGCGGTGACGGTCGGCCTCGGGCTGTTTCTGGCGCTCGACTCCCCGCCGCTCGATCTACGTGACACGTGGATCCTCGTGCCTCTCGCGCAGGCTCTCGTGGCGGTGCCGTTCGTGGTGCGCATCCTGTTGCCGGTGGTGGAGTCGTTCGATGAACGACTTGTCGAGGCAGCCACCGTGCTGGGTGCCTCGCCGGCGCGGGCTCGTTGGCTCGTCATGCGCCCGGTGGTGCAGCCAGCGGTCGTGGTGGCCGCAGGTTTCGCCTTCGCCGTCTCGATCGGGGAGTTCGGGGCCACCGTGTTTCTTGCGCGACCCGATCAACCGACGCTTCCGGTCGCCATCACCCGACTCCTCGGCAAGCCTGGCGAGCTGAATCTCGGGCAGGCCTATGCGGCGTCGGTGCTGATGATGGTGCTGATTTCGGTGATCGTCGTTCTGGCTGACCGGGTGCGCACGACCCGGGTGGCGTCCTTCTAATGCTCGAGATCAATGCAGCGGCAGTGCTGTACGGCGAGAATCGCGTCGTCGACGGCATCGACCTGAGCGTTGCAGCTGGTGAAGTGGTGGGCCTGCTCGGGCCCAGCGGCGCCGGCAAGTCGACGCTGCTGCGAGCGATCGTCGGGCTGGTCGAGCTCGATGCGGGCCGGGTGCAACTGGATAGCCTCGACCTGGCCGGTGTACCTGTTCATCGTCGGGGCATCGGCCTGATGCTTCAGGATGGTCTGTTGTTTCCGCACCGCGATGTGGCGGGCAACGTCGCATTCGGACTGCGCATGCAGGGCGTCGAACGTGAGTTGGCCAGGCATCGCGTGGGCGAGGTGCTCGAACTGGTGGGACTGGCTGGTTACGAGGATCGTGCGGTCGGCACATTGAGCGGGGGGCAGCAGCAGCGTGTGGCGCTGGCGCGATCCTTGGCGCCCAGTCCGCAGGTCCTGCTGCTCGACGAACCGTTCGGTGCACTCGATCTGGTGCTGCGCTCGCGTTTGGTCGAAGACATCCAGCGATTGGTGCGTGACCTCGGCATCACAGTGGTGTCGGTGTCGCACGATCGCCAGGAGGCCTTTACCTGGTGCGATCGCGTGGCGGTGATGGACGCCGGTCGACTGGTCCAGACGGCCGCGCCGATGAGCATGCTGCGAGCGCCTTCTTCGGCCTTGGTCGCCGGTCTCATGGGCATGCGGGTGGTACCGGCTTCCGTCTTCCAAACCGGTCGTGACGGATCGGTGTGGGCGGTCCGGCCGTGGCAGGTCAAGGTTGAGCGGGCCCCGCGGGAATCCCAGGAGGCTGAAGCGCGCCTGGACGACGTGGGGCATCGATGCGTGGGCGAGGTGGTCGGCCGGGTCCCCGTCGGTGATCTGGTGCGCATCGCGGTGCATCCCGAAGGCGCGGCGATCGACATCGTGATCGAGGCGGAGACGTCCTGGGAGTCGGCGCCGGCCGTGGGAGAGCGGGTTGTCGTGATGGTGCCCGAGGCGGCGGTGACGCGGTTCGACGAGGGCACCATGGCGTAGACCTTTGCGCAGCAGCCTTCCTGACCGAGCCGACCGAGCCCCGCGTTAGGCTCGCCAGCACGCTCTGCCCCCCTTGCCCTCTCTGCAACGGAGTTCGCTGCTGTGGCCACTATCGAAGCCGTCATCGCCCGCGAGATCCTCGACTCCCGAGGAAATCCGACCGTCGAGGTTGAGGTGGCTCTCTCGGATGGGTCGGTCGCTCGCGCTGCGGTTCCCAGCGGAGCCTCGACAGGGGCCTTCGAGGCTTCCGAGCTGCGTGACGGCGGTGAGCGCTACGGCGGCAAGGGTGTCGAGGGCGCCGTTACCGCGGTGTGGGACGAGATCCAGCCCGAGCTGCTCGGCTTTGATGCGAGCGAACAACGCCTGGTCGATCAGGCGATGATCGATCTAGACGGCACGCCCAACAAGTCCCGTCTGGGGGCCAACGCGATCCTGGGTGTCTCGCTGGCCGTCGCACGCGCAGCTGCCGACTCGGCAGACCTTCCGCTCTTCCGCTACGTGGGTGGGCCGAACGCGCACACGTTGCCCGTGCCAATGCTCAACATCCTCAACGGTGGTGCCCACGCCGATACCGATGTCGACATCCAGGAGTTCATGATCGCGCCCGTGGGTGCGGCCACATTCCGTGAAGCGCTTCAGCAGGGCGCCGAGGTGTATCACGCGTTGAAGTCGGTCCTGAAGAGCAAGGGATACGCGACCGGCCTCGGTGACGAAGGGGGCTTCGCGCCCAGCCTTCCCAGCAACAGGGATGCCCTCGATCTCATCGCCGAGGCGATCGGTAGTGCCGGCCTCACACTGGGGCAAGACATCGTGCTTGCGCTCGATGTTGCGGCCACGGAGTTCCACGCCGATGGTGCCTACCGATTCGAAGGCCAGTCGCGCACATCGCAGCAGATGGCCGAGTACTACGCCGGCCTGGTTGACGCGTACCCGATCGTTTCGATCGAGGACCCGATGGACGAAGAGGACTGGGACGGCTGGAAGGCCATGACCGATCTCCTGGGCGCGCGGACGCAGATCGTGGGCGACGACCTTTTCGTCACCAACCCCGAGCGGCTGCAGCGCGGGATCGACGGCGGACAAGCCAACGCCCTGCTGGTCAAGGTGAACCAGATTGGCACGTTGACCGAGACTCTTGACGCTGTCTCGCTGGCTCAGCGCAACGGCTACCGCTGCATGATGAGCCACCGTTCCGGCGAAACCGAGGACACCACCATCGCCGACCTGGCGGTGGCCACCGACTGCGGTCAGATCAAGACCGGTGCCCCAGCGCGCTCGGAGCGGGTGGCCAAGTACAACCAGCTCCTGCGCATCGAGGAGGAGCTTGACGACGCCGCGCGCTATGCCGGCCGGAGTGCCTTCCCCCGTTTTACCGTCTGATCCCGCACACTGCTGGCGTGGCCGATTCCCCGCGACCTACCGGATCGGCGCCTGCTCGCATCAGGCGTCGGCCTGGCTTGAGCGACTCCACTCCGTTCACCGGACGTGCCGTGCTGCTCGGGCTGGTGCTGGCTGGGCTGGTGCTCTCTTTCGCCCTCCCGGTGCGCGAGTACGTCCGGCAGCGCGGTGAGATCACGGCGTTGCAGGCCGAGAAGGACCAGCGCGAGGCGCGGGTCGCCGAACTCGAACAGCGGTTGGGTCAGTGGAAGGACCCCGCCTTCATCTCCACCCAGGCTCGTCAACGCTTGCAGTACGTGATGCCGGGCGAGGTGGGCTACGTCGTGCTCGATCCGCAGGAGGCGCCGGCGCCGATCGTGCGCGACCAGGTGAGCGCCGCGGCGGTCGAGGGCACCCCCTGGTACTCCACCTTGTGGCGCTCGGTCGAGGCCGCCGACACGGTCCAGCCTGTTCCGCCAGTAGCGCCCAAGCAGGGCGTGAGGCCGGCGGCGCCGAAGGCTTCGACCCCGAAGTCGTCGACGAGTGCCCCCAGCAGCGGTGGCTGAGGCCGAACCGGTCGCCGCGGCGGACCTGGCAATGGTGTCGGCGCAGCTGGGACGACCCGCCCGCGGCACTCGTGCAGTAGCGCATCGATGTCCGTGCGGCTCGCCCGATGTGGTCGAGACCTCGCCACGGTTGCCTCATGGCGAGCCGTTCCCGACGCTGTACTACCTGAGCTGCCCCAAGGCCGCGTCGGCCATCGGCACCCTCGAAGCTTCGGGGCTGATGCGGCAGATGCAAGATCGCTTGAGCTCGGACCCCGAACTTGCGGCTGCGTATCGCGCCGCGCATGAGGACTACCTGCAGCGACGTGATGCGATCGAGGTGGTGCCGCAGATCGAGGGCATCTCGGCGGGGGGAATGCCCGACCGGGTCAAGTGCCTGCATGTGCTGGTGGCGCACTCCTTGGCAGCAGGTCCCGGCGTCAATCCCTTCGGTGACGAGGCATTGGCACTGCTGCCGCAATGGTGGGCCAACTCCTCGTGCTCATCGCAGTTCGCCGAGCGAGCGGCACCGCAGTGAGCGAGGTTGTGGCCGCCATCGATTGCGGCACGAATTCGATCCGGCTGCTGGTCGCTCGTGCGAACGAGGACGGCACGCTGATCGAACTCGACCGCCGCATGATGATCGTGCGGCTTGGCGAGGGTGTGGATCGCACCGGTCGACTTTCGGACGCGGCGTTGGAGCGCACCTTCGCGGCTTGCCAGGACTATGCGCGCATCCTGGAGTCTCTGGGCGCCGAGCGCGTGCGTTTCGTGGCCACCTCCGCGTCACGGGATGCACAGAACCGGCAGATGTTCGTTGACGGGGTGATGGCGCGGATCGGCGTGGAACCCGAGGTCGTGAGCGGCGAGGTTGAGGCCGCGTTGTCGTTCGCAGGTGCGACCAGCGGTGTGGCCGCGGATGCGCGGCCACCCTTCCTTGTGGTCGACATCGGTGGGGGATCGACGGAGTTCGTGCTCGGTGAGGGCGAGCCGGTCGCCGCTGCTTCGGTCGACATGGGATGCGTACGCTTGACGGAGCGCTACCTGCTCACCGATCCGCCGACCGGCCCCGAGGTTGCTGCTGCCACCGAGCGCGTCGATGAACTGATCGATGTGGCCGCGCAGACTGTTCCTCTGAACCAGGCGGCCACGCTGGTGGGTCTGGCCGGCTCGGTCACCACGGTTGCCGCCATCGTCCTGGGGTTGGACGACTACGACTCGGCGGCCATCCACGGCTCGCGCATAGGTGCCGACGAGGTGCACGCGATCGCGCAGAGTCTGCTCGCCATGAATCGCACCGACCGTGCCGCCATCGGAGTGATGCACCCGGGGCGCGTTGACGTCATCGGGGGCGGTGCCTTGGTGCTCAGCAGGATCCTGCATCGCCTCGCGGCCGAGGCGGGAGTGAACGAGGTGCTCGTGAGCGAGCACGACATCCTCGACGGCATTGCCCTTTCGCTGCTCCCATGACGTGGGGCACGCAGGAAGTGAACCGTGGTGTGGATTGGCCCGCCTGGGATCGGCTCGCGCAGATCGGGTCAAGACCCGCGCAGCGTGACTAGGGTTTCGGCATGGGTCAGATGATCGAGTTCGCGAGCAACGGCGGAACGTGTCCGGGCTACTTGGCGATCCCGGAGTCGGGTAGCGGTCCTGGCGTGATCGTCATTCAGGAATGGTGGGGGCTGGTGCTCCACATTCAGCAGGTGGTCGATCGCTTCGCGGCCAACGGCTTCGTTGCGCTGGCCCCCGATCTGTATCGAGGTGTGCGTACGACCGAACCGGATGAGGCCGGCAAGCTGATGATGGGTCTGCGCATCGAAGAAGCGGCCAAAGACATCACAGGTGCCTCGGCAGCCTTGGTCGCTCTCGCCGAGGTGGAGGGCAGCGGTGTTGGTGTCGTTGGTTTCTGCATGGGCGGGGGCCTAGCCCTCCTGGCTGGGGCGACGACGCCGAACGTGGTGGCGGTCAGTTCCTTCTACCCAGCGATGCCGTGGTCCGATTACTCGCCGGACTGGACCACGTTCGAGGGTCGCGTCGCGCAGATCCATACCTCTCAAGGCGACGGCGGTTCGCAGGCCGAACCGATCCAGAACGTGCAGACGGCGATGACGATGGCCGGTGGCTCGGTTGAGGTCTTCGACTATCCCGGCAGCAACCACGCCTTCTTCAACGATCACCGGCTCGAGGTGTACGACCAGGGCAGCGCCGACCTGGCGTTTCAGCGCACGATCGACCTTTTTGCCTCGCGCCTTTCCGCCTGACGAGACAGGCTGCTCGGGTGAATGACGGTTCGGCAAGGGCCGGGCGCCTCCCCTGACGTAACGGCCTGAGTGATCGCAGGGCATGAGTCCTACCCTGTCCTATGGCAGTTCAGCGATCCCCTCAACGCATCCTCGTCGTCGGCGGTGGCTACGTCGGCATGTACGTCACGCTGCGCCTGCTGAAGAAGCTGCGCAACCGCGAGGCCGATATCACCGTGGTCGATCCGCGCTCATACATGACGTATCAGCCGTTCCTGCCAGAGGCAGCGGCCGGCAGCATCGAGCCACGCCATGTGGTGGTGCCGCTGCGGCGCGTGCTGAAGGGCGCCACCGTGCTCACGGGCTCGATCACCTCGGTCGATCACGCGCAGCACTCGGCCACCTTCCAGCCGTTGGAGGGCCCGGCTTACGCGCTGGAGTACGACCACGTGGTGATTGCCGGCGGGTCGGTGTCGCGCACGCTTCCCATCCCAGGGCTCGCTGAACATGCGACCGGCTTCAAGTCGGTCGAGGAGGCGATCCAGTTGCGCAACCGCGTGCTGGAGTGCATGGACATCGCGGAGTCGACGCGCGACGCCAAGGTGCGTGCGCGCAACCTGACCTTCGTGGTGATCGGTGGCGGTTACGCCGGTATCGAGGCATTGGCCGAGCTCGAAGACATGTCGCGCTACGCGACCCGCTACTACCCCAGCATCGAGCCGAGCGATCTGCACTGGATCCTGGTGGAGGCCAGCGATCGCATCCTGCCCGAGGTGGGGCCCGAGATGGGTGTGTGGACGCTCGAGCAATTGCAGGAGCGCGGCATCACGATGCTACTGAGCACGCGCCTGGAGTCGTGCGTCGATGGTCATGTGGTGCTCTCGGACGGCAGCAGTCGGGATGCGGAAACCATCGTGTGGACCGCTGGGGTCAAGTCGGCGCCACTCGCCGCCACGGCAGGACTCCCGCTGGATGCACGGGGTCGGGTGCTCACGTCGACAACGTTGCAGGTGGACGGTTTCGCCGACGCGTGGAGTGCTGGCGACATCGCAGCCGTTCGCGATCTCGCGGCAAAGGATCCGGCCGCGACGTGCAGCCCATCGGCGCAGCACGCCGTTCGGCAGGCATCGGTCCTGGCCGACAACCTGGTGTCGGTGCTCCGCGGCTTCACGCCCACCGACTACCGCCACAAGCATGCGGGCTCGGTGGCCAGCCTCGGTCTCTACAAGGGTGTAGCGCAGGTCTACGGCGTGAAACTCAAGGGATTCCCGGCGTGGTTCATGCACCGCACCTATCACGTCAGCCGCGTGCCGACCCTGTCGCGCAAGGTGCAGGTGCTGATCGGTTGGACCCTGGCGCTGTTCTTCAAGCGCGAGACCGTTTCACTGTGGTCGATGCATGAGCCGTTCTCGACCTTCCAGCAGGCCGCTCGCGACGACACCCCTCCCGCTCAGTAGCCGCGCCTCGAACGCCGATCGTGGCGCAGGGCGTGGGAGGATCTGCCGGATCTTCTGTTGTTGATGTCTGTCGACCCAGACTCTGCACCGTCCGTTCCCGTCGTTGACTGGAGTCCGATGAGCCTGCTCGCCGTCACCGTTCTGGGGCGTGACCGTCCCGGCATCATCGCCGAGGCCACCGGCGCGCTCACCGACCTCGGGGGCAACCTCGAAGACTCGTCGATGACCCTGCTGCGTGGCCACTTCGCCATGACGCTCGTGGTCAGGACCGATGCATCAGCCGACCAGGTGCGAGCTGCTCTGGCCCCTCGTTTCGACGACGACGGCCTTGCGGTGTTCGTCATAGCGCTCGACGCATCGAGCAGCGGCGCACCGGCTGGCAACGGCTACGTGCTGAGCGTGCACGGAGCCGACCGCGTCGGAATCGTGGCGGCGATCACCGCGGTGCTGGCTGAGCACGGGGGCAACGTCACCGACCTGACCACTCGTTTGGCCGGTGCTCTCTACATCCTGGTGGCCGAAGTAGAGCTTCCGGCTGGAGCCGATGCCGCTGTACTCGCCCAGCGTCTGACCGACACGGCCCGCGAGCTCGGCGTCGAAGCCACCCTGCGTCCGGCCGAAACCGACGTTCTGTGATCGAGCTTCCACCGCTGCCGCAGGGTCGGGTGCTCCCGGTCGTCGTGGCTCCCGACCCCGTGCTGTCGACGCGATGCGTCGAGGTCGATCCGCTCGATCCCGCCGTGGCTCAGCTTGCGGCCGATCTGCTGGCCACCCAGCGCGTCTCTCCTGGGTGCGTCGGGCTTGCGGCCAATCAGGTAGGCGTGGGATGGCGGGTATTCAGCCTCGACGTCAGCGCGCACCCGAAGGCGCGCATCCATCACGGCGAGTACGTGCTGGTCAATCCTGAGGTCGTGGCCGCCTCACGCAACGAGAAGGGCCGTGAGGGGTGCATGTCGGTTCCGGACTTCACCGGCGATGTGAAGCGGGCCACTCGGATCACGGTTCGAGGGCTCCTGCCCGGCTCGGGCGCTGAGGTGCTCGTCGAGACCGATGCCTTCGAGGCCAGGGCGCTGCAGCACGAGATCGACCATCTGGATGGCTTCGTCTTCATTGACCGGGTAGCCGGCGCGCATGGCATCCATCCACGCCAGACCTACCTCTAGGCTCAGTAGCGGTCTCCAGGTGAGTGTTTCCCGCCAGAATCGCTCATCTGGAGACCGCAACCACGGCTGATCAGCCCGGGTGGCGGAACTGGCAGACGCAGCGGACTTAAAATCCGCGGCCGAAAGGCGTTGCGGGTTCGATTCCCGCCCCGGGCACCAGGTACGGCCCCGCGCCCCCGGCGGCGCTGAACGGGGGCGTCGGCTTGCGTTCCAGGCCCTCCTCATGGTTACGGTGGATTTACCACTTCTGCGGCGCGTGCCGCTGAAGCTGTACAGGAGGAACCATGGAAAGCAGGAACCCGGTACTGCGCCGCGAAGGCCAGTACGTCGGATTCCACGAACCCGGTACCGCGGCACCCACCGCGACCGCGAGTTCGGCTGCCGCGGCGGGGATGTCCGTCGAGCAGCTACAGGAGATCTACGACCGTCCTTCGGCCGGCGAGGGCCGCGCGGTCCAGATCGACGACGTCGTCATCAAGACCGCAGGGTTGTTCGTCCTGCTGTTGGGCGGAGCAGTCGTCGGATGGAACATCCCGGTGCTTGCCTTCCCCGCGATGCTCATCGGCTTTGTCCTGGCGATGGTCATCATCTTCAGGAAGACGGTCACTCCCGCGCTAGTGGTGGCTTACGCACTAGTCGAAGGCGTGTTCGTCGGCGGTATCAGTGCTCTGTTCAGCACGATCACGACCGAGCCGATCGTTCAGCAGGCTGTGCTGGGCACCCTTGTCGCGTTCGGCGTCATGCTGACGCTGTACAAGACGCGGATCATCAAGGTTGACGGCCGCTTCAAGAAAATCATGCTGGTCGCACTGGTTTCCTACGGCGTCATCGCGCTGGCTAGTTTCGTGGGCTCGCTGTTCGGCCTCAATGGCGGATGGGGTTTCTATGGAGCTGGCACGCTTGGGCTTTTGCTCTGTGTTGCTGGTGTGGCCTTGGCGTCGTTCACTTTGATGCTCGACTTTGATGCGATCGAGAAGTCGATCGCCATGGGCCTTCCTGAGCGCGAGTCGTGGCGGCTGGCGTTCGGCCTGATGGTCACGCTCGTCTGGCTGTACATCGAGATTCTGCGTTTCCTGGCTATTCTCAACAGCTCCGACTGACGAGCGGGTCGCTCGCTCAAGGCCTCGCGTAACGAAGCCCCCGCCGCCGTAAAGGCGCGGGGGCTTCGTTACGCGGTGGGTGGGCTACTGCATGCGGTGGGCTGCGCGCTGCAGGTCGTGCTCGTGCACGACAGCGGTAGCGAAACCGTGCGAGAGCCCGTGCTCGTCGCGCAGCCAGTTCACGCGTTCCTCGAAGCGCAGGAGCGTCGGGCCCTGTTCCAGTCGTCCGAACCACTCCGGGAGCGCTGTGCCGGTACTCGTGGGTAACCGGTCGACGAGTTGCTGGTGAGTCTCTTCGGAGTGGTGGAGATGGGACATGGGCGGCCTCCCAAGGGGTGAGCGGCGGCTCGGCATCCCCGTGCTTGGCCGGGTGGCCGGGCCCTTGGTTCACTGTGGCACCGCTGGGTGCACCTGACAAGCCGGTCGGTGTGACCAATGGAATGGCTGAGCGAGAGGCTGCATGCATGGGATTCATCACCGAGCCCGTGGGAGACCCGTGGGCCGACAGGGCCGATCAGCTCGAGCGAATTGCCGACCGCCTGAGGTCGCTGGGTGTTGATCGGCTGAGTCGGGCCGACGCCGAGGGTGTCTCGATCGCCGACGAGGTGCATCGGGCCTGCGTGGCTCTTGCTTCGGTCTCGACGGTGGCGCAGGTGCCGCGCCTGGCCGACACTGCCAGCGGTGATCAGTGGAGCGTGATCGCCGGCGCGCATCTGGCTCGGGTTCGCTCGGACGCTCCGGATCAGGAGGGCACCGCAGATCTCATCGACGCGTGGCTACGGGATCTTCGTCGGCGTCTGTGACACGCGTTATTGGGTTCAGCATGGCCTGGCCGGCACGCCCGGCAGTGATCTGGTCGACGCCGAGCCCCAGCAGCACGTCCGGAAGCAGCACTCCCACCGCTGCCCGATAGCCAAAGGCCGACGGGTGGAAGCCGTCGTCGCCGAACAATTCGAGAGGTCGGGCATCGAACTCTGGTCCGAGCACCTGGCCTAGATGAACGGCCACCCCGCCGGCGCGCGCAACGGCTTGGGCCTGCGCGGAGGCCAGGCTGCGGCTCCAGTGCCGGCACAGGAGGCGAAGTGGGTGGGGGATCGGCCTGATCGTGCCGAGGTCTGGGCAGGTGCCCACGACCACGCGCGCTCCGACAGCGCGCACGCGAAGGACTGCCGCTTCGAGATAGCGAGCTGATTCGGCCGGCAGCACGCGGTGCGTCACGTCGTTGGCCCCGACCATCGCCACCACGAGGTCGATAGGTGAAGCCAGGAGCTCGTCGAGTTGGGCATCGAGGTGGCTGGACTGGGCGCCCACGAACGCGTTCGAGCGCAGCAGCACTGGCCTGCCCGTGGCATCGGCGATGGCCTGGGCGATGAGCGCCCCGGGCGTGTGGTCGGCGAGTTCGACGCCGAGCCCAGCAGCGCTGGAATCACCGATCAGGCCGATTCGTAGCGGCCGGGGGCCATTGCCGAACGTGGTGCCGTACTCGCCGTCGCAGACCGGAGGGGTGCCCTCCGTTTGCCCGATCCAGTGCCTGGCCAGCCGCGCCTGAATGGCCAAGAGGCCGGCCATGCCGACGCCCGCACTGACCAGGCCACCGCCTCCGTACGCGGCAGCGCGCCTTCCCGATGTCACACGGTCACCCTCGATGCGAGGAACGAGTGCAGTCGCGAGGTCGCGTTGGCGTCGATGTGCGGTCCATGGGTAAACGCGACTACATCGGGGGATTGGTCGGCCAGCTTCTGAGCCGAGATCTCGTTCAGCGTGATGTCGTGGCAGAAGAATTTGATGCCGATGCGGATCTGCGCGCGCCAGAAGTGGATGACGTCGCCGGTGATCAGAACGCCGGTGGGTTCGTGCAGGTACGTGGTGTGCCCGGGAGTGTGTCCGGGAGTGTGGATGGCACGCACGCCACCAGCCACACCGATGAGTTCGCCGTCGGTGAACGTGTCGCTCACCTCGACGGCGTCATAGCGGCCCCAGCGCTGCAGCAGCGGGCGGAACTTCATGCGCGGATCGATAGGTGGTGATTCACCGGCCCGTAGATACCGTGCGTCGTCCTCATGCGCAGAGACCGGTGCTCCGCTGATCTTGCGCACCTTCTCGACATTGCCCACGTGGTCGCTGTGAGCATGCGTCACCAGGATGCGCGTCACGTCGGCGACGTCGACTCCTGCGTGCTTGAGCCCGCCTTCGAGGCGCTTCCAAGCGAACGGCAGGCCGGCATCGATCAGGGTGACCTGGTCGTCGTCGCCGCGCAGCATGAAGGCGTTAATTCCGTCGGAGCTCGCGACCGGGATGCGCCACACGTTCGGCGCGAGCTCGTACGCGGGGGCGTCAGCCATGGCTCACCTTCTGCCGAGGGAATGCATCGCCGGGAGTAGTGCCTGGGCAGAGTATCCCTAACCCCTGACTGACCTCACGGAATTCACCCCACGCAGCGTTGACCTCACCGAGCGGCCCGTTCAGGCCTCGGGGGGAACGACTCCCAGCACACCTACGGGGCAACTGACGCCGGTGCCGCCGATGCCGCAATAGCCGTTGGGCTCCTTGTGAAGGTATTGCTGGTGGTAGCCCTCGGCGAAGTAGAACGGTCCGGCCGCCTCCGCTGATTCAATCTCAGTGGTGATGTCGCGGTGCCCTGACGATCGCAGCGCCCGCTGGTAGGCGTCGCGTGAGAGGTCAACAAGTTGGGCCTGCGGGGGCGTGGTCGAGTACACCGTGGATCGATACTGCGTTCCGGTGTCGTTGCCCTGGCGGAACCCCTGAGTGGGGTCGTGGTTCTCCCAGAACACGCGCAGGATTTCGTTGAAGGTCACCTGTGCGGGGTCGAACACCACCTGCACGGCCTCGGTGTGACCGGTGCGTCCGCTGCAGACCTCGTCGTACGTCGGATTCTTGGTATAGCCACCCTGATAGCCGACGGCCGTCGAGTACACGCCGGGCGTCTGCCAGAACTTGCGTTCGGCACCCCAGAAGCAGCCCATGCCGAAGTAGACGACTTCGAGGTCATCGGGAAACGGCGGCTCCAACGGAGTGCCGAGCACCGCGTGACGGTCGGGAACATCGAACAGCCGATGTTCGTGATCGGGCAAGGCCTGCTCGCGCGTGACCAGTGTGCGTGCACCGAACTGGAACATCGTTCGTCCTCCTGGTTCGCCCACGATCGTGGCGATCGGCCGTCGTCCTTCTTACCAGTCTTGCCCCATCGGGCTCGATCCGCGAGATGGACGATTGATCAAGGTGCCGCGGGCGAGCCGCGCCTGGTCTCCTTCATCGTCAGGGCCAGCAGCAGGCCGATCCCCGAAACGGCGGCCCCTGCGGCGAACGCGAGCGGGTAGCCGGCCGTGTCGGCCAGGAGTCCGGCGACCAACGGACCCACAATCGATCCGAAGTCGGAGGCCATCTGGAATGCGGCGACCACGGTGCCGCCGCGGGCACCCGCTACATCGCCGACGACGGCCGCCGGGGCCGATCCCATGAAGGCTGAGCCGACTCCCAGCACACCCATGCCGACGAGGAACAGCAGCGGGGTTGAGGAGAAGGCGAGGACGAGCATGCCTGCGGTGACTCCTGCTGTGCCCATGATCAGCGCAGGCCGTCGTCCGCGTTCATCCGCGAGGCGTCCGGCCGGGATCAGCAGCAGCCCTTGAATCCCGGCCGAAATGAAGAAGCCGATTCCGGCCAGCAGCGGCCCGCGAAGAAGCGCTTCGACCACGAAGATCGGCACCAGCGACGTGCGCAGCCCGAACGCGGTGAAGCCGTTGCCTAGGTTG
>Ga0105047_10002531_pt1 | contig 32535 bp, 25 predicted proteins | sample MAT04_FD_78384 | JGI IMG/M metagenome (GOLD analysis project Ga0105047, IMG submission 78384) | Freshwater microbial communities from Lake Fryxell liftoff mats and glacier meltwater in Antarctica - MAT-04 (megahit assembly) | ecosystem: Environmental > Aquatic > Freshwater > Ice > Liftoff... | reverse complement strand
GCGGGGACCCAGACCCGCTTGCCTCCGCTCTTTTCTCTGGGGCGCCGCCCCAGACCCGGCCGCACCGCGTACTGGCCTTCGGCCTGCGGTGCGCTGCGCGCGGGGACCCAGACCCGCTTGCCTGGGGCTCCGCTCGCTTGCTGAAGGGCGATGTCGTCCGTAGTGCTGATCTAGCCGGGGTCGTCAGTAGTACTGGTCGAAGGCCACGTAGAAACCCACTGGGGGGCGGGTGTTCGTGGCCGGATCCCAGAAGCGCGAGATGGGGACGCCGACGTCGAGCGAGAGTAGGCCGGGCTGGATCCCGCCGTAGTCGTAGTGAAAGCGCACCCCCGCGCCGGCCTCGAGTGCGAACACCGCGTCCCGGCCTTCGGTCGTCTCGAACACGCCCCCTGCGCCCACCCACCACGCGAGCTGCATCTCACGCACCCACGCTAGATGCATGATGTTGATCGCGAGGTCGGAGATCGCAGTGATGCGATGCTCGATCACGCCGTACAGGGCGCCGGTGCCCAGGAGCTCGTCGTTCGCGAACCCCCGCAGGCCGTTGCCGCCCCCGAGGGATTGCAGATCGGCGTTCAGCGCAGGCCCTGCGGTGAAGCCCCCGCCGACCACGAACGCGAACGCGTTGAGCAAACCGACAGGCACGATGGTCCCGGCGCGCACGGCGCCCCGAGCGCCCAGGTTGAGTGAGCCGTCCTCCCGAAGGGTGCCGGTCAAGATCAGCGTGCCTGCGAGCGAGTAGCCGCTCCGAGGATCGTTGATGTACGAGCGTGAGTCGACGGCGCCCGACACCTCGAGATCGAGCGCCCAGCCACCGAGCGCCGAGCCGCCGAAGCCAGGCTCGATGTAGTTCACTCCGATGCCGCCACCTACCGAGCCCAGGCGGCGGTTGGTGTGCACCTTCGGTCCCAGACCCTGCACGTAGCGGAGGCGTCCGCCGGTCCGGGCCACGCTGCGTGACAGTCGAATCGAGACGGTGTGCTCGAGGTCGTAGCGGCGCCGTATCGCGAAGTCGACGAGCCCGATCACGTTCGCCTCGGACAGCAGCAGCGAGAGGGAGAACGCGCTGAGGATCGGTGGGCGAAAAGGCTGTTCCGTGGCGTCATCCGCGCGCGGATGGCCGTCCGCTACCTCCGCCGATTGGGGTAGCCGATGGCGAGGGTCGATGGTGACCGTCCCGCGCGGCGCCGAAGTCTCGACCTCCACGACGCTACGGCTGCCCACGCCATCCCAGACCACCACCACGCTGTGCCCCGCCTGATCCTGCACTTCGATCTCGACGGGCTCCTCACGCGGGTCGCCGTCGCGAAAGACCTCGATGCGATGCAGGTAGCCGTTCTCGGTGGCCTCGCTGGTGATCTCACCGAGCCGGTAGTTCACGCGGCTCGACGCGTAGGCGAGCCACCCGGGCAATAGCGGGCTCGCGCCCACCCGGTCGATGGCTCTGCGCGCGTCACGTCGAACGTGCGCGAGCATCGCGATGAGGCGACCGAACGGCTCGTCCTCGAGCGCATCGCGCGCGCACTCGAGGAGGCGCCGCCCGCCCGATACGATCGCGCGGGCTCTCACGGGATCGTCGCGAAACGGATCGCTCTCATCGATCGCCCCGAAGTACACCTGCTCGAACGTGATCTGCGGCGCGTAGAGCAGCGAATCAACCGCAGGGTGGAACGCGAAGAGTGAGAGCAGGTCCTCGGGACGGCGGGCCTCGCTGCTGCGATGGAGCCCGTCGAGCTCGAGGAGCACCACGCTGCGCAGGTCGGCCGCCCAGCCTCGATCGCTCGCCGGCTCGAGGGCCCCCGCGAGCGCATCGGCGAGCTCCGCGAAGATGGCGCGGCGCAAAGCCCGGCGATGGAACTCGCGCACCACGTCGAGGGGGAAGACCTCGAAGAGCCGATCGGAGATCAAGATCACGCCAGGCGCGTGTCCAGCGAGCTCGATCCGTGAGCGCACCGTGACGAGCACGAGTTCCGGTGGACGCTCGAGCCCGAGCCAGCGCGCGGTGGAGAGGACCTCGGTCATCACCTCGCGCACGAGCGACACCCGATCGATCGCCACCACGTCTTCGACGCCGTCAATCCCTTCGGCATCCTCGGGCGGCGGCCGGTGCTCCTCGCGACCGCCGAGCATGCGCACGGTCGTGCCCCCCACGTCGAAGGCGCGCTCATGCACGTGGTCGGCGGCGAACAACGACACGAACGGCGCGCTCACGTCGAGCGTCGCGCGCTCCGCTCGATGCGTGAGCGCGCCGGCCGCCGCGAGGAGAACCTCACCGCTCGCCGCGGTGACCTCGACGTGGTGCGGCACCTCGAAGGCCCACGCCTCGCGATCCTCCCGGTCGGTCCCCACCAGCAGCGGGTACCAAGGCGAGAGCAGCGAGAGCTCGCCATGGACCCGGCCCATGCGTCCGAACCTGTCAGGGATCCGGAGGCGCATCCGTATCCGCACCACAACCTCGCGCGCGGGACCGGGCGGGAGGGCCACCACCAGATCGGAGCCGCCCGCGTCACGCCCCGAAGCGACGGGCTCGGTCGCCCAATGCGTGGGCGCTCCGTCGATGGTGACGCTCACCTGATCGATCCCGCCCAGCGAGACCTCCCCCGGGTAGATCCAGCGCGCGCTGCGCTCATCGAGCGGAGGCGCTACCGCCAGGCGATCGCCCATCAGCCAGAAGCGGAGCTCCGACTCGTCCTCCTCGACACGCACCCGGCTCGAGACGTCGAGGATGAGCACCTCACGGCCCGCGTCGAGCGACGCCCGAACATCGTAGGCCAGCGGAGCCGCCGCCTCGACGAGGCGCGGAACACACCAGCCGAGGGCGAAGGCCATGAGCGCCGCGAGCGCCCGCCCGCTAGCGCGCCATACTCGGCCCGCGTGAACGTCGTGCTCACCTCGATCGATCTGCGCGCGCCAATCGCGGCGCTGGTAGCGATTGGGCTGATGGCCCTCGGCCTCCGGGTGTATCTGCGCTGGGCGACTCAAGCGGATCAACGTAGAGCCCTGGCCGTCGAGCGAGCCCTCGAGGCTCGCGCCGCGCCCACGACCGCACGCGCGGATTCCCCCGACTCCACCCCCTGAGCCGCTCACTTCGAGCCCCTTGCGCTCTGGAGCTGTGGCCCGCAAGGTTCTTCGACCCCTCGGGACGTCCCCCGAGGCTCCGGGAACAAAACCTGGGGCGACCGCGTCGGTACCACGCGGTGACGAAGTACCCTGCGGGCGTCGTTCATCGACGCTCACTCGAGGAGGTCGGATGGGACGCCTGATCGGACTTGTGGCCAACCGAAGCGACCGGGTCCTCGAGGCCCTCGTGGAGGAGCGCGCGGCGGTGGGCGAGCGACCGAGCGAGGAAGCGCAGGCCTGGGGCGTGGGCTTCTATCAAGGGGGCGAGATCCTGCACCGAAAGCGCCCCCAGCGTGGCACCGACCAGGTGCAGTGGCAGGACATCCTGGGAGGAATTCGCAGCGACATGGTCTTGGTCCATCTGCGGCAGGCCACGGTCGGAGACTACCGCGCGGAGAACACCCACCCGTTCCGGATGCGTCAGTGGCTCTTCGCCCATCGAGGGACGATCGCGGGTTTCGCAGCGATTCGCGAGGCACTGGTCGAGCCGATGCCCGACTTCTTGAGGCGCAACATCCGGGGCAGCACCGACAGTGAGCACCTCTTCCACGTCTTTCTCTCGTTCTTGCACGACCGCGACGGGCTCGATGGACCGGACGTCGACGACGCGGTGGTGCTCTCTGCACTTCGATCGACCGTCTCGCTTATCGATCGGCTGACTCGGGAGATCGGAGCGCCGCAGGCGGGGCTGGACATGATCATCGCGAACGGGCGATCGATGGTGGTGATGCGCCGCGGCGAGCCGCTGCACTTCGTCGAGCGCACCCTCGCGCGCGAGAGCCGCGGCTCGGGTCCCTTCCGCTACGTGCTCGCCGCGGGCTCCGACATCGCGCCGCCGCCCGACTACCGCTCGCTCGCCGATGGTGAGGCGCTCATCGTGCGGCGCGACCTCTCAACGAGGGTCCACACCCTCTGAAGCTCGCGGCGTCACGGGGGCTCGGCGCGTTGGGATGGCTGGTGCTGACTGCGTGCGCGGGAGCACCGCGTGCCCCCACCGCGGTCGACCGCGCGAGCAACGAGGACCCTCCCCCGGCGAGCTTCGGCGAGCACGTGCCGCTCAGCGCGGGGCGAGAGCAAGCCCACGACCTGGTCGTGTCGCTGGTGCAAGCGCTCGCCGACGAGGATGAGGCCCGGGTGCTCGGCCTTTTGGCGCCGCGCCTCGCTCGCGCGGTCGCCGTGCGCGAGGAGGGACCCGCCCACGCCGCAGTGGAGCGCGGGGTGTATGTACGTCAGCTGATGGCGTCCGTGCGCGCCGCGCGCCTGCCGCCCGACACGCTCGCGAGCGACCTGATCGAGCCTCTCTCGATCCAAGTGCACACCGTCGAGGACGCGTTCGAGCGCGGCACCATCCCCCGCGACGTCTCGCCTACGGATCTCGTGGTCCGCTTCCGGATCGCGGCTGCCGGGCGACGGGCACTCGCAGCGCTGGGCGCCAGCGGCGCGGCGCAGCTCATCGTGCGACCCGGGCCCAACCCGCAGGTGATCGCGCGATGAGCGCACCCCATCAGAACATGCGGCTGATCAGGTCGCAGAGGGTCGGGTTGCCGGGGCAGCAGACGTCGACGCCACCCGCTTGCTCGGTGTGCACGCACACCCGCGAGCCCTGGCTCGGGTAGTAGTAGGCCCAGAAGAAGCACATCTCCTCGTTGGCCGACTCACCGAACCCGACGTTCGCGTCGCTGGTGTTCTGGTAGTCGCATTGGAAGCGGAACCCGCCGCCCGCAGGGATGTTGAATGCCGGGTCGTGGCGGACCGTGTCCGGCTCGTCCCAGCGCCAGTCGTCGACGGAGTAGACCATGTTCCCAGCGCCCGCCTCGGAGTCGGTCGTCATGACCTCGACGTTGGTACCGAAGCGGTGGGTGTGCCCGGTGATGCCGAAGAAGTTCACGTCGGCGAGATCCGCGGGGATCGGGAAGTACGCGGGGCCGACCGTGGTGGCGACCCGCGGCGCGAGATCGATGTCGGGCGTACCGATGAAGAGGAAGTCGGCCTCGTACTCGAAGAGCTCGTCGGGCACCGAGGTGAACGTCGCGGTGCCGGTCACGTCGAGCGAGGTCGTGCCCGTGTTGATGTAGTGCATCTCGAGCCGGACCATCTGGTTCGGGTCCAGCGAGAACGCGACTCCGTCGGGCAGCGTGAGCGTCTCGTCCGAACGCTGGGTGATCATCAGCGGCGAGCCCGCCTCGGGGTTGAGCGTCTCGACGAACGGCTGGCAGTCGAAGGGCGTCGCGCGCTCCTCGGTGTCGTTGGTGCGGTAGACGATGAAGTGGTGCGAGCCGGGCGAGAGGACGTTGTGGATCCGGCCGACGCGCAACATGGCCGGGTTCCCCAGCCGCACGATCACGCACTGGGTGTTCTCTTCGGCGGGGGCGACCGTGACGGGACCGAATGTCACCGTGAAGGACTCGACGGTGCCGCCCGCGTCGAAAGGGTCGGGCGCGTCGTGTCCTGCGTCCACACCTCCTCCCGCGTCGTCCTCGGGACCGGGGTCCGTGTTGTCGCAGCCGAGCGCGAGGAGAGACAAACCGAGGAGCAGGGAACGACGCATCAGGGCCTCCGAGGACAGCGTCCGGCGTCCGCGGACGGCGAACGATACCAGGTTCGCTACGGCGCATGCCGCCGTGCGTTTGTTGACGTGGTTGCGGCGCCACGACCGAGCGTTCGCGCGGGAGCCCACACCTGTAGGTGGTTGCGAGCGTCCAGGGATGGCACGAAGCTTGACATCCGTGCCCACCGCCGTGTCCATTCCTCGCGTGTCTCGAGTCATTCCGCCCCTCCTTCGTGGACTTCTCCTCGGAGTTCTCGTGCTCGCGTTGGGGGGATACGTGGCGGGGTGCTACCTCTCGCACAGCCGCGACGACGGCGGCGGGGTGGACGCTCCCCGCTTCGATGGCGGTCGCTTCGACACGTCGGTACTCGACGTGCCCCGCGCGGACGCCGATGCGCCGTTCGACGGGCCGACGTTCGACGTCCCCGACGGGAGCGACACAGGACTGGACACGCCGATGCGCGATGCCCCGGGGACGGACGCCGAGCCCACGGTCGGTGGCGCCCCCAACCCGGCGACCTGCCGGATCGTCCCCGTCATCGACGCGTTCACCGATCCGGTCCTCGAGGTCCGCTGGCCCGGCGCACGCCCGATCATCAACCCGGCGTCGGTGCACGTGTGCGCGACGCCCGTCATCATCGATCTCGATCCCGACGACACCGATGACATCGAGCCGGTGGTGATCTTCACCTCGTACGATCTCGTCGGCGACGGCGAGGGCGGCTTCCTCCGGATCTGGAACCCGCGCACCGACGAGACCATCTCGTTCCCACCCACCGCGATCGATCGCGGCGTGCTCGAGCCTTCCACCAACTTGGCCGCGGGCGACATCGATGGCGATGGGCGCTCCGAGATCGTCGGCCTCGGGGTGAACTCGGGCCTGACCGCGTTCCGCGGCGATGGGACGGTCCTGTGGTTCAGCGAGTACCCCACCGCACTCGAGCGCGGCACCCGGAACAACCGGACCATCGGCGGCGGGATCTCGCTCGCCGACCTCGAAGGCGATGGGACGGTCGAGGTGATCGTGGGCCGCACGGTGCTCGAGGGCGCGACCGGCGCGCATCGGTTCACCGGCAGTGATCCCGGCGGCGCGCGCGGCGCCAACAGCGTCCTGGGACCGCTCTCGTGTGTCGCCGATCTCGATGGCGATGGGACCCAGGAGATCATCGCCGGCCGCACCGTCTACCACGCGGATGGATCGGTGATGTGGACCAACGCCGAGGCCTTCGATGGGTTCTGTGGCATCGCCGACATCGTCGCTGCGACACCGCAGCCCGAAGTCGTGCTGGTGACCGCGAGCCATATCTGGCTGCTCGATGGGCTGACCGGGGAGCGGCTCTGGCGGGTTCGGCTCGAGGGCTCGGGCGCGTTCGGCGCCGGTGGCGCGCCGACCATCGCGGACTTCGATGGCGATGGCCGCCCCGAGATCGGGGTGGCGTCGGGTGCAGCGTATGGGGTCTACGACATGGACTGCACGGGGCGCGGTATTCCCGACGCAGGCTGCGGAGGCGCGGGCGTTCGCTGGACGGCCGACACCGAGGACACCTCGTCCTCCTCCACGGGTTCCAGCGTGTTCGACTTCAACGGCGATGGCGCCGCCGAGGTCGTCTACAACGACCAGTACAATTTCCGGGTCTACGAGGGTCGCACTGGACGGGTCCTGTTCGAGCAAGCGTCGAGCTCGCGCACCCGCACCGAGAACCCCGCGATCGCGGACGTCGACGCGGATGGAGACGTGGAGATCATCTTCACCTCGAACGCCGAAGCGCGCTTTCTGGTCCCGCGCTGGACCGATCCGGGCGTGGAGATCTGGGGCGACGCGCGGGGCCGCTGGGTCGGCGCTCGGCGGGTCTGGAACCAGCACGCGTTCCACATCACCAACATCGACGAGCGTGGGCACGTCGCCAGCCCCGAGGTCCGGAGCTGGACGGTACTGAACGCGTACCGACAGAACCTCCGTCTAGGCGGCGACGTGTTGGTAGTCCCGGACCTCTGGGGCGGGCGCGGCGAGTACCTCTGCACCGGGCCCAACCGCGCGCAGTTCCGCATCAACGTGGCGAACTACGGCCTCGAGCGGGTCGGTGCTGGCGTGATCGTGGCGCTCTACCGAGGTGATCCCGATCGGGGCGGCGTGCGCATCGCCGAGGCCCAGACCACGAGGGTGCTCCTGCCCGAGGGCGGCAGTGAAGTGGTCACCTTCGATGTATCTCTCAGCACACCGGTCGAGGACTACTGGGCGGTGATCGATGCGCCGGCGGACCTGCCAGGCGGCGCGGTGGCCGAATGCCGTGAGGGGAACAACCGGGTGCTCATCTGGCGCCCGGTCTGCCGCTGAAGCAAACCTCGGGACCATGAGCGACCCCGAGGATCCCAAGTCGATTCCCCCAGACAGCGAGCCGGAGCCGAAAAAGAGCGACGACGCGAGCGAGGGCGACGCGCCCGATGCGGCGAAGGAGCTCAAAGCGGCGTTCGGTCACCTCAAGAGCGCCGCCGGGCTCTTCTTGGGGCGCCTTCAGAACGATGAGCACCTGAAGAAGGCGATGGCGGACGCCGAGTCGGCGGCGGAGCGCGCGGCGAGCGGCATCGAGCGCGCGGCGGGCACGGCGGCGATCGAGGCGGAGAAGGCGGTCCGCACGCTGGGCGAGAAGGCGCAGCCGATAGCGAAGGATCTCGGCTCGGAGATCGAGCGCCTCGCGAAGTCCATGCGATCGGTGCTCGAACCAGAGCCAATCCCACGCGAGAGCACGCCGGACGAAAGCGAGGACATCGCAGCGGACGGCCCCCCGGCCGACCACGAACGCGAGACGAGCCAAGCAAAGAAGAACGAAGCGAGCAACGACGAAGAGAAGTGAGTCTGGGGCGACGTGATCGGTCTGCTGACCGATGGCGCCGCTCAGCCGACGTAGTCCTTGAGGCGCATCACGTCCTGAAGCGCGGCGAGCTTGCTGAGCCCCGCCGTCTCCACCTGGCGAACGCGCTCGCGGGTGAGGTTCATGATCTCGCCGACCTCTTCGAGGGTGATGCCGCCGCGATCCGCGATGTCGAGCGCGCAGGTCTCGGTCATCTCCCAGACCTCCATGTCGGTGAAGTTCACCTTGATGGATCCGCGCACCGGGTGGACGTCGATGTAGAGGTGGTACTTGCAGGAGACGAAGGGGCACGGACGTTCCATGTCCACGCACTCTGATCGGCTCTTGGGCTTCCAGTACTCGGTCTCGGGATAGAGCTGTCGGCCGCGGTTCAGCTCGGCTTTGCTCAAGCGACGGATCGAGATGGTGTGGGCGCGCGCCCGGTTGCGCCGGCGTCGACCTCCCAGCTCGTCTTCGCTCTCCGCATCGACGTCCTCGCTGCCCGCGAGGGCTAGCGCGAGGGATCCGTCCATGACGGGCTGCGCGCTGTGGTTCGTCATCGGGTCCATCATCTGGACGTCGTCGGTCTGATCGCTCTCTCGGGTCATGTTCGCCTCCGCTCCCTGCTCGTTCACTTCTTCGTTCTCTCGTTGTTGCCCATCCGGAAGCCCTCGCCCGAGCGCTCCGGTTGCTCTTCGCGGTCCTAGACGACCGCTCGTTCCATCCGCGCACGCATCGACACGCGCTGCTCGATCTCCGCGAGCAGTGCGCTGAATGCGGCCCCCAAGGTCCGCGCCTCGACGAGCTTGCGCGTGGCCAGCTCGTCCCCGCGGTGCTCGACCTGTCGGCCGAGCGCACTCATCGCGCGCTCGATCGAGCGATCGAGCTCTTCGATCTCGCCCCGCGCGAACAAGTGGTCGCGCTGGATCTCCTCGATGGTGTTGCCCTCGGCCATCAGCCGACGCACCAGCTCGATGCGGCGCGCTACGGTCGCCGGGTACATCCCCTGCGAGCCCCGGTTCTTGCCCTTGCGACCGACGCGCACGGAGCGCGGCAAGAGGCCGACCTGCACGTACTTGCGGAAGGTCGCCTCGGTGAGCCGGCCCGCGAAGGCGTCGACCAGCTGCTGGACCGTGACGCCCGCCGGGTTGCGGCGCTCGAAGTCGCCGAGCTCGCGCTCGCTCAGACCGACCGTCTCCGTGTCGCTCATACCTCGCTCCGCTGCTGCTGTCGTTCAGGTTCCATGAAGTGCGCGGGAATGTATTCCACTCAATGGAATCCAGTCAAAATATTTATGCGAGTGCCCCCTCCCTCGGGAGATTGCTAAAGAAGTGCCGCCGCAGAACGGGGCGATCAGGCGATCGAAAGCCGGTTCGCTCCCCGAGATCCGATCTCCGAGATCACGAGACGATCGTTTGCGGGCGGGCCGGACGTCGGCGAGGATGCGCCCGTGCGAATCGCCCTCCTCGCCGCGCTCTTGGTGCTCGGTTGCAGTCGCTCTCGAGGGGACGCCGAGTTGGGCGCGAGCTGCCGCTCGGACTTCGACTGCCGGACCGGCTTCTGCACGGGCAGCCCCGGTCCGTTGGTCTGCACCCCGACGTGCGCGAACGACCGAGACTGCCCCGAGGGCTGGTCCTGCCACGGCGTGACGCGTTCAGGGGTGATCGTGTGCGCGGTGGGCGAAGCCGTCCCCATGCCGCACTAGCTCTACTGCGCGCGACCTGATAGCCCGCGCTCGTGGGCTCACGCGCCTGGGATCGCCTTCGCAAGAACCAGAGCGCGCTGATCGGGGCGTCTCTGGTGCTCTTCGTGGCGTTGGTCGCGTTGCTCGGTCCGTTCGCCGCGCCCTACCCGCCCAATGAGCAGTTCCCCGATGGCCTGACGCCGGAGGGCGCGCCAGTGAGCTCGACCTCGCTCTACTGGCTGGGCACCGACGGGCTCGGACGCGACGAGCTCTCGCGTCTGCTCTACGGAGGACAGGTCTCGCTCGCGGTGGCGCTCACGGCGACGCTGGTGGCGCTGCTGCTCGGCGTGGGGGTCGGCTTGTACGCGGGCTGGCGCGGGGGGTTGTTCGATTCGGTCGCGATGCAGCTCGCGGACATCAGCAACTCGATCCCCTTCTTGCTGTTGGCCATCGCGATCCATCGGGTCATCGCGAGGCCCGAGATGTGGACGCTCGCGATCCTGCTCGGGGTGTTGTCGTGGACCACGCTCGCGCGGGTCACCCGGGCCAAGACCGTGTCGATCCGCGAGCTCGACTACATCCACGCGGCGCGGGCGCTCGGGGTGAGCGAGACCGCGATCCTATTTCGACACGTGCTGCCCAACGTGATGGCGCCGGCCATCGTCCTTGGGACCACCCTCGTCGCGCAGATGGTGCTGGTCGAGTCCGCGATGTCCTTCCTCGGGGTCGGGGTGCAGCCGCCGCAATCCACGTGGGGGAGCATGCTGCGCGACTCCGAAGCCATGATGACCTTTGCCCCGCAGCTCATCCTCTATCCGGGCGCGATGATCCTGGCGACGGTCTTCGGCTTCAATCTGCTGGGCGAAGGGCTGCGTGACGCGTTCGATCCCAAGATGGTCGTGAGCGCGCCAGGCAAGAACGCCCAGGGCTTCGGGCTTGCGGCGCTCGCGGTGGTCGGGGTCTGTGTATTCGGGCTCTCGACCTGCTTGCCGCCCATCCCGGATCATCCGCTCTTCGACGGAGCGGGCGCCGAGACCCCGACGCGCGGCGGCACCTTCGTGTTCCATCACGAGTCGGATGTACGCGGGCTCGATCCGCAGGTGAGCTACGACGAACTCTCGGGGATGGCGATCAAGCTGCTCTTCGAGGGGCTCATCGACTACGACACCGAGCTGAACCTGGTGCCACGGCTCGCCGAGGCGCTGCCCGAGATCTCGGAGGACGGGCTCTCGTACACGTTCCGACTGCGCACGGACGTCCGCTTTTCGAATGGGCGGACGCTGGTGGCCGAGGACGTGCGTTGGTCCATCGAGCACATGCTGCATCCCGATACCGGATCGCCTGGTGTGGTGTTCTACAACCGCATCGCGGGGCTCGATGCGTTCGCTGCGCGCGAGGCCGAGCACATCTCGGGCATCGAGGTACTCGACGGTCGCACGGTGCGGATCACACTGTCGGGGCCCGATCACACGTTCCTGAACGCGATGGCGATGATCTTCGCCTACCCGGTGCCCCACGAGAACTACGAAGCGCATCCCGACGACGTGCGCCGGCATCCGATGGGTACTGGAGCGTTCCTGCTCGAGAGCTGGGAGCCCGGCGTGCGCCTCACCTTCGTGCGCAACCCCGACTACTACCTGCCCGGCCAGCCGTACGTCGATCGGATGGTCTACGAGCTGAATCTGCCGCGCGGGCCTGCGTTCTTGCGCTTTCAGAACGCGGACCTGGATCACCTGCATCGGCTGCCGACCACCGACTACCTGTGGATGCGGCGGCAGCCCGCGTGGGAGCCCTACTCGTCCGAGCACCCGCTGCTCGATGTGTGGGGGCTGATCATGAACTGCGAGGTCGCGCCGTTCGACGAGGTCCACGTGCGGCGGGCGGTGTCGTTCGCGGTCGACAGAGAGCGCTGGCGTCGGGCGCGCGCCAACCGGATCATGGTCCACGATCAGCCCGTGCCCCGATCGATGGCGGGCTACGATCCCGAGCTCCCAGGCGCCCACTACTACGACCTCGATCGAGCGCGTGAGGAGATGGCGCTCGCGGGACACCCGGTGCGGCGCGTGGGGGATCACTGGGTCGCGGAGGGGATGGACGAGGTCGAGCTGTGGGTCGGCGAGAACGAGACCGGCCGGCAGTACGGCGAGCTCGCGCAGCAAGATTTGGCGGCCATCGGCATCCCGATTCGCTTGCGGCAGGTGGCGTTCCCCGTTCAGCTCCAAGAGACGGGGACCCGCGGGCGGGTGGCGATGGTGTTCACCGGGTGGAGCGCGGACTTCCCCGACGCCTCCAACTTCCTCGACACGCTCTTTCACACCCGCTCGATCCACGAGACATGGTCGGAGAACAGAGCGTTCTACTCGAACCCGGTGATCGACGAGATGCTCGATCGTGCCCATCGCGTTCGCACCACCGAGGAGCGGGAAGCTATCTACCGCGAGGCCTCGCGCATCATCGTGAACGACGCGCCGTGGGCGTTCGTGATGAGCCAGTCGACCTACGAGGCGTGGCAGCCGTATGTGCGGGGCTACGTCCCGAACCCGGTGTGGAGCAACATGTACCGAGACGTGTGGCTCGATCTTCCGCGCCGTCCTTTCCGTGAGGTCCTCGATCCGCTCGCGAGGGTGCGTACCCCGGGGGCACCTCGATGAGCCTCGCTCGCCGGATCGCGATGCGCCTCGGTCGTTCGCTCTTCGTTGTCTGGGCCGCGATGTCGCTGGTATTCGTGATGACGAACCTCATCGGCGATCCCGCAGTCGCGACGCTGGGACCGAACGCCCGCGCCGAAGTGATCGCGCAGTACCGCGTGCTTCACGGGCTCGATCGACCCTTCATCATCCAGTACCTCGACTACGTGGCGCACCTGGTGCGAGGAGATCTCGGTCGATCGTTTCGCGACGAGCAGCCGGTGGTGGAGGTGATCCTCACCCGCCTGCCGCGCACCGCCCTCTTGGGCGCGATGGCGCTGTGCTTCGAGATGCTGCTCGGGGTTAGCCTCGGGGTGCTCGCTGCGCTGCGAAGGCATCGGAGCGCCGACACATTCGCGATGGGCGTGGCGTTCCTCGGGGTGAGCGCGCCCACGTTCCTCACCGGCCTGATCTTCTTGCAGGTGTTCGCGTTCCGGTTGGGGTGGTTCCCCGTAGGCGGCTACGGCGTCGGGTTCTGGGATCACCTGCGACACGGGCTGTTGCCGGCGTTCACGCTGGCCATCGTGGGCGCGGCGACCTACGCGCGGCTGGTGCGGGGTGAGATGATCGAGACGCTCTCGAGCGATTACGTGCGCACCGCGAAGATGAAGGGGCTCGATGCGCGGCGGGTGGTGCTGGGACACGCGCTACGCAACGCCCTCTTGCCGGCGGTCACGCTCGCAGGGTTGAGCCTGCCGCTCTTGGTGTCGGGCGCGATCATCACTGAGAGCCTCTACGACTGGCCCGGCATGGGGCGGCTCGCGATCGAAGCTATCCACGCGCTGGATGTCCCGATGCTGCTCGGCATCGTGCTCATCGCGTCGATCGCGGTGCAGGTGGGCAACCTCGGGGCCGAGTTGGTGATCACCGCTATCGATCCACGGGTGAAGTTCGGCGCGCCGCGCGACGGCCGCTGAGCAATAAATTAGAGCCCGTAGCCGATGATCGCGCCGACGGATCCCAGCGAGCAGCGGTAGACCACAGGGGCCGCGTCGCTGGTGGCGGGCAGCCAAGCCGCGTCGTCCTCGCCTTCGGGAGACCCGAACGTGAGGGTCACGGTGCCGCCGTCACGGCGGGTGATCTCCATCGTCAGCACCGCGGAGCGGAGCGGACGCTCGTCGTAGCGCTCGGCGCCTGTCGCTCGGAGCTCGGCGAGCCTGTCGAGCATCGCCAGCGTCGGTTCGTTCGCGGCGGCGGCGCCATCGAACGTCCAGCCGCTCTCGGTGCGCGAGAGCACGTGGGTGGTCGGCCCACGACGGAAGGAGATCGACTGGATCTCGGAGGCCGCGATCGAGAGCGCGTCACGGCTGGCCAGCGGCTGTGTCAGAGCGTTCACCAACGCCGTGGGGAGCACGAACACCGCGGGATCATCGTCGAGGCGAGCGAACGCGCCGCCGTCGGTGTCGGCACCGATGCTGAGCGCGATGTCGAGGGGACTCGACGCTTCATCATCCTCATCCGCGTCGTCATCCTCCTCATCGTCGTGTCCATCCCCGTGGTCGTGCTCGTCTTCCTCGTGGTCGTCGGTCGAAGCGGCGTCGAAGCTGGCGTGCACCACCAAACGTGGGTGATCGAGGCCGTGCTCGCGGCTCGCGGTCTCGGCGACGAAGCGCAGCGCACCGAGCGGCGCGAGCGCATCGACCAGATCACCGACCGCGGCGCCGTCGGCCCGGGCCTCGATCGGCGCTGCGAGCATCCAGCTCGATCCCTCCTTGTGCAGCTGTTCCTCGTGAGAGGGATCGGACGCGCGGGTGATGGTGATCGACGCGAGATCCTCGCGCGAGCGGTCCGCGAGGGTGCGAGTGCGGAAGCGGATCGAGGGCGCGCGCAGCATGTCCGTCGCGGCGGCGGGGAAGAGCGCGACCTGGGGCTCCTCACCCCGGCGCAGCCACACGCCGTCGGCGCTGCTGTTGCCCACCTGGACCACCTCGGTCCCGCCGTCGTCCGTGCGGTGAAGGGTGAGGGTCAGCGCGGCGGCGTCGCCCAAGCGATGGGCGAAGATGGTCTCGTCGGTCGCGCCCTCGAACGAGGTGGCCTCGCTCCGCCGCAGATCGCCCAGCCACTCGTCGATGGCGCTGGGATCGGCGTCCGTGGTGCGCTCACCTCGGGTCAGCGTCCAGCCACGTTCGGTGCGCGCCAGCTCGAAGCTCTGCTCGCCCGCGGCGACGACGACGCGCTCGATGTCGTCGTCCGGCGTGGTGAACATGCGGCGCTCTCGGTAGCGCTCGGTCGGTTGATCCAACCGCTCGAGCGCAGCCGCGCTGATGCAGACCACTGGGCCCTCGTTCACGCGCGCGACGAGCTCCGTCGCGTGATCGGGACACGCGCCGCCCACGCGCAGGGTGAGTTCGGGGCGATCCTCGCCTGCGTGCACGCTGGCGTCGGCCCACGGCGCGAAGGTGAGCGAGATACTGCGGCTGGGTGCATCCAGACCGAGCTCGCCCTCGATGTCGTCGGGGTCTTCGCCCAAGAAGCGTTCGGCGCGGAGATCGCCGACCGAGCGCAGCATCTCATCGACCGTGCCGCCGCGCGCCATCATCGCGATGGGCGCGCGCAGCCACCAACGGCTCTCTTCGCGCTCGAGCTCTACGCTGCCTTCTGCATCGGGGAGCACCGTGGGGACGTCGAGCGCGGCGTGGCGCACGTCGCCGGTGCGGAAATCGGGGAAGAGCTCCTTGCTGCGGAAATGCTCGACGTCGTGGGTGAGCGCCTCGAGGAAGTCGTCGCCGACGATGTACGCGTGCGGAGCGTCGTCGACCTGGACGTAGACGCCTTCGCCGATGGGATCGTCGCCGCCCACCTTCACGGTGTGGGACTCGTCGGCGACCGTGAACGTCAACGTCGCGCGGGGCTCGTCGAAGCCGAAGCGGGTGCGGTCTTCTGCGGTGATCCCGTCGAGCTCGCGTCTCGCGTCGAGCCACTCGACGGCGGACAAGAGCGCGTCGACCGAGTCCACATCGGCCGCGCCTTCGACAGGCGCCTCCAGCTCCCAGGTGCCGACGTCGAAGGTGTCCATGTCCTCCTCGCGCGACTGGTCGCGGGTGAGGACGAGGTGGACATCGCCATGGCTCAGCTCGATGCGGGTCACCCGCGCACGCACGAATCGCTGCACCACGTGGGTGCCTCGGCCTTCGAGCTCGCCGCTGGTGAGCGCGCCGTCGTCGACGAGCGCGATGTAGCCGAACATCACCGCCGCGATGCCCGCGAGGATGAGGGTGGTGCGGTGCTTGGAGAGGTTCTGAAGGTCCATCACTCAGCTCCGTCGGTTCCACCACACCGCGATGCCCAAGAAGATGGCAGCTAGTGGGATGAGGACGACCACCCGAAAGGCGATGAACGTGACGTCGTCTTCGGTGAGGTTCATGGGGACGGCCGCCATGCGCCGAGGCGGGATGGCGATCAGCGCCTGGCGCTGGGTGAGCCAACCGAGCATCGCGCTGGCCACCTCGTAGTTCACGACCTCGGTGGAGGACACGAAGCCCGAGGAGAGGAAGTCGCTGTCGCCGACCACCACCAGACGGCCTCGGGCGTCCTCGCCATCCGCGTCCTCGCCATCTGCGTCGTCAGCCTCTGCGTCATCAGCGTCTCCGTCGAGCGCGATCACGCCGTGGTCCGTGCGCTCGATCTCCAGCGCTACGGCGAGCGATACGGGGCCCGACAAGTCGCTGTCGTCGCGGTGCGGCTCGCCGCTCGCGACCAGCTCGGGGACATCCATCTCTGCGAAGGAATTCTCGCTGGTACGCAATAGGACGGTGCCGCGATCCTCGTCGGTGAGGCGCACGGAGCGGGCCATGCTCACCACCATGGGGATGGCGGTCGCCGCGAACGACTCGGTGATCGGATGCTCGGCATAGTCCATCACCAAAAACGGGCCGATGGGGTTGGGGTTCGACGGCGGCATGCGCGCGGAGTCGAGCTCGAGCACCACGCTGCGATCGACGCGCACACCGAGCTCACGGAGCATCTCCTCGAGGCCGGTAGGGGCTACGTCGCCTCGCTCCAGCACCGGATCGAGCGCCAAGAAGAGGTTGCCGCCGCGGTGGAGGTGATCGCGAAAGAGCGCGGCCTCCTCGGCGCTGAAGGCCTGCTCGGGGCCGACGACGTAGATCACGTCGCAGTCCGCGGGGAGCTCGCTGCGTCCACGGGTCTCGATCACATCGAGCTCGAGGTTCTCGCGGCGCATCTCGTTCTGAAGACCGCCGAGGCTGCGCTCGCCGCCGCCCTCGAGCGACCACTCGCCGTGCCCGGTGGTGAGGCAGACCTTGGTCTCGCGGCCGCTGGTCACCTCGAGGATGCCGCCCGTGAGCGCCTGCTCGGAGCGCACATCGATCACCGTCTCTCCGTCCTCGGCGTACGCGTCGAAGTCGAAGGTCACCAAGTCATCGCGGGTGATCTCCCACTGCCGCTCGCCTGCCACCAGCACCACCGCGACATCGGATCCCACCGCGCCGCTCGCGAGCATCGCGTTGCCCAGATGGAAGCGCTCGCGCACCAGCTGGTACTCGGCCGGTGAGCGGTCAGGGTCGACGAAGTGAAGGACCACCCGCTGGCTGATGGCGCGGTAGCGCTCGAGGAGCTCTCGCAGATCTTGGTAGTTCCCCTCGGCTGCGGACATCACCAGGTAGATGTCGACGTCTCCGTCGAGATCGCGGAGCACCGTCTCGGTGCGCTCGCTGAGAGTGAAGCTGCCTTCGGTGGTCCAGTCCCAGCGCCGGTAGTGCCGGAACGCGAGGTAGTTGGCCATCATGGCGATCGCCACGAGCAGTAGCGTGCCTACCACGACGTTCGCGCGCCCACTGAAGCGTCGGCTCTCGCCCGCGCCTACCGACGCTGCGCCACCGGATGCTGCGCCACCCGACGCGGGCTTCTTGGTCTTGGCATCGCTCACGACTCGTACCTCCGCGCTTCGACCACTCGAATCGCGAGCAGCACGCCGAGCACCGCGACGGTGAGCTCGAAGACCAGGTAGCGGCTGTCGACCAGGCCCGTCGAGAACTTGCTCATGTGCTGCCAGACGCTGAAGTACTCGTAGAACGTGCGGGTCGCGTCATCCTGCGCGAGGAACTGCATCATGCTCAGCACGAAGAGCCCTGCGAGGACGGAGAACGCGAGGATCGCGGCGCTCATCTGGTTCTTGGCGAGCGCGCTCGTGACGAGACCGATCGCCATGTAGTAGAGGCCGACGGTGAAGAGGCCCAAGAACGTGGCGCCGATGATCCCCCAGTCCACGGTCCCGTACTGCGCGGTGATGATCACGTAGATGAAGGTCGGCGCCCAGAGCGCGACCCAGAAGACCATCGCCGCGAGGTACTTGCCGAGCACCAGCTGCACTTCGTTGACCGGCGCGGTGAGCAGCGGCTCGATGGTGCCTTGGCGGTGCTCTTCGGCGAGCAGTCGCATGGTGACCAGCGGCACGAAAACCAAGAGCGGGATGTAGAAGAGCGTGGTGCCGCCGTAGAAGTGGCTCAGCGGGTTGTCGCCCGCACCGCCCGTGCCCATCGGCTGCATCGCGGACCAGGTGGCCAGCACCCAGAAGCTCGCGCCCTGGTAGATGAGCCAAGCGGTGAGCATCACGTAGGCGAGCGGCGAGAGGAAGAACGAGGTGATCTCGCGCTTGGCGATGGCCCAGAGCGGTCTCATTCGTCGTCCTCCGAAGCTTCTTCGTCTTCGTCGTCTTCTTCATCGTCCGAAGCAGCACCGACGGCGGCGGCGTCGGCGGTGGTGAGCTTGCCGAAGACGTCCTCGAGCGACGCGACACTCAGGGGCTGCAAGTGGCGGAGGCTGAGGCCCGCCTTGGCGACCGCGTCGAAGATGCGATCGGGCACCTCGGGATCGTCCTCGACCCGGAGCACCAAGTGCGTGGCTCCGTCGCTCTTGTCCGTGTCGATCCCGAGCACGCCGGGCACCGCGAGGACGACGGGTGAGACGAGCCGCACCGCGTGCTTGCTCTTGAGCGCCAGGCGGCGCTGCGAGTCCATCGCGGAGCGAAGCTCATCGGGCGTGCCCTCGCGAACGACCTTGCCGCGGTGGATGATCACCACCCGTTCACAGGTGGCCTCGACCTCGGGCAGAATGTGGGTGCTGACGAGCACTGTCTTCTTGCCCGCGAAGCCTCGGATCAGATCGCGCACCTGACGGATCTGGTTGGGATCGAGGCCCGCGGTCGGCTCGTCGAGGACGAGGATCGGGGGATCGGCGACGAGCGCATCGGCCAGGCCCACCCGCTGCCGGGTGCCCTTGCTGAGCTGACCGATGATGCGCTCCGCCACCTCGCTCACGCTCGCTTGTGCTAGCGACTGGGCGACCCGATCGGCGATGGAGCGTCCCGCGACGCCCTTCAGCTCGGCCCGGTAAGAGAGGTACTCGTTCACCCGCATCTCGGGGTAGAGCGGGCAGGACTCGGGCATGTACCCGATGCGGCTTTTGGCCAAGAGCGGCTTCTCGAACATGTCGATGCCGTCGATCTGCACCGCACCCGACGAGGCCGCCAAAAAGCCCGTCAGCATCCTGAGGGTGGTGCTCTTGCCCGCGCCGTTCGGTCCGAGGAAGCCGACGATCTCACCGCGCTCGACGCGGAAGGAGACGTCGTCGACGGCCGTGCGGTCGCCATAGCGCTTGGTGAGGTGCTGGACCTCGATCAAAGGAGCCTCCGCTGTTCCATGAGAGCGCGCATTCGCAGGGCCTCGAGCGCGCAGATGCGCGCGGGCGCACCGATTAGCCCTCGGTCGAGCAAACCGCAAGCGCGGGTGCCGGCCCGAAGAACGAAACAGCCCCGACCGCGTGGCGATCGGGGCTGCTCAGGCTCGCGCTCGGAGCGCGGGCTTGGGACATTCAGCTCACGCGCATCCGGGGTGGGCGGTGTTGAAGTCGTTGAAGATGTCGGGCTGGGTGAAGATCGCGGTGTCGAGACCATCGAAGAAGTCGATCACGACGAAGTCGCCGCCGGCCACGAGGCCCGTCACGTCGGGGAGGTTGCCCACCTCGAGCATGTTGCCGCCAGGGACGTAGGTGGGGCTGCCCGGGACGTTGGAGAGCTCGCCGTCGATCGCGGTGGCGGTGTCGAGGTAGCCCTCGATGCGCCAGAGCGCGACGACGTCATCGCGGGTTCGGGAGGCCACGCCATCATCGTGGCGGAGCCAGGCGACCGCGGCGACGTCGAGCAGCTCGATGTCCACCGGCACCGCCGTGGGACGCAGCTCGCCGTACATCGTGATGAACTGATCCTCGGTCAGCGGGCGCGCATCGAGCGCCGCGTCGAGGAAGAGGTCGTGGCGGCTGGGGAGGTCTGCCTCGACCGCGTAGAGCGCGCCCGTCTCCGAGTCGACGCCGCCCGCGCAGCCCACGCTCAAGCCAGCCACCAATGCCATCGCCGTGCAGATCTTCATTGCTCGCATGTCCGTTCCTCCGCTGATGTCGTTCGCTCGTGAGCGCAGAGAGTGTTTTTCGTTTGGGGCGACGAGGGTGACACGGTCCGAAGGCCGACTCCAATTCCGACGACGCGCCACCGAGCCTATCAACCCGCGTGCCAACGGATCCGCGTGGATTTCGGGGCGCCCCGAGGGCCGTCTCGGGATCGCGTCACTTTCCTGACGAGGCGCGTAGCAGGGACGTCCGAGGGACCGCCGGGATAGAAAGCCGTGAGCTTACGCGGACGTGCGTGGTAGGTTGCCGCGCATGGCGATAGCCCCGCGCACCGCCGACGAGCTGCTCCGCGACGTCCCCGTCCTCGGGCAGCTCCCGGCCCCCGACCTGCACATCCTCGCGGAGACCGCCGAGGTCCGAAAGGTCGCCCGGGCGGCGCCGCTCTTCAACGAGGGTCAGGTCGCCGAGGGCCTCTTCATCGTGCGCACCGGGCAGATGAAGCTGACCAAGTCGGGCCGCGACGGACGCGAGCAGATCATCTACTTGGCCGATCCGGGCCGGCCGATCATCGAGGGGGTCCGCTTCGATGGCGGGGCCTATCCCGCGACCGCCGTCGCGATGCGGACGGGCAGCGCGCTCTTGATCTCCAACGACGCGCTGGTGACCGCAGGCGAGAAGCGCCCGACCATCCTCCGCGCGCTCTTGGATCTGCGCGCGCACCGCACCGACAAGACCCTGCGCTTGGTGCAGGACCTGTCGCTTCGAACGGTACCCGCGCGCCTCGCGTCGTTTCTCTGCACGCTGGCGGCCGCGCGCGAGCTGCGAGGCGAGGACCCGCACCACTTGGTTCGGGACCTCACGACCGAGACGGTCGCCGGGCGACTGGGCACCGTGCGGGAAGAGATCTCCCGCGGCTTGGCGTACCTCGAGCGCGAAGGCGCGCTGAAGGTGACGCCCGATCTGATCGAGATCCTCGACCTCGCTCGCCTCGAGGCGATCGCGTACGGTCGCCGCAAGGGTCACTGACTCGGATGATGCGATCGGCGCTCGTCGCGCTCGTGATGTCGATCTCCATCTGCGCGGGCTGCGGTGGCCCGCCCGACGATCGCTCCGCCGCGGGCGCCCTGCGGCTCTTCTTCGAGTCGGTGGGCGCGTCCCAAGAAAGCACCGGAAGCACTCGGAGCGAGGCGCTGGAAGCGGCGTACGACCTCCTTGACGAAGAGAGCCGCGAGCGCCTCGCCGCGCGCGCTCGAACCACCGGTGCGCTCGGAGGACGGCAGCACGATCCCTGGGAGATGCTCGCCGCGTACGCGACCCGCGACTCGGTGCTGCCCTCGCGCGCCTCGAGCTTTCGGGAGGCGATTGACGCCGACGGAATGCACGCGACGGTGACCGTGCACATCGACGAAGAGCAGACCATCGAGGTCCCGATGGTACGCGAGGACGATGGCTGGCGGGTGGTGCTGGGCGTCGAAGAGACGACCGCCGAGTAGGTCGCGGTCACGCTATCGTCGGCGCCATGATCCTCGCTCCCATCTGCCTCGCGATCTCGGTCATCGGTGGGATCATCGCGCTCGTGGTGGGCATCGTGGTGTGGGGTCGCAAGCAGCGGGCTCTCTCGCTCGCGAACTTCGCGCGGCTGGCCCAGCAATACGGGCTCACGTTGCATGGTCCTCAGCAAATGAGCGGCCCGTTCGGGCGGGGGCAGCTGCAGGTGGCCCTCACCACCGAGCGCCGAGGCTCGGGCAAGCACCAGCACACGGTGTCGGTGACCTGCTATCGACTGCGGCATCCTGGGCGCCTGCGCATGGGACTGACGGTGACCCCGCAGAGCGCGTTCTTCGGCGACATCGCGGATGCACTGGGGTTGGTGAATGACATCAAGGTCGGCCGATCGGATCTCGACGACGTGGTGCGCATCGCCGCCGTCGATCCCAACCACGCGGTCGCCGTGCTGAGCGGAGAGGCCGTCGCGCGCGCGCTGATCGCCGCACGCCATCTCGGACGCTTCCGACTGAACGACGAGGAGGCGTTCACGCAGCACGACGGGTGGGTGGGCGACGGAGCGCGCTTGGAGGCGAACGTCAGGCCACTCGGCGCCGCGGTCGATGCGCTGGCCGAGGCGCGCGCTCAGCACCGAGCACACTGGGAGGCGGAGGTCGATCGGGTGTGGGGCGCCCTCACGAGCACCGAGGGCTTTCACTACGTCCCGCAGCACAGCGTGCTGCGCGCGAGCACTCCGTCGGGGACCGTCGAGCTCGCAGTCGGTCTGCACGGCGCGGGGCTCGTCACCCACGCCCGCATCAGCGTGGCTCGACCGCTGGGCTACGGGATCCAGATGAGCCGCGCGGGCGCGCTGACCTCCGTGGGCAAGCTCTTCGGGATGCAGGACGTCAACATCGGGGTGCCCGTGCTGGACGACGCCTATGTGATCAAGGCGACGAACGAGCAGGGCGCCCGCACCACGCTGCTCGCCGTGTCAGGGGATCTCCTGAAGCTGCACGAGGCGTTCGGAGAGATGAAGGTCTTCGATGGCGGGCTCGAAGCAACGCGCCCTCAGTTGCTGCTGGATAGAGTACAGCTGACCGCGCTCCTTCGCGCGATGCTGCGAGTCGCAGACGGCCTCGCAGGCCAGCGGTCGGAGCCGGAGTCGGCGTTTCGCTGAGCGTCAGGCCTCGATCGACTTGGCGGCCTCGAGCTTCGCTGCGATCTTGGCGGCGGCGGCTTCGGCCTTCGCAGCTTTGCGCAGCGCGCGGATGGGATCGAGATCCATCGGGGAGTGACCGGCGTCGGCGATCAGCGCGGCGCGCACCATCCGCACTGGCGCGTCCTTGCGACCCAAGAGCGCCTCCACCGCCTCGATGGGCTTGGCGGTGCCTTCACCGCTCACGGCGATCTCCAGCGTGATCGGCAACAGGTTCCCCGCGATGCCCGCCGCGGTGAGGAGCTCGGCGCCCTCCCCTACCCGGACCGCCCGCAGGTACTTGCCCACGTCGACCTTCTTGCCCACGCCTTCGATCACGCGAAGCACGATGAGGCCACCCGTGCTGGCCTTGCTCAGCTGCTCGGTGACGCGCGCCTTCAGGGCTTCGGGGTCGGCCAAGCCCAGCTCGCTCAGCACGCTGTGAGGGACGCCTACCACGTAGTCGGCGCGGCAGATCACCTTGCTGATGGCGGGATCTTCGGCGCCCAGGAGCGCGGAAGAAATCCACTCGATGCCCGGCTCCGACACGGCGTTGAGGCGCGCGATGAGTGCGTCGCCATCATCGAGCGGAAAGCCACGCTCGCCGTCGACCTTGAGATCGACGTACTCGCCCAGCGAGGTGATACCCAGCGAGAGCGCGGGGCCAAACACCATCTCCGGCAACGGATGAAATCCTCCCGTGTAGAAGAGCGGCATCTCGATGCGGCGGAAGATGCGGGGCAGCACTCGGATCAAATCGAGGTGTCCTCGATACGCTGCGGGCCCCACTTTTCGGTACGCGAGACGGAGCCTGCTCGCTTGGCCCTGCGCCATGCGCTCGGGCGCCTGCAGGTGCATCGGCTTCACCCGACCGGGCTCCCGATCGGGGCGCGGCGCCGAGGGCTCCTTCGCGTCTAGCTTCCGAAGGAACACCAAGCGCTCGGTGCGCATCTCCGTCATGTCGCAGGCGACCCCGCAGTCGTAGCAAACCAAGCGCCGCGCGTCGGCCTCGGCGTCCATCAGGTTGGTGTGCTGCACGAAGCGTCCGGCCACTTTGCCGCAGGGAGGAGAGAGCCGGTTCTGCAGCGCCTTGCGGTACTCCTTGAGCAGAAACCCATCCTCGAGACCCACCGAGATGTGATCCCACGCGAGCGTCGCGGTGACGGGGATGGTGCGTAAGAAACGCTCGGGATCGACGCCTGTCGCCTCGAACGCTGCGAGCCACACATCCCACTTCAGCTCCTCGTCCCACGAGTCGAAGCGCGCGCCCCCGTGGTAGGCGTGCTCGAGCACGTCGGCCATCGTGCGATCCCCACGGGCGAGCACGGCCTCGAGCCAGCTCGCGTCGCTCTGGTGCATCCGCAGCTTCACCGCCGTCGTGCGCACCTCGTCCTTGAGCCAGCGCTGCTTGTCTTCGACGAGCGACTTGTCGTCCATCGCGCACCACTGAAACGGGGTGTGCGGCTTGGGGACGTGGATGGAGACCGACGCGGTCACGTCGGGGCGACCCTTCTGCACCGACTTGCCGACTTGTTGGGCGCGCGACGCGGTCTGGATGATCCCGCGGACGTCCTCTTCCTCTTCGGTGGGCAGGCCGATCATGAAGTAGAGCTTCATCTTCGACCAACCACGCGAGAAGACCCGCTCGGCCGTGGTCATCAGCTGCTCTTCGGTGACGTTCTTGTTCACCACGTCGCGCATGCGCTGACTGCCCGCTTCGGGCGCGAAGGTCAGGCCCGTAGCCCGCACCTTCTTGATCTCGTCGAGGAGCTCTTCGTCGAGCCCATACGCGCGGAGGCTGGAGACGGAGAGCGCGACTTTGTCTTTCTCGAAGGTCGCCATGACCTTCTTCACCAGGGGATTGATCGCGGAGTAGTCGGCGGTGCTGAGCGACGTGAGTGAGGCCTCGTCGTAGCCGCCGTCCTTCACCGCGTCGGCGATGGTCTTCACGATGCTGTCGGGATCGCGCTCGCGGACCGGGCGATAGATCATCCCCGCCTGACAGAAGCGGCACCCCTCGGTGCAGCCGCGCGCGATCTCGACCGAAACCCTGTCGAACGTCGTCTCGGTGGAGGCGACCGGGCCACCGCTGGGGAACGGGTACTGATCGAGGCTACCGATGAACGCGCGCTCGACGGGGTACGGGATCGAAGCGTCGCTCGGCTCGGCGACCACCATCACGCCGGTGTCGGGCTCCTCACGCAGCTCGTAGAGCGAGGGAACGTAGACGCCGCCCAAGCCCGCGAGGTGCTTCAGGCGCTCCGCGCGCGGCATGCCTGCACTCTTCAAACGGGTCCAGGTCAGGAGGATCTCGGTGCACTTGGCTTCGCCATCGCCGATCACCGCGAGATCGAAGAAGGGCGCCAGCGGCTCGGGGTGGGTAGCGACCGGACCGCCGACGACCACCAGCGGGTCGTCCTCGCCCCGGTCGACGGTGCGCAGCGGGATGCCGCCCAAGTCGAGCATGCAGAGGATGTTCGAGTAGGTCAGCTCGAACTGAAGCGAGAAGCCCACCACGTCGAAGTCGCGAAGAGCGCGCGCGGTCTCCAGCGATCGCAGGGGCTCGTTCCGCTTTCGGAGCGCGTCCTCCATGTCCTTCCAGGGCGCGTAGCAGCGCTCGGCCAGCGTCTGGGGGTGCGCGTTCAAGATCCCGTAGAGGATCTTGAAGCCGAGGTGGCTCATCCCGATCTCGTACACATCGGGGAACGCCAAGCAGAAGCGCCCTTGGACCTGGGTCCAGTCCTTCTGGACCTCGCCATGCTCGCCGCCGACGTAGCGCGAGGGCTTCTGCACTTCGTGGAGGAAAGACGCGTAGGGATGCTCGGTGGTAGGCACAGCCCAGATACCTGCGGCGTATGGGGGATCGGCGCAAGGCGAGCACCACAGCCGGGCCAGCAGCCACCGAGCCAAACCGGCGGGCGAGTCGCGCGTCAGTCAGCCTCGGGTGCAAGCAGCTCGTCCGCGATCGCATCGGCGCCGCGGGACGCGACGTCCTCGGTGAGATCGCGGTGCGGCAGGTTGGCACCCAGCGTGAGCAGGAGCACCACCGTGTCTCGATCCCCTTCGCCGACTGCAATCTCCAGAGGCCACAGCGCCTCGGCGCCTAGCGCGCCATTCAGGTGCGCGCCGTGCCGGGTGAGCAAGCGCAGGGTGTCGAGAGCGCCGCGGTAGACCGCGAGCGACACCGGGCAGCTCCCCTCGTCGCAGTGATTCGGATCGGCGCCCGCTGCCAACACCGGCACGAGCACCGCGCTGCGTTCGGCATCGATCACCTCGATCAGCGCTCGATCGCGGGCGGCCTGCGACGCCGGCAAGAGCGCGAAGAGCTCGGGGTGCTCGCAGATCGCGGCGGTCTCGAACGCGCTCCACTCGCCCGTCTCGATCGACGCGCCGCGCGCGATGAGGAGGCGCACCAAGGGCGCGTGGCCGCCACACACGGCCGCCGCGATCGGGCGCTCGTCGAGGATCCCATCCACGGACGCGCCTTGGTCCAGCACGTAGGTGAGCGCGTCGAGATCACCGCTCGAGGCGGCGGCCGACGCGATCCGCACGTTGGTCATCGAGGCGCCGTGCTCACGCAGGAGCTCGAGGATCGGACGTGACCCGCTGCGGGCGGCGTGGAGCGTCGGCGTCTCACCCGCCGAGTCGCGCTCGTTCGCGTCCGCGCCGTGCTCGAGGAGCCCCCGCACTTGCTCGACGTTCCCGTCGATGCACGCAGCGTGGAGCGGAGGGAGGTGGCCTTCGCTCTCCCAGGCGTCCCGAAGGCGAAGGCCACCACCCAGGAGCAACGCGCCGAACAGGCTGCCCACCATCACCTGCACCAACAGCGCGTTGCGATGGCGACTCCAGTGCACGCTGGCGGAGATCAGCGCGACGACGCTCGCCGCGCCGCTCGCCACCAGGAGAGCGAACGCGATCATCGCCGCCGCCACCCCACCCTCGCGTTGGTGGGGCGCGTCGAAAGGCGCCGCCATCAGCACCAGCACACCGAACATCGCGAACAGCCAGAGCAACAAGGTGGCGACGCCACCCGCGCCCAGGGTCTGCTTGGCCTCGTCGGTCACGGAGCAGGAGGGTAGCCGAGGCGCTACTCGTTCAGCGCTTCCATCCGCGCTCGAGCATCAGGTCCACACGAGCAGGCACACGACTCGTCCCGAACGGCTCGACGGCAGAGCCCGCCGGCACGCCGGGCGACCAAAACGAGACGCCTCAACTCAAGGGGTCAGAGGTCCTCGGGCGGCGGGTGCTCGCATCCACCTACCACGGTCGCGTCACACACGAATCCTGGATAGCAGTCGGCGTCGCCGTCACCGTCGCAGTCGATGCGGGCAAAGCGCCTCGCGTTGGCGCAATAGGAGTAGCTGTCCAGCATGGCGCAGAAGTTTCCCTCGCCACAGGGTGCGACCCCCGAAGTGCAAGCGGGGCGGCACCCGTCGTCGTTGCACGTCTCCCCCATCGGGCACGGCACGTCGCGACTGCACCCGAGGACACACCGCCTCACCAGCGGATCCGTCGTGAAGTCCTGCTGGGGGATCAGGCCGAAGGCGCATGCCTCCTCAGCAAGCGGATCGACGATCGAGCCGATTCCTAGGCTTCCACCCGCAGCACACCGTCGGCCCCCTGGCCGCCAGTAGCACGCGGCACCATCACTCACAGAGTGATGAGGACGGAAGCCCGCCGGCCGTACATCAGCGAACGCACACGTCACCCTCGAGGCTCGAATCACATGCATAGCCCTCCGGACACGTTCCGAGGTCACACGGCGCATGGTGGATATTGGCGCAGGCGGAGGCAATCGCCGCGCAGGCCGCTATTCTCAACCTGCGCATCACAACCCTGCTCCGCAAAACTCATCATCACCGCAACCAGGAATGCACTCGCCGACACAGTCTCCCATGAACCCGCATGCGTCGCTGATTGTGCAGACGTTGTCGTCGTCGCACCGCGTTCCAAGCAGGCGACCACTGAAGTCGAATGGCGCACTCGCCGGGTTGCAGTAGATGCAACTCGCGGACGAGCCTCCGGCCGCGATGCAGGTCCCATCTAACGTCCCGTCTCGGGTTCCACCGATGTAGCACTCGGTGGCGGGGGCGCAGCCGGCGAGGACATCGGGGTCGGTCTACACAGGGAAGAGCGAGCACACGAACGGCGCGGAGCAACCAGGGGGTCGCGGGCATAGCCGGCTATCCGCGAAGTCGGCGACGCACGCACCGTTCACGCAGCCGTCGTGGAGGCAGTCTGTGTCGGGCGGTGAGCCACGAGGACGAAAGCCACACTCGAGGGTGGTGTCGCCGGGCGGGAGGTCCGTGCGCTGGAAGGGCCCGCAGGCTCCGGCGCCGTTGCATCGCCAGCGACCGCACAGGTCCTCGGTGAACTCCGAGTAGCAGATGTTCGTGTTCGTGTCCGCGGGGTAGTTGCCGAAGCTCGCCGGGTCGGCGACACACGTCCCGGCGCCGTTGCACATCGCATCGGCGCAGCCCGTGGCAAACTCGGCGTTGCCGTTGGGGCCCGAGATCCCGAATCCGAGGGACTCCGCGGGACGGCGGGTCGCGTTCGGCGCAGACGTGGGGATCAAGCACCCGATCGCCTCGTCGCAGCCGTCGACGGTGCAGGGGTTGAGGTCGACGCAGTTGGGGACGCTCGCTGGTGAAGTGAACGAGCACTGCACCGGGAGCGCGGGGATCCCAATCGTGGGTGCCGCGGGAGCGCTCCCAGGGCCGCCACCGGGTAGGCGGCACACCGTGTTTCGCTGCGCCAGGACCGCAGCGCCGCCCGGGAGCGTGGCAATCGCCCGATCGATACGACAGAACGTCGAGTCGGGCTCGCAGCAGAGAGCCTGCACCGCGCAGAACGACCCGGGGTCGCACGGGGTACGACTGGCAGGCGTGCTGCCCGCAACCGGGCCGCAGCCCGAGGGATTCGCCGCGGTCCCTGTACCTGGAAAGCACTGCTCGGGGCCGTTGCAGCCGCAGGAGTCCCAGGTGTTGGTGCACCAGCTGTGGCCGAGGGCGACGGAACAGCCGGGCAGACCCGGCGTGGGCGTGGCGAGGGCGATGTCGGCGGCGGACACCAAGAGCCGGGAGTTGGTCTCCCCCGCGGCGTTGGTGCAGACGTTGGTGGTGCACGCTGTGCCATCGGGGCCGAGTACGGTGCCACAGAAGCTCGCGCGGGGGATGTTGTTGCAGCTTCCACCGAGGCACAGGTCGACGGTGCAGCTGATTCCGTCATCGCAGATCGATGCGGAGTTCTCATCCACCCCGGGTATCGCAGTCGTTGTCCAAGCCGTCGCAGATCTCGACTCCCCCGCTGGCCGCGGCTCCGCGGGTGACGATGCAGGCGCCGAGGCGACCTTGGTAACAGAGCCGGATCCCCGAGCAGGTCGCGCCGAGCGAGCAGGTCTGGCTCTGGCAGATCATGTCCTGTCGTAGGCCACCGACGGGCATCGGGTGGATGTCTCCATGAGTGAGGAACCCGAAGGTCCCGCCGATCACCTGAGCATTGTCGTAGCGGTCATCCGAGGGACGGATCCACGCGAGCGACACGTCGGCGCCAATCACGACGATCCGATCGGGATACGCATCGCATCGCGCGATCGCGGGCACGCCGGGGAAGGGATCGTTCGGACCGGGCGGGGCGCCACACGGGATGGCAGTCGCTAAAGCGGTGCTCCCGTCGGCCATCACCGTCGGCAGGGTATCGACCGCGCCGCGCACCACCAAGACTTGGTTCGGCGGACTCCCGTTCGTCGGAAGGACCAGGGCGTGCGGCACCATCGGTCCGTCGTAGCCGATGGCGCGCAGGTCGGAGTCCATCTCGCTGCGGAAGATGGTGACCTCGGCCACGCTCGCAGCTCGCGGGCTCCGTGCCATCACACGTCGCCAACCAATCCGCTGCCGGCATCGTGCAGAATGGCTCGGCGGTGGAGGCTGCGTCTACCGAGGCCCCCGCGTCGCGTCGCCCCCCCCAGCGGCCGAGGTTCGCTTCGCTTGCGGCGGTGTCATCCGCCACGCAACGACACACAGAGCAACGAGAGCACAGCAGTCTGGTTCACACTCATCGGTCCCATGGGCTCTTCCTCCGCACGTGGAGATAGGAGGAGAACGGACTTCGATCGGGATGTCAACGCCCATGCCGGCGGTCGCTCGGTTCACACCACCGAGCCATGTCGCGGCTCGGGTCACCTCGCGAGCACCTACGCTCACCCCCGACGACCTCACTCGATCAGCGCCTCCATCCGCGCGCTCGCTTCGCCGCCCGGGAAGCTCGCGAGGTATCGGCGCGCGGCCTCGTGCGACTCGCGGGTGCGACCGACGCGAGCGAGCAGGCCCGCGCGCATCGCGAGCGCTCGCTCTTCTAGGGGTGAGCCTCGATCGGCCGCGTGCGCTCGCTCCAGGATCGACAGCGCCGCATCGAGATCGCCGAGCCTCTCGTGGGTGCTCGCTGCCAGGAATCCGGCGAGCGCCGCTCGGCTTGGCGTCAGCGCCGCCGCGGCGCGCTCGTATGCGTCCGCTGCGCGCGTCAGATCGCCGGTGGCACGGGCAGCGTCCCCTTCGAGCAGGGCCCACTCACCGCGCTCCGCGCGAGGGGGACGCGCGCCATCGAGCGCGCCGAGCGCGGCGGCGAACTCACCTCGATCGCAGAGCGCACGGAGGGTGACGAGATCGATGCTGGGTGTTCGCGTGGCCAGTGGGGCCATCGAGCCAGTCCCGCGCACGCTGTCGTCACGGGACACCTCACCCGTGTCGAGCGCGCGCTCATGCGCGTCGTCCTCGAGCAGCGCGTCGTCGTCCGAAACAGCATCCTCGACGACAGGATCGTGGCCGATGGCATCCTCGTCGATGGCGTCCTCGGCGAAGAGATCGTGGCGCGTTGCTTCGCGTCGGGCGGCGGCTTGCAGGCCTCGAGTTCGGAGCGCAGTGAAGGGGCCACCGTCGGAAACGAGCGCATCCAATCGCTCACCAGCGAACAGGCGGCTGACGCGTCCGCCGCGCTCGACCTCGACGACCCCTTCGAAGACCTCGACCTCGGTGTGCCCGCTCACGAACGCGACCGCGAACACCGTGCCGACCACCCGCACGGATGCATCGGGGGTGATGACCTCGAAGCGGGCGCCGGCGGCCAGCGGCGCGACGTCGAAGAGCGCGCTGCCACCATCGACCCGGATCGCGGTGCGCTCACCGAGCGCCTCGACGGCGAGCGCGGTCCCCGAGGTCGTCGCGATCACGTGGGCCCCGAGCGCCAGCGTCTCGATCGAGGGAGCATCGGAATGCGGGGGCGGCCATGCGAGCGAGACGACCAACGCGAGCGAGACGATCGCAGCGCCGCCCATCATGCCGGCCCGACGTCGGTCGGCGATACGAGCGCGAGCGCGACCCACCACCGCCGCCTCGCGCAAGAGTGCGTCGGGATCAGGGCCGCGAGGGACCCGCGTGGATCCGGCGAGATCGGCGAGTCTATCGATCAGCGCGTCGGCGTCGTTCGGCTGGCTCATCTTCCATCTCCTGACAGCGAGGCTCTCGATAGCGACGACAGCTCGGCGTCGTGCGCCACGAGCCGGGTGAGATCGGCGCGCGCGTGCTTCAGGCGTGCGCGAAGCGTCTCGACGCTGACCGCTTCGATCGCTGCCGCCTCGTCGTGCGGCAGGCGCTCGATGGCGCAGAGCACGAACGCGCTGCGCCGCTTCTCCGAGAGCTGCGACAGCGCCTGGTAGAGCGCGTTCAGGGCGCGACGGCTGGCGAGGCTGCGCTCGGGGTCACCGACGCCGCTCGCCCCAACCTCACCTATCGCCTCACCGACCAGCTCGAGGTGGCGCTGGACGTGGCGGCGCTTGGCGAGCTCGCGCTGGGTGGTGCGGATGGCGATCCGGTGGGCGTAGGTGCGCACACTCGAGTCGCCGCGGAAGCGCTCGAGCGCGACGACCAGCTCGATCATCGTCTCTTGCACCAAGTCATCGAGATCGCTGCGTGGTCCGGCGTAGCGCGCGATCCAGCGGCGCACGTCGGGAACGAGCGCGCGCAGCACCGCGTCGGTCTGCGCCGCTTCGGTCCGCGAGGTCTCGACATGGGCTGCGCGAAAGGGCCACATGAGGTCAGTTGAACCGGTAGACGTAGCTGAGCGAAGCCGCGCCCCAGGAGTGGCCGCCCACGTCACCGAAGCCGAACATCGCGAGGGTGTAGTCGAGCGAGATGCCGTGGTGCTCGCCGATGTCGAGGTTCGCGACAGCGCCGACGCCGAGACCGAACGACCACTGCTCCACGTTGCGACCGTAGAAGAAGAGGCCTCCCTCGGCGTGCACCCCGAGTTCGATCGTGACGAGGGGATCGAGCGGCTCGCGGAAGGAGACCAACAGCGAGGGCACCCCGAGCATGCCGGTGAGGATCGCGCCCTCGATACTGGAGTAGCCAAAATCGCCGAGTTGCAAGCGGAGACCGAACGAGGCCCACTCGGTCATCCGCGCATAGAAGGCGATGCTGGTCACGCCGCTGAGCGCTGTGGCCACGCCGGGGGCGTTTCGATGCGAGAAGCCCATGCCGACGCTGAGGGAGAACGGCATTGGCGCGTCGGGCTCGGGCTCGGGCTCGGGCTCGGGCTCGGGCTCGGGC